>TARA_R110000737_G_scaffold150811_3_pt1 | contig 44856 bp, 34 predicted proteins | sample TARA_R110000737 | Tara Oceans TARA_R110000737 (sample SAMEA4398027) | marine metagenome | biome: Polar Biome; feature: [SRF] surface water layer (ENVO:00010504); material: water (ENVO:00002006), including particulate matter (ENVO:01000060) such as... | depth 5 m | reverse complement strand
ACAAACAATACAATATTAATTGATAATAATGTTATTGAAACCACAGCAGTAGATACTGATTTAGATTTACGTGCAAACGGCACTGGCAAAATAGTAGTACCTTCAAACAATGTTGAAATAAGCCAAGCACTTGATGTTAGTGGAACAACTACGTTAGCTAATACTGCAATTACCGGAACAATTACTCATGTAGGTAATTATTCCCAGACTGGCAATTCTACTATTGACGGCGACTTAACAGTAACAGGCGACTTAGATGTAAGCGGAGCATTCCAGTTTGAAGAAATATTAATAGATGACAATTATATTACTACAACTTCAACTAATGCAGATTTAGAACTTAGAGCTGCCGGCACTGGTTCAATTATCATTCCAAATAACAATGTAACAATTTCTAATAACTTAACAGTTAGCGGAGTGTTAACAGTTGGCGACATTGATAGCATTGGAACTATTCAAGCAAACAACTTTACTACAGGTGACATATTAATTGATGATAACTTTATCACAACAACAGTATCGAACAGTGATTTAGAATTACGTGCAGTTGGCACAGGTAGTATTATCATTGATAACTTTAGTATTAAAGATAGTACAATTACAACAACTGGTAACTTAACATTAACTCCGGGCAACGGAATAATGTCAATTGATAGTACCGGTGCGCTAATACTTCCAATAGGAAACACCGCAGCTCGACCAAGCGGTATAGCAGGACAAATTAGATATAATAATGAACTTGCTAGATTTGAAGGATACAACGGAACAAACTGGGTAAACTTAAAAGGCGTTGAAGATTTAGACGGTGACACTAATGTTATTGCAGAATCAACTGAAGGTGCTAACGATAATATTATTAAATTTAATGTTAGCGGCTCGACTATTGTTGATATTGATTCTACTAGACTTGCAGCACCTAGAGTAACCGTAGATGACATCCAGATAGATGGTAATGTGATAAGTACAATTACAGCTGATACAGATTTGCAACTAAGTGCAAATGGTACTGGCAGAGTTGCTATAGACGATATCACGTTTAAAAATAACGTAATAGAAAATAAAGTAAATAACAGTAATACAATTGTTCAGAACACAGGTACTGGATATGTAGAATTTGCTGACCCGTATGGAGTTATATTACCAGTAGGTGATAATGCAACAAGACCGGCAGCCCCGCTAGAAGGAATGGTAAGATATAATACTGAAGATAGAAGAGTTGAACTTTATGATGGTACTAATTGGGTATCAGTAGCAGGCGCAACAGGCGGTATTAGTTTTGCAGATGCAGAAGATATTGCAATCGAAAAAGTATTAATATTTGGATAAGATAAAATGGCAACAGTACTAAAAAACACAGTAATAAAAAATTGCGGAACAGTTCCGGTCTTGATTTACGAAACACTACCTACTACGAGAGTAACAGTTTTAGGTTTAAGTTTTACTAACTTGACAGACAAGTTCTTATATGTAAATGTCATGGTTGAAGATGATACTAGTATTAGTGGATTTTATTTAAAAGATTCTATCCTCCCAGCTGGCACCAGTTTACGAGCAGTATCAACAGGCGAAAAACTAGTTTTAGCGCCCAGTAATAGACTATTAGTTTCGTCAAGTTTAGATGACTCTGTAGATGTTATTGTTAGTTACGTGGAGATTACATAATGAGTTATTATATTGGTACAAGTCCTAGTGAAGTACTTGACGGTTTTATTAAAAGATACTTCTATGGATTACGTAGAAACGACGACGGCGAATTATTTTTAGTAGTAAGTGACCAGTTAGGGGCCGGAGAGGCTAATAGTGTAGTAATAAACGACATTGGTCCAGAACTAGGAAACTTTCCAGACTTTGAAGAAGGTATTGATTTCTTAGACGGAGTTGATGAAAATCATAATGTAGTGTATAGTAATTTACGCTATCAACAAATTAAATGGGAAGGCAGGGCACTGCTTTACTATATTGAACCAGAAACTGGACACTTTGTGCAACGTATATCTGAAGCATATACATATCCAACAGGTAACAGTTCAACAGGATACGGCGAAGGCAATGATGCCCAAGTGAAACCGGCAGGACCAGGGTATTAAGGAAATCAAATGGCAGAGTTTAAACTAGAACGATTTAAGTATATTTGGAAAGGTCCGTGGGTAACCGGGACTGTTTACAACCGAGATGATGTTATTAGAGTTGGTGGTAAAAGTTATGTATGTCTTGTAGGTCACACTGCTGAGACATTTTTTGACACTGATTTAAATGCTATACTTGCAGGATCTGATCCTGCACAACCGCAGCCTAAATGGCGCATTATGACAGACGGTAGGACATTTGCCGGACTGTGGACAACAGACACGCGATATAACAGCAACGACATTGTTACAAAAGATGGTAGTTTATGGATTTGCGTAAATGGCCATACTAGTACTACATTTGTAACAAATGTTAATGATTGGACGTTATTAGCTTCTAATAGTAAATTTACAACAAACTGGGCTACTAGTACTGATTATGGTACCGGAGCACTAGCAAAATACAACGGCATTGTTTACAAGTGTATTCAACCTCACGTATCTCAAACGTTCTTAGAAGACAATTATGTAATTGAACCAATTGAAATAGCAGTAACAGTTGCACGTAACTTTGCCGATACTGCTAATGTATATTTACTAAACGGGTCTGCACAAGCTGCGATTACTTTAGGACGCGGTCAATCTTATGTATTTGATCAAAGCGATACTTCAAACGAATTCTTTGGAGGCGCTGTAGTATTAGGAGTCGTTGCTGCTAATCCTCATCCTTTATTGTTGAGTGATGCAGCAGATGGCGCCTGGGGAACAGGTACAATATACAGTACCGGAGTTACCTACTTCTTAGACAGTGTTGAAGTAAATCAAGTAAACTATGTCGCAAACTTTAGTGATGCAACAACACGACAAGTAAGAATTACTGTAGCAGCAGATGCTCCTGAAAATTTATATTACTATTGTCGTTATCATTCAGGAATGGGTGCAGAGTTAACCACAGCAGTTACAGTTAGTGTTGCTTGGGAAGTATTTCATGAAGGAATACAATTTAGAGGTGCTTGGGAAATCAGTACTCTTTATAGAAAAAACGATTTAGTATTATATGGCGGCTCTATATGGAAAGCAACAGACACGCACTCGTCGGGCGCAGCAGCTACAGCAACTTTAGATACTACTAAATTTGCCATTGAACTTCCTGGCTTTCAGTATGAGTCGACGTATAGTTCCCTTACACAATACCAAGTAGGTGATGTTGTAAGATTAGGCGGAACATTATATTATGCAAAAGTTGCTAATATAGATGACCAACCGGGACAAGACGCTGATAGTACAAATGTCTGGACAGTACTTCAAGAAGGTTATAACTTTACAGGTGCATACGAGGTTGCTCAAGTATATCAACCAGGTGACATTGTAGAGCGTGGCGGCCAATTATACCTTGCACTTAAAACAATTGGCTTAGTTGAAGCAGACGGCAGTTCAAGAGATTACTTAGAAGATACAAGTTGGGAACTATTAGTACCTAGTAAATCTTGGTCAGGTTCTTGGGCAGAAGACGTTGATTATTACGTAGGTGAAATTGTATACTACTTCGGCGAACCGTTTGTATGTAATGAATACCACAAGTCTACAGAAACTAGCTTCCCGGGAGATAACGGCAACGGCTATTTTTACTGGGACTTGTTAGTACAGTCAGGAGTAGCATCAGGTTTAACTAAAGCTGGCGATTTACTGACATATGACTTAACACGCGAAAGAGTCGGTGATGGCAGTTCTATCGGCGCAACAAACGTTCCAATTGGCACAGCCGGCCAATTACTGACAGTCGACAACGACGATGGCGTATTTTGGAAAACCTGGTTAGCTAGCGCAGCGCAAGTTTATGTATCTACAGATGGTGTTGACGGCCCGAATAGAGGCGAAACATCATTCAAGCCATTTAGAACAGTAAGATATGCATGTGAATATATTGAAGACACATATCCTGCTAACACTCCTGCTAAAGTTTTAGTATCAACTGGTAGGTATAACGAGATTGGACCTATTAGTATTCCTGCAGGCTGTGTAGTTATGGGAGACGAATTACGATCGACTACTATAGTTGCAAATTCTCCTATTACTGAATATCAAAACGAATGGGACTTTAAACTTAATTTAATGAATCATCTTGATATTTTTATTCTTCCGTTGATGGCAAATGAAACAATTTTAGTTACTCCGGGGAATACTGAGACACAAGTAAAAAATACAGCAGCATTAACAATTTCAGAATCAAACTTAATTCTTGCATTAAAATCAGACTATATGGATTTGATAGATTACTCTACTCGTTCAGGCGATGAAAATCCTGCATTAGTTGGAACAAACTTATTAACTAGTGTTGCTGAAAGACGTAAGACTGCAAATAAACTTGAAGCTAATATAGAGTTTGTTGCAGCAGAGTTAGTAGCATATGCAAGGGCAAACAATCCTAGTAAAGTATTTACTGATCTACGCATACGTGATGATATAAGATCATTAGTTAGAGCTATTTGTTACGACCTTCGCTATACTGGTAATTACAAAACATTATTAGCAGCACAACGATATTCTAATGCAGTTAACGGAAGTCAACTAGTAGACTTATTTAGAGTGCGCGATATTACAGGTATAAGAAACTGTACAATGGAAGGTCTATCCGGGGCATTAAATCCACCAGGAGTTTACGACTTATATCAACGCCCAACTTCTGGTGCATATACTGCACTAGATCCAGGTTGGGGACCAGCAGACACTAGAGTATGGATCAATAGTCGTTCACCTTACTTACAAGGAAATACTACAATTGGCGATAGCTGTGTAGGAATGCGAGTTGATGGATTGTTGCACACTGGAGGTAACAAATCTATGACTGCAAACGATTATACGCAGGTGCTTAGTGACGGTATCGGCGCTTGGGTAAGTAACAACGCAAGAGTTGAACTTGTATCTGTGTTTACATATTATAACCAAGTTGGTTATCTTGCAGAAAGTGGCGGAATTATACGTGCTACTAACGGTAACAACTCATACGGCACTTATGGAGCAGTTGCTAGTGGTATCGATCCAAATGAAACAGCACTAGTTGCAAAAGTTTGGAACAGAGATAATGATCCCGTAGTAGACAGTGTGTTTGCTGGTGAGTTCTCAGATGAAATATTTGCACTACAGTACGATCATTGCGGAGAAAACTTTACTTCTGCAACTGCTACTGTTACCGGCGCTGGCATTGGTGCTTCTTTATTATTTGAAGATTTTAGAGACGGCGGATTATACGAATCGAGATTAGTTAACCCAGAAGACAGCGGAGCAACTGGCGGTGTTGGATATTTTGTAGCTCAACGAAATGCAGCAGAAGGCGATACAACTAGTTTTAAACTAGAGCAAAGCGACGGTAGTTCCGCAGCACAAATTGTAGGGTTGCGTGTATGGATTGTTAGTGGAGTTGGAACTGGGCAATATGGATATATTAATAGCTATAGCGGTGCCACTAAAATTGCACAAGTGTATAAAGAGTCTGATAATACTCCAGGTTGGGATCATATTATTGCCGGAACCCCAATTGAAGCTGTTTTAGCAACAAACTCTGTTTATAGAATTGAAGCTAGAATTACAGCAAGTCATCCAGGATTTTCAGATGCAGGATATAATATTCCAAACGGTAGAGATATAACTGACGTTACTTTTACTGATACTACATTTACATTTACTAATGTTGAAGGAACTCCAGGTACTGGCATAGTACAGAGTGAAGACGGCTTAGTTGCAGCAAACGCTATATTTAATATTACTAAGAATGGTACAGTGTATGCAGTTACTATTGCAGATGGCGGATTAGGTTACGCAGTTGGTGACTCTGTTGTTATAGCAGGGACTGACTTAGGCGGATCGTCACCAGCTAACGATTGTACAATTAAAGTTGCATCAACTACCAATGACAGTTCTAATTCAATTGCTACTATTGTTGTTACTGGTACAGGACGCAGCGGCAAGTTTGTTGCAATTTCAACACCTAACTTTGTATTAAACAGTGACGATGGAACAACTTGGTCCGAAGGCACACTTCCGAACTCGCTTGCAGTTGCTTGGAAACGAGTAGTTTCTGGAAATAATAGAGCTGTTGCAATCGGATTTGGTACTAACGAATGTGCATATTCATTAGACGGAGTAAACTGGTCGCAGGCATTTTTGCCAACAAATGAATTATGGTCAGACATAACATTTGGCGAAGGTAAGTTTGTTGCTATTGCAGAAAATACAAACTCGGTTGCATATTCAACTAACGGATCAACTTGGTCTACAGCAGCTATTCCAGACGATGCAATTGGCGACTCGACAGCAAGTCAGTGGCAGGCAATTACACACGGTAAAGGTATATTTGTTGCAATATCAAGTAATGATAGAGCGGTTGCAACTTCGACTAACGGAGTTGCATGGACCCGATTAGTTGACGCACTTCCGGCAGTCGATGCTAACAATTATGACTTTGTTAGTTTAGAATACGGTGCAAATAGATTCCTTGCACTAGAAAAGTCTGGCGAAACTGTGTATAGTTTCGATGGAACAACTTGGCAAGCAGCTACTGATGTACCATCGCCTGATGGCTCAACAACAATGCGCTGGTATAGCATGAAATACGCAGACGGTTTATTCTTTGCAATTTGTGACGCAAATAATCAACAAGTTGGCGGCGATATTAATGGCAATAATACTAGTTTTTGTGCTACAAGTGAAGACGGTATTACTTGGGCTGGTAGAAATTTTAACATAGAAAGAACATGGAGAGGCATTGCGCACGGCACAGTAAATGGAGTTCCTTATTGGATTGCAGCAGGAGCACAACAGGCTGTTGGTGGCATAACAAGAATTCAAACTGGCTGTAGAGCAAAAGTAAGAGCTAACTTAACAGGTACTGGTACTTTTGAAAGTATTAACATTACTGACCCAGGAAGCGGCTATACTCAAGCAAGTCCGCCTGTGTTTACACTAACTGATAATGATAATACTGTTGCTATTGGTTGGGAAAATAGAGTAGGTAATGGAGTACTTGCACAGCCTAGTTGGGTGAATAGAGGATCGGGTTATAAAACGTCAAGTACTCGAGTTACTGTTACTGGCGACGGATATGCAGACATTGTTCCAGATACTAATATTATTAAATTATACGGTATGACTGCTATTCCGGGACCAGGAACACAGCTACTATTTGATAACATACTTGATGATAACACACTTGATCCAGATGATTTAAAGAGATATAAAGCAGCTATTATCACTGACTTAGGTGATGATGGCACAGGTAACGGAACTAAATTAATTCAAATACAAATTAGTCCAAGAATTAAAAACGAAGATGATCTAATACACGATACCGTAGTTACACTAAACCAAAACTTTAGTCAATGTCGCATTAGTGGACATGACTTCTTAGATATCGGAACAGGTAACTTTATCGAAAGTAACTATCCTACATTGTATTCAGGAGGAAACTACTTTATTAGTTCACCAGAAAACGAAGTATACGAAACACAAGGCGGCAGAGTATTTTATGTTAGTACTGACCAAGATGGTAACTTTAGAGCAGGCGAATTATTTAGTGTTCAGCAATCAACTGGTATTGTTACCATTAGTGCTGAATTCTTTGACTTAGACGGTCTGAGCGAACTTGCACTAGGAGGAGTACGACTTGGCGGATCAGGAGCCGTTGTTAGAGAATTTAGTACAGATCCGACATTTGCTGAAGATTCAAATAATGTTGTTCCGACACAGAGAGCTATTGCAACATTCCTTGCAGATAGATTAAGTGTTGGTGGTTCAGATTTAACACTTAACGCAGTAATTGCAGGCCAAGTATTTTTAGGCGGTGATAATAATTTAGTAAGTAATACAGTAGACGGAGAAATTATTGTACCAGTTGATGTGGACTTTAGTGGAACAGACGCTTTCGGAAATCAAACACAAATTCAAGGTAGTTGGGTGCAACAGATGCTATTCCACAGAAACTTTGACAGTAACACAAATTAATAATATGTATTTAAGATATTCGATAAATACACATAACGGAGTATAACAAATGGCAGAATTTAAACTAGGTAGAATTAGATTTGTATGGAAAGATTCATGGTCTACAGCTACAACATATTATAAAGACGATGTAATTAGATTCGGCGGCAAAATATATATTTGCGTCGAAGGACATACAAGTGCAGTTGGCTTTTTCACTGACTTAGAAATAGTTCCATCTAAATGGAATCTAGTAAGTGACGGACAAACTTGGAAGAGTACCTGGGCAACTGCTACATCTTATGTGTATGGTGATATTGTACAATATGGTGCAAGACTTTATATTGCTACAGCAGTACACACTTCGCAAGCTACTGACGCTGCTGGATTAGAAGCTGACATTGCAAATTGGGATGTTTTTGCAGAAGGTTTAAATTGGAAAGGCGACTGGACAGTTGCTACTCGTTATATTGTTAATGATGTTGTTAAGTACGGTGGAACTACATATGTGTGTAACACATATCACACAAGTAATGCAACAGAGTCAAATGGCCTAGAAGCTGATCAAGCTAAGTGGGACACACTAAACCAAGGCATTGAATTCAAAAGTACTTGGGTAGATGGCATACGTTATAAAATTAATGACGTAGTGCAATATGGCGCAGCACTTTGGATTGTAACTACTGCACACACATCATCTGCATTGTTTAGTACAGATGTTGCTAACTGGACAGAATTTGTTAGAGGCTTCCAATTTGAAAGTGACTGGGAACCATTAAGAGTTTATCAGCCAGGCGACATTGTAAGTTATGGCGGTAATCAATATATTGCATTACTTAATCATAGTGAAAAAAATCCGTTTACTGAAACAGCTGAATGGCAGTTATACACACAGGGTATTAAATTCTTAGGCGACTGGGGAGACGATTCTACACTACAAGATTATAGAGCCGGCGAAGTTGTAAGACATGGTGGCTATACATATATTTGTACAGCTGACAATCAAAACCAAGAGCCACCGAATGCTTCGTACTGGGAGAGACTAAACTCCGGTTTACGTTGGAGAGGCACTTGGGTAGATGACCAAGAATATTTATTAGGTGACGTTGCACGTTACGGTGATAATTCATATATTTGTGTACAACAACACTGGTCAGAAGGCGACGACTTCTCAACAATACAAGTAGTAGCAGGCGGCGGCGGAGCTGAAAACTCACGCCCAGATTTAGATATCACTGGCGCTTACTGGAACATTATTGCAGTTGGTAACGAAACAAGTGTATTAACTACAAAAGGTGATTTAGTATATTATTCCGGAGCAGGTCCAGCAAGATTGCCAGTAGGCGCTGAAGGACAAGTACTACGTGTTAGCGAAGCTGATATTCCTGAATGGGCATACTTAGGCGTTGCAGATGACGTGTATCATGTTGCTACTCACGGTGCAGATGTAGCAGCACCAACTAACGGCCGCACACTTGATAAAGCGTGGAAGTCTATACGTTACGCAGCAGAACAAATTGAAAAAGGTACAAAAGTACCAGAAGCACGTAAACTACTAGAATTAAACAGACAGTTTATTCAAAGAGAAATAGTTGAATGGACAGATGCACAGATTACTGGTGTTATTGCTCCGTTTAGCGGAGGAATGGATTATGACTCGGCTAAGTGTGAAAGAGACATGGGCTTTATTATTGATGCAGCAATATGGGACATAACCCATGGCGGCAACGTAAAAACAAGAGAAGCAGCATTATCATACGTAACTAGTCCAGGACAGTTTTATGTATTAGGTCAAGAAGGTGAAACTGTAGCAAGTATTAATTACGGCTTAACAGTTATTGCTTCTGTTCTTGCACAAACTGCACCAGCAGCTAATTATCAAACATTAAACGGCGATAACTCGACAGCAGTTGCTTCGCAGTATTTTGATGCTACATTGACTGCTGAAGCTACAGTATTAACTGAAGTTCAGACATTAGTAAAAATTGTTACTGATGCAATTACAGCAGGAGTTGCAACTAATATTCCAGGAAGAATTATTAGAAACACACTAATTAAAGTTTCTACTGGTAAGTACCAAGAAGTACTACCAATTATTGTTCCAGCAGAATGTTGTATTATAGGTGACGAACTACGTTCGGTATCAGTTTCTCCTAGACGCTCAACAGGAACAACAGCAAGTAAAATATCAAGAAATAGCTTTACATATCAACTAGACGGTAACTTAACTCCGAAGAAAGATGCAAAGTATAGTTTAGCAGCATACGATCGAATTGGTGCAATTATAGGTGATATTGTTGAAGGTGTAACAGTTACTCCGACTACTGGGAATACCGAAACACAAAGTGCATTGTATCCTTTAGCAAATAGTGATAAAGGACACGAGCGCAAAGCAGTTAATCAACTAGCAAGACTTATTAAGCGTAATATAGACCATGGGCTAGGCGACAAGGTTGAAGCATATGACACATTACCATTAGCTGACACTATGGGCACACCGGCAGACGGCTATGCAAGAAACTTATTACACGCTAACAGAGATTTTATTAAATCTGAAATGATTGGATGGATTGCTGATAACTATCCTAATTTAAAGTACAGTAGAACAAAATGTAGACAGGATACTGGATATATTTTAGATTCTGTATTATATGATATTACGTTCGGCGGCAACTGGCAGTCTGTAAACGCAGGCGAAGCTTACTTTGTTGGCGCAGTGCAAGATTCTCCGGCAGCTAGTGAAAGAGCAGCAACAATTGCATCATACGCATTCCTAAAAGGGATTATGCAAACTATTGCAAGAAACATTACAGTTACTCCGCTGTATGGAATCGAAACACAAATAGCAGGAACTGCTGGCGGCGCTGGACAAGCAACAACAGTTGGCAACTTGTTAGACGATGTTATTGACATTGTTACTAACGGTAGCGGAAGTGTTGCTGTTACATATCCTAGTATTACTGGAGCAAGTGCTGGATTACAATCAGACTTTGCTGATGTTGCAACGCAGAAATCAGCAATTAGCGACAGTGTAATTGACTTTATTAACACTAACTTTGGAACATATAAGTACAACGGTGCTTTATGTCGTAGAGATTCGGGATACTTAGTTGATGCATCTTATTATGATTCAGCATTTAATTCAAACTATTGGGCTGTACAAAATGGTATTTCGTATCTAAGAGCACAATCTGCATTTGTGTTATCAGATCAATTGCAGCAAGAAATTGGCGCAATTAAATATATTAAAGCCCAAGCTGCAACTTCATTAACATCTAGTGCAACAGCAGTAACAAGATCAAACGCAGCATACGACGAAATACTAGACATTTTAAATAACGGTCTAGGAAATGCAGATGCATTAAGCTTTACTGATACTGGAACAGCTAACTTTACAAATGCTAGAACACAATTACAAACAAACAGAGCGTTTATTGTAAGTGAAATTAGTTCTTGGTTGAGTTCAAACTATAATGCTGTTTGGGTAGCATTAGGCGCAGCTGGACAAGCAACTTGCCAAAGAGACATTGGATATGCTATTGATGCATTTTCATATGATATTAACTACGGCGGGAACATTGCTACAAGAAATCAAGCTCGTTCGTTGTTTAACAACATTACTGGTAATTCAGTATATCCAAATGCAGACCAAAAAACAGCAAGTGCTGCAATGTACACACAATTAGGTGTTGTATGTTCCGGAGTTGTACAAGAAACATATGCAGGAGCAGACCAAAGTGGAACTGCTGCAAGTGCAACAGAAGGAACACGTTTAACAACACTAACAGGAAATGTTAATGCTGTTATTGTTGCAGATAGTATTAGTGGATTAGTTACTGAAGTAGCACCAAGTATTACTTGGGCAGCAACAGGCATTAAAACTGCCGTTGCACAGCTAGCAACAGATAGAACTGCAATTATTAAAGGCACATTACAGTTTATTACTGATACGTATAGTGGATTTGTTTATAATCACGCTAAGTGTTCAAGAGACATTGGGTACATACTAGATGCAGCAAGCTACGACTTCTGCTTAGGAACAACCTTTGCGAGTATGGTAGCATCTTACAGTTATCTAAGAAGACCGTCAATAAAAGTAATTGGCAACCAAAAAGGTGCAACTATTGCTGCTAACGAATATGCTAGAACACTTGCAAGAGTAGTAACTAGTGAAGCAACTGCAATTGCACAAATAGATAACACAATGCAGCTAGTAAACGATATTATATTTGGAGGAGCAAGTGAAGGTGCTAATGCAGCATCACCTGACTTTGACGTATATAGTGCAATTAGACAGCTAGAACTAAACAAAGAGTTTATTGCATCTGAAGCAGTTGCATACGTTAATGATTATTTTGCTGATGTTGTTACTGCAACAACTGCTGCAACAAGCCTGTTAACAGTAACAAGTACTGCTTGGCTGTCACAGAATATGGACATTAAGTTTACAGCAACAGCAATTGGTGGATTATCAACTACAACAACCTATTACGTTAAAGATATTGTAAGTGCAACAACATTTACTATTAGTGCAACGATTGGCGGAGCAGCAGTAACAGTTACTGACGCAACTGGCACAATGGGTGTACAGATGGCATATGTTTATAACGAAGTGCTATGTAAGCGCGATGTTAGAACTGTTGTCGATGCAATGAAATGGGACTTAACATATCCGCAGCAATATGTTAGAGAGTACACTGAAAGTGTTACAGTAACATTACCATCTAACTATAAGTCAAAGTACTGTGCAAGATACTATATTAATAGTGTACTTGGATCGCAAGAAGAAGACTTCTATTACTTACGTAACGGTACGGGTCTAAGACTACAAACTATGGAAGGTCTATATGGAGACATTGGTCCTGAAAATGCAACAGGAACAAGTAGACCTACAGGCGGTGCGTATGCATCACTTGATCCAGGTTGGGGTCCAGAGGACACAAGTGTATGGATTACTGCACGTTCACCGTATGTACAAAACTGTACAACATTCGGTTATGGCGCAATTGGTCAAAAAATTGACGGAGCACTACACAACGGCGGCAATGACTCAATGGTATCAAATGACTTTACACAAGTTATTAGTGACGGTATTGGCGCTTGGTTGTTAAACAACGGTCGTGCTGAAATGGTATCGGTATTTACTTACTATTCACACATTGGTTATTTGTGTGAAACAGGCGGTAGAGCTCGTGCTACTAACGGTAACAACTCATACGGTGACTTTGGTTCAGTAGCAGAAGGCGTTGATCCAGATGAAGTTGCAGTAACAGCAATTATCGATAACAAGTTCCAGTATAATGCAACAGTTGGTGGTACAAACACTGATCAGAGTGGCATTTTAAATATTGAATTTACGCATGCTGGAAATGATTATACTGAAGCACAAATTGATATATTTGGCGCTGGATCAGACGAAGCACTAGTTGCTGATGAATTTAGAGACGGAGCTATAATACAAGCTAGAGTTGTAGATGACCAAGTAGCTGGCGATGCTGGCGGCTCATCATATCTTGTTGTTAGTAACACTGCACAAACAGGTGCAGCAGCTAATATAACACTTGCTGCTACAGACGGAAATCTTGATACTGCATATCCGGGTATGAAGATTGTTATCGACGGTGGTGCAGGTATTGGACAATATGCTCTTATAGATACATACAGCTCAGGTACTAAAATTGCAACAGTAATTAAAGAATCTGATGGTTCTGCAGGCTGGGACCACTTTGTTCCTGGAACAACATTTGTTACTCCAAACAGTTCATCAACTTATACAATTGAGCCTGCGCTATCATTTACTGCGCCGGCAAAGAGTGCAACTAACCATTCAATTACGTCGAATACGTATAACGCATTAGAATGGGTTGTAACAACTGAAGAGTTCACAGCAGTGGCAGGAACCACAGCATCGGACGGTACTGGAGCAACATTTGACATTAACAGAATGGGATCTAAATACTATGTTTCATTAAATGCTGCTGGCACAGGGTATACTAGACTAGATGCTATAACTATTTTAGGCACATCCTTAGGCGGAGCAACTCCTGCAAACGATATGACTATTACACTAACAACTATAACATCAGGAGCAGTTGTAGACTTTGACTTTACAGGCATTGGCACAGGTGGCAAATTTATTGCTGTTCCAAACAATACAGCTGGTCGATATAGTATAGATGGTGCAAGTTGGACATCAACTACATTCCCAAGTGCAGGCAGTGGTAACTGGACAGCACTTGCAAACGGTCTACAAAATGATGGCAGTAGTGTGTATAAACCAAACAGAATACTTGCTGTATGTGCAGGAAGTAGTAATGTTGCAAAAAGTACAGACGGTATTACTTGGACAGCGGCTACGGCACTACCTGTAGCATTAAACACAGCAAGTGGCGGAGACATTGCGTTCGGATATGTATCAAGCGGTGTTAATAGATTTGTTGTAATCAGTGAATCAGATAGAGATGTTGCGTACACAGAAGACGAAGGTCAAAACTGGACACTAACAACAGACTCTTTACCTGCAACTGGATTTACAGCAATAACATACGGTAAAGGATTATATGTTGCTGTACAAGGCGGCGGATCAACTGTTGCAGCATCGTCTGCAGACGGTATTACTTGGGTAAGCAGAACACTTCCATCGTCAGCAAGCTGGGTTGATGTTGTTTGGGGCAACGGCAGATTTATTGCAATTGCCGACGATCAAACAGCAGCAGCATATAGTTTAGACGGCATAACTTGGACTGCATTAACTGTAGGACTTGCAAGCGGAAATCCAAAACGTATTGCTTACGGACACGGCATGTTTGCTGTGACAAGTACAGACACAGATGCTATTTGTTACTCAGAATACGGCGTAACAGCTTGGGCTAATCAAGTAGTAACTGCCGCAACTGGTGGATATAACGGAATTGCGTTTGGTAATCCAAACAGAGTAGGTGAGTTTGTTGCAATAGGCACGGGAGCAGCTACTAATGTTGCTAACTGTGTGCTTGGAGCAAGAACACGTGGCCGTCCAAGTATTGCAAGTGAAAAAATCTTTGCTGTTAAACTAGCTGAACCAGGTAGTACTTATGCAAGTGCTCCGACGCTAACAGTAACAGATCCAAACAATGTTGATGATGTTGTCATTACAGTAAGACTTGGAGATGGTGCATTAGGCAACCCGACGTTTAATAATAGAGGAACTGGATTTGCTACAGCAACGGCTGAAGTTAACCCAATTAACTCAAATGGTAATGCTGACTTCTTCCAAAATGGAACGTTCATTGCTGTTAGACAACTAACAGAACGTCCAGTTGCTGGATCTAACATTACGTTTGATAGTTTACCAAATCAGTATTTTAAGTTAGTTAACACAATTACGTTCTTAGGATCAAATGACGGTTCATATACTACATTCTTACAAGTAAGTCCGGCAATGGGCATTGGTGATGCACCTCCTCATGCTGACCCAGTACAAATGCGTATTAGATTTAGTCAAGTACGTCTAACAGGACATGACTTCTTAGATATCGGAACAGGAAACTTTGTTGATACAAACTATCCAGGTACACCAGTTAACTTACCTGCACAAGCTCAAGAAACACTAGATGCAGATGGCGGACGTGTATTCTTCACAGCAACTGACCAAGACGGTAACTTTAGAGTTGGCGACTTGTTTAGTATTGAGCAAGCAACAGGTGTTGCAACATTGAATGCAGACGCATTTAACATTGCAGGACTACAAGAACTTACACTAGGTGAAGTTACACTAGGCGGTAACTCCGCAAGTGTTGCAGAATTTAGTACAGATCCGTTCTTTACAGCTAACTCAGATAGTGTTGTACCAACACAACGTGCTATTAAGGCATATATTGAAGCACAGATTGGTGGCGGTGGTGCTACATTGAACGTTAACAGTATTACAGCTGGCGACATTCTTATTAGTAACAATGTTATTACAACGGCCTCAGGAGAACTGATAAATATTACTGCGAACATAAATTTCACAGGAAGTATTACAGGACTACCAGTAGCTTACAACTACTTCTTAAGATAAATTTATAATTGGAGAATAAAAAATGGCAAACGGAAGATTAGGTATAGCAGACTTAGCAGCAAACACAAATACAACTGTGTACACTGTTCCTGCAAGTACATTCAGCGTAGTTACAGTTAGTATGTGTAACCGCAGCACAACACAGCGTTCAGTAAGAGTAGCACTAGCATCGGCAGATACGCCGGCGCTGGGCGAATGGATTGAATTCGATACAAGTTTAGTAGGAAACGGAACGCTTGAAAGAACTGGCATAGTACTGTCAGCGGGACAAAAATTAGTAGTAGTATCAAATAGTACTGACGTCTCTGCTGTAGTATACGGCCTAGAAACAACAACAGTTTAAGGAAATTAAAAATGCGTAGAATTGGAATAGGAACCGCAGGAGATCCAGTAACAGGGAGTCAGCTATTGCTTGACAACACTATTACTACCATTCTCGCTGACGAAGACTTGTTAATCGACCCAAATGGCTCCGGCGAAGTAAAAATTACTGGCAATGCTCAAATAAACAGTGCAGGCTTGTTAAAGTTTGGCGATGCAGATAATAGTAACTGGGTTGCCCTTAAAGGTCCAGCAGCAACAGGCTCGAACTTAACATTAGTATTACCTAGTAGCTATGGAACTAACGGACAATTATTACAAACTGACGGTACTGGTAATTTAACTTGGGGTACTCCGGGACTAGCTATAACTAATGACGTATCTACTGGCAATAACAACCAGTTTATTGCGTTTTCAGATCAGTCATCAGGTACTATTGCTGGTCTTAAAGTTAGTGATAATAAACTGGCTTATCAACCGAGCACCGGCAACTTATTTGTTGCTATTATAGCAGGTGGTGAAGGCAACAGTGGCAACTTAACTTTGCGTAGTACGAGTGCTGGCACAAAAGGTCAAATAATCATTGACGAAAATACAGCATCAACAAGTGCTACAACTGGTGCTTTAAAAGTAGCAGGTGGCGTCGGTATTTCTGGTGCAGTATATTGCGGTGGCGCACTAACAGCAGCTTCGCTTACTGAAACATCAAGTATTACACTTAAAGAAAATGTATCTCCAATTGAAAATGCATTAGACAAAGTGCTACAGTTAGTAGGTGTAGTATACGATCGTAAAGACGGATCGAGTATAAACGAAGCTGGATTTATTGCTGAAGATTTTAATAAAGTAATACCAAACATTGTTACTAAAGACGTAAATGGAAATCCTGAAGGGATTAACTATACTAAAGTTAGTGCATATTTGGTAGAAGCTATTAAAACAATTAAAGAAGATTTAGACACATTAAAATCTAAAATAGGATAATAAGAATGGCAATACTTAAAAATACAGTAATTGCAGATTCTGATCCGATCAGTTTACCAATGGGCACAACTGCCCAGCGACCGGTAAATCCGCCAGAAGGCTCTATGCGTTATAATACTGATTTAGGGTATACCGAAGTTTGGATAAACAGATCCTGGGGCGACTTAGCAAATGGCAGAGCGTCATTTCTTCCACGAAATAACATGCAAGTAGAATTAAGTTATGATGATCCTGCAAGTTGGCCAGGGTCTGGCAGCACTTGGTTTGATACTAGCGGAAATGATAATGACTTTCGGGTAGACCCGGCCTGGGCGGAAGGTAGCGGAACTGCCGGCGCTTGGAATTTTTCTAATAACGGCGATATGGCAAAATATAAAACTAATAATACAAATGTTCCAGGAGTTGTGGGCAATAATAATGTAACATATGTGGTTGTAACTCGTGTATTAAATAGTACAAGTCAATGGCGCACACTAACACGCGGTTTCAATCCTAATCCTGATCACCATGTAATAATTGAATCAGGTGGTTGGAATATTGGAATGTATGACAACGATGGCACAGGCTTTATAAGTACAGGTTACAGCCAACAGAGATTACCTGGATATCCAGACGGATATCAAGTTATGGTTTGGAGATGGAGCACAGCTGATACTGCAAGCATGCCAACATATACAATAAATATAAATGGAGCAGCTGGTGGAATATATACAGCAAGTTTTAATAACAGTGCTGGTAGATACAACAACAGTTTTCACAGCATAGGCGGATATCACAGCCAGAATAGTGCATTAAACACAGGTGATCAGCCATGGGGCTGGATTAAATACTTTGCAGCATACAGTAGAAGACTTGAAGATAATGAAGTGCAAATGGTCACTAGTACACTTCGTAATAGATATGGAATTTAACCACACCAAGATCACTATTGCGATAGATAATAGGAATAATATAAATGGCAATACTTAAAAATACAGTAATTGCGGACTCTGATCCGATCAGTTTACCAATGGGCACAACTGCCCAGCGACCGGTAAATCCGCCAGAAGGATCTATACGGTATAATACTGATTTAGCTTATACCGAGTGCTATTTTAGAGGATACTGGTTTGACCTAACTACAGGTGCAGGAGCGCCTGTAATGCATGATATGGTTGCACATCTTGAATCAACACATTCTAGTAGTAACACAGGAAGTGGCAATACTTGGTTTGATCTCACTACCAATGGTACTAATTTTAATCTAGTAGGGGTAACAAGAACTACATCCTCCCCGGGCGCAGTATTCCAGACTGATGGCAATAACAATAGTTATATGGAAAGCACTCCGACAACAGGAGGAATACTAGATCTTTCAAATACTGAAAATGGCTACAGTGTAGTTGTTTGTCAGAGATATGCTGGCCCCACTAGAGGAAGAATGCTCAATGCTCGAGGAAACAATTGGCTATTAGGACATTGGAGTAGTGGGGCTACTAATCACTACGCAGAAGGTTGGATATACGGATCAAGCGGCGGCGGCCAAGTAGTTAATGATGAAAATTGGAGAGTTCACGGAACAATTGGTCGGCCAGGCGCTGACTTTTATGATTTTTGGATCGACGGACAGCGAGTAGCCGGACCCAGAGACACAAGTGGATCACAAGGACCTAATGGGTTCGTAGTAGGAAAATACGGCGGCAGTTTTAACTCAGAATTTTCATCTGGACAGATTGCAAGTATACTAATTTATAATAGAGCATTATCTACAGATGAAATGAAACAAACTTGCATGGCTGTTATGAATAAAAATAATGTTAATATTAATCAAGTATATAACCAAGGTTAACATTAATAGGTGAGGTATATATATTATGCTAAATACTAGATAATAGGAATAACATAAATGGCACAACTAAAAAATACAAATATTGATGATACTGGTTACCTTGCGTTACCAGTAGGAACATCAGCACAGCGAACAGCAGAAGCCAGCGGAACTAGTGTAACCTTTACAAATTTAGGTACTACAACCTGGACAGTTCCTGCAAGTGTCGACACCGTAGAAGTGCTAGTAGTCGGCGGTGGCGGAGGTGGCGGATCAGATATGGGCGGCGGCGGCGGCGCAGGTGGAGTCATATACACTCCGGTATATCCTACAGTACCTGGCGAAAGTATTTCAATAACTGTTGGAGGTGGCGGAGTCGGAGCCCCAGCAGGACAAGGACAAGTTAGAGGATCTAACGGCGGAAACACAACATTTGGAACTACCACTGCTCATGGCGGCGGTGGTGGAGCATCAAGACATGATGGTTCGGGAGCTCCAGCAGGTGATGGCGCAAGTGGCGGCGGCGCAAGTGGCGGACGAGGCAGTGATTATTATCCAGCAGTTAGTTCAGGTTACGGCGGCGGCAACAGAGGCCGTAGTATATATCCAGACGAAGGACACGACGGCGCCTGGGCAAGTCCAGTTAGTAATTGGTATCCTGGTGGTGGCGGCGGCACTGGCGGCCCTGGTGAATCAGGCACACAAGGCGGCAATGGTGGCGTAGGCGTAATTAATGATATTACCGGAGAACAATTATATTGGGGCGGCGGTGGTGGCGCAAGTGGTTATAATGGCCGCGGTGGAGACGGTGGCTTAGGTGGTGGTGGCGGTGGCGCTGTTGGCACAACATTCGGCGGCCGTGGATTTAACAACGGATCAGGTGGCGGTGGCGGTGGCACAAACACTTGGGCACAAACTCCTGGCGGCAATGCAGGCGCAAATACAGGCGGCGGTGGCGGTGGCGGCTCGCATTACAACTCCAATAACTACGGCGGCAACGGCGGCTCAGGTATTGTTGTTGTTAGACATAACACTACCGCAGCAGTTAACGAAGCAGCATCCGGAGCATTAAGAATTAACAGTGACACTGGCTCGGCAGAATTTTTATCTAATGATGGTGCCTGGCAAAGTATGGCATTGCCGTTTAAAGAAAGAACGGTAATTGCATTTAGTTACATGTGCGGCGGATACAAATCATCAAGTGCCTGGAATAACGTTAATAGATGTACACATGCTGTTGATACTACTATTAACTTAGGTGATAACTCATTAGAGAGGTCATTTAACTATCAGTGGGGCGCATGTTCAAAGCACGTACACTTTATATTCGGCGCAGGAAACGGACACGCAATTACGTCAGATTATGTTATTGCATATAACATGCGTACTGAACAACAGTATACTGGCACATTTACAAGATCTATGGCAGGCGGCAGAATGCGTGACGGTGGAGTATATAAAGAGCATTATATGGCCTGGGCAACCGGCGGCAGTAGCTTATTTAGACTAAACATGATAACTGAAGTTGCTACAAGTGGCCAAGGTTTACCTGCAGGATCAACTACAGACATGTGGGGAATGAGTTGGGAAAATGAAGGATTATTTTATTGGTCTAACGATTCGAGACTATGGAACTTTGCAACAGAGACGCAAATTAGTTGGCTTGGAACACAGCCTGCAAACCATCCACAACAAAAATCAATTAGTTCTAAACTAAACTATTGCTGGGCAGGAAACAATGGTTCGTATAACGGTGGATATAACTTCCGTAGAACAAACTTTATTACACGACAAACTTCCGGATCATATACTAAGCCGCAAGGCAACTGCGGTGAAGAGAACTTTGATTCAGGACAAGATCATAGTTACTGTTTAGGTCAATATAATGGATCCCAAAACAACGAAACATTCCGTTGGAACTATTATACTGAAACTGGTCCATCATTGGGATACGCAGCACAACCAAAAGGTAAAGCAGGATCAAGTTCGGGTTCATGCGGATGGAGAGATAATTAATGGCAACGCTTAAGAATACAAATATCGACGATACAGGTCATCTTACATTACCTGGTTCATCAACTGGTGGAAATAATGGTGATATTAGATTTAATGGTAGTCGAGGAAGAATTGAAACCTTCCAAGAAAAAAGTGGTGGCGGATTTTGGACTGCTATGGTACAGCCCTACTTACAAAGACAAATTATTACTACTGGTTATATGCACGGCGGCTATGCGTCGAGTGTTGTTTGGAATAACACAAATAGAATAACATTTGCCACAGATACAACTGTTGACTTACCCGGCAGACAAGAGCGTGGACATAACTATAAAGACAGTTGTCATAATGCTAATGTTTGTTGGACTATTGGCGGGGCAGCAAATGCTCACTGTGCATCATCAAACGGTATAACAGCATATAACTGTAGAACGGAACTTAACTTTACAGACGGATATACTAGAACATTTACTTGGTCTACTAACAATCCTGGAATGATTCAACAAGATCTTACTAAAGCTTGGGTAACAGGTGGCGGCAGCAGTCAGATTCGTTACTTTGATATGGTTACGTCTACACTAGGAGTGCAGCAAGGTACGTCAAATACATCAGGTGGTATTTGGGGCATACAACACGAAAACTACGGTATCTGGTGCACTAACAACCAAGGCTTTAAATGGGCATCGCAACAGCCTTATTCGCGCAGTGCAACATCACCGCAAGGCGATAAGCATCAACACGCTATTATGTTTAAACATGCTAATATGGTTGCCGGTCGTGAAAGCAATCCAAGTACTAACTGGAGAGAAACAAACTTCTATAACGATCAAACACAAGACGTTATTGGTGGGAAGAACTTCTACGGTGGCGAAGAAAACATGCTAGTAGGCCAAGATTGGGGATATGCTGTAGGTTGGTATCAAGGATCGCACGTTGTTAGTAGTGCTAAATTTGTATATGCTACACGACAAGGCACTGTTGGCGGAGCGAGTCTTAATGCTAAAGGCGTTAACGGACAAAGTTCAGCAACGATGAGCTGGAGAGATTAACTAGGTAAATATAGTATAAGATTACCAAGGAGATAAATTATGACAGATAGACGTTCACAATATGCAGATCACAAATTTCTAAGTGAAATTCACTCAGACGTTTCAATGATATCTGACAAAGATAAAGAAGTTATTGAAAAGGCATTAAACAAGGAGTGGACAAATCCTAAGTACAAAATGAAATATTTTGTAGGGCAAGCACAGATTACTCCTTTTTCAAAGTTTCGCCAATGGCTTTTAGAAATTAAATCTAAAGAAGAATCCATTGAAAATATGGAATACGAAATGGCTAAGTTTGAAATTGAAGTCGCAAGATTTCAACGTATGGCAGACGAAGCATATGATGATTTAGATCGTAGACTTGCAGAAGTTGAAAAGTGGAATGCAGAGCGCAATCTTATTATGAGCAAGCGTAGACTACAAGATTGGTATCTTGAAAGACAACATTTGTTAGATTTACTAGACGAGTTTTCGCAGAGTGAAGAAGCAATTATTCCAGACGGCACTGGCAGAACATACTGGGATATTATTAATACTGAAGAAGAAGATGTACACGAAGAAATATATTGGACAAATCGTTTAGCTAAACAGGCTGCAACTGATATGTTATTCTACGGACGTATCGGTACAGGTAATATGGATGCTATATTAAGCATGTCGCCAGAACAGCAAGCAGAGACGCTTGCACTAACTATGAATTTTAGTACACAAATTCAAGCGCATACTTTACAGTTGCAAGCAGAAGCAGAACAGAATCTAAAAATTAATGGTAAGATGAATAATCAATCGTTAGTTGCTCCGAGTCAAGAAACTACTAGATTAGAATCAGCTCCTGCTACAGCTCCAGATTCTAACGAGGACATAAACGATGTATATAATATTTGAAACAGTAGGATCAGCTGATCCAAGAATGGATGCAAGGCTACAAGTTATTACACATGATTGGCACTTTACCATTGCGTATATTGCACCCGAAGATGAAGGTGCAGTAAACATCGAATGGTTAAATGCAACAGTAATTAATGAAGGAATGGCTTCGGCTCATAACTTTACTAATGCGCTTGATAACGAAGTAGGCATTATGCGTAATGTAAGTAATCCTAAAGATATAGTCCAGCCTACTAGTTTTGGTGATAATGGTTACGAAAAAATTAATTATGCATTAACATCAGTTGACGAACTTAACACTGTTGGCTTAATGAAAGCACAAATGTTAAACTTTGCTGAAAATCACTTTACTGAAGAAACTGGACTTGCTCAGATTAAGACACAAGTGCCTGGATTGCATACCTTGAAAGAAACACAAATGTATATGGCTACTTACTTTGAATGGGACTGTGCGTACACAGCAAACAAAGTAAAGAATCCTTTATTCGGAACTAGAGTATTTTCACAGCAATTACAAGATTAAAAACCAATTGACAGACAACAAAAAAGGTGTTACTATAATTACTAGTAGCGCCTTTTTTATTGGATGAAATTATGACAACAAAAGTTTTTAGTATACCACTAAACCCTAAGCTAAATCAAGAACAGTATATTGAATTTGTAAATTTTGTAAATCAATATAAAGATTATATTAACGATGTGTATTTTACATGTCGTATTGCTCCGTTTATGCAAGATGCTATGGGAGATTTATTTGTACTTGACGAAGACTACGATGTAGCTATTCAGCAAGCATTATTTGTACAAGAGCATACCGGTGTTCCGGTTAGTGCTACATTTAACAATACACAAATACCACCGACACAACAGAATCTTGATATATTTATTAAGAGTTTTAAACCGTTGTATGATAAAGGTGTGCGTACTGTAACTATTCCGCATACACATTGGGTTGCAACTGGACAAATTCAGCGAGCATTTCCAGAGTTGTTTATTAAGAATACTATCTTAAGAGATGTTCGAGTAGCAGCCGAGGTAGTAAATCTTGCTAAAGCAGGTTTTGATTATATTAATTTAGATCGAGACTTGATGCGAGACACTGACACATTAATGCGATTTGTGGAAGCTAAAAAGTGGATTAAAACGCACCTAGGAAAAGATATACAATACAGTTTACTAGCTAACGAAGGTTGCATAGGCAACTGTCCGATGATGGTTGAGCATTTTGAATATAACAATTCTCGTAATAGTGGCACTGATGCACAATACTTTAACAATCCAATTAGCCGAGTAAGTTGCCCTAAGTGGGATGTCGATGATCCTAGTGTACATTTAAAAACAGCAAATATACCTCCTTGGAGAGAAGACTGGGACGAATTGTTAAATGTTCGAGGTATTGATGTATTTAAGATGCACGGTAGAGAAGCAATTAGCCGCTTATACGAAACAATGGATATTGTAAAACGTTGGGCAGATAACGAAGAAATACTTTTTGACAACTTTACAAATTACTTAGAAGACAATAATCTTAAAGAAAAGCCTATTTTAGCCTGGCGCAAAAAGATTAAAAATTGTAAGTTTGATTGTTGGGAATGCCATTTCTGCGACGATATCTATAAAGTTAAATCAGATATTGATCACACTAGCTTAGTCAAGCACACATCAGATAGTATTATTAAGTCTGGTGTTCCTACTATTAACATTAATATTCCTGGTCTTACTAGCAGTAGAGTTCAAACAACTCTTAATAATATTGCTAGCGGCGTAGACACTTATATGGAAGTAGGGTCAGCACAAGGCGCAACATTTTGTGCAGCAATAAAAGATAATACACTTACTGCTATTGCTATTGACAACTGGGAAAATGAAATCCAGCCGCAGCAACTAGGCCGAGACAAATTGTCAATTCATAATGATAAAGCAACTTTTATTAATAACGTAAAACAGTTTAAAGGCGATAATAAAATTAGTGTTATTAGTAAAGATTTGTTTTCAGTTAATTTATCAGAGTATAAAGATAAAATACAAATGTGGTTTTATGATGGCCCTCATGACAGTTTTAGTACTGCCAAAGCAGTTGAGTACTATGCTAGTGTATTTGCAGAAGAAGCTGTGTTAATTTTTGATGACGCAAATTGGGATGGAGTTGTTGAAGGTGCAAGACAAGGTATTAATAACATCGGCGCAACTGTAGGCTATGACAAAATACTATTGTGTGACGTTGAAGATAAAAACAGTTGGTGGAACGGATTATATATTGTGGTTATAAATAAACCAAAGAATGAAGAGGTGGTAGTTAACATATGATGAAAAATATTATTATATTCGGCGGAGGAACAAGTGGCTGGCTCACAGCAGCGTATTTGGTCAACAATATAAATCCTGAGATTAAAGTTACATTAATTGAAGATGCAAGTAAAGGTCCTATTGGTGTAGGTGAAGGTACACAGCCGTTAACTGCTGCATTTTTATACAAGTGTGGTATCGAAGCAAAACATTGGATGAAACCTAGTAATGCTTCTTTTAAGTTCGGAGTTGAGCTAACTGGATGGAATGACGAACCGTATTTTGTTGATAATGATAATATTAATAACACAGTGGCATCACCGCACTTATATGCAAACAAATATTTTATGGATCAACCATATAGTGAATTTGCAAAATGGCATCCTGCTTACCAACTGGCCAAAGATAATCTAAGTCCAAAGCTAACACCTGAACTAGATAGTAATTTTCAAACAGGACCGGATGGATACGGTGCAGTACATTTTAGTGCATATGATATTATTGACACAATTAAAAGCATTATACTTGATAAAATTATATATGTAGACACAAAAGTTAAACAAGTTGCTAAAGATAATCGTGGCATTAGTAAACTTATAGATGCAGATAAGAACGAATATTCAGCAGACTTGTATGTCGACTGTAGTGGATTTGAGAGCATTTTATTAGAAAAAACTATGGGTGCAAAGTTTATTAGTTACAACGAATGGCTAATGAATGACAGTGCTGTGACTATAGCTACACAGTATACTAATCCACAAGAAGAATGTCATCCGTACACAAAGGCAACTGCAATGGATGCAGGCTGGCGCTGGACTATTCCTACATATCATAGAATCGGTAACGGTTATGTATATTCTAGCAAACATATTACTGCTGAAGATGCCGAACACGAATTAAGAACTTCTTTAAATGAGTGGGATGCCCCTGCAAATCATTTAAAAATGAAGTGCGGCGCCCACGACGTAATTGCTGTAGGCAATGTTGTAGGTGTCGGTTTAGCAGCAGGCTTTGTTGAGCCATTAGAAGCTACTGGCATTACATTTACAACTGCCACAGTAACATCGCTGTGTGAGTTGATTAATATGTCAAGCGGGCAGTGGGATGATAGATGTCGTGATATGCTTAATCGCGGATTTTACGAAATGTCTGTAGAAATATTAACATTTGTATATGCACACTACTACTTTAGTACCAAAGATGACACACCTTATTGGAACGAAGTTAGAAAACTAAACTTAGATCACTTACCGGACGACTCTAAGATGATGTTAAATCAATATTATCCAGTACCACAGGACTTTATATTCTTTAGTCAACAAAGCATGTTTAGTAGTGTTCAGTGGTGGACTATGATACATGCAGGTGGTGGATACGGCGATTATGTTCCTGAAATTACAGAAGCTGATAAGAAATATTTAGAATACTTTATTAACACACAAAGTGCTAGAGTAAAGGAAGCTAAAAAGATTCTTCCTAATCATTATGACTTTTTGCAAGAATGGTATAAAACATGAAAAGAGTAGCACAATTTAAAAGCGATTTCTTTGTAGAAAACTTTGGATCTAAGCAACAACAAGACGAGCTACTAAAACAAGTTTTAGATGCAAAGGTTAACGACAATGCTCCTATGAATATGAGTAATCAAAATTGTTGGAGAAGTGACGCAACTTATGAAGGCATTGAATGGTTGATGGATAGTGTTCGAGATATGGCAGCGTATGCAGCAGACCATTATATGTCTCATGATAGTACTTTTAAGGATCACATACGCGACCATCAAATAAAATTAGATTACTGGACAAATGTAAATGAACCTGGTAGTACTAATGTATTACACAGTCACAATGCTGATACGTTTGCAGCAGTGTATTATTTGCAAGGTAAGAATACTGGAGGACTAAAGTTTTCTAATCCTGCTAATTTATTAAATGATTGTAACCCACGAGCGCCATTTGTAAGAGATTGTATTGTACATCCAGGTGACGGTGATTTAATACTTTGGCCTAGTTGGGTACCGCATGAAGTGTTACGTAATGAATCAGATAGACAGCGAATTAATATAGCATTTAGTATACAGGTATCGTAATGGAATATAAAGATAACGTATTAGGCAATAACGTATTTCAAAAATTGCAACAAACTGTTAAAAACGATAAACTTCCTTGGTTTTTTAATAATGCTACATCGTACACTGACTCTGCTACTCCAGACGACTTTAGTTTTAGCCACCTAGTAGTACAAAATGGTGAAGTGTATAGTTCATTAGCACCTTTCTTAGAAGCTTGTGTACTAAATGCACTAGATAGTATAGGCGAACCTATACAAGATTTACTAAGAATTAGATTGGGATTAATTACATGTGCAGCAACTAGCACCACACATTCTCCTCATGTAGATTACGAACATCCTCATAAATCAGGATTAATTTATCTTAATGACGCAGACGGCGACACAGTATTTTACGATCAGTTTTACGATAATACTTCAGGTATGCATAGTCAAGATTACAGTAAAGAACAATCATTCACAGTACATAAAGCAGTAACGCCTAAGGCTAATAGGATTGCCTGGTTTAATGGTTTAAGATTCCATGCAAGCTCGACTACTACGACAGTAGACAGGCGCTTAGTGCTTAACTTTAATTACGTATAGGTGAGATATGAAAAAACAAAAGATAGAATTTTATAGTACAATACCGGGAGTAGCAGATGTATACCCTATTACTCCTGCTAAAGAGTTTTCTCCTAGATGGATGAAAGCATGTAAAGCAGACTATATTAAAAATAAAAGCTTCAAGCGTCCTAGTCATTTACAGCAATGCCCGGGCATCTTTGACTTGTTCAAACACGGGTTTATTATTCCATTATGGCACGATTCACTAATACGTACCGAACGAGACAAAGAAGGATTTGCGTATGTTCATCCTAGTGAGGTGCTATCTGATATGCGAGAAGGCGACCCGGTAGCAAGTCATTCACATAGTATTACTAAATGGCTGCCAAAGCGTCCTCAAAGTATTGCTCCTATTATGAAATTTAATACTCCGTGGCATGTTATTGCACCCAAAGGTGTAAAGTTCTTAATGACAGCAGTTGCATATACTGATACATACGAATTTGAAGCATGTACAGGAATACTTGACCCTAGTGTTAGTACAGAACTAAACGTACAAGGCTATTGGAATAAACATAACGGTGAAACTATGCTAAGAGCAGGACAGCCGTTAGCACACTTAATTCCGTTAACAGAGAACGAATACGATTACGAAGTTAGAGACGCAAATGAACACGATTTAGCGTGGAGCAAAAAGCGGACATACTTTCATATACATTCTTTTAATCTTAATAAAGGATTGTTTAAAGACATGTATCATAAACATTTTAGGAGAACATAATGCCAATAGCAGAACACAATACTAATCAATTTGTAACATATACTCAAACTTTTAGAACAGTTAAAGAAGGTGACGGGTATACTGCACGGAAAGTACAAAAAGATCGCTATAAACATATTCATTGGCTAAATGTAGTAACGTCACATAAAGAAATTATATTAACTTATAAAACAGATACTGACGATTTAGTTACAACTATTGCAAGTAGAATGGATTTAGAATCTAAAGAAATTGAATGGCCTGACACACCATTAACTAAAGAAATTGTTAAAGACCAACCAGTACTTGAAGACCAATATGTAAGATTCTACGATGTGCGTAATCAAGTACCGCTAGCTATACATATTGAAAATGTTGTTGAGTGGACTATAACTAGAGATGAATTAAATGCTGTAATAGATAACGAATATAAGGCAACAATGTATGCTTAACTTTTTCAAAAAAAAGTCTAAATTAGAATTTGTATCATTAATTCCCGAGTTAACACAATTAATGCCAATTGAGTCTACAAAGGATGTCAAGTTTAAATGGGTTAAATCTGCTTTAGCAGATTACAAAAAACAAAAAGCTGATAATCCTAATATGACAGAAAGATTTACTCATATAGCTAGATGCCCGGGAATTAATCAAATACAGCGCACAGGATGGATACAACGTGCCTGGCAAGATATTGCAATTAAAACAGACGGCTCGGGCGACGGCTTTGGATGGCTAAGCGCAGTTGATCAGCAACGTACTGATGTTGATCATAACTGGAAATGGCCATATATGGGCCACCATCCTAAAGAATTGTATTCACAATTTAATCACGATGGTCGATCTCTTAAATCAATACTTAAAGTACAAAGTCCTTGGATGGTATATATACCAAAGGGATATTATTTGTTAAGTATGCCAATACCTTATCCTGATAATCATGACTTCACAGCAACCATTGGATTTTTAGATGGCGATTACGGCCCAAACTTTCTTAATGTACAAATGTTTTGGAATAATTTAGACGGCGTCACTATTATACCTGCAGGCACGCCGTTGTGTCAATACATACTTGTTAAAAAGGACGAAGTTGATGTTGAGGTTAGAGAGTATCAACAACGAGATATTGATAATATTAGATTACGTGCATCTACAATTGACAATCAATGGATTAGTAATAGTTCTAAATTAAAAACCTACATTTGGAAATAAGCACTCACTGGTACATAAATACACTATAATAGTAAACAACGCAGTAGGAAATAATATGGGATTCGCAAGAGTAGAAATTGTTCTGTTTGCTAATAGAACAAATAAAGTTGGCAATGACGCACACAATGATTGGTTGCAGTGGAGCCAACGATATTCGCATGTAGCTAATTTTAGAGCTAAAATTAGCCATGATAAAACACATGTTGATTTTAATGACGACCAAGCACTTGCTTTCTTTGAAGAGACCTGGAAGAAATACTACAGACGAATCTTCTGATTTTTTCGATAAATATTGTAAATAAGGACTTACCATGGCATCGAATCAAGCACCAGTAGTAGACAGAATACGAATCATTCCAAGACCAGACGATTTCCTCGATAGAAACGTAGGTGCGAGTGGCGAAGTTTTCTTTGATAAACAAGCAAACACTTTAAGAATATATAGCGGTAAATTAGCAGGCGGCTATAGTCTACTAACATCGGGCAACTTATCGCAACACCTTGCAGACAGCGGTATTGCATTACTTGAAAAGACCGTTACTGTAGGTGTTGACACTGGCAGCGGCCAAGCATCTGGTGTATTCTATATTGACGGAGTGGAAAAACCTCAACTAGAATTTGTTAGAGGTTACACATATCTATTTGATCAATCAGGCGAAACAAATAACTCATTTGCAACTGTTTATCATCCTTTAATGTTTAGCATTGTTGCAAACGGCGGGTTAGTCGGTGGCGGTCACTACAATGATGGAGTTGTATATCTATTAGACGATAATCCTGTTACAATGGCAGGATATGTATCAGGCTTCAAAGCCGCAACGTCAAGAAAAGTTTTACTTACTGTTAAAAGTAGCGCACCAAACACACTGTACTATTGGTGTCACTTTCACACAAATCAAGGCAATGTGATTACTGTTTCTGACCCAGGTGCCGGCGGTGGCGGCGGAGAGGCAGGCGGCGCAAGTGTCGATATTAGTGACACAGCTCCGGTAGCTCCACAAGAAGGCAACATTTGGTTTAATAGTACAAACGGATCTTTATTTGTATATGTAACAGATGTTGATAGCAGTCAATGGGTACAACCTACTGCACCTGTACCGGCAATTAACACATTTAGCTCTGTAACAGTAACGGGGGCTGCTGGTAGTATTGATGCCAGTGGCAATAGTGATACACTAACCCTTGCACCTGGTACTAACGTAACAATGTCACTTAATGCAGTTACTAACACTATTACAATTAATAGTGCCGGTGATGGTGGTGGTGGCGGTGGTGGCGGTGGAGAAGCATATGACCAGACACTTAATACTACATCTAACGTTTCATTTGCAAGTATACAAACTCCGTCATTTTCAAATAATGGAGTAGGCGGCGCAGTACTTACTAGCGCATCGACATTAACATTAACTGCACCAGATGGCATAGCGATTGAAAATATATACAAACAAACAGAACTGCTATCAACAATAACTAATGCATCTGGAGTAGTTACACACGACTTTAGTACTAATGCAATATTTAATCATACTAGTTTAGCTGCAAACTTTACTGCAAACTTTACTAATGTTCCTACCACTTCTAATCGAGCTATTAATGCTGTGTTAGTATTAAACCAGGGAGCATCTGCGTACATACCAAATGCAGTACAAATTGGCGGCGTAGCGCAAACAATTAAATGGGTAGGGGCAACTGCTCCAGAAGGTACTATAAACGCAGTTGACGTTATAAGTTTTTCATTATTACGAATAGGCACATCTTGGACAGTGTTAGGTAGTTACTCAAATTATGGATAATATCACATGCCTCGGTTAGGATCGTTTAGCTCAAAAATTTATTTTAATAATCCGCAGTCGTCGTCTTTTAGTTTAATAAAAACAATAGCTAATCCTAATGCGTATGGCGTAGCACAAGATGACTTTTTTGCAAATAGTGTTGCAATTAACAGTAATTATGCAGTTATTGGAAGTATCGAAAGTGACGCAACTGCTGCACAAAACGGAAAAGTTTATGTATTTTCACAGGCAGGTACTGCACTTTATACTATAGATAATCCGACTGCTACAGTAGCACCAGGACTAGGCGAAGGCGATATGTATGGGCGTTCAGTAGGCTGTTCGGCTAGCTATATTATTGCAGGAGCACAACAAGAAGATGTTGGCGGCAACTCTAATACCGGTATTGCATATATACACGATATTACAGACGGATCTTTATTATTCACTCTCAACAATCCAAATCCTACTACAACTGAAATTAATCCAAACACCGATTTGTTTGGTAGCGCAGTTGCAATATCAGAAAACTTTGCTGCGGTGTCTTCACCTAGAGAAGATATAAACGGAATTGGCGACGATACTGGTTGGATATTCTTGTTTGATACTAGCGACGGTAGTTTACTACGTTCAATAGAAAATCCAAATATCGACGGGGAAGACGAATACCCAGGTGATCAATTAGGTGAAAGAATCCAAACACTTGCAATGAATGACACTTATACAGTAGTAGGCAGTTGGAGAGAAAACACAGCAGGTGCCAGCGGCGGCGGCGATAGTGGTGCAATACATATTATAACAAATGCTACAGGAGCAGTACAGACAATACTCAATCCTAATCCAAACGGGCCCGCTATTGGTACAGACAACTTTGATCAATTTGGTTATAGTGTAGACATTAGCGATAGTTATATTATTGTCGGAGCAATTAACGAAGATGTTCAAGGAACAAATAGCGGTAATGCATACATATTTGAATTAGCCGGCGGCTCTTGGTCATTAGCAAGGACATTAGCAAACCCTAACGTATACAATACAGTAAACAATGATTTGTTTGGTAGTGAAGTTGCAATTACAGATACGTACTGTGCAATTTCAGCTGTCGGAGAAGATAATGTATCGGGTACTAATAGCGGAGCAGTGTATATATTTAATCCTAGTACTGGCGCACTATTAGAAACTTTAGAAAATCCCAATAGTTTTGGAACAGTTGATAATGACAAGTTTGGAACAGTTATGTCTGCTTCTACTACGCATTTATTGATAGGAGTACCGGACGAAGACGCAGTCAGTGCAGACAACAGCGGCGCAGCTTACATTTATAAAGTTTAGGAAGATAAGTATAGTTATGAGTACTGAAAAAGAATATGTAGTAGTTGTTAACAAAGGTGTAAATTTAGCATTATTTGATGCAGAATTAAGTGCCTCTAACGGTGAAGGCTCAATCCCAAATAGAAGTGTTAATATTGCTAATCCAAGAATTGGATCTAAACGTATGACACACTGGACACTTACTGACGACGAAGCAACAGCATTAATGAATGATCCGAGAGTACTTAGTGTAGAAATACCAGTAGATCAGCGATCAGATGTTAGCATTGGTTTGCGAGCTGTTCAAACAGCAGATTTTGATAAACCAACAGTTCTTGAATCTACTAAAGTTAATTGGGGATTAAGAAGATGCATCGAAGAAACAAATATATACAATAATGGCACAACAGCATCAACATCGTATCCTTATGCATTAGACGGTACTGGGGTCGATATTGTAATACAAGATAGTGGATTACAAGTTGACCATCCAGAATTTATAACAGGAGCAGTAGTAGATCCTGAATACAACAATGGAGCAGTAATTGATCTTGTTGGCGACGGTAGTGACTTTTTTAAACGAGAAGCTACTGTAAACGGAGTTAGGATTGTAGCAGCAGGTGACGTAGGCGGATTAACAGCAGTGCCGGATGATTGGATTGAAAAAGTAGCACGTATGGTTGAACTGTTTACAGATCTAACTGGTGCAAGCATCAACGAAGCTGCACAGCGTACTTTAATTAAAACACTAAGCGGTGACGCAGGAACTTACCATGCAACTCAAGGTCCTACACTACAGCGAGTAGCACGTGGTGCTGGAGCAGACTATAGCACAAACTTCTTAACAGATGCCGGCATTACGTTTTGGAATCTATCACCATTGTTTGATTCACATGCAGCCAATGACATGGTTTGGTACTTAAACTCAACTGGAGACGGATACGGTATCGGCGATATTGATGCACAAGAAGTAATTGAACACGTTATGCATACACTACACATGCACGGGCTAGATGCAACTACATTAAAGATTTATCCACAACTTTCCACAGATTGGAAAACTGGAGAATTGTACGCAGCAATGGAAGAAGCATATAACGGCGGGTTTTGGGATTCAAGTGGATACGGCGGCGCACTATGGAAAAATAATGCTGATAACTTCGAAGTTGCAGTAAAGGAATACTTATATCTATTAAATTTTTGTATGTTTGATTATTCTGATTTATGGGACGGCGGAAGTTTAGCACCTGAATGGACTGATAATGTGCGAACACCGTCGGGCATTCTTGCTAACAACCCATTGGGCTATGCATTTTTTAATACGTATATTGCACCAGTAATTAGCAAACCGTCTCTTGATACTATAAGAAATATATTTCAAGACGGTAATACGCCGTCACAAGATAATCCATCATTATCGGGCACATCAGGTTATATAGTATCCTTACTAGAATCTGAGTCTCGAGTAAAGCAAATTAACTGGTACACTGAAAGTGGAGTATCGGGAACTCAGTCAATAAATCATTATCGAGACTTTGACGGGCACGGCACACATTGCGCAGGCATTGCAGCAGGAAAAACTTATGGTTGGGCCAAAGGCGCACATATATATTCACAAAAACTTGCAGGGTTAGAAGGTAGCGGAGATAGTAGCACAGGGATATCTATAACAGATGCATTTGATACTATACGTTTATGGCACGCCGCAAAGACTAATGGTCGTCCGACAATTGTAAATATGAGCTGGGGATACTTTGCAGAAGTTTCGGGAGATCCAACTGGCGGCACTTATAGAGGCACTGGATGGGCTTGGGGAAGTGATTACAGTAGTAACACTGCATTATGGGAAGCTGTTGGTGTAGTTCCTCCCACAGGCGCAGCTAGATATTATCCTTTAAGAGTTGCTAGTGTTGATGCAGAAATAGATGACATGATCGAAGCAGGTATACACGTATGCATTGCAGCAGGAAATGATTATTATAAAGGTGATATCTTAGGCGGCGATGATTATAATAACACCGCAGTATATGGTGGCACAGTTTATTACTATCATAGGGGAAGTAGTCCACACTCAGATGATGCTATAATAGTAGGCAACAGTGATACTACATCGCAACTAAGTGGAGCGGATTATTTAGACAAAGTATCAGTAACAACTAGCCGCGGTCCGAGACTTACATGTTTTGCACCAGGTCAAAATATTGTATCGACATGTAGTACAACGTCAATATATGCAACAATACCGTATCCGTCAAATACTAACTTTGCTATTGCTATGATTAACGGCACTAGTATGGCGTCGCCGCAGGTTGCTGGAGTTATTGCGCAGCACTTGCAAGTAAGACCAAATGCAAGCCCTAACGAAATTAAAACTAAAATATCCGATGAAGCAAAGACAGTAATGTTTACAACAGGATTAGATACTGATTATTCTACATTTTCAACTTCTTTACTTGGGTCTCCTAATAAAATATTATATTCTAAGTATGGCACACAGCCGACAATCACATCAGGCAGCTTTTCGATCAGTGGCGCCCTAACAATTTCAAGTAGTTAATAAATACAGTATGAGGTATATTAAATGGCATTAAATTTTCCAACAGCCCCGGCATTAGACGAGACTTTTACAGATAGCATAACAACCTGGAAATGGAACGGCACTGCTTGGATAGTAGATGTAGGTGCATCAGCAGGAGCAAATACAGATACGTTTGCTACGGTAACAGGTGACACTGGCACAACTACAGCAAACTCGCCAACTGATTCGCTTGCAATATCAGGCGGTACAAATATTGTAACAAGTGTGTTAGGAGATGTTGTTACAATAAGTGTTAACGGCGACTTAGGTACACCGGATCAAAATCTCTTTGCTACATTTAATAGTGACGCTGGAAGCGTTGTTGCATCTACTACAACAGATGCTTTAACAGTTGCAGGCAGCGGCACTGTATCTACTGCAATAAGCGGAAACACATTAACTATCAACGGAGCTACACCGACATTAACTATTACCCAACTAACTGATGTAGATACTATAAGTACTCCGCCTATAGCAGGTAATGTGTTAAAGTGGGACGGAAATCATTGGGCACCTGGCGCAGACGCTACTACTGGCGGCGCAGGAACTGATGCTGATACACTAGACGGATTTAATAGTAGTTACTTTTTAAATTACAACAATTTTTCAAACACACCGACTATACCTGCTGATGTAAGCGACTTAACTGATACTACTAGTTTATTGTTTGACGGAGTATTTGGCAGTTTAACTAGTGTGCCTACAACTGTAGCAGGGTACGGCATTACAGACGCATTTGACGGCGCATACAGCAGCTTAACTAGTATACCCACGACAGTAGCCGGGTACGGCATTACAGACGCATTTGACGGCGCATACGGCAGCTTAACTAGTACTCCTACAACTATTGCAGGCTATGGAATTACAGATGCATTAAGTACATCATCTAACCTATCAGCTCTTGCAGATGTTAGTGCAGCAGGCCCGTCAACCGGACAAGCACTAATATGGGACGGAGCCCAGTGGGGTCCAGATAGCGTGAGTGGTGGCGGTGGTGATCCAGATCAAAATTTATGGGCTACTTTCTTTGGAGACGCTGGCTCTACAACTGCTAACTCAACTACTGATAGTGTTACGATTAAAGGTGGCAGTAATATTAGTACAACAGTCACTGACAATCAAGTATTAATTAACATGACAGGTGCATTGGGTGTTACATCCTACAACGCATTATCAGAAGTAGTAACTACTGGTAGAACAATTGATAAAAGTTATATGCCAGCGTTTGCAATGATACGTATGACCAACAGTGGAAATACTGCATACACAGTTGCTAGTCACGGATATACAGGTAATAATCCTACACTTATTGTTATAGGAGGAATGACTGTTGCATTTGACTTAGATCAAATTGGTGGACACCCGTTTGAAATACAAGACGGTACTGGTACTGCATACAGTACAGGATTAGTTCATGTTGATATTATTGGCAATGTGTCCACCGGGGCTAACGCAAATGGACAAGATGGCGGAACTTTATATTGGGAAGTGCCTGAAACTATAAGTGGTACATATAGGTATCAGTGTACACTACACGCTTCGATGGTTGGCGCTATAACTGTTAAGCGTCTTTCAACTATTTAATTTTAATTTTTTTAGCAAATCAAATATTTGTACACGAGCTTCGGTAAATCGTTCTTTGACATCTATTAGTGACTTTGGATTTATTATGCCACCAGAGCCGCTATCGTGTCCGAGATCTATTTGTTCTGCTGTGTGAGTAAATTGATGTATTAACTGAGACATACGTTCTGCATATTCTTTAGGACATTGCTTTAAACTTTGTTGAAACATCATTAGATCTTTTTTATATTTCTTACTGTCTTGCACTTTAGGAAACATTATGTTATACCTTCAGATTTTAAAATAATACAGATATCGTCAGTAAACGTGCCATTGTTAACTTCTGTTACACTAGTATTGTCGGATATTGCTTCTAAGCTAACAGGGTGATGCGGCGGCACATGATATGTTTGACCTTCAGTTAGCGAAGCTTCGTACAATTGTCCTTTTGCAGTATCGATCCATCTTAGTTTTACACTACCGTTGTTAACAAACCAAGTACGGTCTTGTTTTTTTGTAAATCCAAATGGCATCTTATTACCTGCATCTGTAAACACAAGCATTTTTCCGCCATACGATTCGGTGCTAGCCCATACAAGCTCGTAACCCCATGTAGTTTTTTGAGATTTGTTTTGAAGTCCGTCCATAATATCCTACTATAATAAATCAATAACTTGAAATACTGTTTCAAGTTTTCTTAAATTAACTTTGCTTTGCAATGTATTTCTTAAACCGTGATGTAGAGGCTTTGGCCATTTACTAAACTTTACCCAAGCATATCCGTCATGTTCGTCATTGAGTGTTGGAATAAATTCTTGTTTAATAACAATAAGATACGTGTGGAAGTTAAACCGGTTGTCATTAGATACAAATGTTTCTAGAGGAATAGTTTTTACAAAGTCTGCACTAATACCAATTTCTTCTTTTATTTCTCTCTTTAATCCTTCAAACGGAGTTTCTTTGTTTTCATTTGTTCCGCCTACTAACCCCCATAAATTATTATGTTTGCCTTTGGCGCGATGTATGAATAAAAGTCTTTTTGTGTCAAGGGCATAAAATAATGCGCCGCTACATACAATATTAGTGTTCATACTAGTAATTATGTTAGTATGCTAATCTCCAAGTACCGTTTGGATATTCTCCATCGAATGCAAGAGTCCATTCGTTATTATCGTACTTATATTGCTTACCTGTATTAAGATTAGTAGTATACACTACTGTACTATCTTCATCACTTGCATTAAACACAATATGCCAAGCAGTTCCGTCCCATTCGACGATGTCGTTAGCACTTGCTACAAAGTCACTGCCGTTATCATTTTTCCATCCATCAGGGCCGTCATACTCTACTTCGCCTACGTTTGCACTAGTATTAATACTGTCAAGTATTAGTATACGAGGGTTTCCTGACTTTAAATCTGTAGGATTAGTTTTGTATGGATTGATAATATAATCGATCTTATTACGATCACCATTTGGTCCGTAAAATACAGTGTCACTTGGCAGTGTATCAGTGTCCCACGATATTGTTAAATCATAAGGATCTAACGGATTTACCACGACAGTACCGACAAGCTCGTTAGTTATATCTCTTCTACGCAATCTTAATTCTGTAACACCGCCCTCGAAACTAAACGGCATAGATTTTAAATATCCTGTCCATGTTTCGGCACCGACTGTACCTTTCTTAATAAGTTTGGCACTAGTGTTCATAACTAATAACTCATAATTATCGTGTGCAGTTGTTATTATAGCATCAACGTCTGTTTTAAATGTACCATCACTAGAGAGTTGCTCTTCAATATCGCCTGTACCGGCAATTGCTATACGAGTATTAATATTCGCCCGCGGCACAGGGGTGTCATCGTATGCTTGACTAGTTGGTCTAGACAAGTCTAAATCAATGGTGCCTTGATCTTCATTAAAAATACTTTGTATAACTTGAGTAATAACTCCAAGGCGTTTTACTTTAACTGGGGGACTAATGTATATAGGAGTACTAAATGTTAGTGTAGCAATGTCAATATCACTTTCTGTACCTGTAGGAATACTTCTACTACTAAAAGTAGTATTTGTTAGATTTACTACACTTAAACTTGTCCAGTCAATATAGTTGTCAGTTGTTTGTATTTCTAAACTAGGATTAAATAACATTAATACTTGTTCTAGTATTTGCAATTTTTGATCTGTATTAGAACTCCATACATCAACATTTACAGTTAAAATATAAGGAGTAGGCATTAGTCGTTCGACCGTGTAATTTTTACCTTCTGTATTTAAGTATTCATTGCCGGCTTCGTCATATGCACGTTCTCTAATATTAACTTTATTAATATAACTGCTGTCGCTAAGACGTGATGCATCTTGCTCTAAGCCAGTAATGTATATCGACATGCGTGGTGCGCTTGGAATCTTATTCTCAGAATTTTCTCTAATAATATTAGCAACCTGGCGTGTAAGATCACCATACATTGCAGGAACTTCTGTTAAATTGCCCTTGCCGTCTTTATAACTAAAGTTGCTCATTAATCGAACAATTTGTGTTATGTATCTGCGTATCTGTCCGTCATAAAAATGTTGCATTAATTGTTAGCTCCGGTATATTTTTTCCAACTAAGCCCTTGGCTTTGACGAACTAATTTCCATCCAAGTCGTTGCATTTCTTGGTTTAATTCGTCAAGTTGCATTTCAATATTAGGTGAAAATCCTAACGCTTCGTACGTAAATTCACCTTTAATATCTTTTCCTAAAGGAGAGCCATATTCTTTTTCATACTGTCTTTTCACTTCAATAAAATGAGCAGGTGTTACTATGCGCTTTAGTGCAGCAATCATACCGCCTTCGTCTGTGCCTAGGCCGTCCATAGAAGCAAATAATTGTTCAATAATACTAGGTACTTCTGCTTCCTGTTCACCTGTCACGCCACCACCACCGCTGCCACCTGGCGCTAAATTGCCATCGGCGTCAACATACTGCATTTGATTATTCATGCGCCACACGTCTGCACCAGTCTCGTCATGTTTATTATCTCGATCCTTATCAACCCTATCTGCGTATGCATTCTGACGCCTGGCTAAATCAGCTGATGAAACCAGCTGTGCTCCGGCTATAGTCTGTGGATCTGTATCTTTAACTTCATCGGGCGTTTGCTCAATTTCTTCTTCACCGTCGGGACTAGTTAGTGTTTTAGGTATTTCAGTATCTAGAGTGTTGCCATCTGGATTACCTTGATTAGTATCATCGCCTACCCTAGAATATCTTACAACAATTTTATTGTATTTTCTTAATAGCTTATCTTCGAGTTGAGTCCTAAAGTTAGGACTATTAAATACTGAAAGAGGAATGTCGTCAACAGCTTGTGTTGTATTATCTTCAAAATATACTATAATACTTACTGTATTAGGTGCAGACTGTTCTAATAATACTTTAAATTCTTTATATTTCATTAATTGCCCTCCTTATACATATCTAATTCTCTCTTGTATTGCAAGGAATCGCTGCCGACTGTTATTGCCATAGGACCATCGCCGCGCTGTGCTTGATTTGGGGGCCGGCCTAAAACAATAACGTCATCAGCACTCAGCTTATCAATTATCATTTGTTTTAGCCTATTGTAGTCTCCCACTGTCATCGGCCACCCTTCTGCGTTGTCCGGACCGTACTCATCTGATTTTGGATTCTTGGTATTATTATATGTTGTAATATTAAACTCTTTCTTAACGTTGTCTATAGACTTATTAGTATTACCTATTTTATAAGAAAAAGAAATAGTATCTGGAAAAGGAGTATTTTCTCCACCTTTGTCAAATAGTTTTGCAGTTTCTGTTCTTATTAATATGTATAATTTTTTAACATTAACCATTTGTTGTTCTTCAGCTGTAGTTGGTTGAAAATCTTTGAAGACTGTAAATCTACTGTATCTATGCTTGGGATAATTCTTTTTCATCTTATCTCTAAGATCTTGTTCAAAACTTGAAGAAGTAAATACTGCCTGCGGAATATCAGTAATAGTTTTAATTGTGCTGTCGGTAAATATTACTGTTATGCTATGGGTAGTAGAAGATTCTTTAATTATTGTTTTAAATTCTCTAAATTTCATTCTAAGTCGCCCCATTTAATGCTGTCGCTACCTCCTTCTACATCATCCTGGCTCGAACTAGAGTCTTCGTCGGCAGCTGCTTCGGCTTCCTCTGCTGCTATTCTAGCTGCTTCGGCTGCTTCCTCTGCTGCTTCTGCTGCTGCTTCTGCTTCCTCTGCTTGTTTAATTGCCGCTGCTTCTGCTGCTGCTTCTTTTGCTTCTGCTGCTGCTATTCTAGCTGCTTCGGCTGCTTCTCTGCGCTCAGTTGCTTCTCTACGACTCTTAGCTTCGGCTTCTCTAGCTGCTTCGGCTTCTCTAGCTGCTTCGGCTGTTGCTGCTGCTTCAGCAGCTTCTCTTTCAGATTGTGCATCAGCTTCTCTTTCTTCCGCATCTATTCTTCTTTGTTCAGCAGCTTCTTCAGCAGCTTTTGCATCTGCTTCGGCTTCTCTGGCTGCTTCAGCTGCTTCAGCTGCATCTCTTGCAGCCTTTGCTTCAGCTGCATCTCTTTCGGCTTGTGCATCGGCAGCATCTCCTGCGGCCCGGCTCCCAGGGTTTTCACCAGCAGTGTCTCCATCGCCGGTGCCTATAGCTGTGCCACTACCGTCACCGCCTTTACCATCGGCACCGCCTACGCCATTGCCTATACCTGTACCTATACCGCCTCCCTGTCCGCCACCGCTACCAGTTCCGGTTCCGCCATCGCCGGGCAATCCAGCACAGTTACGTATTTCTGCTTCATCTTCGGGATATTGAGCAATATGTCTTTGTGCAGCACGCCATGCAATGTTCCATCCTCGCCTACCTCTTGTAGGTATTTCTTGAACTGCTCGTCTTAATGCGGCACATATTCTAGGCGCACCTGCTTCTGATAAAGTTGACTCTGCTATTTTTATATCTGTATACTTCATTATTCATCCGCCTTGGGTCTTAATGCTTTACTTAAACTTTGACGTTCAATTATAGTTTCACCAGCAATAGTACTTGTAGTTGTATTGTTTACAAATGTACCTTTTTGTGTATCGCGTGTAGCTGTATTTGTCATAGTTGTTCGTACATCGTCTTCTTGTTTAACCCATCGTGTGCCGTCAAATCTAAACAATCTATTAGGCAAAAAGTCTGTACGTAAGAAGTAGTCTCCTTCTTCAGTAACTGACGGAAACTGAATACCATGACCAAATGCAGCTCCATTAACTGGGATTCCGTCTCCTAGTAAGTAACCGTTATAACCTGATCGATTTGGAGATTGCATAGTATCGGGAATACCATCATTGTTGGTATCGACGAGGGCAGTATTACCGTTAGCGTCTAGTGCTAAACTAAAGTAATGACTTGTATCATATCCTGACTGCGGAGCATCAGCTTCTGCTTGATTTACAACTGCATTATTAATTTGCATTTCTTTATCATATGTTGAAAGCAGATCTCTTAGAGTGTTATCGGCACCTTCTTCAGCCGGCAAGTCAAGTATTTCTTTAAATTCTTGTCCGTCATATATTTGTTTAAGTTTTAAACGATATAAATGTGGATACCAAGTTTGACTAAATCCTTCAGCAGCACGATTAACATCTTCTACAACGTAAAAGCGTTTGAGTGCAAAGCTATAATCATTTAGTGCATATTCGTCTTTTAAATGTGGCAACTCAATTACATCGCCTGATATAATTTTTCGACCAAGTGTTTTTACACTACTATTAATATGAATTGTTACCATTAGTGTATCATTATTTAGAAATAATCCAAACTGTGATAAATCAAAGTCAAGATCTTGAACATTATATATACCACGCATTGTGTATACGTCTGGATCATATTTACGATCTCTGTTCTCAAGGAATAACAAATCTTGTATGTTAGTTTCCTTAACAGCATCGTATTGAGGTTGATCAGCTGTTGCATCTGCGTCACTAGGATTTTCTGCCCCTAGGAACTTATGTATGTTAATGTCTGTGCCGCCAACTGTAAACATTTCATAGACTTGCTTGTCTATAAAATGATAATCGTTACCGCGCTCTGGTTTATATAAACTTAATCTTGGCATATACATATTTAGCGTAATGTATCCGGAACGATAAATACTATTGGAGACAATAAAACATGGCCTTAACAAAACAAGATATTTTCGATTACGTACACGCGATGCTGGGCGGAGGTATGGTTGATGTTGAACTCGATCCTATACACTACGAAACTGCATTATCAAAAGCACTAACACGCTATAGACAGCGCAGCGATCATTCAGTAGAAGAGTCGTATTTTTTTATGCCAATGGTTGTAGATCAAAACGAATACACACTACCAAATGAAATTGTAGAAGTGCGTAAGTTATTTCGTAGAGGAGTCGGATCACGCCCTGGCACATCAGCATCCGGCGGTCCAATTTTTTCACAAACATATACGGCAACAGCAGGACAGTCTCTATTCAGCGTAAATTATAATATGCAGTCTGTGTCAACTACTGTAATAGCTGTAAATGGCGAAGAGACAGTTAACTATTCGTCTAATACAGGCACAAGAACAATTACATTTAACACACCGTTAAATGCCGGCGATGTAGTAAGCATTAAATTGTATACGAGCGGCAAAAGCGGTGGCGGCAGTTTATTTGACCCGTTTAGTTTAGCATACACTAATGCATACTTACTTTCAAGTAGCAATATGGGCGGACTAGCCACTTACGATATGTTTAGTCAGTATCAAGAATTAGTAGGACGTATGTTTGGTAGTTTTATTGAATTTAAATGGAATTCTAGTAGTAAAAAACTTACACTATTGCAGCGCCCTAGAGCTGAAGAAACATTAATGCTATATTGCTACAATTATCGTCCTGATAGCGAATTAATAAATGATTATTTAGGACAACAGTGGATTAAAGATTATACACTTGCTAGCTGTAAGTACATGCTAGGCGAAGCAAGAGAAAAGTTTGCTACTATTGCAGGACCACAAGGCGGCACAAGTCTTAACGGATCAAGCTTAAAATCAGAAGCGCAGCAAGAGATGGAAAAACTAGAAAACGAAGTAGCAATGTCAATCGCAGGTGGCACTGGTTACGGATTTACAATTGGCTAATATGCGCCGGAGTTTGCGCTAACAAGTTAGGCCTTACGTAAATATGTTTACAATAAGGAGTACGCTAATGTGTTCACCATACGTTCGTAAAGAAGCTAATCGACTTAACTGGATAATCAAAGGCAAGTTAATTGACACTTCCTGGAGCGATGAAGAAGTTGAAAAAACATACCACTCATACTTTAAGCGACTTTGGGGCAATAATGAAAGTTATATCCACGAAGCAGGATTTGAACAAGCATATACAGAGCGTCAAGATCAACTTTACTTAGATGAAATTCAATATGTTGCTGTTAGAGGCGGCCATTACGATTAAGGTTGACATTTACTAGTTCTTAGTTTATAATAAGTTATTACTAGGAGAAGTTAATGAGTAACCCTAAATTATTAGTTATTGGTCACGGCCGGCATGGTAAAGATACTGTGTGTGAAATGCTACGTGACTATTATGGATACACTTTTGAAAGCAGTTCAAAGTTCTGTAGCT
>TARA_R110000737_G_scaffold348572_1_pt1 | contig 45534 bp, 56 predicted proteins | sample TARA_R110000737 | Tara Oceans TARA_R110000737 (sample SAMEA4398027) | marine metagenome | biome: Polar Biome; feature: [SRF] surface water layer (ENVO:00010504); material: water (ENVO:00002006), including particulate matter (ENVO:01000060) such as... | depth 5 m | reverse complement strand
AAAAAAAATTAAGTTATACCATGGGAACTATCGCACATCGCTTCGAAACAGGAGAGCAGTCAAGTCAAAAAGGACATTTCAGAAACCTAATTATGCTTGCCCGTATAGACGGAAAAGTAGGTGAAGAAGAAAAAGCCCTTCTTTCAAAGATTGCTAATCGCCTAGCTTTGACTGATGAACAGGTTAAAGAAATCTTGGACGACTCAAATAGTTACCCAATGATTCCTCCAATATCAAGAGAAGAGCGTTACGAACGTTTTATTCAATTGATTCAAATGATCTTGGCCGACAACGAAATCTCAGACAAAGAAGATATTCTTGTGCATCGATATGGTATTGCTTTAGGCTTTACCCAAGAAAGAATGGATGAAAAATATCCAGTTATCGTTGAGAAATTAAGAAACGGAATAAGTAGAGAGGATATTTTAGACAATATTCTTTAAGATACAAATTGATTTAAAATAAGATCGAGGTACAAAGTTTTTGCGCCTCTTTTTTATGTCAATTCGTTTTTCACAAAAAAGACTTATTAACATCCTACCTATTTAATGCACAATCCTTTCAAATTCGCAGTTTCTGCGGACTCCCTTTCATTTAATTCACTAAATTTGCCTTTTGAATTTTGAGTATGTTAAATCAAGATTTACAGACGAGAGTCAAAAACATATTTTCAGCTTATCTAGAGCAAAACGGACACAGGAAAACACCTGAACGCTTTGCTATACTCTCAGAAATTTACGATTACGAAGGTCATTTCGACATTGAAGGATTGTACTTCAAGATGAAAAATCACAATTACCGTGTATCCAGAGCAACCTTGTACAATACAATAGATCTTTTGATTGCATGTAATTTGGTAAGAAAGCATCAATTTGGAACGGCAAATTCTCAATTTGAAAAAGCTCACGGAAGCAAACAACACGACCATGTTATCTGCACAGACACAGGAGAAGTGATAGAATTTTGTGATCCTAGAATCCAGAATATAAAATCAACGATTGAAGAAATTTTGGGAGTAGAAATCCAGCATCATTCGCTTTATTTCTATGGGGTTCGCAAACCAAAAGCTAAAAAAGATAAATAATATGGCTTTTTCATTCGAAACGAAAGAACTTAAAGGTTCACTGTTGTTCATTTTCAATGGAAAGTTGACAAATGACGGTGACTCACTTTCTTTGAATGACAAAATCGACAAAGAAATATCCGCTGGTCAGCACAATTTGATTTTCGATTTATCCAACTTAGAACAATGTAATTCGAGTGGGTTAAACGTAATGATTCGTACATTAACGAAAGCTAGAACGGCCAGTGGTGATTTGGTTCTTTGCAGCATGAATGAAACTTTGAACAAACTTTTTACGATTACAAAAATCAACGAAATATTTAGAATTTATCCCGATTTGGATGAAGCTAAAAAACATTTTAAAATAAAGTAAATGACCCAAGTAGATGTACTATTAGGCTTGCAATGGGGCGACGAAGGAAAAGGAAAAATCGTCGATGTATTAACACCTCAATACGACATTATTGCTCGTTTTCAAGGAGGACCAAATGCTGGTCACACCTTAGAATTTGAAGGACACAAGCATGTTCTTCACACTATTCCTTCTGGAATTTTCAGAGATGGTGTTATGAATGTAATTGGTAACGGTGTAGTTATAGACCCTGTAATATTTCAAGGCGAATTAGAAAAACTAGCTCCTTACAATTTGGACATCAAAGGTCGTTTGTTGATTTCAAAAAAAGCGCATTTAATTTTACCAACTCACCGTTTGCTCGATCAAGCATCGGAGCACGCAAAAGGGCACAATAAAATTGGTTCTACCTTGAAAGGAATCGGTCCGACATACATGGACAAAACAGGTAGAAATGGTTTACGCGTTGGCGATATTTTCTTGCCAAATTTTCAAGAAAAATACGATGCTTTAGTAGCCAAACATGTTGGCATGTTGAAACATTTCGAAGGATTTACCTACGATTTAAGTGAGTTGGAAAATCCGTGGATGGAAGGTATCGATGTTTTAAAAGGATTGGACGCAATAGATAGTGAACAATACTTCTATGAAGCAAGAAAAGCTGGAAAGAAAATCTTGGCAGAGGGTGCTCAAGGAACGATGTTAGATATTGATTTCGGAACATACCCTTTCGTCACTTCCTCAAACACGGTTACAGCTGGAACTTGCACTGGACTTGGTGTACCGCCAAACTCTATTGGAAAAGTAATTGGAATTTTCAAAGCATATTGCACACGTGTTGGAAGTGGTCCCTTCCCGACTGAATTATTGGACGAAGTTGGTGAACAAATTCGTGCCGAAGGTCGTGAGTTTGGAGCTACAACTGGCAGACCAAGAAGATGTGGTTGGATAGATTTACCGGCATTAAAATACGCAATCATGATAAACGGCGTTACCGAATTATCGATGATGAAAGCTGATATTTTAAGCATATTCGATGAAATTGAGGTTTGTACGCACTACATGGTTGACGGCAAACGCATGGACTATTTACCTTATGACATCGCAAACATGGAATGTACTCCAGTTTATGAAAAGGTGAAAGGTTGGAAAACAGATTTGACGGAATTAAGTAATTATGCTGACGCTCCTGCCGAATTGAAAGGCTATGTTCAATATTTGGAACAAAAATTGGATGTACCTGTTCGAGTTGTTTCGGTAGGACCGGATCGATCGCAAACTTTGAATAATTAATATTTGAAAAGAAATAAAGTCATCGGCTTTTGTGCGCTTTTCGTAAGCGCATTTTTTTTGGCAAATGCATCCGCTTTTGGTCAAGGGAATACAATTGAATTATTGCCCGGTTCTGATAGAATAAGTGGAGATGAAAAACTCGGGATCACTTATTTGGCTGGCAATGTTTCTTTCAAATACCAGGGAAATACGATGTATTGTGATTCAGCGGTTTACTACAAAAAAACCAAGTTAATAAAAGCGTTTCGTAATGTTCACATAACCAAACCAGGCGGATTAAACCTATTTTGTAATCAACTTACGTATGATTCAAATACTGAGGTTGCCTTTCTCGAAGGAGATGTTCGTGCACGAGATCAGGAATACAAACTCACAACCAATGCTTTGGAATACGATACTAAATCTGGCAAAGCAACGTACAGAACCAATGGTAAGGTAGAAAGCATTTTGGGCGATGAAGTTTTGACAAGCCGAGTGGGTTATTTCTACCCAGAAAGTAAGGATTTCTTCTTCAAAGGCAATGTGAAATACAATGGTCCACAAATGAACTTAACGACCGACACGCTGCAATATGCATATTTCAAACGTAAAGTTTCGTTTTTTGGCCCAACTACAATTTATTCAGATTCTTCCGTAATCAACTGTGAAAGAGGTTGGTATAAAACTGATACTGAAGAAGCTCAATTGATGAAAAATGCTTCCATCAGCAAAGGAAGTCAAATTATAAAAGGGGATACACTACTCTATCAGCCACAAAAAAACTTGTCGATTGGTAAGGGAAATGTATTTGTAAAAGACTCCACCGAAAAATTTGAATTTCACGGAGATTACATGTACAAGAATGATTTAACAAATAAGCTTTTTCTCACAGGACATGCGTTGGCGATTCAGGCCAACGAAAAAGATAGCCTTTTCATTCATGCAGATACGCTATTTTCCATCAACGATAGTTTGGATGAACCATCAATTATAAAAGCCTATTATGGCGTCCAGATTTTTCAAAACAACGTTCAAGGCAAATGCGATAGTTTGATTTACGATAAATCGACTGATGTTTTGCAATTGTATAGAAACCCGATTTTATGGGCAAATAAAGGCGAATTGAAAGGTGACACGATGTTTGTCTTTTTAAAAGACAGTGTTATTGACCGAGTTGAGATATTCTTAAATGCAACTGCTCTATTTCAAGTAGATACGATAGGGTATTACAACCAAATCGCTGGCCGAAAAATGATTGCATTTTTCAAAAATGATGAAGTTCATCGTGCAGATGCAAGGGGCAATGCCCAAACCATTTATTATTTAGAAGAAACGGAAGAAAATGATTCAACTGTCATCATCAAGAGACTGGGAATGAATCGTCTTTATGCTTCTGACTTAAGAGTTTATTTGGATAGTGGCGAAGTAATTGGAATAACATATTACGACAAACCAGATGGTAAATCCTATCCTATGGACCAAATTGATAAACGAGAACAGTTTGTTCCTAATTTCAGATGGAATCCATTGTTGAGACCGAAATCTTGGCAGGAAATGCTGAAATAATTTAGAAAGTTGCAAGTTACAAGTTGTTTGCTGCGCAATGGCAAAGTTGCAAGTTCTAGATGGTTATTTTATTCGAGATGCAACGTGCAGGCAAAATAATTAGCACCCAGCGCACAGAACTTGTAACTTGAAGAACGCTTCGAAGAAGTCGTTCAACTTGTAACTTGAAACTTTTTCATCCTTATTCTTTACCCAAATTCTTACTTAAAGCCTCCAACAAAATAGGATCAGCCGAATTCAATTGTATTGTATCGTATTTGTTGTATTCCACTTGGGTGACTTCTTTCGGTATTCCAAAAATGATTTGAATGGCAAGGTTTTTCTTTTTTACTTCAAAACTTTTCACTTTATCTCTTGGAATAATGTCCTTCTCGAATGGAACTGCCGCGATTATTTCATTATCTGTAATTGTTATTTTATTAATTACAAATCGATAAGTCAGGATGAAAAAGTAAACAGGAATCATGACATAGAGAAAAGAGCTCATTGAATCAACATCTGTTGCAAATAGAAATATAACAAATATTCCTAACCAAAAAAGTATGGTTTTGTATGGAAAAGTAGATTTAATAATTTTCATCAGTTTTGATTAATAAAGGTTTTTATTGCTTTTATAGTTTTTAATTCTGAGTTCTAAAATCTTCTGTCTAAGTCAATTATTAACCACTCCAACAATCTCAGTATCCTTATTTCTTAAATCTATTCCACCTTCGTAGATGGATTTCAAATTGAGCAGATAATGGCTCCATCCTTCTGAGCAGCCTATACGGATATTCTTTTTAGATTCTTCATCTGTGGGAATGTCATATTGTTTCAGTTCTACGAAAACATGATCTGATTTTTGGACAATCTGAACAGATACCAAACTATTCGCAAAGGTAAATTCTAGGAAATCCTTTCCGTTGGCTTGAGTTAGTTTTCCTTCCTCATGATAATTCTGCGCAAACCAATTCCACTCGTAAAAGGAATTCACTGGCGCATTAATGTTTGGAGAAATAACTTTTTCTATATCGCTTTTGAAAATTGCCTTAGCCAAAAACCACTTTTCTAATTCTGCAGTCTTTGTCCAAGCATCATAAAGGGTTTGCATATCGGACTTAATCGCAATACGTTTCGTGAACTCTGCCCAATTGAAATTTTCCATTTGCGATGTTAATGCGTATTAGTCATTTCCTCATCTACGCAAATTATAAAATCAGCTGCTCCCTTATGTTCTGCATCCAGTTTTCTAATTTGACTTTGTGAAACAGTTGTGATAGTTCCATAATTCAAATCTGGTCGGTCTTGCTTTAAATACCAAAGTATTCCTTCGTAAAAGTCAGAGTGATATAATCCGTTGTAATGCAAAAACAAACTACCCGATTTGTAGTTCTTCATAATAAAATAAGCCATCGTTGCATCTTTTGAAGCTTGTGCCATAACCAACTTTGGACTCCCATGTTCGCCCATCATGACCAATATATTTTTGTAGCGCGGTAATTCAGGGTCAAATTTCATAGGCAAAGGAGCCATCCAAGATTTCTCTTGATCCGTCATAGAATCTAGAGCATCAAATCCTTCTTTGAAAACTGTATTGGCATTACGTCGTGGGATATTGGTCCCTATAAAAGGAATTTTATTCTCTATAGCATAATCGACTAAAGGTTCATAATCTGTTTTGAAATTTGGCCATAGTCTAACAGCTGTATCCAAACTTTTTCTTGACATTTTGTTATCCATATATTGATTGAGTGCTAATTGGTTATCAGCTTCAATCATTTCAGCCCCCAAAATTAAATCCCTCGATTGGTCTAAACTTTTTGTCAATTCAAGCTGCAGCCAATGAGAAATAGGATTGTTATGTTCTTCACCAAAGAGAACAATGTCCTTTTTCTCCATGGTTTTCAACATTTTCTTATAGGTAGTTTTCTTTCCTTTGGCATTATATATTTGGTAAGCTTTCTCCTGAGAGAATGAGAATGTTAAACTTAGTGTAAATGCAAGTGTTAAGCTGAATTGGAACTTCTTCATATTTTTTTTATGTGAACCCGAAGGTAAAGAATATTTCTTTCTTAAATACCACGGTATCTTTTATGTTAATTCTTAAATCCAAATAGATTAGACCCTTGCCTCAGCCATTTCTTTCGCTTTACCTTTACTTTTTCTAATTCTACAACTTACAACTTTATATTCCGGACACATAGCCTCAGAATCGTGTTCGTCAGATGTAATAATATTCAGCATGATTTCTGGGAAATGAAAAGTCGAACTTAAAATTCCTTCTTTCATCTCATCCGTTACAAGAGCTCTAATATCAACTTTACCTCTTGGACTTTCGACACAAACAAATTCACCATCTCTGATCCCTTCTTTTTTAGCGTCATTCGGATTGATTAATAAAACATCCTCGGTGAGAATCTCAACATTCCCTGTTCTTCGTGTCATCGCTCCACAATTATAGTGTTCTAGCTCACGATTTGTTGTAATTATATATGGGAAGTCTTTCTCATGACGTTCCACCTCTCTAGATTTTTCATAATTAAAAAAGGAGAATTTTCCTTTTCCATTTTTAAACTCCGTTATGTGTAACATTTGAGTATCGCTTCCATCCTCAAGTATAGGCCATTGCTTGCCATTATTGCTAAGTCCGTTCCAAGTTGCACCTTTAAAGAAAGGAACAATATTGGATACCTCTTCTAGTACACCAGCTCCAGTATAATCATCCTGCTGGTAACCCATTCGATTCATGATATCCACAATGATTTGCCCGTCGACCTTAGAACCCGCGATTGGTTCAACCACTTTATTTACACGTTGCACTCTTCGTTCACCGTTGGTAAATGTGCCATCTTTTTCTAAGAAGGAAGCACCCGGTAAAATTACTGTTGCAAGCTCAGCCGTGGGTGTCATAAATAACTCTTGAACGATCAATAAATCGAGACTTTCTAAGGCTTTTATAACCTTATTTGTATTTGGATCTGTTTGAACAACATCTTCACCAATAATCCACATTGCCTTGAGTTTACCGTTGATTGCAGCATCAAACATTTCAGGAATTTTATAACCTATATGACTTGGAACTTCTTTGCCATAGAAGCTATTATAAAGCTGATTCATTTTAGGGTCCGTCACATCCATGTAACCAGCACCTTGATGCGGTTGAGCTCCCATATCCGCTGCTCCTTGAACGTTATTTTGTCCACGAAGAGGATTTAAACCAGCACCTTTTTTACCAATATTTCCCGTTATCATTACCAGATCGGCAATTAACTGAACGGTAAATGTTCCTTGTAAATGTTCCGTTACACCAAGTCCATGAAACTCCATAGCGCATTTAGCCTTGGCATAAGCTAGAGCAGCTTCTCTAACTAGGTTTTTATCTACGCCAGTAATTTGCTCCATTTCATCCATGTCCAATCGAAGGATTTCAGCCTTCATTTCCTCATAACCTTCTGTCCTGTTTTTTATGAACTCCGCATCCTCCGCATTTTCAGAAATGATGTAATACAGCATCATGTTTAACAGAGCGACATTTGTTCCAGGTTTTAATTGCAAATGATAGGTAGCATACTTAGCCAATTCGATTTTTCTTGGATCAATAATAATGCTAGGTGTACCTTTCATCATTTTCTGTTTAATTTTTACTCCAGTCACAGGGTGTGCATCTGTTGGGTTTGCGCCAATTATCAAAAAGAACTCAGTATGTTTGATATCTTCAATTGAATTTGTGGCCGCTCCTGTTCCAAAAGCACGTTGCATACCCAATGCCGTTGGTGAATGGCAAACTCGAGCGCAACAGTCAATATTATTCGTACCGACAACAGCTCTCATGAACTTCTGCATCAAGTAGTTTTCCTCGTTAGGAGTCCTAGCAGAAGATATTCCTGCAATAGCGTCAGGACCGTTATTGCTTATGATTCGTTTGAATTCACTCACGATGTGGTCATAAGCTTCGTCCCAGCTTGCTTCTTCAAAAACACCATTGCGTTTAATTAGTGGACTTCTCAACCTATCTGGATGATCATAAAATTTAAATGCATATCGTCCTTTTAAACAGGTGTGTCCCCCATTTACTTCCGCGTCATATGGTGCTTGAATGCTGAGAATTTTGCCATTTCTTGTAGACACTTCCAAATTACAACCTACACCGCAATAGGTACATACTGTTCTTGTTTTTTCCTCTGCTTGAATGGCTTTGGATTGAAATATATCCGAAATCGCAGATGTTGGGCAGGCTTGAGAACATGCACCACAACTTACGCAATCCGACTCCATGAATGACTGGTCGATACCTTTAACAATATGTGAATCGAATCCACGTCCTGCCATGCTCAAAACAAACTGTCCTTGTACCTCATCACACGCCCGAACACAGCGATAACAATTGATGCATTTCGACAAATCAGAAGTCATGTAGGGATGGCTTAAGTCCTTTGTTTTATGCAAATGATTTTCTCCTTCAGGATAGCGAACTTGTCGAATACCAACTTGAGCAGCAACATCTTGCAGCTCACAGTTACCATTCACCTCACAGGTTAAGCAATCTAAGGGATGGTCCGTCAAAACCAATTCAATGATATTTTTACGTAAATCAAGAATAGTTTCCGTACTAGGGTATACGAACATTCCTTCAGTAACAGGCGTGTGACAAGAAGCCATGGCTTTTGTTTTTCCATCTTTTTCCAAAGCAACATCTACACTGCAAATCCTGCATGAACCAAAAGGTTCCAAGTTGGGCGCATCACATAATGTTGGAATAATTTTTTCTCCTTCAATTCGTCGGACGAAAGTGAGTATCGTTTCACCGCTATTGAAAGAGTAAGGAATGTTATTTATATATGCTTTATTGCTCATGGTCAATTCTTGTATTATTTTAATTCTGAATTAATTAAAGTATTGCTTCAGTTCGCTGTCAAAATAGTGAAGCGCATTTTTAACTGGCAGAGGAATTCCTCCACCATGTGCGCAAAGCGATCCTTTTTCAAGGGTGTTTAATAAATCTTCAAATAAGTCTTTGCTTATTTTATAATCTGATGTATTGGCTTTTTTCAATAACTCATGACCTCTTTTGGTTCCTAATCGACATGGAAAACATTTTCCACAACTTTCATAGGCTGCAAAATCGAATAAATGCTCTAAAAAGTTGATAATTGGCATGCTTTCAGGAATGCAAACAACCGAAGCGTGTCCTAATAGAAAACCGTTTTTACCAAAAGATTCAAAATCCACTGTTAAATCGTCAATTTTTGAAACTGGAACTAGACCACCCAGAGGTCCGCCGATTTGCATTGCTTTTACAGGTGATTTAAATCCGCCACCTAAATCATTGACAACGGTTGAAAGAGGCGTTCCCATTTCCACTTCGTATATCCCAGGATTGTTAAAGAAACTATCCAAACAGACCAATTTAGTTCCTGAGGACTTCTCTGTTCCAATCTTTTTCCAGGCCTCTCCTCCATTTTCAATAATGAAATGTAAACTAGCCAGAGTTTCCACATTGTTAACGATGGTTGGTTTATTAAAAAGTCCTTTCTGCGCAGGGTAAGGTGGGCGAATTCGAACTTCAGGCCGCTGACCTTCAATAGAATTTATCAATGCAGTTTCTTCTCCGCAGATATAAGAACCTTGAGCTCGAATTATTTTAAAATCAAAATTAAAGCCACTTCCGTCTATGTTTTCGCCAATTAATCCCGCTGTCCTTAATTTGTATATCTCTTCTTGAATTATTCTTGCCGAATCTGGGTACTCTGCCCGAATATAAACTACACCCCAATTAGCATGAGTTACATAACCGGCAACGAGCATTCCATAGAGAACAGAATGAGGGCGTTGTTCTAGTAAATAGCGATCAGAATATGCTCCTGGATCTCCTTCATCAGCATTACAAATGATAAACTTGGTCTCACTTTCCGCATTTCGACAAAAGCCTAATTTTATTCCCATTGGGAATCCAGCTCCACCTCGACCTCTAACATTAGAAAGTTTGATTTCATCCAGAGCAGCATTCGAATCTTTTTTCAAAATTGCTTTAAAAGAAGCATAGTATTGATCTATTGTCGTAAACTCTTCTGTTAGGATACTTTTCTGAAGAGCCTTAACAGTATAGCTGTCTTGTGCACCTGTTTTCTTTTCAATAATTGAACCTAGTTCGTTTAAAGCTGTACCCGAATAGTTTTGACCACTAATGTGAAATGCAGAATTTTCATGACATCTACCTAAACAAGTCATATGCCCAATCTCGTCGGCAGAATAATGTTTCTTTAAATCTTCAATAACCTTTTCCTGAGTGCCGGCGCAAACACAAGCCGTCCCATTGCATACATAAGCTTTCTTTCCTTTGTTCTCAGGTTTTAAGAAATCATAAAATGTAGCGGTACCATAGGTTGTAGCGTCACCAATTAGAAACTCATCTGCTAATTTCTGCAGTTCTTCCGTACTTGGTGTTCCATCAGTTTGGGCCAATTGACCCATGCGATCAAACAAGTTGTCCGTTAAACCTTTTCTTCCTGATAATTCACTTAAATTTTTTGACATATTTTTTCTTTAACCAGCTATGCTGTTTAGGTTGCTTGTATTAATTCGATGTGGGTTAGAATAGCATGTTGATCTATTTTCCCTGCAAAAAGCTAATAAAGTAATTCCTAATTCTTTTGCGTAATCAACGGCCAGTGATGAAGGCGCCGAGACTGCACAAAGAACTGGTATTTTTGATTTAAAAGCTTTAATAATTATTTCATAAGAAATACGACCGCTAACTGTTATTGCGGCAGCTTCCTTTAGTTTTCCGTTCAGTATTAAATCTCCAACAACTTTGTCTACAGCATTGTGTCTCCCAATGTCTTCTTTTGAGGACAAAAGCTCTCCGTTAAAAGTAAATGCTGCTGCTGCATGTGATCCTCCTGATTGTCGAAAGGCACTTTGCTTAACATTCATTTGGTTGAACATATCTTGTATCATGGAAACATGAATTTGTCTCTTTTCATCGATTACTATTCCCATTGAGGAAAGTTCATCTAGTTCTTTTCGCCCACAAATACCGCAAGATGAAACGGATAATAAACTTCTACTATTGGCAAAAGCATTGCCAATTTTACTTTCAGGAATGTTTAAATCCGCCCTAGTCAAAATTCCGTCTTCGATGTCTTTTCTAAATATAACTTCAGGACTATAAGAGCTATCATTTATAATACCTTCGGAATGCAACAAACCTCTAACCAGCTGCAGATCATCTCCAGGTGTTCTCATGGTAACCGTGAATGGTTCACCATTAATATTTATCTGAAGGGCTTCTTCAACGGTTAAAGTATCCATAATTCTGGATGCTTGATCGTTCTCAAATTTTTTAGCTTCGTAATCGCTCGTTGCCATGCCTTTTGTTGTCGTATGCTAAAGATAAAGAATTTTTAATTGTGTAAAATCTTTAACTAATCTTTTCAAGTCAAATAAAACGTTTTTGAAGCAACGCCGCGGTTTTAACTGTGTTTTTGGACTATGTCATCGTTAAAGAATCTAGTGACAGTCAATAGGGAATTCATGATTGAAACTTCTTTGTTGCCTCTGATTAAAATTTTAAAGTAACAATTGTTTTGATTATCTTGCAGAAAACTAGAAACTTACTCTCCTTTACATTACACTCAAAAGCATGAAGCACATATACTCTTTTAGCCTTCTTTTGGCAATACTACTAAGTCAATCATTCGCATTTTCACAATCTTCAAGAGCAATTGTTTCGAACTATTTAAACGAAATAAGGATTGAGAAAGGTTTTACTCAAGTCGACATAAGTAATTGGGAAATCACCGATGATTATTCTTCGAAAAAATCAGGAGTTCAGCACATTTATATCAGACAACTGCACAATGACATTCCAATATACATGGGTGTGGCAAATTTTAATGTGAAAAATGGTAAGGTTTTGACTGCGGGAGTTCAATTCATTAATAATATCAGCGAAAAAGTGAATGAGGCTGAAGCCATTTTATCTCCTTTCGAGGCAATCAAATCTGCCGCTAATCATTTTGGACTAACAACGCCAACTCAATTGAAAGTAGTAGAAACGTATGACACAAAAAACTTTTTAATTGAAGCGAATGAAATTTCCTTAGAAAATATTCCTGTTCAATTGATGTACTTCCCAATGGAAAATGAAAATCAAGAAATTCGTTTGGTTTGGGATTTTAGTATTTATGAAAAATCAAAAGATCACTGGTGGAGCGTAAGAGTTGATGCAATTTCAGGTGAGGTTTTAGATCAAGTGGATTGGGTCGTATCTTGTAATTTTGAAAGTTGCGACCATTCCGAACTTTCTCATTCTTCACGTCGTCCAATTCCAGAAATGGCCCTTGCTCCATCCCCAGCTCCTCCTCCTGGAACAGATGCCTATAGAGTTTTTGCTCTTCCGGCAGAAAGTCCAAATCACGCACCCAGAACTTTAGTTGTTGGCCCTTCTGACACTGCAGCTTCACCTTATGGATGGCATGATACGAATGGAATTGCTGGTCCTGAATTTCTGACGACGGAAGGTAATAATGTGCGAGCTACAGAAGATATAGATAACAATAACGGAACTGGCTTTTTCCCGAATGGCGGAACAAGTTTAAACTTCGATTTTCCTTTGAATTTCAATAATGCACCAGCCACAAATTTGAATCCAGCGATTACGAACCTTTTCTACATGAACAATATCATGCATGACATTTGGTACCATTATGGATTTGACGAAGTAAGTGGGAATTTTCAAGAAAACGCATATGGTAATGGAGGCTTGGCTTCTGATAACGTTTGGGCAGAAGCACAAGATGGCGGAGGAACAAACAACGCTAATTTCGCTACTCCTGCAGATGGGGCGAATCCAAGAATGCAAATGTATTTATGGTCACCATCTTCGGGTCCTCAATATTTATTAACCGTTAATTCGCCTGCTGGTTTAGCCGGCCAATATTCTGCAACAGAAGCTACTTTTGGCCCAGGTGTTCCTGCAACTCCAATTACGGGAAATTTAGTTTTGGTAAACGACGGAACAGCTTTGCCAAATGAAGGTTGTAATGCACTCACAAATGGTACAGCTATTTTTGGAAATATTGCTGTTGTTTATCGAGGAACTTGTGGATTTACAACCAAAGTGATAAACGCACAAAACGCTGGGGCAACTGCTGTAATTGTAATCAACAACACGACAGGAGCACCGATTGTTATGGGTGGAGTTGATCCAACAATTACTATTCCTTCAATTATGATTTCTGATGTAGATGGAGCTTTGCTTGTAGCTCAGCTATCTGGCGGAATAAACGCCACAATACAAAGTACTGGAACTTCTCAAGCTTTGGATGGTGACTACGACAATGGAATTATAGCTCATGAATACGGTCATGGTATTTCAAATCGATTGACTGGTGGTCCTTCTGCTTCAAACTGCCTAAGCAATGCGGAGCAAATGGGTGAAGGTTGGTCAGACTGGTTTGGTTTAATGTTAACAATTGAACCAGGCGATCTGGGACCCGATGGAAGAGGAATTGGAACGTATGCCACAGGAGCTCCAATTACGGGAAATGGCATTCGTCCAACTCGTTACAGCACAAATATGGCTATCAATCCATCAACTTATGCAACTACAAACAGTACCGGGATTTCTCAACCGCATGGCATAGGATATGTTTGGTGCACGATGTTATGGGATTTGAACTGGGCTTTGATTGGTCAATATGGTTTTAATAGCAATTTGTACAGCGGAACAGGTGGAAATAATATGGCTATGTATTTGGTTATTGAAGGACTTAAGTTACAGCCTTGTAGTCCTGGCTTTGTGGATGGACGAGATGCAATATTAGCAGCCGATATGGCACTTTATGGAGGCACGAACCAATGCTTAATTTGGAATGTATTCGCAAACCGAGGATTAGGATTTTCAGCTTCACAAGGAAGTTCAAGTAGTCGATCTGATCAAGTTGAGGCTTTTGATTTGCCTGTATCGTGTCAAACACCTATCCTTCCTCCAATAGCTGATTTCACTTTCGGAGTTAACAACTGTAATGGTGAAGTGGCTTTCACAGATGCTTCTTCTCAAATTCCACAGGCGTGGAGCTGGACATTTGGTGATGGAGGATCAAGTACTCTTCAAGATCCAACACATACTTATTCCCAAAACGGAACCTATTCAGCGACTCTAATTACTTCAAATACAATTGGTTCAGATACAGTTTCTTATTCAGTTGTAATCAATATGCTTGCTGCTCCAATTGCAGCTAATGTTTCCATTTGTCCAAATACAAGTGCTAGCTTGTCAGGTACAGCCTCTGGCTCTATAATTTGGTACGATAGCACTGGATTAATTCCTTTGGATACTGCAGCCACATTTACAACTCCTATTTTAACTACCAATACAACCTACATGGTTGAAAACGTAGAATTCGAACCCATTCAATATGTAGGACCTTTGAATGCTTCAATTGGAACTAGTGGTTACCATAACCAACCAGTTGATTTCACTTTAAATTTCACATCGAATTCACCAAATGGATTTACGATCCTTTCTGTTTGGGTCGATGCAAATACGACTGGAACTAGAACAATAAATGTTTGGGATGCGATAAACGCTTTTGGAAACATCGTTGGGTCGACTACAGTAAACATTACCACAACTGGCCCGCAAAGAATTCCTATAAACATTACTGTTCCCGGAAATGGAACGTACAGTATAGGTGGATCCTTAATGGACATGCGAAGAAACAATGGCGGAGTAGTTTATCCTTATTCGATTGCCGGAGTTGTGGATATTATAGGTTCATCGGCTAGTGTGCCTGGTTTTTATTACTACCTCTATGATTGGGAAATCCAGGAAACCGCTTGTAGAAGTACAATGGTTCCTGTAAACGTTACAATTAATCCAATAGACAGTATTTCTGTCAGTGCCACTGCTTGTGATCAATACACTTGGCCTGCAAATGGGATGACTTATCCTAACTCAGGAATATATTCAGCCAATTTGTTAAACAGCTTCGGTTGTGATTCGATCCTAATCTTAAATCTTACCATTAACTCCCCAAATTCGAGTAGTGAAACAATAACCGAATGTGGTTCTTACAATTGGCCAGCATCAGGAACAACCTATACCGCTTCGGGAGTTTATACAACCGTTGTACCGAATATAAATGGATGTGATTCAACTTTAACTTTAAACTTAACGATCAACCCAATTTACTCTATTAACGAAACGGTAACTGCTTGTGCGAGCTACACATGGCCTGCGAATGGAAATACTTACACAAGTTCAGGAAACTATACTGCTGCTCTAACAAGTATTAATGGTTGTGATTCAACGATATCACTTAATCTTACCATCAACACACCGAACTCAAGTAGCGAAACTATTTCGGCTTGTGGTTCATATTCATGGCCTGCAAGTGGTGTCGGATATTACACTTCAGGAACCTACACAACTGTATTAACGAATTCAAATGGATGCGATTCAACCTTGACTTTGAACCTGACGATCAATCCAATTTATTCTCAAAGCGATACTGTATCCATCTGCTCTAGTTATACATGGCCTGCAAATGGGAATACCTATACAAGTTCAGGGAATTATTTAGCAGCTCTAACAAGCAGCTCTGGATGCGATTCAACAATCTCATTAAACTTAACCATCAACTCAGTTGATGCTACTGTAACACTGACCAATGACGTAACGCTTCAAGCAAACAATGCAAGCGCATCTTACCAATGGTTAAATTGCGTTGGGTACACTCCTATTTCGGGTGCAACAAATCAAAGCTATGTGGCAAGCACAAATGGAAGTTATGCTGTAAAAGTCACTGAAAACGGTTGTACAGACACATCAATTTGCAATGTGATTTCCAAAGTTGGATTGATAGAAAACGATTTTGGTTCATTATTTCAAATTTACCCGAATCCAACGAGTGGGAAATTGACAATCGATTTAGGCAAAGAGCATGCGAATGTAACAACGAAATTATTCAATGCAAAAGGTCAATTAATAAATACCTCCAAATTCCAAAATAGCATCTCTTTCTCTCTTGAAATTGAAGGCGCACCTGGCATTTATTTCTTGGAAATAGCTTCGGAGGATGGTAACTTTGCGAGAATGGAGATTGTGAAAGAATAAAGTTCTTTGTAATTTATTTAACCTCTTTACGTCCAACACTCAAAAGAAGAAATGAAAGAAAATACGATTAAAATAGATGTTATTTCAGATGTGGCTTGCCCATGGTGCTATGTTGGAAAACGTCGACTAGAAGCAGCTTTGAAAGAATGGAAAGGCGCACCTGTTGAAGTAGTTTGGCATCCGTATCAATTGGATCCAACTATGATTGCTGAAGGAATGAATAGAGACACTTATCTTACCAATAAATTTGGAAGCATACAAAATGTTCAGGAGATGACTGACAGATTAACCGAAGTTGGTAAAACTGTTGGTATTGATTTTGATTTTGGAGATAATTGGCTAGCGGTAAACACGCTTTCACTTCATCAATTATTGAATGTAGCTCGTTCGGAAGGAATTGGAATTCAGATGAAAGAGCGTTTCTTGGCTGCCTATTTTGAAGAAACTCAACATTTAAACAAACCAGAAACATTATACAATATTGCCTCTAGCTTTGGTTGGAGCAGTGAGAAGGTCGATTCGATAATAAGCGATGAGAAAATTGCCGAAGCTGTGAAAGCTGAAATTTCACATTATCAACAACGCGGAGTTTCAGGCGTTCCATTCTTCGTAATTAATGACCAATATGGAATTAGTGGAGCTCAGCCAAGTGAAGTGTTCTTAGAAGCTTTCCAATCTGTTAGTCCAATAGAAGTGACCTCAAACGAAAGCTGTGATACATCCACTGGCGAGTGTTAGTACAAGGTTAGAACAAAATAAATTAAATGAAGTGTTCCATTTTTATAGCTACCAGTGTTGATGGCTTCATTGCCAAAGAAGATGGAAGCGTAGACTGGTTACATACAGCTGGAAAACAAGGTGTTGACCTTGGAGTGCAAGCGGACATGGGAATGAATGATCATATGTCTACAGTTGATTGTATGATCATGGGGCGAAAATGTATGGATACGATTTCCAGCATGAATCTTACCTCTGAACAATGGCCCTATGGTGCAATAAAAATAATTGTTTTGAGCAATACCATAAAAGAGGCTCCAGAGAATTTGAAGGACAAAGTGGAAATGTATTCAGGTGATCTTCAAAAATTGATTTTAATTCTTGAAAATGAAGGATTTAAACATGCATATATCGATGGAGGGACAACAATTCAATCCTTCTTAAATCTCAAATTAATCAACGAAATTACAATCACCAAGGCGCCTATTTTACTCGGTGAAGGAAAGTCTCTTTTTGGCAAAACGTTTTCAGATATCAAGCTCGTGGAAGCTGAAGCCATTGCATATCCGAACGACTTTATTCAAGTAAAATACAAAGTAAACTACGTTTAGTTTTAAATTATAAGGAGTCAAATTCAATTCAGCTTGGATAATGGAATTGCCATGTCTAAAGAATAATCGACCCAATCCGATTATTAAATGTAATTTAAAAGAAAAAAATGGGCATCATCTTAACTCTTCTTATTGGCGCAGCCGCAGGTTGGCTAGGCAGTTTAATCTACAAAGGCAGCGGACTCGGACTTATTGGAAATATCATAGTCGGTATAGTTGGAAGTGTCGTAGGAACTTGGCTTCTTGGAAAACTGGAAATTCAGCTTGGTAGCGGATTGATAGGTGCAATTTTAACTGGCGCCGTTGGTGCTATCGTTATTTTGTTCTTGTTTAATTTGGTCTTTAAAAAACGATGAAAATTAACACTTTGTAATCTAAAATTTTTCGTCTAAAATCTTTTTTAGACCCCACTTTCAGGCTTAAAACTAAACCTGCTCTGCAAAATATAACTGTAGACAACGGTCAAAGCTGTAGTAACTAATTTCGACGGGGTTGGATAAAATCCCATCATGTCAACGAAGAGTTTCATTAAGATGTAACTGAGGAAAATTGCGCCTAAACTAACGATTAAGTAGCGGGCAAACTGAGTTTTTGCCGAAAGTACCGAATCATCGAAAGTAATGTATCGGTTTAATAAAAAACCATTCATAAAAGTTATCGGGAACACAAAAAACAATGAAGCGATGTGCGCACTCATAGTGACAAAGCCTAGATCTACATCTTGTTTTTCGAAAATAAAATGGTAAAACACGAAGTACAAAACGATATCCAAAACCAAGTTACTTCCGCCACAAACTGCATAGCGATAAGTCTTCAATGGCATAAATCGCTTGAAGATAAAATAGAAAGTGTCTATAAACCGTGTAATGTATTTTGCCATAATTATCGTGCAAAACTACACAAGAAAAGAAAATTTGAAAATATTCTTTGAAAAATGAAAATAAAATTGTAAAATTGTGATATCAAATTAATATCATTATGAAACAAGAAAAAAATATTGTAGCAAGCAGTGGGTATATATATCTACTCCTCTTTTTTGTACTAATTGCAACAACAGTAATTGGAATTGTAATTACGAAAAATCCTATATTTCTAGTCTGTGCAGCAGCTGGAATATTCCTGATGCCTGGTTTTTTCACTGTCAATCCCAATAGTTCTAAAGTCTTAGTCCTATTTGGAGCTTACAAAGGAACAATTCGCGACAATGGATTTTTCTGGGCAAATCCTTTTTTCTCAAAGCAAAAAATTTCTCTCCGAGCTCGAAACTTCGATAGTGAACGAGTAAAAGTGAATGATAAAATCGGTAACCCAATTCTTATCAATGTTATTTTGGTTTGGAAAGTATCCGATACTTTCAAATCCGCATTTGATGTGGATAACTACGAGGAATTTGTTCGTATACAAACGGATGCGGCTGTTAGAAAACTAGCTGGCTCCTATCCTTATGATAATTTTGATGAGCATGGTACGGGGAAATCAGAATTGACCTTGCGATCAGGCATGGACGAAGTGAATGAAGCTTTGGAAAATGAAATAACAGAGCGACTAACCATGGCAGGAATTGAAGTAATGGAAGCTAGAATTGGATATTTGGCTTACGCCCCAGAAATTGCCAGCGCCATGTTGAAACGTCAGCAAGCAGTTGCCATCGTTGCGGCCAGAAAGAAAATTGTTGAAGGTGCGGTTGGCATGGTTGAAGATGCTTTAAAACAACTGTCAGATGATGGAATAATTGATTTCGATGATGACAAAAAAGCAACAATGGTGAGTAATTTGATGGTAGTTTTGTGCGGTGATAAAGAAGTCACCCCAGTAATTAACACAGGAACATTAAACGGCTAAACCTTGAGTAAAAAGAAATCATTTGTACTGCGGATAGACCCAGAAACCTATGCTCAAATTGAGAAGTGGGCAGAGGATGAATTTCGTAGTGTCAATGGTCAGCTAGAATGGATGATAGCTAAAAGCCTTAAAGAGAACAAGCGGTTAAAATCTAAAGAGAAAAAAGAAAATCCTGGAACCGAATGACGGATAGCGGATTGAAAACTTTGCCTTCGACTCTCTGTCTAGCCGACAGGCAGGCGCTCAGTCTGCGTATAAGACATTGTCCATTATCTAGGACCTCTGTGTGCTCTTTGCGACTTTGCGTTAAAAAAAATACTTTGCGCCTCTGTATCTTTGCGTCTTTGCGGTAAAAAACACTTTGCACTTCCTCAGCTCTGCGTCTCCGCGTTAAAAAAAACATAATTGCATCACTTCCAACTCTGTCTTTGCGCTCTCTGCGGTTAAAGACTCTTTCAAAACTGATAAACGTCATATTTTAAAAGCAAAGATCTCCTTAACTTTAATGACATTGAATAATTTAATATTTATGTCATGGAAGATAGAACCATAGTTTACCCTACCGATTTTTCGGACTGTTCCGAGAACGCCCTGCCATTTGTTATTGCATTTGCGAAAGCGAGTATGGCAAAAGTTAAAATAATCCATTCACTCGAGTTACTTGGGCTGTATGCAACTGAAATAACTCCTGCTGACACTACGATGCTAATCAAGTCAATGGAAGAAAGTACAATGGCAAAGCTGGAAAAGTTAAAAGAAGAACTGGAAAAAGAATCCATTTCTTGTACCACAGAAATTCTTAACGGTACAGAAGTGAATTGGCTGCCTCATGCATTGAGCGAAATCAAACCTTTCATGGTTATAATGGGAACTACTGGTTCTGGACAAATTGAGAATAGAATATTTGGCAGTTTGACGCATAAAATTATTTCAAGCGGTTCTTTTCCCGTTATGGCGATTCCCAAAAACGCAACCTACAAGGGAATTCATCAGGTTGTTTTCTCTACAGATTTTAAAGAAAGTGATGTCGAACACATTCAATTTGTAATTGACATTACGAAAAAGTATTACCCACGAATAGATGTCGTTCACGTTGCAGATGGCGAGTTTACTGAAAATACAGAAGAAATATTCTTGAGAGACTTTGAAGATGAATTATTTGTCAAAGTGAATTACCCAAAATTGAGTGCACGTCTCCTCTACTCTGAAGATGTTGAGGATAGACTAAATATTTTGGTCAAAGAATCGAAAGCAGATTTGATGGTTTTGGTAAGCACAAAAAGAACGTTTTTTGAACGGATTTTCAGTAATAGCTTGACCAAAAACATGGTTTACCACAGCGACACACCGCTTTTAGTATTTTAGAAACCCTTAATTCAAAAAATGGAAAAAACCATTATAGAATCCGAAGATTTTTACCGTCACCTGGCACATTTGTTTTACGCATTTGCTGCTGCAGATCGACACATAGTCATTGAAGAAAAACGAAGTATCGTTGAATCGGTTGAACAGAACTGGAATTTTCATTTTGAAACTTTCGATGCGAAAGAAATCATTTATGCGACCATGCGAAAACTCATAGAAGGAAAACTAGATGCAAATATGGCTTTCGTTTCTTTCGAGCAATATTATGACACGCACAAAGAACACTTTTCGCCAGATTTAAAATTAAAAATTGCCGAAGCTGCAGACAACATTACCCGATCTTTTTCCGGAAGAAACAAGTCTGAATTGGTCATGTTGAGTCGTTTGCATTTATTGTTAAAAAAATAGTCCCGAATGGATAAATTTAAAGCTTATTTCGAGATTCCGATTGTCATTCGGATATCTTATTTCCTTATCGGCATTATCGTAGTTTGGGTTATTGTGAAGTTCGTTCAGCGCAAATTGCTTTCAAAAATTAAAAACAACGATAGTCACTACAAAGCAAAGAAGATTAGTGGATTTGTGGGATATTTCTTAACAGTTATTCTGCTTCTCTTTGTATTCAAAGATAAACTGAGTGGATTTTCTGTAGCCTTAGGCGTTGCCGGAGCCGGTGTTGCCTTCGCAATGCAAGAAGTTATAGTCTCATTTGCAGGTTGGCTAGCAATTTTATTTGGTGGATTTTACAAAACGGGGGACCGCGTTCAATTGGGTGGAATTAAAGGTGACGTAATGGATATTAATGTCATCCGTACCACGATAATGGAAACTGGCGAATGGGTTAGCGGAGATTTATACAACGGACGAATCGTATTAGTAGCAAACAGCTTTGTTTTCAAAGAACCTGTTTTTAATTATTCAGGTGATTTTCCATTCCTCTGGGATGAAATTAAAATTCCAATTCATTATGGAAGCGATTATGAAGAAGCAAAAAACATCATCTTACAAGCCGGAAAAGAAATTGCCGGCGACATAGGTGATAAAACCAGAAAGCAATGGAAAGCTTTGCAAAACAAATATCTATTGGAAGATGCGACTACTGACCCAATGGTTTCTCTAGTAGCGAATGACAATTGGGTTGAATTCACATTGCGCTACGCTGTGAATTACAGGAAAAGACGCATTACAAAAACTGACTTGTTCATGTATATTTTAAAAAACGTAGAACTGACACAAGGTCGAGTGAAATTTGCCTCTGCAACCTTTGAATTGACTGAAATACCTGACATCAAAGTTAGCTTGGCGAAAAACGAAAAATAAATTATTAAACACCAATAAAATGAAGAATATGATTGATTTAAACAAAACGATTAGTGCAATTCAGCAAGAATTTCAGAAAGAATATCCTAACCTAAAAATAGAGTTTTACAAAGAACTTCATTCTGAAGGAGAAGGATCCATGAAAGATCACATCATCAATGGTGATTTGACAATTGCTGACATTACAAATACCAATAGTGACAAAACCATTACGCCGACTCCAGAAATGACCGTAAACGAATTGGAAAATGTCTTTGCAGAATACTTCAAACTAGGAGCTCAAGTTTTTAGAAAATCAGGAATAGTATGGTTACAGACAACAACTTCAGATGATTTGACACTTGCCGAGCAAAATCAAACAGGAGATGGCTACAAAGACAACGATGACGATGAAATAGTTGACGCTATGGATAGACAAGAATTGGAATAATAAAATTATATAAGCTGATTTCAAATGGTGATTATCAGATTAAAACAAAATCACCTATTTACTTTTAGAAAACAAGATTATGGAAAACACAAAAACTATCGGAATTTGGATGGATCATTCATCAGCCGATTTAATCGATTTAAATGCTATCAAAAACAATCATTCTATCAAATCAAATTTCTCCTTCTCGATGAAAGAAGAAGCTTTGAGTAGAAGCGAAAACATTATGAACAACAAAGAACAGCAAATGCAAGGTGCTTTTTATAAAAAAATTGCCGATGAGCTATTGAATTATGATCACGTTTTGCTTTTCGGACCTACAGATGCCAAAAAAGAGTTACATAATTTCTTAAAAAAAGATTTACATTTCAAAGACATTAAAATCGATGTTGAATCAGTTGATAATATGTCCGACAATGAGAAAAAGGCATATGTAGAAAATCACTTTGCGGAGTGATTTTCAAGGAGTAATAAGTTGGACTGCTATTAACTCTCTTAGTGGTCCAACTTCCAAATAATTAAATCAACCCAGCAATTTTTTCAAAAGCGTCTTCGCCTTTAATTACATATTGCTCTGCCCCTTCTTGAATTGTTCTAGCCGCCTTCAAATAACTTTCTTGACTTGATAACATAATGAACCTAGTTTTTGGTAAATGCTTCCGAATTGCTTCTAGAATCTCAAGACCGTCAGCTGCATTCTCATTTACTGTGTTCAAATAAAAATCAAGAATAACTATATCTGGATTTTCAGAAATGTGCTTAATCACCTCTTCCCCTGCATGAAATACATGGATTTCGTGTTTAACCTCTCTAGTCAAATAATCAGATAAAGCCATTGTCAGCATTTCGTCATCGTCAACAATAAAAATCTTTTTAGGAGTTACTATTTTCATAAGCTAAAAGTATTTTATCAAATATAGAATTTTTAAACGCTTAGCGCACCGCTAATTCCTGTTGAGCTAACTTGATTCTTTCGGATAGGATTCCAAGTCTTTCATTCACCACGGATAAATTCCCTCTATCTCTCAATTCATTTTCTAACTCAATGGAAAGCGATTTTGTCTCTTTCATTCCCATCATCGTGAGCTTTGTATTGAAACCGTGAATATGATTAGCAATACCTTCTGTATCTTTCTTTTTTATAAGGTTTTCAAGTTTTTCAAGAAAATCTGGAGTAGATTTTATAAAAATCCCAATGTACTTCTCCATTTTAACCTCATCTCCTTCACAGAAATCTCTTAAATAATTGAGATTTGTAACTGTATCGGTTTGGCTCTTCTGATTTACCAGCGGTTTAATGGTGATTGACTTATCATGCCTAATTTCAATACCTAGAGGTTTCGCTATACCTGATATTAGATCATGCGTTTTGAATGGTTTAGGAATATACGCATTCATGCCTGCTTCTATGCACCTATCGAGCTCAACACGCATAACGCTGGCAGTTAGTGCAATAATTGGCACAGAATTAATTTTCACATCCTTACTGTTTCTTATCTTTCTGGTCGCATCAAAACCATTTAAAACTGGCATTTGGGCGTCCATAAGAATCACGTCAACACTTTCGTCAAGTATATCAATAGCTTCTTGTCCATTCTCGGCTTCAAGAATAGTTACTTTGGAGCGCGAAAGCAATGTATCTCGCGCAACAATGCGATTGTATTCATTGTCATCAGCAATTATTATTTTCAATCCATCAAGTATACTGCCGTCTATATTTTCATCAGCCGAAATTCTATCCTCATAACGTTTTTGGTCTCCAAGTTCAAAATTTATCTCAAAATAGAAAGTTGTTCCGCGACCAACAGAACTTTTAATTCCAATTGATCCACCCATCAATTCAACCAATTGCTGCGAAATAGACAATCCAAGACCTGTTCCTCCATATTTACGCGTATCCGAAGCATTTGCCTGATTAAAACTGTCAAAAACAAAACGTAATTTTTCTTCAGGAATGCCTATTCCAGTGTCAATTATCGCAAACTTTACCTTTTCTCCTACCTTGGTCACTTCTAGAAATACGCTACCTTTTTCGGTAAACTTAATCGCGTTCCCAGCCAGATTGATAAGTATTTGGTTCAACCGAAGTGGATCACCCAAAACAATATCTTCAATAGCAGGGTCAATTTTAACGATAAACTCAAGGCCTTTCTCGTCGGCTTTGTGTTTTATAACTTGTTTAACTTGATCGATTACCTCTGAAATGGAAAAATCAATTTCTTCTAATTCCATTTTACCTACTTCAATCTTTGAAAAATCTAGAATATCATTGATAATCTGAAGTAAGTTATTAGATGCTTTCCGGACTTTTTCTAAATACGAACGTTGCTTGTCCGTTAACTCCGTTTCAAGAACTAGGCTTGTCATTCCTGTTACAGCATGCATAGGAGTTCGGATTTCATGACTCATGTTTGCGAGAAAACGTCGTTTCACATCTTCGGAGCGTTCTGCCCGTTCTTTTTGTTGGGCCAATTCATTTTGAAGTTGTGTTGATTCAGTTAATGCCTTTCTTTTTCTGTTTAACAAAACGAACATAACAACTCCAATAATACAAAAGCCCATCAATGAGAAAATTACGGCCGAAAGGTTCTTAGAATTATTAGCAGATTTTTCTAACTGACCCTCTATTTCTGAATTGATTCTTTTTAAGTCCTCAATTTCATTTTTGTATTCCACAAGTTTATTATTCGCTTGAACGGCAGATTGAGCTAGCAAAGTAACCGCCCTTTCTGTTTGACCCTGACTGTAAGAATTAAACAGGATAATTGAGAAAACGAAAAGTATTTTATTTGTGAATCTTACAACTTTCATAATATCGGAATAAGTATTATCGTAGTATGGTAAATATAAGGTTCTTACATTGAAATAAGAAAACCGAAAGATTTATACTTACCACATAAGTTTTTAAATGTGAATTAAAAAGAAAGCCTTCACAACTGAAGGCTTTCTTTATTAAACATGTATGACGATTATTTTTTTCTAATTCTGTGAAATAATCGAAGTGGATTTTATCCTTTCATTCATGTAGATTGTGCTAGCTTCTTGCGCTAACCGTAGTAGTAGATTTTTGTCTTTTTCTTGAAATTGCTCATTTTCAATTAATAAGTCAACGATATAGGTTACCATATCTAACTTTTTAAGATTAATTGGAAAATAGAAATTTTCGTTTCCAAACAATTCATCCATCAATTCTTGAGAATAGCCAATTCTAGCCAGCTCTTTTCGAGAATCATTTATCATCTCTAATGAGTCATCCATATAAGAAGTTATTATTACTTCTTCCTGTGTTGATTTGTATTCTTTATTGCACGCCATGGCAATAGTAGTACTAAAGAACATTAACGAAATTATGGTTAAACTTTTCATAGCTGTTTATTTTTAATTGGTTTATAATCTAAATTTACGTGTACTCTTTGTGACTTTTATTTTTTTGTCATGAATCGCTACTTTCAAGTCATGAAACCTTATATACGGGTTATCGGTAAGTTTTATAAGAATCCATTTGCTTTAATAATTGTGCAAGTCGCCACTACATCTATTCCATTTAGCAAATAACAGGTTCTTCCTTTACGGATGGCTTTTTTGTGAATCAATCGGTTCAATTCTGAAACAATCCACATATTGGCTTTACCTTTTGAAGGGATATATTCATTTGGGCCTACCAAATCTCTTGGAGAACTGCTTTTTCTGAATTCAGGAAAAATGTCACAAAATACTTTATGTATAGTTGGGTTGATATCATAAGAGAAGCTCAATATACAACCAGGGAAATTTTTGTAACTTTTATTTTCTTTCAGTTCATATTCAACTATAAAATCTGAAAGTGGCCGGTTAACAACTTCACTCATACTTACTATTTTCTTTTTCATTGCGATTGTTTTTAAATGATAGTGTAAGTTTAGAAACTCACGAAACAAAAAATAGAGATATGACATGAACCAAGCAATTTGTGTCATGAACTAGTCAAATAGCTTTTACTGTCTCTATTCATCAAAAATTTGTATCATTGTTCAGTTAATTATTCCATAGACTGACTACAGAAATAAACTTATGGCCGTACAGAAAATCTTAATTGTAGAAGACGAAGATTGGATTGCAGAAGACCTTCAGCAAACACTTGTCGAACACGGATATGAAGTAGTAGCGGTTGTTGATAGCTACGAAAAAGCATTGCTGCAATTAAATCGAGAACAACCAGACTTAGTTATATTAGACATCCGATTAAACGGAGTTGGAACAGGAGTTGACATAGCCCGAGAAATCAATGAGAGATGGAAAATACCTTTTCTGTTTCTTTCATCACATATCGATCCAAAGACCATGCTGGACGTTCTGAATGAATCTCCACATTCTATTCTTACCAAACCTTGTAAACCTCAAGATTTAATAGCTGGCGTTCAACTGGCGTTAACAAAAGGAGCTATTGAAATATCTTCCAATACAGATAAAACGGTTGCAGAAGATTTCTTTGTAAAGAGCGAACACGCCTACCAAAAAATTGAAATATCAAGACTTTTATACATTAAAGGAGAAGGCAGCTATACGAAGCTTCAGCTTGCCACTGAACGGTTAGTTTTAAGAGCAACCATGAAAGACTTTGAGTTTCTTGAAAATCACCCAAAGTTGCTTCGTGTTCATCGTTCTTATATCGTGAATACGGATCATATAGATAAAATCTTTTCCAAACACCTAGATGTTAAAGAGTATGAAATCCCAATTACAAAAGAAGGAAGAGAAGAAATAATGAATAGAATAAATACGGTTCGTTAATCTACTTTTTTCCTAATTAAGAACAGTCCGGTTTACTGAAAAAAAGACTGATTTTTCCTTTATAGGTGATTCTCGTTTAATAGAAGAAAAAGATTAATGAGAACCGTCTTTTTTTGTTATTAACATTTGTTTTCCTAATTAAAACGGGTTCTCGCATTTAAATGGTTATATTTAAAGGAGGTAGCATAATAATTATGAAAAGAAGAACTTTTCTGTTTTCAATCCTTGAATAAAAGATTTCATTTAATGACTAATTCCCAAAAGCTGTGAGAATAAGAAACTAATTTTCACCTAAATGAAACAAATGACTTTATACATTCAGAATATGGTGAGCTTAAGATGCAAGTTGTTTGTAAAACAAGAACTTATCAATTTGGGCTTAAAGTTCAATTCACTGGAGTTAGGTGAAGTTCATCTAGACAAAAAAATAACACCCGAAGAATTTCAAGCATTAAAAATTGCACTCCACAAGTCGGGATTAGAATTAATGGACGACAACAATTCAATCATAGTGGAAAAGATTAAAAATATCATTGTAGAGATGATTCACTATACGGATGAACTACCTCAAATTAATTTTTCGGATTATTTAACCGAAAAACTAGAACAAGATTACCATTCACTTTCTGAGCTTTTTTCGAAAACAAAAGGAATCACAATCGAACATTTTATCATCATGCACAAAATTGAACGTGTGAAAGAGTTGATTATTTACGATGAATTAAATTTGACTGAAATATCTTATAAAATGCACTACAGCAGTGTGGCCCATTTGTCCAATCAGTTTAAAAAAATCACTGGGTTAACGCCTACGTTTTTCAAAAACTTGAAAAGCAAACAAAGAAATAATCTCGAAAGTCTCTAAATCTCATATACAATCATGTAACTCTAACCTTTAATTGTGTAAGGTAATAAGTTCAAAGTCTAACGATATTTGTCTTGTGTTGAAAATGGTTTCAATACTTAAAAAAAAGACAAAATGAAAAAATCAATTGGAATTATTACATCCTCATTTTTTTTAATCGGTTTTCTATTCACAAGTTGTAGTTCTCCATCAGAAAAAGTTGAAAGTGCTGAAGACAATTTGACGGAAGCTCAACAAGAATTGAATGAATCTAAAGAAGACTACAAGAAAGAAATAGAAGAATATAAAATGCGTTCAGCTGATCAGATAGCGGCAAATGAAAAAAGTATTCAAGAATTCAATGCGCGAATCGCCGATCAAAAAAGTGAAGCTAGAGCTGATTACAAGAAAGAAATAGCAGAACTGGAAAGTAAAAACTCTGACATGAAAAAGAAAATGGAAGATTTTAAAGCAGACAGCCAATCTAGCTGGGAAAGTTTTAAAACTGAATTTGGGCGTGACATGACAGAATTGGGCGACGCATTTCGCGACTTCTCTAACGACAATAAAAAATGAGTTCCCGCAACAGCACTAGTGCTTTCGGTAACATATTGTACCTCGTAGCGGTAATTTTGGTCATTCTTTGGGCAATCGGCTATTTAGGTTACAATGCTGGAGGCATTATACATCTACTTTTGGTAGTTGCCGTAATTGCAATTCTACTTCGAATTATTCGAGGTATGTAAATCTAAAAATATAATCATGAAAAAAAATATATACTTTATCAGCGCTATTTGCGTCTTATCAATAACTGGCCTGTGGGCTCAAAGTGAGGATAGACGAGAAAATTTTGAATTCGGTATTAAAGCCGGAATAAACGCATCAAATGTTTGGGATGAACAAGGGGAAGATTTTCGTGCCGATACGAAAGCCGGCTTAGCCGCAGGAGTTTGGTTTGGTATTCCAATTGGCACATTTCTCGGAGTTCAACCAGAAATTCTAATTTCACAAAAGGGATTCAAAGGATCTGGTACATTACTAGGTTTTCCTTACTCATTTAGCAGAACGACAAGTTATCTTGATATTCCTTTGCTAGTGCAATTGAAACCTGCAGAATTCATAACCATTTTGGCAGGACCTCAGTTTTCTTACCTGTTCAACCAAAAGGATAATTACACCTTTGGGACGAGCAGTATTGATCAAGAGCAACAATTTAGCAACGATAATATTCGCAAGAATATTCTTGGTTTTGTAGTAGGATTAGATTTACTCTATGAAAACCTTGTTGTTTCAGGCAGAGCTGGTTGGGATTTTCAATCCAACAACGGCGATGGAACGAATTCTACTACTCCACGTTACAAAAACCAATGGTTACAATTTACCCTTGGATTTAAAATATAAAAACTATAAGTATTCAGGTAGTTTAGTTAAAACTGCCTGAATACTTTTTAAAAAAGCAAACCATGGAAAAAAGCAGTGAATTAGAAAAAGCCAAAGCACATATAATTGTTGAACTCATTGAGTATTTGCCGAATGCTGTGGTCAGCAAAACCATTATTAAGAAGACCACAGGAAACGTTACAGCAACCTCCATGGAAATTGGTGAGGAACTTGGTGAAAAAACCAGCCCTTTTGATACATATATTCAAATTATCGACGGATCAGCAGAGATTAAAATCAAGGACAAAATCATTAAATTAAAACTGGGTGAAGGCGTAATTATCCCCGCACATTCGCGACATAGCCTAAGTGCCAATGAACGTTTCAAAATGATTTCTACGTTAATCAAAAGTGGTTATGAAGAATAATATTTATTAACTATGTGTTTTTCTGCTAGTGCGAGTTTCTCCGCAGGCGCTGTACTAATTGTAATTGGAATAGCTGCCATTAAGAAGACCAAACATCCTTCACAATATTTATTTGCGAGTATTCCTTTTATTTTTGGTGTTCAGCAAATTTCAGAAGGGATTTTGTGGATTTCACTACCTAATCCTGATTACATTCAGACTCAGAAAATATTCACCTTCGTATTCCTCCTGTTCGCCCAAGTAATTTGGCCAATTTGGACTCCAATTGCTATTTTACTTTTGGACAAAAGAAGCACTCGAAAAAGATTTCAAAAAATATTGGTTTCTGCAGGCGTACTAGTTGGAGTGTATTTGGCTTATTGTTTAATCGAATACCATGTGGAGGCGAAAATAATTGGTCATCACATTGTTTATCAGCAGGATTATCCAAATTACTTTAAATACTTTGTCATCATATTTTACGCCTTAGCTACTATTGTCCCTACCTTCTTTTCTCATATCAAAAGTATGTGGATTCTTGGAGTTACCATTGTCCTCGCCTATTTCATTTCGGCTTTTTTTTACGACCAATACGTACTTTCTGTTTGGTGCTTCTTCTCTTCTATAATTAGTCTTTCAATTTATATTATCATGACTAAACTTTCTAAAGTTCATGAACAGCGTTTATCGAACAAATCGCTTTAATCTTAAAGAAGCACCTAATCATGTAAGTCTAATACTTAATTCTGTAACATCTGCGGAACTTGTACTTCCTAATTTTGATGAACGAACCACGGAACAAATTATTTCAGTTAATTAAATTAAAAAAAAATTCATGAAAAAATCAATCATATTACTTGCTATTGGAGTTATTTCTATAGGTACTTCTCTTCAATCATGCAATGAGAAAACGGACGAGAACAGTGAAGTTAATTCTTCCAATAAAATCAAGGACGATACAATAACAAGCATGAAAGAAGAGATACAAGATCCGAAGGTTTTAATCGTTCAAAATATGCACGACGTCTATGAAGGAGAAACAAAGGCACACTTTAAATATGCAGCTTTTAGTAAAAAAGCGAATGACGAAGGTCACCCAGAAATTGCATTGCTTTTTAAAGCCGCTTCTGATGCGGAATTAATTCACGCCGAAAATCACAAAGTGGTTCTGATCAGAATGGGAGAAAAGATTCCTGAAATTACAACTGAATTTGAAGTGAACTCTACCCTTGAAAATTTAAAAAATGCGATTGAAGGTGAGAGTTATGAGTTCAACCCGATGTACCCTGATTTCAGTTATGAGTTCAACAGGATGTACACTGATTTCATTAAAAATGCAAATGCAGCTGGAAATTATATGGCTCGAATAAGTTTGACTTATGCTTACAAGGTAGAAAAAAAGCACAGAGATTTTTATAAAGACGCTTTGCTTAAAATGGAAGCTGGAACAGACAATACACTTGCTAAAATTTATTATTTGTGCCCAACATGCGGTAATACCTATGCTACAACTGCACCAAGTCGTTGTGAAATTTCAATGACAAATTCAAAACTTTTTATAAAAGTGACGAATTAGCCTTTCAATTTATATTATCTGACTAAACTCCGGTAGGCTGAAGAACAACTTTCATCGAAATAATCACATTCATCATAATCATGTAAGTCTTACTACAAATTCTGTAACATAAAAGGACCTTTTGTGATGTATATTTATAGGACAATGGAAATCAATCTGTTGCACTAAAATATCGAAATGATAAGCTCAAAAACAAGATGCAAAGCTACACGCTATACATGGATAATTCCGTGTATGAATGGATAAAAGCACTATGACGAGGAGCGCTTTTAACCATAAAAATTCAAGAAAAATGGAAAATCAAGAAAGATTGAATAGTAAGATTCTTTCCGCAACAAAAAAAATTCAAGATGAATATCCTGAATTGGTTAAATACATGAATGAAATTCCAATTAATTTCTCAGAGGACGCAAGTAATGAAGTGAAGGAGAAGGAATTAAAAAACTATTTGGAATCATTAAAGGATATCGCAATTAATTATGCGAAAGAACATCCGAATCCACAGGACTTAAAAAAACGACCATGAAGCAAGAAGAAAAGAAAATAAAACCAGCTAAAAAAGATTTCCCTGGATATCCTTTGCACGACAGCAAAGAAGATATTTACCAACAAGAGAAAGAGTTAACTGATATAAATCCTGAACAGATTTCTAAAACAAAAACACCCAATGAAAAAATAGGGATGAAAAATGAGAAAGCTTTTCGAGATGACATGTCTGGCGATGATTTGGATGTCCCTGGATCTGAATTAGACGATCAACAAGAAAGTGTGGGCAGTGAGGACGAAGAAAACAACTATTACAGCTTGGGTGGGGACAACCACAATGATCTCGACGAAGACAACGGATAAATCACTCAAAAAAAAACGAAAAAATGACAATACAATTCAATACAGACAAAACGATTAACGGAGAAGAGAGGAAAGAAGATTATTTCACGGCTCAAATTGAAGAAGAGCTTGAAAGATATCAATCTCACATCACAAGAATAGAGGTTCATTTATCTGACGAAAATGGCAAAAAAGATGGTTTAAAAGATATTCGTTGCTTGATTGAAGCACGACTTGAAGGAAAGCAACCAATAGCAGCGTCAGATCAGGCTGACAATATTGATTTAGCCGTTTCTGGTGCTTTAAACAAACTTAAAGCCGCATTAAAAACAATAGTAAGCAGAAGTAAAAATCACTAAAATCATTAAAAATAATAGTATGAAGACTGAAATAGGAATAAGCGAAAGCAACCGACAATCGGTAGTTACCGAATTGGCAAAGATATTAGCGGATGAAACCATATTGTATACAAAAACAAAAAAAGCGCATTGGAATGTTGAAGGTTTAGACTTTTATGACAAACACAAGTTTTTTGAAACACAATTTGGGGAATTGGACGAAATAACGGACAAAATTGCCGAACGAATTCGGTCTCTAGGGCATTATGCTCCAGCTACATTACACTCTTATTTGGAGTTAACGCATCTTACAGAAAAAGCTAGTAAAAAAAATGATAGCCACGGTTTTATTAGAGAACTTTTGGAAGACCATCAATGTATCATCATCGTTCTTCGAGAAAACATTAAACCCTTTGCAGATAAATTTAATGACGCCGGCACCAGTGATTTTATTACAGGCATCATGGAAAAACATGAAAAAATGGCCTGGTTCTTACGTTCACATTTAACAAATTAATTATGATGTATCAAGAAAATTATCATTGGGGAATGCACCTTACTTGGTGGATTATTTGGTGTTTCTTTCTTTTCTGGATCTTTGCTACCCCTTATAAAATTCCCGGACAAAGAGCAACAAAAGACACACCACTTGATATTCTTAAAAAACGTTTAGCTATAGGAGAAATAAGCAACGAAGAATATCAAGACAAGAAAAAAGTTCTTGAAGAGTAAAAAAATAAAAATAAACCATGGAAACAAAAAAAATAGCAGGTATTTGGATGGATCATTCAGAAGCAAACATTATAGACTTAAACCCTAAAAAAGATAATCGCACCATAAATTCAGAATTCACTTTTTCTATGAAAGAAGAAGCGTTGAGCCGAAGTGAAGATTTAATGCACAACAAAGAACAACAAATGCACGAAGCCTACTATAAAAAACTAGGCGATGTAATTTTAAAATATGATCACGTTCTTCTTTTCGGTCCAACACGTGCCAAAAAGGAATTGCACAATTTCTTAGGAAAGGATACACATTTCAAAGACATAAAAATTGACGTTGAGTCAGCTGATAAAATGTCTGACAATGAAAAAACAGCATTTGTGAAAAACCATTTTATTTAGAAATAATTTTAAAAAAGAAATCCTTCTTTCAGGAGGATTTCTTTTTTATCGTTTGTCTGAAACTTTTATATTCGTGTATTACGAAGATAAATGGCAATAAACGATAAAGAACATTTTTATCCCAAAACTCAAAAAGCGTGGCGGACATGGTTGGAAAAAAATCATATTGACAAAGATGCCGTCTGGCTAATTTTGTGCAAGAAAAGCTCAAATCTGCCGACTATTTCTTGGAGCGACTCTGTTGACGAAGCTTTGTGTTTTGGTTGGATAGATAGTGTTAAAAGAAAGCTAGACAACGATCGATCCATACAGTATTTCAGCAAAAGAAAACCAAAGGGAACTTGGTCCAAGGTTAATAAAGAAAAAGTAGATTTATTGATAGAATCTGGTAAAATGACCAGTGCAGGAATGAAGTGCATAGAAATTGCTAAACAAAACGGTTCTTGGGAAATCTTGGACAGCGTGGAAGCATTAATTGTCCCTAAAGATTTGGAACATGCACTCAACGCCCTTCCTAATGCAATGGATTACTTCCAAAGTCTCCGTAAATCTTCAAAAAAGATACTATTGTCATGGCTAGTTTTCGCCAAAAAGGAGGAAACTCGTTTGCGTAGAATTGCAGAAATTGCTGAGAACGCAAGTAAAAATAAAAAGCCAAATCAGTTTTAAATCTTTTAACATAATAAGGGTTAAAGATTCACAAATCCCACCCCCCTAAGCCCAATTCAACCAGGTTTCATACAAAATTCCTCTACTTTTGTTGAATGAAATATCTTACCCTATTGGCAATTTTATTAAGTTTTACCTTCTTGTCTTGTGGAGAGAAAAGTGACACCGCACAAAGTGGTGAAAAAGAAATCACTTTTGAAAATAAGGGGCATGAGATCGTTTACAACATGGTGCAAAAAGTTGGGAATTATTCAATGCTTGCTAAAAAGAAAGATGTTGTATACAACTACAATTATGAAACACCGGATGGTGAAGCCGATAATTCAACGGAGAAATATATTTTCAATGGTGAATTGTCATATGGTTTATTTGATAGACATGAGCGCACATTTCCAGATCTTGAGGGTTCAATTGAACAAGGATATAACGGGAATGAGTTTTGGTTAAAAAACCAAGGTGAAATTGTTACGGATACCAATAAATTAAAAAGAGTCGCTTTCTCTAGGCCAACAAATTTCTATTGGTTTACTATGTTTCAAAAACTCTTGGATCCAGGATTGAAGTATGAATACCTGGGTGAAAAAGACCTAATCAACAAGACCTACGATATCGTGAAAATTTCCTTCGTTTCACAAGACGATAAACCAACGGATATCTATCAACTCTATGTGAACAAGAAAACTGGTTTGGTTGATCAATTTCTATTTACGGTTGCTGATTACGGTAAAATGGAAATTCCGTTTTTAATGCAATTGAAATACGAAACTATAGACGGAATGATGATTCCTACCAAACGCCAATACAAGAAGTCTACTTGGAATGCGGATCTAAGCCACGAGCAATGGACTAAAGTGAATTGGACCAATATTAAATTCAATAATGGTCTTAAGAAGGACGTTTTTAAAAAAGAAAGTTTGGGCTTCTATTATCGTCAGGAAATTAAGAATTAGGTATTAAACTTAACTTCTTTTTCTATATTTGATTGCATATAAAGCCTGAGAAATGCCACAAAAAGCAATCATCTTATTATTCCTTGGATATCTGTTTTATTCCTGTTCAGACAAGAAAATTCAACAGTCTGATTTATTGAGTTCTGGATCCCACAAATGGAGCATAGAAGCTTTAAATCAAAAAGCAAGCGATCATTTGGATAGTACCAAAAGGGACAATGACCTTTTCAAGCAGGACATTGAAACTTATGCCAAATATCCAGAAGTTTTTCAAAGTTACCCCTTAAACAAATCACCTTTTCCTGTTGCGGAATATGACTATGCTGTTTCGTATGTTCCAATTACCATTATAATGGATGGAAAAGTATTCAAAGGAGTAAAAGTTGGCGAATGCGAAGATCCAGATTGTGAAAAGGTAATAGACAAATTGACTTTGTTGGTTTTAACCAATGATGAAGAGGCCGAAGAATTAACCATGGTTGATTCAAGAAATTTCCCCTATTTGACTGCTCAAGGTTATGTCAAGTTTTCAAACCACGAATATGAATGGACATTTTCTGCAAGTCCTGATGGATTTTCTACTCTATTGCTCAATATGAAACTCTTTGATTTGCGATTTGGCGAAACTGTACTCATCTATCCACAATCCGATAACTCGTTTCTTTACGACCAAATTAAAGACTCGCCAAATAACTATGCGAGCTTAGACCAATTTGAAAAGTCTATCCTTGCTAATGAAAGAGTGAAATCGCAATTGAAATCTGAGAGAAATATAAAATAAATCTTTTTTCATTTTGAATAGTGCAATAAACCTGCTACATGGTTGGAAGTAATGCTTTTACCTGCTAGATTATCTTCAATTCTAAAAGAATTATTCATATCTTGTTTTATCCAATTTGGAAAATTGAAGACACTCCTACTCATAGTTTAACTAAAATCGATAGTAAGATGAAACAAGAAAAGTTAAAACAAGTGTTCGTGCTACTCGCAATAATGGCATTGACCTTTAATTCGTCAGCACAATCCTTTGAGAATTTGAATCATTTACCAGGACATCATTTGAAAACCTACTACAGCGATGGTTCTATGGCTCAGGCAGAAAATATGGCGAATCGTTGTGACCGAGTTATGTCATTTTATGCATCCATACTGCAGTTTGAACCTTCTGTTACATTATTGGTTCTATCTCCTGCAGATTGGACCAAATACACAGAATTTCCTGTTTACGGAATGCCTCATTATGATGATGCTCAAATACTTATAGTTGCTTCTGAGGATAATGATTTTTGGAAAAGTTTTATTCCAGCAATGGAAAAGTTACCTTCAGATCTCGCAAAAGAAATTTCTACCACCTACGCTAGTAAAGATGGAGAATTAACAATGAGGGACTTTTTTGATCTTTTGGCCATTCACGAATTGGGACATGCTTTTCATATCCAAGGCGGCCTTAAAATGCAACGAAAATGGATGGGAGAATTATTAGCCAATATATTTCTTCATACTTACATTGCCGAAAAAGAGTCAGATTTGTTGCCCGCACTAACGGTTTTCCCAAAAATGGTGGTCAGCTCAATAAACAAGGAAGATTTAAAATTCACCACCCTAGAGGAATTGGAATCCAACTACGGATTACTTGGTCAACAGTTTCCTCAAAACTATGGATGGTATCAATGTCGTTGGCACATGGCCGCAGGAGATATTTACGATGCTGGAGGTATAAAAGCATTTAACGCACTCTGGTACGAATTACAAAAAGAAAAAGAACAACTGGACGATGCAGCCTTCCTCCTGCTTTTGTCAACCAAAGTAGACCAAAGCGTCGCAAACGTTCCTCTTAATTGGAATGAGTAATAAACAAGCATGAATCAATGATAAAATTCTTTAGAAAAATTCGTAAAAAATTGTTGGCAGACCTGCCTGACGGCAAGGCAGGAAACCCGCCTAATGGACGGACAGGCAAATTCGGTAGTTATTTGATCTATGCCTTTGGCGAAATTATACTTGTGGTTATTGGAATTTTGATTGCTTTGAGTGTCAATAACTGGAACCAAGAAAAAAAAGATAGAAAAACTGGTGAAGAATATTTAGCAAGAATTCACAGAGATCTGGTTCAGGACACGACCAATTTTAGAAGAATACTAATCAGTAACAAAATTTTAAGAGAAGATATCAAAGGATTGCTTGTTTCTATATACGCGGGAGTAGATAATATCAAGCAAGTTCAAGAAATGAGTAAGACATTTGACGATGCACTGGACCAGGTATTTATTACAAATGATAACACTTATAAAGGCATGGCTAGTTCTGGAGCATTGAATTTAATTCACAATATGGAATTAAAGGATGAGATAGTTGATTTGTATAGTGAATACGAACAAAACAAAGCTTTACTCTCGTCAATTAGTGAATGGATGATCAGTATAGTTAATAGAATGGACTCTGAAACTGACTTTCTAAAATTTGGACAGGGCGTTTCTGATATTTTCACCACACCAGAAATGTTAAATGAAAAGGATTTTGCTTTTATAAATAATAGAGAAGATCCAAAGTTTAAAATTCTCATTCGAGCTATTTCTGCTGCAGCCTTTAATCAAAGCGTATACAGTTCTTATTATCATAAATTAATAAAGAGATCTGGGGCAGTTTTAAAACGTATTGATCAAGAATTGAAAAAATAGCGAGTACACGACATGATAAAATTCTTCAGAAAAGTCCGTCAAAGCTTTTGCTAATTTTCGATTTCCGCAACTCCCCTATTTCACCTTACGACATTCGATTGTGAGCTCTCAGGTTATTGGTCTAAACTTGTAGTGTTCATTAAAACAATTTGAAATGAAAAAAAGAGCACAAATAATTTTTGCGATAATTACTCTCTTTAGCACATTCGCTTCGGCTAATGAGTTAACAAATGAGATACCTGTAACAACATTAGTATCGGATTTTAGTAAAATTGAAAAAGATTCCTCTGGTTTTGTGTTGGTTCATAAAACAAAAAATGTCAAGCGCTTTGTTCCATTAAATCAATACGTAAAGCTTAACGCAAACGGTTCTGCAAAATTGAAAATTAAGGCCAATGTAATTTCGGTTGATGATAAACAAATGTTACTTGTTCACAGGTTAAAAGGAAAAAGCGATACAATTCGCGTCCAATTAAATGAAATTACTAAAATTCAAATTTACAATTCTCGGCAAAGTAATCTTAATCTATTAGCCGGAAATATGATAGCGACATCAATACTTGTAACACCGGTTGCATTATATTTGGGCTATGGATTGGCCGAGTACGGTCTCGGTGGTGCTTCTGCGATTAGCTTTACTATAGCCGCTGCACATATTGCTGCGTTTAAAATGGCAGGCTGGTTAAGAGGAACGAAATACAAATCTCAAAAATGGACAATTTTAAGTTCAGAAATATACTTGAAAAAGAGTTAAATAGGTTTAAATCGAATTGCAATCGAATCGTTCTTTCTATTTCGTTTGACTGCGATTTCCGCAACTCCAAAATTATTTCCTGCGGCATTCGATTATACCTCTAGAATTTTTTATTTTAGACTTGTACAAGTAAAACAAATAATAAACCATAAGCTGCCAACAAAGCTGTTACTTAGACTTAGGAGTATGATGAATCTTAAAAAAATGAAGTTCATGATTATTGCGATTGTATATGGAAGTGTGCTCAGCGCATGCTCATCTTACAATCACCTCAATTACCGCAGTGAAAAACAAGGTACTAAAAAAACAGCAAAAGAATTAGACAAAGAAGCCATCACGGAAGTGCCGGTTGATCTTGAAAAAGAGAGGGGAATTATTCTTCCAACAAAAAAGGCTCATGAAGCTCAGGTTGATCTTACAGCAGAAAATGAAGGTTCCGTTTTGGCGGACCATTCAAACGAGAAGTCTTTTCCCTCAACTTTACCGGAAAATAATTCAAAAATTTTAGTAGAAAATTTCGTTGGTGACACTTTAGAAAAATCGGCAAATAAAACGGATCAAATTGCAGAAGAAGAACCTGCTGAAGAATCTGTTGGTAAGTCTCCTAGTAATGGTGGGGTTCTGCTCGGCTTAGGGATAATTTTAGCTCTGACCATAATAATAGTCTTAATTGTTAAGTCTGTTAATTCCGCTAAGAGTAATTTAAACTGGTAAACACAAAGTTCTTCATCACCATTGATATCAAAATCAATAAAAACAACTATTAAAAAAGAAATTATGAAAAGTTTTATAATCACATTAAGTCTACTATTCATGGCCAATGTTAATGGTCAAATTATTGGAACTGGATATTTTAATAATCTTGCAATTTGTCAAAGTGGCAATCTAATGACATGGGGACATAACGGAGGCGGTGAACTCGGCACAGGTAATTCAATGACCGTTCAAAATTCAAATGTTCCAGTAAACGTTATTAGCCTAACCAACCTAACAGCTGTGGCTGGAGGAGATTATTACGCCATGGCTTTAAAATCGGATGGAACGGTTTGGTCGTGGGGAGAAGATGGCACCAACAATTATTCTGATGTTCCTGTTCAAATTGCAGGTCTTTCAAATGTAATTGCAATTGCAGGCGGAAGCAGTCATTCTCTTGCACTTAAATCGGATGGAACGGTTTGGGCTTGGGGCTCTAACTACCAAGGCTACTTAGGAAATGGAACAACCACGCCAAGCTCAACACCTGTTCAAGTAAATAATCTTTCATCTATAACTGCCATTGCAACAAAAGGTCGAAATTGTATTGCCTTAAAAAACGATGGAACAATTTGGGCTTGGGGAAGAAATTCTTATGGTGCAATCGGAGACGGAACAACGATCGATCGATATGAACCAATTCAAGTTAGTGGTTTATCTGGCGTAAAAGGAATTGCGACAGGAATTGAAACTTCTTTTGCCCTATTGAGCGATAGCACGGTATGGGCTTGGGGTTACAACGCTGAAGCTGAACTGGGCATTGGCAATACAATCGATCAACTGACACCTGTTCAAATACCAAATTTCGGAAGTGTAAAATACATCGCTTCAGGTTGGTATCATTCAGCTGCAATAAAAGCTAACGGTGAATTATGGATGTGGGGCGATAATGGTTTTGGATACTTTGGGAATGGTACTACAAACCCAACATTAGTTCCTGTCGAAATCCCAAATCTCACGGGAATACTTGCTTTTTCGGGAGGAAGATATCATTCAGTTTTTCATAAAAATGATGGCACAATATGGACTTCTGGGTTCAACGATGAAGGGCAACTAGGAGATGGAACATATAATCAAAGTCCTAGCCCTGTCCAAGTCATAAATCTTTGCCAAATGACAAATAACCTAAACGAAAACAATACCCAATTAAATTTTAATCTATATCCTGTACCAACGTCTGACAAACTATTTATTGAAATCGAAAATAAAACGAATGTTTCCATTGAAATAATTGATGGTACTGGGAAAGTACTTATTGATGAACTTTATAGTCAATCTGGAATTGATGTGAATGAACTTACCCAAGGTCTATATTTCTTGAAGATAACCAGTGATAAAGGTTCACAGACAGTTCAATTCAATAAGTCCTATTAAAAAGGTTCAATTTACAGATAGCTTTTGGTAATTTAAATCGCCCAATTTGCGTTTTCCGCAACTCCAAAATTATTTCCTGCGGCATTCGATTTTACCCCTAGAATTTTTTATCTTAGACTTGTACAAGTAAAACAAATATTTAAACCATAAGCTGCCAATAAAGCAGTTACTTAAACTTAGGAGAATGATGAATCTTAATAAAACGAAGTTAATGGTCTTAGCTATTGTATTTGGAAGTATAATGAGCTCTTGCTCTTCATACAACCACATCAATTACCGCAACGAAAAGCAAGTTGCTAGCAAACAAGACAAACAAATCGACAAAGAAACGATCGCTGAATTGCCGATTGAACAGGGTATTGAATTGGGAAGAGAAATTATTCTTCCGACAGGCGAAAATGAAACCTTAGTCAATCCCGCAAATGTGGCCGGTGATCAAGGTTTGGTTTTGGTAGAAAAAAACAAGAAAAAGTCTTTTACAGCAAAACTTGCCAACATCAAAGGACCAAATAATATTATCGCGAATTTAATTGAGAAAGTATCTGATCATCAGGTGAAAACATCCATTAAAACTAGCGATGAATCAGGTAAATCACAACCACGTAAACTTTACGATATTTTCTTTTGGATTATGGTTGCGTTAACGATTGTCGTTGCCGTATTGATGATTACTGGCACCTATCTAGCATTCGCTGGTTCAATAATAAATCCATTTTATTTAATGGTTCCTGCTTTCGTTTTGTTCTTATTTGGGTATGTTCTATTGATTCTTCTAAATTTCGTTTTACCAAAAAAAATAGACAACGCCGAGAAAGACAGTGCCTTTGGCAGAAAGAAAACATTTTCTATGTTGACATTTATTATGGCTTGCATTCCCTTAGGCGCTCTTTTAATTATAGGTATTAGTTATTTAATCAGCAATGGTGGTTTTTATTTTTAAGGATTACTACTACTACTCGCCCTCAATAACGCTCAACCGACTCTTTGTCTTAGTTAATTCATACCACAAGACTTGGATTCGGTTGAGGAGGTTGAAACCATTTTTTTTATTAATATAGTCTCAAAGAAGAAATTCTTTGAGACTTTTTTTAGTTAGGTAAGTGCCTAAGTCATTCTAAAGAAAATAAATTTCTGCCGTTAATTGACTTATTATCAACTCACCAAGCAATAGCTATCTTTAATAAAATACTGTATTTTGTAACCTCTTCTGAATGCGAGTGGTCTAAGATTATATAAACCATAAAAAATAAGAAAATGGCAGTAGAAATTTTAATTCCTTTTATCGTGTTTACAACAATCTTTGGGGTATTGTACACATTTTTAATGACAAGAAACAAAGAGCGCTTAGCTATGATAGAAAAAGGTGCTGATCCAAACATCTTTGCCCAGAGAAGAACCAGAATAGGTATTAAGCTCGGATTATTGTTAATGGGCATTGCTTTTGGCGTATTAATGGGGCAAATGATTACGCATTTGAGTTCCATGGATAAAGAGCCAGCAACAATATCAATGATTTGTCTTTGGGCCGGTGCTGGATTGGTTCTTGAGCATTTTTTATCCAAAAAGGATACTAATCAGGATGTATAAAGATGGTCGATCTAGACGATAAAATATACATTCAGCAAGTATTGGACGGAGAAACTTCGTCCTTTACCCATTTGGTGAATAAGTACAAGGACATGGTGTTTACCGTCTGCTACAGAATTACCAAACAGCGTGAAGATGCGGAAGATCTTGCCCAAGTTGCTTTTCTAAAGGCTTTTAAAAAGTTGCACACGTTTAAAGGATCATCAAAATTCTCTACGTGGTTATATACTATTGCCTATAGATCAGCTATTTCTAAGTATCAATTAAAGAAAATCGATACAGTTAGCGAGGATTATCATATGGATAAAGCAACAGAAGACTCTTTTCCTCAGCTTGAAGAGTTGCAAGGTCAAGAACAACAATTTTACGTTCAAAAGGCGATTGAAAGCCTTCCTGAAATTGATGGAGTTATCATAACTTTGTTTTATATTGATGAAAGTAGCATTCAGGAAATCGTCGCGATAACTGATCTCAGTGAGGCCAATGTAAAAGTTAAGCTTCATCGAGCTCGAAAACAACTAAAAATAAATTTGGAAGCCTTACTCCAACATGAATTAAAATCTATCATCTGATGAAGGAGAATAAAAAAGAAATATTAAAAAAAGGGTTGATGAAAACTGACACTGATTTTACTTCTAAATTGATGAATAAAATCAATGCTGAGGAAGAAGCCTTGTCGAATGTGTTGACAAGACACGGATCCGTTTCCACATCTCCCGACTTCACCGCTCAATTAATGAGTCAACTTGAAGGTAAATCAACTGCTATTCCTTACGAACCAGCTATCTCTAAAAAAGCATGGATAGGAATTGCTGCAATGTCCATAGGGCTTGTCTTTTTCACCTTAATCTCAGGAACCGAAAACTCTCGCGAATTGGGAGTACAACAAGGCTTTGGACGAGTAATGAATGATGTAGGGACTTTCTTTTCTGGTGGATCTATTTTCAACTATGTTATGCTTGGCAGCTTACTACTTTCTATTGGTCTTGTGGTTGAGCAAAAAGTGGGCAAGAAGATGTAGCTCTTGTAAATACAGATTGACCTATTTAGGCTCGATCCTTTAATCCCACAAAAAACATCTCCAACAGACCTTTGCCTTTGACTTCAATTTCGCCTCTTTTTTCAAAAACAAAGGCTGGATCGTCTGCAATAAAATCATAGGTGGTTTTGCTTATGTTCACTTTGCCAACAACTCCATTCGATTCAAGTCTACTTGCCGTGTTGACAGTATCTCCCCAGATATCGTATTGGAATTTTTTAATCCCAACGATTCCTGCTACCAATGGACCAGTGTGAATACCTAAACGCATTTCAAAAAATGGCAAATTTAACTTCTGCTGTTCGACTTTTCTGTTTTCTATAAAATCTTGCATTTCAAGGCCAGCTAAAACGGCTTTTTTCGCTGACTCTGCATCTGGAACTGGAAGACCGCAACCAGCCATGTATGCATCTCCAATGGTTTTTATCTTTTCAATTTGATATTTTTCCATGATATTATCGAAGGCTTCAAAGCAGGTGTTTATTTCAGAAACGAGATCTTGAGCGCTTAACTTTTCTGAAGCAGCTGTAAATCCTTTAAAATCAGAAAAAAGAACAGAAACTTCGTCAAAATTTTTGGCCTTAGCTGAACCTTTTTCTTTCAATTCACGGGCAATCTCAGCAGGTAATATGTTCAGTAATAAATCGTCGGACTGTTTTCGGGCCTTGCTGATTTCTACATTTTTCACTGCCAATTTATTTCTATTTCTTCTGACGTTGACAAAATTGTACGCCAAGAATCCTAGAGTTACTAGTAGTCCAAGACTACCGATTAAAAGAATAATCTGATTTCTCTTGTATTTAACGTTGTTCAGTTCAACACTTAATTTCTCTACTTTCAGCGCTTGAATTTCATTGGCCTTTTTTTCGGCTTCATACTTTTCCTGCATATCCGCAATGGCTTCGTATTTTTTAATGCTCAATAAGGAATCCTTCAAAACATTAGAGACCCAAAGTTGATTATAACCATTCTCAAAATCCTCATGTAGCGAATAAAAATAGGCTTTGTTCTCTGCGTAGCGTTGGTGATCCTGAAGATTACCTGTTTTTTCGGCGTAAAATATTGCAGAATCAATATACTTTAGGGTTTCTTCGGTGTCACTCGATAGCCCTGCTAAATTGTTGTAGATAATTCCTAAACGGGATAAGTTTCCTTCTCTTTTGGCAACCTCAAGTGCCAATTTCATGTATTCAGATGCTGATTCAAAATTTCCGTTCATCGCATAAGCTGAACCATAATTGATCAATACTTTCTGCTCCATTTGGGCATTTTTAGATTGCCGTGACAATTCCAAGGCCTTTTCAAAAAATGGTCGAGTCAGATCAATGCTTTTATTTCCATAGCTCCTGAGTAAATACAGTTTGATAAGTGTTGCTTCATCTCGCCATTTTTTATTGTATAAACCTATTGCCCGTTTTGCTATCGAATCCGATTTACCCGGTTCCTTCAGAACGGCTTTCAAGGCAGCTTTAGCGTATAATATTTTGATCAAATATGCACTGTCGCATTTGGACTTTTTATAGAGTCTATCCATCTCTATATTCGTGGCACTTGCTTCTTTGTATAAACCAGAAGACGATTCACATGTCGATCGGATAATTAAAGAATTGAGCTGCTTACATTTTTCACCAGTTTTTGTATAAAACGAGATCAATTCATTACACTGTTCTCTGACTTCAACATAGTTGTCAATAGTAAATTCATTTAACTGGGTTAATAATGCGTCAGCCTTAGACTGCGTTAGCTGAGAAAAGGAAATTAGAGAACAATGAATAAAAATTATGCAGAATACATATCGCCTCATCATAAACATGAATTTAATTCA
>TARA_R110000737_G_scaffold57828_1_pt1 | contig 45766 bp, 53 predicted proteins | sample TARA_R110000737 | Tara Oceans TARA_R110000737 (sample SAMEA4398027) | marine metagenome | biome: Polar Biome; feature: [SRF] surface water layer (ENVO:00010504); material: water (ENVO:00002006), including particulate matter (ENVO:01000060) such as... | depth 5 m | reverse complement strand
GTTATGGCACTGGTCGAATTACATTTCAACAAATTCAAGGTGGTAACTATAGAATTGTAAACAGTGGTTCAAACACTTACCCAGAAGGTCTTTCTGTTCCATTTAACATAGCATCTCGCCATGGCTCTTCGTTTGTAAACGGTGCGATAAGCGGTACAGCATTAACAGTTATTACAACTCCTGTAGCTTTACCTGACCTCTCGACTACAACTTTAAGTTTAGGAAACACATTCATGGGTACAATAGCTCAATTCAGAGTGTGGGATGAAGACTTAACAGACACTGGTATTGAGGAGGCTTCAACATGATAGAAGAAACAGAAGTAATCAAAACGGACTTCTATTTAAAGTTAGCTAATAAAGCATCAATGACTACAGTCTTGTCAGCTTTCTATAATGAAGATGATGAGTTTGTGTCAAATACTTCAGACTACTCTATAGACATTGTAGGTACTCTACACGAGCCTACCGGCGCAACACTGACAGATGATGAAGGCATGGAGTATACTGAGATGCAAGCAATGACAGGCTGGCATGTTAACATCAGATTAACAGGCGATGCAGTTAGAGAAACTGTAGAAGTACTAGATACATCTTACGGTGTTACACCTGATGCACCGCAAAGGATTTGGTTATAATGTCTATATCTGAACGGGTCAAAACTAAAATGAAGAGTGCTGGGTTAAAAGGCGTTAATAAACCTCAACGTTTAAACGACGATAGTGGTAAATCACATCACGTAATGGCTTCTGAGGGTGGTAAGTACAAGTATATTAAGTTTGGTGAGAAGGGCGCAAGCACTGCAGGTAAGCCTAAGTCGGGTGAATCTGATAAGATGAAGAAGAAGAGAGCATCATTTAAAGCTAGACATGGCAAGAACATTGCTAAAGGTAAAATGAGTGCTGCTTACTGGGCTGATAAGGCTAAGTGGTAATGGCTGTTAAGAAACCTAAAGCTAAGAGTAAAGTAAATGAAGCAGGTAACTATACTAAGCCTACAATGCGTAAAGCTTTATTCAAGAAGATTAAAGCAGGTACTAAAGGTGGCTCAGCAGGTCAGTGGTCTGCACGTAAGGCACAGATGTTAGCTAAAGAATATAAAGCAAAGGGTGGGGGTTACAAGTAATGGCTGCAGGAATGAAACACTATTTTAAGAATGGTAAAGAACACAAGGGTGGGACTCACAAGACTAACGGTAAGCTAATGTCAGGTGCTAAGCATACAGCATCAAGTAAGAATCTATTCCACTTTAAAGAACTATCGGCTACTGCTAAGAAGGTTGCTAAGAAATGAAACCTAGTCAGAAGTCACTTAATAAATGGACTAAAGAGAAATGGAACACTAAGTCAGGTAAACCATCTACTCAAGGCTCTAATGCTACTGGAGAGAGGTACTTACCTAAAGCAGCTAGAGAAGCACTAACAGATAAAGAGTATGCAGCAACGTCTGCTGCTAAACGTAAAGGCAAAGCGTCTGGTAAGCAGTTCGTTAAGCAACCTAAGAAAATAGCTGCAAAGACAGCTAAGTATAGAATGAATAGAGGTGGATATGTTTCTTGTGGAGCATCAAACCCAGGTACTCAGAAAAGAAGTACTAAATAACTACTTGACAAACTATTGTGTGTGTGATATAAAGATGCCAAGAAAAGACGCTCCTTCATTAACTGCAATAGCTCCGAGCCAGAAATGGAAGATACCTAAAAGAGGTACAGACGGAGAGTGGTATCCAATAGTACGTGTCGGAAGACATATACCTTTTGGGTATGAACAAGATTCAGATGATAAGGACATACTTCAACCAATACCTGAACAGTTAGAGATGCTAGAACAAGCTAAGAGGTACTTAGCAGAATATAGCCTCAGAATGGTAGCCAGATGGCTAACGGAACAATCAGGTAGATATATATCACATGTAGGACTTAATAAACGTGTCAGCATCGAATACAAACGACAAAGGACGGCCAGAGCCCATCGAGACTATGAAAGGCGCTTCAAAGAAGCATCGGAAAAAGCCCGTAAGCTCGAAGAAGACAGACTTGGTGGAAAAGGTACAAGAAACCTTGACACCGACTCCTGAGCCTACTCCTACCTACGCTACAGCTAAACCTGAACCTATTGATATCAAGAAGGCACAGGATATTATCTTTGCTCCTAATGAAGGTCCTCAGACAGACTTCCTAGCTGCTAGTGAACAAGAAGTTTTATATGGTGGTGCTGCAGGTGGTGGTAAATCATATGCGATGGTAGCTGACCCAGTACGTTACTTTAATAACCCTCAGTCTAGAGGTCTACTAGTTAGACGTAGTACAGAGGAACTTCGTGAACTTATCTCAGTATCTAAACAGCTTTACCCTAGAGCTATTCCAGGTATTAAGTTTATGGAAAGAGACAAGACATGGGTAGCTCCTAGTGGTGCTACTCTTTGGATGTCATATCTCGATAGAGATGATGATGTTATGCGTTATCAGGGACAAGCCTTTAATTGGATTGGGTTAGACGAACTTACACAATGGCCTTCGCCCTTTGCTTGGAACTATATGCGTTCTAGACTAAGGGCTACTAGTGCTTCTAAGTTACCTCTTTATATGAGAGCAACTACAAACCCCGGTGGCCCAGGACACTTCTGGGTTAAGAAAACGTTTATTGATCCAGCTCCTTCTAATACATCTTTCAGTGCTACAGATGAGCATGGTGAAGTTATACAGTGGCCTAAAGGTCATACAAGAGCAGGTGAACCTTTATTTAAACGTAGGTTTATACCAGCTAACTTATTTAATAACCCTTACCTTGCTGAAGATGGTATGTACGAAGCTAACTTGCTTTCAATGCCTGAGCATCAACGTAGACAGTTACTAGAAGGTGATTGGAGTATCTCTGAAGGTGCAGCCTTCTCTGAGTTCAACCCTAAGGTACATGTGATAGAGCCTTATGATATACCTCATACTTGGGCTAAGTTTAGAGCTTGTGACTACGGGTACGGTTCAATGACAGCAGTTCTTTGGTTTGCTGTATCTCCTTCTGAACAGATAGTTATCTACAGAGAGTTATACGTTAATAAGACAACAGCTTCTGATTTAGCTGATATGATAAATGAGATAGAGAAAGGTGAACGTATACGTTACGGTGTTCTCGATAGCTCTCTTTGGCATAACAGAGGCGATACTGGTCCTTCTCTAGCAGAACAAATGATATTAAAGGGTTGCCGTTGGAGACCATCAGACAGATCTAAAGGATCTCGTATTGCTGGTAAGAATGAATTACATAGAAGATTACAAGTTGATGAGTTTACAGAAGAACCAAGACTAGTATTCTTTAATACTTGTCGTAACTTAGTTACTGAATTACCTGCTCTTCCTTTGGATAAGAATAACCCAGAAGATGTAGATACTAAAAGTCCTATAGATCACGGATACGATGCTCTGAGATACGGACTAATGACAAGGCCTAGGTCATCCCTTTGGGATTATGACCCTAATAATCAAAGATCTGGCTTCCAAGCTGCAGATCAAACCTTCGGATATTAAGGAATAAAGATGGATAAGTTTGAAGATAATAACCTAGAAGTAGATAGCAACATGGAACAGTCAGAGTCTTCTCATATAGAGGACATATCTGAAGGTGATACTACTGACTCCTCTGTAGGACAGGTAGTTTCTTTCGTTGAAGAACGTTTTAGTAAGGCTGAAACAGCTCGTCAAAGTGATGAAGAGCGTTGGGTACGTGCATATCGTAACTATAGAGGTCTTTATGGACCTGATGTATCTTTTACAAGCACTGAGAAGTCCCGTATATTCGTTAAAGTAACTAAAACTAAGGTATTAGCTGCGTATGGACAGCTAGTTGAGGTACTATTTGGTAATAATAAGTTCCCAATCACTATAGATCCTACTACATTACCTGAAGGTATAGCAGAAGCTGTACACTTTGAGACAAACCCAGAGATGCAGAAGGCTAAACAGCCTGAGTTGTCTGCTGAAGACACTAAATTACTTCCTGGAGAGACTATTACTGACCTACAGGAACGTTTAGGGGCTATGAGAGCTAAACTAGAGCCTGTTATGGACGGTTTAAAAGAGGGAGAAGGTAGTACAGCTTCTGAAGTTACTATACATCCTGCTGCTGTAGCTGCTAAGAAGATGGAAAAGAAGATACATGACCAATTAGAAGAATCAGGTGCATCTAAGAAGCTACGTACAGCTGCATTTGAGTGTTCTTTGTTTGGTACAGGTATTATGAAGGGTCCTTTTGCTATAGATAAAGAATATCCTCATTGGGATGACGAAGGTAACTATAAACCTCGTATTAGAACAATGCCTCAGTGTGATTCAGTTTCTATATGGAACTTCTATCCTGATCCAGATGCTAATAACATGGATGAAGCAGAATATGTTGTTGAACGTCACAAGATGTCTCGTTCGCAAATGAGATCTCTTAAGAAACGTCCTTTCTTCCGTGATAATGCTATTGATCTAGCTTTAACATACGGTGAGTCCTACACTAAAGAGTGGTGGGAGCAGGTTATGCAAGATGATAAACAAGAAACTAATACAGAACGTTACCAAGTACTAGAGTTCTGGGGTTATATAGATACTAAGATACTAGAAGAGTTTGGTGTAGACATCCCTAAGGAGTTAAGAAACTCTGATCAACTTAATGTAAACGTTTGGATCTGTAATGGTCAAGTACTACGTTTAGTTATGAACCCATTTAACCCACAGATCATTCCTTATTATGCAGTTCCTTATGAAGTAAACCCTTATTCTTTCTTTGGAGTAGGTCTAGCTGAGAATATGGACGATACACAGACACTAATGAACGGCTTTATGCGTATGGCTGTAGATAATGCTGCATTGTCAGGTAACTTATTAATAGAAGTTGATGAGAATAACCTAACTCCAGGTCAGAACTTAGATATATACCCAGGAAAAGTCTTTAGAAGAAGTGGTGGAGCCCCAGGTCAAGCCATCTTTGGAACATCATTCCCTAACGTGTCTAATGAGAACATGCAAATGTTTGATAAAGCAAGAGTATTAGCAGATGAATCAACTGGTTTACCTAGCTTCTCTCATGGTCAAACAGGTGTATCAGGAGTTGGTCGTACAGCTAGTGGTATCTCTATGCTTATGTCTGCTGCTAACGGCTCTGTTCGTACAGTTATTAAGAATGTAGATGACTACTTACTAGGACCTTTAGGTAAAGCCTTCTTCTCCTTTAACATGCAATTTGATCATGACCCAGAGATTAAGGGTGATCTAGAAGTTAAAGCAATGGGTACATCTTCTCTAATGGCTAATGAAGTACGTAGTCAACGTTTAATGCAGTTCTTACAAGTTGTACAGAACCCAGCTCTAGCTCCTTTTGCTAAGATGGATTATGTTATACGTGAGATTGCTGAATCAATGGACTTAGATCCTGATAAAGTAGCTAACTCTTTAAGTGAAGCAGCTATCCAAGCAGAGATACTTAAGAAGTTCCAAGAACAGAACCCTCCTGAGGCTCCTATGGGTGATCCTAATGCTCCTCAAGCTCCTACTGGTGGTATGCCAGCAGGTGGTATGGGTACAGGTGCAGCTCCAGTTCCTGGTGAACAAGGACATTCAGCTAATACAGGTGAAGGTGCTGGTATGGCTGGACTTGAAGCTCAACTAAGTCAATACTTAGGTGGTGGACAAGGTTAATGGATCCTAAACTCCTATCAACTATCATTGCTATTGCTAAGAAGGAGGCATCTGCTAACTCAGTAGATACCTCCAACTTGCAAGGTAAAGTAGAAAAACAACTTAAAGAATTCCATTCTCGTTCTCCTATTCTAGAGACACCTGAGTTCTTTGTTAAAGGTGGTTGCTTACATTGTAAGTGGCAGTCAGCTCTTACTCAACCTAATGGAGAATCTCTCTAATGCAAATCAAACGACTAGTAAACGATAAACCTCTATGGGATTCTTTCTTAGAAGAACTTGATATACGTATAGCATTTGCTCATAGACAACTAGAACAGCGGGATGAACCTGCGGAACTACATAGATTACAAGGTGAAATTAAAGCATTACGTAGCCTTAAACAACTACGTGATAAAATCAATGGTGAAAGAACGGAGACATTCTAAATGAAAAAGATGTATGAAGAAGGTGGCTTGGCCACAGATGGTCTAGAAGTAGACCCAGTTTCAGGGAATGATATACCTCCTGGATCTAATGCTGAAGATGTTAGAGATGACGTTGATGCTCAATTATCATCTGGTGAGTATGTAGTACCTGCTGATGTAGTTAAGTACTTTGGTGTATCTTACTTTGAGAAGCTAAGAACTAAAGCTAAAGCTGGTCTAGAAGAGATGGATAAGGATGGACGTATGGGTGGTGAACCTGTAGCTGAACCTTCATTTGAAGAAGACATGATGGCAGCTGAGGGTTATGCTGCTGGTGGTGTTGTAGATAGTAATAACAATGTTGATGGTATCATTGATCGTGTTAAAGCTGCTGCTCTGAAAGATCCTTCAGTATCTAATCTATTAAAGTCTAAAGGTATCTTTATACAAGAAGACAGCAAAGGCCCTGCTGTTCAAGGTCAAGCTTCTCCTCAACAGTTTGCTGAAGGTGGTTCAGTTCTTACAGGTCAGTATTCTCCTCAGAACAATGCAAGTGACTTTAACCCATATACATATACTCCAGGTTTCTCTGCTGAGTCAGGTGTAACAGGTAATGCTCCTACAATTCCAGGAACTGTTCCTACTCCTGGCACTGGTGGTAACGGTGGTGGTTCAGCTGCTCCTGCTCCAGTACAGTGTCCTCCAGGATATACACTAGATCCAGCAACTAACACTTGTGTTCCAGAAGCTGGTAGAAGAAAAGATACTAAACCTATAGATCATGATCCAGAAGAGTGGATGAAGAAGTATGACTATTCTGATCCTGATACTCTATTCGAACAATCTATGAATACATTAGGTATGGGTGAATCAGATGAAGAGAAGGGTTTCATGGAGAAAGCTACTGGAGTAATAAGTGGTTTCTTCGATAACGGTATCTTTGGTAAGATATTCAAGTCACAGAAGCGTGCTGAAGTATTAGCTAATGCTGCTGTACTAGAGTCTCATGGTTTCAAAGACAAAGCTGCTCAACTACGTGAAGCTATAGGTGGATATACTAAGACTAATGATCTTAAAGTTGGAGGTTTCTTCGACTCATCTAAATGGGCTACTAAGATGGCTATGGGTAAATATGGTCAGACTGACATGATGAACGGACGTATGGCTAGTGCCTCTTCTAAGTCTGCTCCTGATGCTGGAAGACCTACTACTACTAAATCAGGTGGACGTATTACTTACTCAGGTGATAAGTACGTAGATAAAGGCTTAGAACTAGCACGTAAAGTTAAGAACTCTAGCCCTGTAGTACAAGAAGCTTTAGTTAGTAAACGTAGTAAAGGCGATACTAGACCTGCAACTTGGAAAGGTGGTAAAGTAGCTGCTAACCAAAGTAGTCCTAACAAATCTAGTTCTTCATCATATGGTAACTCTGATGCAGGTGGTGGTTCTAAACCTAAATCAGTTAAAGAACGTAAAGGTTCTGGTCCAATGCATAGTGGCGGTAGAGCTACTGGTGGTTTAGTTGCTAGACCAAAGAAGAAGAAATAATAACACTAAAGGTGGGGGTGAACAGCCCCTTCCATCTCCTACATAACAATAAGGCCACTCAGCTATAAGCTGACCCCAACATAAAGGAATATAACATGGCTAATGATATCGTAAAAGAAGCAACTGCTAAAGAGTCAATGATCTCAAGAGGTAGTAACTACTCATCTAAACAAGCAAGAATGGATAAAGACGAGAAGGAACTAGAAGAGCTGATGAAAGCTCAGTATGGTTCTGAAGAAGAGGTTGAAGAGGTTCAAGAAGAAGAAACTGAAGAGCCTATCGTTGAAGCTAAAGAAGTTGAAGAAGTAGAAGATGAGTCTGATGAGAAACTAAGCCGTGAGGAGAAGTCCTTTAAGAAACGTTATGGTGATCTTCGTCGTCATATGGCTGAGAAAGAGAAAGAGTGGAAAGATAAACTTGAATCTGTTGAGTCTGAAGCTCCTTTACGTGCACCTAAGTCTGATGAAGACATTGAGGCATGGGCTGAGAAATACCCAGACGTAGCAGCTATAGTTGAAACTATCGCGTCTAAGAAGGCAGATGAGAAGTTTGCAGTAGCAGAAGGTCGTTTACGTGAGTTTGATGAAGCTAATTATGAAATAGAACGTTCTAAAGCTGAGACAGATATACGTAAATCACATAATGACTTTGATGAACTACGTGACTCCGACTCCTTCCATGATTGGGTTGATGAGCAACCTAAGTGGGTACGAGATGCTCTATACGAGAACTCAGATGATGCAGCAAGTGTAATCCGTGTTATTGACTTATATAAAGTTGATAATGGTATGACACCTTCAGCTAAGAAGAGTAAGGCTAAAGATGCAGCTAAGACTGTAACTAAACGTAGCCGTACAACTGTAGATGATACAGGTCTCGAATCTCTATTAAAAGAATCCACAGTATCTAAGATGACTGATAAAGAGTTTGAAGATAGATACGATGAGATACAAGAAGCAATGCAATCAGGCAAGTTCGTTTACGATATGTCTGGTAAAGCACGTTAATACCAACCTTACTCAATTAATGCCTTGACATAAAGGTATGAGTATGGTATAACTGTAGGAGTTTGATAGGCCCCACTAATAGGATACCCTACAAACCCTTACAGTAGCCCTCCGGGGTCACTACTGAACACTAATAATCTTTAAGAATTACCTGATAAGTACAGGCCCTAGACGGTTAAGCTGGCAAGCAGATCCTGAAAGCACCCTAGAAACCGTCAGCCCCTTAGCCTAGATTGTTTAGGTTCTCTTAACCGAGGTACTATTAATCTGTACCTTATTTATCAAGCCAAACATCAAAAAGGATATTTATCATGGCTTTTACATCAGCTGCCGGTCACGGCAATTTACCTAACGGTAACTTCTCAAGTGTTATTTATAGTAAGAAAGTTCAACTTGCATTCCGCAAGAAAGCTATCTGTAATGACATCACTAACTCTGACTATTTCGGTGAGATCGCTGCTCAAGGCGATACAGTTAAAATTATCAAAGAGCCTGAAATCTCAGTATCAGCTTACGCTCGTGGTACACAGATTGCTGCTCAAGATTTAGATGACGAAGACTTCTCATTGACAGTAGACAAAGCAAACTACTTTGCATTTAAGATAGACGATATCGAAGAAGCACACAGCCACGTTAACTTTATGGACTTAGCAACTAACCGTGCTGCTTACCGTTTAGCTGACCAACTTGACCAAGAGATCTTAGGATACTTATCAGGTTATAAGCAATCTGCTTTACACACATCAGGTGACACTGTTAACGATCAAGTTAATGGTACTGTTGCTGTTTCTACTGCTGGTACAGACGAATTATTGACTTCAATGAAGTTGATCAAATCATCTTTCGGTAACATCACTACAGCTTCTGCTGCGGATCACGCAATCCCAGTTGCAGCTCGTTTACCTGGAGCAACTGCTCTTCCAACTGCTTACGCTTCACCTGTTATGCTTATTAACAGAATGGGTCGTTTACTTGATCAACAGAATGTTGACAAGGACGGAAGATGGATTGTTATAGATCCAGTTATGCTTGAAGTACTAATGGACGAAGATTCACGTTTCTTGAACGCTGACTTCGGAGATTCAGGTTCTTTACGTAACGGTCTAGTTATGAACAAGTGGAATGGTTTCCGCGTATATGTTTCTAACAACCTTCCTTCAGTTGGTGGTGGCGCAGCTACTACTGGTACTGCTAACCAGAACACTGACTACGGTGTTATTGTTGGTGGGCATGATTCAGCTGTTGCAACTGCAGAGCAAATCAATAAAACTGAAACTTACCGTGATCCAGATTCATTCGCTGACATCGTTCGTGGTATGCACTTATACGGACGTAAGATCTTACGCCCTGAGGCATTAGTAACAGCTAAGTACAACTTAGCATAAATTAGAGTAGGTATCCTGGTTCTACTAGGGTACCTTTTCCTCTTAGTCATATCTTGAAAGGATTTTATAATGGCTTTATCTTCATCCCTTAAATCAAAGGCCTACATGGTTGAAAAGACAATCAACTTAGGTACCGCTTCTGCTACTGTTGTTGGCCCAGCGGTTCCTGCTGGTACTCTCGTACTAGCTGCTGGTATCGAAACACTTGCTGCTGCAGAAGACATCACTACATTCACTGTAGCTGTATCGGACGCAACAACAACATTCATGGCTGCTACTAGCATTGATAATGCTGCTGCTGGCATGTTCTTCGGTACACAGACTCTAGGTATATCTGCTGATGCAGATACTATCGACGCTGTAACAGTTATCTCTGGTACAACTGCTGGTATCGCTGCTCGTGTTTGGGCAATCGTAGTAGACGTTAACGAAGCAACTAAAGACGCTGCTGAAGTTGCACGCGACTTAGCTTAATAACTACATACTAACTAGAGGGGCTCCCTGAGGGGGCCTCTTACCCCTTCCTATTAATAACTTGAGGTAGCAATGGCTTATACATACTTAGATTTAACAAATGAAGTTCTTGCTAGGTTTAATGAGGTTACATTAACTTCATCTGGTTTTGGTTCTTCTCGTGGGTTTCAGACTCAATGTAAGAACGCTATCAATGACTCATACCTTTATCTAAACTCTCGCCAATTCACATGGCCTTTTAATCATTCAGACAAGTCAGAAACACTTGTTGCAAATACACCTAGGTACTCTATCCCTACTGACGCTAAGTGGGTCGATCATGATACCTTCCGTATTACTAAGAACTCCTCTCTGGGTGCTCAGGGTGGAGCTTTGTCCGTTCTGGACTATAAAGATTACCTAGAACAGTATATAGACTCAGAAGATGATACAGGTACAGCTGCATATCCTAGGCATGTTGTACGTACACCTGATAATAACTATCTAGTTTACCCTATGCCAGATAAAGCATATGAACTTAATTATGAATACTATATTAATACAACTGTACTTACAGCTGCTACAGATGTCCCTATTATACCTGAACAGTTCCGTCAAACATTAATAGATGGTGCTACTGCTTATGGATACCAGTACCGTGGAGAGAAAGATCAGTTCTCTATAAACTGGAATCGTTTTGAAGATGGTATTAAGCATATGCGTATACAGTTAATAAACAACGATGAGTATATACGATCAACTGTTATAACTCGTAGTGGTGTATCTAACGCAAGTGGAGCTCGTCTAACATAATGGACAGTTCACAACAACAACCTTTTATCTTCCCACTCAAAGGTGGCTTGGTTCTCAATAAGTCTAACTTTGAAGTAGAGTCTGGTTCAGCACTTGAACTAGAGAACTTTGAGCCAGATACAACAGGCGGTTATCGTCGTATCAATGGTTATGAGAAGTGGTCAAATCACACAGTCCCATTCACTACCTCCAGTACGGAGAAGGTGCTTATGTCTGCTTTATATAACAATGAAGTTATAGCAGCTCGTGGTGAGAGTATCTATCGAGCTACAGACTCAGCAACTACACTAGACGGAACTATCACAGATATAGTTACTTCTATTGTTCTTACAAGTACAGTTGGTTTTACAACAACAGGTACTATTTTAATAGAAGATGAACTTATAACGTATACAGGTATCTCAACTAACACTCTTACAGGGTGTACTCGTGGTACTAGTTCAACAACACCTATTGCACATACAACTGGTGTTGCAGTTTACCAAGGTTGGACATCTATTGACTCTGGTAGAACAGCTGCTGAGAAGTATAACTTTGAAAGACTAACATATAACAATGTAGATGTACTTCTATTTGCAGATGGTGCTAACTCAGCTTCATACTGGAATGGTTCTGCTATTACAGATATCAACTCTACAGGAGCCCCTGCAGACCCATCTGTGGTAACTGTCTTTAAGAATACAATATTTATGGCTGGAGCATCAGCTACTCCTAATGAAATAGTATATGCAGCACCTCTTTCTGTTGATGACTTTACATCTGCTAATGGAGCTGGAAGCTTTGTTATAGATGCTACAGTAACAGGCATGAAAGTATTTAGAGAAGAGTTATACATATTCTCAGCTTCACGTATCTATAAACTAGTAGGAAGCTCACAAGCTGACTTCCAATTAGTATCAGTTACTCGTGAGATTGGTTGTCGTAACGGTTCTACTATCCAGGAATTTGCAGGTAACTTAGTGTTCCTAGGGCCTGATGGTCTTAGAACAGTAGAAGGTACTGCTCGTATCGGTGACGTTGAACTTAGTGCTATTACAAAACCAGTACAAGAGTTATTCCAAGGACGTACAGATGTAGCTGACTTTGACTCTGTAGTCATACCTAATAAAACACAATATCGTATCTTCTTTAATAGTGAGAACTCTACAGCAAGTAGTACCGATGGTGTTATATGTGTACGTACTCAAGAAGGTTATGAATTCGCTACAACAAAAGGATTACAAACATCTTGTACTGATTCAGATGAGTACCTAGGTGACTTCTACGTACTTCATGGAAGTAATGATGGATATGTATATCGTCAAGAGAAAGGTAATACTTTTGATGGTACTACAATCATAGGACGTTATCGTAGTCCAGACTTAACAGCAGGTGATGCTGGTATTCGTAAGTCATTCCAACGTGTTATTATTAACTATGCACCAGAAGGTAAAGTTAATGCAGACTTATTCTTACGTTATGATTATGAGTCACCTGATGCACCTCGTCCAGCTGCTTACCCATTTGACTCAACTAAGGTTGTAGCTCTTTATGGTACTGCTGAATATGGTGTAAGTACATACGGTGGTCAAACAGACCCACTTATTAGACAATCTGTAGAAGGATCTGGTTTCTCAGTAGCCCTTCGTGTTGTAGACAATGGTATATCAGTTCCCTATTCTTTAAAAGGGTTCCAGTTAGAATTTAAAGCAGCTGCAAGGCGCTAAGAGGAGAGAATAATGGCAGGTTTCACAAGACAAAGTACATATACTGATGGTGATGTTATACAAGCATCGGATTCTAATGACGAATTCAATCAGATACTGGCTTCATTTCATAATACAACTGGTCACGCACACGATGGCACAGCCGCTGAAGGCCCTGTTATAGGTCTTATAGGGGATGCAGGTGTTGCTACACCTCTTAATAAGCTATCAGTAGACACAGTTAATGATAGATTTAGTTTCTATGTAGATGTATCTTCTGTATCAACTGAGCAAGTTAGAATTGAAGATGGACTAGTAAAGCCAGTAACAACTAATGATGTTGACTTAGGTACAACTGTCTATATGTTTAAAGATGGTTTCTTTGCAGGTACTCTTGAAGCAGTTAACCTTGAAGTAACAAGCATTAAAGCTAACGATGGTACAGCTTCTGCTTCTATAGCAGATAGTACTGGTGTATTCACTATAGCGTCTGCAGTACTTACTACTGCTGATATCAATGGTGGTACAATAGATAATACAGTTATAGGTGGTACAACTCCTTTAGCTGGAGACTTTACTGCACTAGGTGCTACAGGTAATATCACTGTTGGTGGTACTGTAGACGGACGTGACGTAGCTACTGATGGTACTAAGTTAGATGGTATTGAAGCCTTAGCAGATGTAACAGATGTAACTAACGTAACAGCAGCTGGAGCCTTGATGGACTCTGAGCTTACTGACATAGCATCTATCAAAGCCTTGAACCAAGGTGTTGCTACAACAGATAGCCCAACCTTTGTAACACTTAATGCTACTACAGTAAATGCTACTACTTTCGATATGACTAACCTTGAAGTTACTAATATCAAAGCTAAAGACGGTACAGCTTCAGCATCTATTGCTGATATAACAGGTGTAATGACTGTAGCATCATCTGTGCTTACTACAGCAGATATAAATGGTGGTACAGCAGATGCTGTTACTATAGGTGGTACTACTCCTGCAGTTGGTACATTTACTACAGCTAATGCAACAACAGTTGATTCTACAAACTTAGAAGTAACTAACCTTAAAGCTAAAGATGGAACAGCTGCTGGTTCAATAGCTGATACAACAGGTATCGTAACAGTAGCCTCTTCAGTATTAACTACAACTGACATTAATGGTGGTACTGTAGATGGTGCTATAATAGGTGGGGCATCAACAGCAGCTGGTAGCTTTACAACACTAAACGCATCTGGTGTACTTACAGCAGATTTATCAACTATCTCTTCCACAGGTGACTTAGCTGTCGCTGACGGTGGCACAGGAGCTTCAACAGCGGCAACAGCTCGCACTAACTTAGACGTAGATCAAGCTGGCACTGCCCTAGCTTTAGCAATCGCATTAGGATAAGGAACTAACTAAATGGCTAATACTTTCAAAAACTATACAGATACAGCTGTGGGTACATCTCCTTCAACTTCGTATACTGTAGCAGCTTCAACAACAGCAGTTATGATTGGCATGACTGTAGCTAACATAACTACTTCTCAAATAACAGTAGATGTACAATGTGCTGGTGTTTACCTAGTTAAAGGTGCAGCTATACCTGCTGGAGCAGCTCTGAGTGTCCTAGATGGTAAGATCATCTTAGAAACTACAGATACAGTTGTGATAACAAGTGATACTGCATCTAGTGCAGACGCTATCATCTCGGTACTGGAGCAAACGTAATGAGTAAACAAACAGATTTAGCAAATATCACTGATGCTATAACAGTAGATGCTTCTGCTAACGTTGGCATTGGGACGAGTTCTCCTAGTACAACGTTACATCTGGCAGTGGATTCTGGAGTAGGTTCACCTACATTAACCTTAGAAAGAGTAGATGCTAGCGTCTCTTCAACAAATACCATAGGTAACATTGTATTCAATGCTGGAGAAGATGGAACTGAAGATACTGTTGCCCAGATTAGTGCGATTGCAGAAGAAGCCTTTACTGCAACTTCAAGTGCTACAGGTATGCTCTTTAAAACAACTCCAACAGGTAGTACAAGCTCTACAGAACGTATGCGCATAGATGCATCAGGCAACCTGCTTGTGGGTCGAACCAGTACATCAGACACTGCCGTTGGTGCAATGTTAAGGCCTGATGGCTTTTTGCAAACCACAAGGGATGGCAATATTGCGGCTGACTTCAACCGTAATACATCGGACGGCGATATTGTTCGGTTTTCAAAGGGTTCGTCTCCGGTGGGGAGTATTGGGTCACAAGGCACAAGTCTTTATATACAAGCCAATGGAGATAGGGCAGGTTTAACATTTGGGGGCGCAGATGTTGTACCAAGGAAGAACAACGCCAATTCTGACAATGCGGTTAATCTTGGACACGCAAGTTATCGCTTCGACGACATCTTTGCAACCAACGGTACTATCCAGACATCTGATGCTACAGAGAAACAAGACATAGCAACACTTACAGCAACTGAAATGCTAGTAGGTAAACGTTTGTCAGGTCTATTCAAAACATTCAGATGGATAGACAGTGTAGCAGAGAACGGTGCTAACGCTAGAACCCATACAGGTACTATAGCTCAAGACGTACAGGCGGCTTTCACAGCAGAAGGTTTAGATGCTGGTGACTACGCATTGTTTATCTCAACTACATGGTTTGTAGATGCTGAAGGTAATGAAGTAGAGGAAGGTACAGAAGGCGCAGTATCTAAAACACGTATGGGTATTCGCTATAATGAATTAATGTCATTCGTAGCCGCATACAATGAACAAAGGTTTGCTTCTATAGAGGCAAGACTAACAGCTTTAGAAGGAGTTTAAGATGGCAGGTTATATAGGTTCTAAAGCATCAGTTGCTACATCAGGTGTTGAACGTAAGAAGACTTATACAATAACAACTACAACAACATCTCTTACTGCATTAAACTATACAGTAGGTAAAGTACACGTATTCCAAAATGGTGTACGTTTACTAGATGGTACAGACTATACAGCAACAGATGGTACAACTATTACACTTACTGTAGCAGCTGAGAATGGTGATAATGTAGTTGTAATATCACAAGCATCTTATCAGGTAGCTTTATCAGGTATTGATGATCAGTCAAACGCTACAGCTATTACTATTGACAGTTCAGAGAACGTTGGTATTGGAACGAGTTCACCTTCACAACAATTACATATAAGTGGTACGGATAATAAAATACTTGTTGAGTCAACTGATTATGCGGCACTACAGTTAAAGTCAGGAAGTACAAGAACTTTTAATATACAATCTATTAATGATGCAAGTGGTGCATTGCGAATCTATGATGCAACTGCAGATGCAGAACGTATGCGCATAGACTCATCAGGCAACGTTGGTATTGGTGCATCTACGCTTACTAGGGAACTTACTGTCTCAGACACTGCTTCAAGGGGTGAAATATCATTAATTTCTTCTACTACCCAGCCAGCAATTCTATTATTTGGTGACAGTGATTCAGATTCGGTAGGACAGATTCGATATGATAATGCTGATAATAGTTTAGCTTTTCACGCAAACAACGCAGAACATATGCGCATCGACTCGTCAGGTAACTTGCTTGTGAGTAAGACTGCTCTATCTACTTCAACGGTTGGTGTACAAGCAACAGCAGCAGGTGGCGTATACGGTACAAGGTCTTCTGGCTCAGCCCTTATCGCCAATAGATTGACGACTACTGGTGCTGTCGCCACTTTTATGTATAATACCGCCACTGTAGGTACTATCTCAGTAACAGGTTCAGCTACAGCCTACAACACATCCTCAGATTATAGACTAAAAGAAGCATGGGTTCCGATGACAGGTGCATCTGAAAGAGTTCAAGCACTGAAGCCTATTAACTTTGCATGGAAACTAGATGGTTCTCGTGTAGATGGTTTCTTAGCACACGAATTAGCTGATGTAGTACCAGAAGCTACTACAGGTACTAAAGACGCAATGCGTGACGAGGAGTACGAAGTTACACCAGCAATCGAAGCTATTTATGATGCAGAAGGTATTGAATTAACTGCAGCTATCCCTGCGGTAATGGGTACTCGTAGTGTTCCAGACTATCAAGGTATAGATCAGTCTAAGTTAGTACCTTTACTTACAGCTGCTTTACAAGAAGCACTAACAGAAATAGCTGACCTTAAAGCTAGGGTTACAACATTGGAGGCAGTATAATGTCAGGATATATAGGTAATATACCTACACCACAAGCTACACAAACTAGAGATGCATTCACAGCAACTGCTTCTCAGACTAGTTTTGCTACTAGTGGATACTCACCAGGTTTTCTAGATGTCTTCTTGAATGGAGTTAAATTAGCTGCTGCAGATTATACAGCTACTAACGGATCAGATGTTGTATTAACAACAGGTGCAGCTCTAAATGATATACTTGAAGTTGTAGCTTATACTACATTCGAAGCAGCTGATGTAACAGGTGCAGCTGACTTTACTGTAACAAGTTCATTTACTTCACCAGGAATTGATGATAATGCTAATGCAATAGCAATCACGATTGATGCATCAGAGAATGTTGGTATTGGGACGACTTCTCCTGAACAGATCCTACATGTTAAAGCTACAGCTAATTTAGATGCTGAACCAATAGCATTATTCGAAAACGATACTGGCACTGGTGGTGATGTCGCTGTCCGTTTATCAGGCGGTGGAACTGGACAACCAGATGAGGTTTATATTGAATTTCACAATAAGAGTGATGTAACTAACAGTTTTACGATTGGTATGGATGACGCTGATGACAAGTTATTCTTTGGCTACGGCGTATTAGGAACTACTAATTCCCATGACCAGATGGCACTAGACTCGTCAGGCAACTTGATGGTGGGTAAGACTGCATTGGCTACAGGCACTGTTGGTTGTGAGCTAAGAGCTAACGGCAAACTAGTGGGTACAATAGACGGTGGGAACCACACATTTAATCGACTAACCTCGGTTGGAGACATTTTGAAGTTTGCTAAAGACGACACAACTGTAGGTAGTATTGGTATTGAAACAGGTGGTTTCGTCATTGATGGTGAAGCAGGACATACTGGTCTAAGGTTTTCTTCTACTTCCCTTCTTCCTAGAGATAACGGTGCGGATACTGATAATACAGTTAATTTAGGTGCAGCTTCGTTACGTATGGCTGAAATCTTCGCAGGTAACGCTACTATCAACACGTCTGACCGTAACGATAAGCAAGACATTGCGTCACTAACTCCTACTGAGATGTTAGTTGCTGCTAGGCTCTCTACAGGCTTCAGGAACTTCAAGTGGAAGGATGCTGTAACTGAAAAGGGTGCAGCAGCACGTACGCACTCAGGGGTTATTGCTCAGGACATACAGGATGCTTTCACAGCAGAAGGTTTAGATGCTGGTAGATACTCATTGTTCAGCTCAGACACTTGGTTTATAGATGCTGAAGGTGTTGAAGTAGAAGAAGGTACAGAAGGTGCAATCTCTAAGACACGCTTAGGTGTACGTTACTCTGAGCTACTGTCCTTCGTAGCTGCATACAATGAACAAAGGTTTACTGAGTTAGAAGATGATAGTAAGAGTATTAAAGATAAATATAAAGATCTAGAAGCACGTCTAACAGCTTTAGAAGGAGTTTAAAATGAGTAAATCAAGAGAAATAGCAGATAGCACCAAGACACTTGCTGTAGACGGTGGCACAATCAAGCTAGACGGAAACTATCCTGTTGCTACAAACAATGTGGCTTTGGGTAATGCTGCTGGTTCAGCCTTGTCTACAGGCGGTTTTAACACCTTTTTGGGTAGCCTAGCTGGTGATGCGGCTGATACATCAAACAGTAATACAGCTGTAGGTTACTCTGCACTAAGCGCAGAAACAAAAGGCGAGAACTCTGTTGCCATAGGCGATAACGCCCTTAAGGTACAAAACTTTACAGTATCTACAGATGCTTACAATGTGGCGATAGGTGCAGGGGCAGGCAGAGCAGTCAGTACAGGCACAAAGAACACACTAATGGGTAGCAGATCAGGTGACGCTTTAACTGAGGCTGGCAGCAATGTTGCTATTGGAGAAAGTGCTTTATCTTCTGATACTTTAGGTAGTAGATCAGTTGCGATAGGAGATAGTGCTTTATATGCACAAAACTTTACATCAGCTACTGATGCTTACAATGTAGCAGTTGGCTTTAGTGCAGGTAACGCAGTCAGTACAGGCACAGAAAACACTTTTATTGGCGGTCTTGCTGGTGATGCTATAACAACATCCAATTCAAACGTGGCGTTGGGTAAGTCAGCTTTATCTGCTGAAACTACTTCTAATGGTAACACTGCTATAGGTGCTGAAGCACTTAGAGACCAAAATGTAGGTGGTGTAGGTGATGCTAGAAATACTGCTGTTGGTTTATTGGCAGGTGCAAATGTTTCAACAGGTGTAAGTAATACCTTTTTGGGTGCGTTAGCTGGACAGGCAAACACCACAGGCTTCGACAACGTGGCTGTTGGGTATCAAGCTGGGTATAGTAACGTTGACAGCGCTTATAACACCTCCTTAGGGGATAACGCTGGGTACTTCAACACAAGCACAAGAAACACTTATTTAGGTCATGGTTCGGGTGAAGCTATGACTACAGGGAGCAGAAACACCATCCTTGGACGTTACAGCGGCAACCAAGGCGGCCTAGACATGCGCACCTTAAGCAACCACATCGTGCTGTCTGATGGGGATGGTAACCCTAGGGTTCTTGTGGACTCGTCAGGCAACGTAATGTTCGGCACTACTACCTCCAATTTATCTAATGTTACAACTGGAACAGGACTAAGCTACAGAAATGGTATTGCTTTAGACATTGCCAGAGAAAACGCTGGTACTGGTCAACCTTGTATTAACCTAAATTTGACTGGTGTAAATGGCGAAAGTATAATCTTCTATAAAGACGGCGTATCTGTAGGTAGTGTCTCAGTAACTGGTTCAGCTACAGCATACAACACTTCTTCAGACTATAGACTAAAAGAAGCATGGCTTCCAATGGCAGGTGCATCGGCAAGAGTACAGTCCTTAAAGCCTATCAACTTTGCATGGAAGATAGACAGCACAAGAGTTGACGGCTTCTTAGCACATGAGTTAGCTGAAGTAGTCCCAGAAGCTGTTACAGGCTCTAAGGATGCTATGAAGGACGAAGAGTACGAAGTAACTCCAGCAGTTTATGAAAACGTCATTATACCTGCTATCGAAGCAGTGGCCGAAGTTCCTGCAGTCTACGATGCTGAAGGTGTTCTTGTCTCTGAGATGGTTCCTGCTGTTGAAGCAGAAGCTGAACGTACTGAGCAGAGACTTGTTACTGAAGCAGTTATGGGTATTCGTAGTGTTCCTGACATGCAAGCTATTGATCAATCTAAGATAGTACCTTTACTTACAGCTTCACTACAAGAAGCATTAACTAAGATTGATGCTCTTGAAGCTAAACAACTAGTACTTGAAGCTAATCAAGCAGTACTTGAAGCTAATGAAGTAGCTATTGAGGCAAGACTAGCAATATTAGAAGCAGTTTAAGTATTAAATTACATTATTATTAAAATAGTACTTGACAGATCTGTAAAACATGTGTATAATTAACTTATAGTATGCCCCCGGTAATATATAGGTATATATAATGGTTATAGACAAGTACACAGCAGTAGTAGATGGTATTAGCTTACTGGAGTTAGGAGATACACACTCTAAGTATACTCCAAGTGAAGTTAATACCTTTCTCCTACTACCTATTCAATACAATAAGATAAGAATATACTACGAAGGTGATAAGCCTATAGGATTAATAACTTGGTGTTGGTTATCAACTACTAAGTCTAATCAATTCTTAAACGATAAGTATAAACCTACAGAAGAAGATTACAAACTAGATACCTCAGATAAACTATGGGGTATAGAGTTCATAGCTCCCTTTGGTCACACACGTAAGATCATGAGAGCTTTAAGAGATTTAAATAAAGAGATGTACGGAACCACTAATCAAGTCCACTTCCGAAGATTCTATAATAGGAACAAGTTACACAAGAGGATGCTATAAGAATGTATAACCCATTTTCAATGCAAAGAATACTTAATCCAGTTGGTTCTGGTATAATTACCTTCGGTGGAGGAGGTGACAGTGGTGGAGGCGGTGGTTCTTCAAGTAATGATAGAGCTGGAGGCGTAACATATACGACTGATAGAGATGAAGCACAAGCTCGTGTTAATGCTACAGTAGCTAGTGGTGGAGGCGGAGGCGGTGGAGGCGGTAGTGCACCATCAGGCCCTACTCCAGCCCAGAGAGCCGCACAGAGACAACAAGAACAAGCTGCTCAACAACAACAAGCTGCTCAAGAAGCAGAAGCTGCTCGTGTAGCAGAAGAAGCTCGTGTAGCAGAAGAAGCTCGTAAAGCAGCAGCAGCTGAAGAAGCTGCACGTAAAGCTGAAGAAGCTCGTCTAGCAGAAGTTGCTCGTAAAGCAGAGGTTGCTAGGTTACAAGCTGCAATTCAACAGAAAGAAGCAACGAGAGCAGCTAGTGCTAATATGATGCAAGCTTCAGTTGAGTCACCTGCTTCATTGGTCACAACAGCTGATGTAGCTAAGATCAATCCTAACGCTAAAGGTACTAACATTAAAAAGGGTACTGGTCAATTAGACCCTAATGCCCCTCAGATCACTGCTCCTGATGCCTTTGGTGCAGCTCAGATAGACCCTGCTACTTCAGTAGATGCAGTTGCTAATGCTACTTCAGGTGTTAATGCTGTTCAAGGTACAGTAGACCCTGCAGCCATGGTTCAAGCACAAACACAAGATCCTACAACAATGTCAGGACAAGACTTAGAAGCTGAACAAATAACACAAGCACAGGTAGTTTCACCTGCAGCTCAACGTACTATTCAATCAGGTGAGATGATCTCTGGTTCTGCTGTAGATATGGCAGAGGTAAATGCTGCTTTAGATATAGAAGCTGCTCAAGCTGATCCAACTCAACAAGCTACTGTACAAGGTCAGATGAGTAACCTTATGGCAGACTTTGATGCTGGTGCTCCTCCTGCATGGGCTGCTGGAGCCTTACGTAACGCGACTGCACAAATGGCAGCTCGTGGTTTAGGTGCTTCTAGTATGGCTGGACAGGCTCTAGTACAAGCTGCTATGGAATCTGCTATGCCTATCGCTATGGCTGATGCACAAACATACTCTAAGTTTGAATCTCAGAACTTATCTAATCGTCAACAGACTGCTATGTTTGCAGCTGAACAACGTGCTAACTTCTTAGGTATGGAGTTCACACAAGAGTTCCAATCTAGAGTAGCTAATGCATCTAAGATATCTGATGTAGCTAACATGAACTTTACTGCTGAACAACAGATTGCTTTAGAGAATGCTCGTATGGCTCAAACAGTAGACATTACTAACATTAATGCTAAGAATGCTAAGATGATGGCAGACGCAGCTGCTATGTCACAAATGGATATGCAGAACTTAAACAACCGTCAGCAAGCTTCTGTAATGAATGCTCAGTCGTTCTTAGCTATGGACATGAAGAACATGGACTTCCAACAACAAACTGATCTATTTAAAGCACAGTCTAACATACAGGCTATCTTTAGTGATCAAGCAGCTACTAACGCTGCAGCTCAGTTCAATGCTTCTAGTGAGAACCAAACTAATCAGTTCTTTGCTAACATGTCTACACAAGTACAACAGTTTAATGCTGGTATGGATGTTCAACGTGATCAGTTTAACTCACAGAATGCTTTAGTCATTGCTCAAGCCAATGCTCAATGGAGACAGAACGCTTCTACTATTAACTCACAAGCACAAAACCAAGCTAACCTAGAGTCAGCTAAAGCAGCTAATATGATGACTCAACAGGCATTAGATACAGTATGGCAACGTGAACGTGATATCATGGATTATGCATTTAAACAATCAGAGAGTGCAACAGATAGAGCATTAAGTGTATTCTTAGCTAATGAGTCTAAGTCATTATCTATGTGGGAAACACAGCAAGAGCAAAAGCAATCAGATAAAGAAGGCATGGGTTACCTTTTTGGTCGCCTAGCGTTCGGTTAAGGAGAATAGAATGAATTTAGCAAATAAAGGTGCGTATCTTAAGAACTTAGAGATGGCTCGTAAGGCTCTTATTCAAAAACTACAGAGCAGTATTGGGTCTACACAGGAAGATCAAGTAGAACAGAAGGAAACAAGTGAAACAGGTCTTATGCGTCCACGTATGCGTCCTGAGTCTGTAGAAAGACAACCTGAAGAAACAGGTTTAGGTCTACAACTTATGAAGGAGATGAGTAAGGGTGTTCCTAAGGAGTCACCTACACCTCAGCTTAGACCTACTGGTGGTGCTTTTGGTGATAAACTAAAGCATTCAGAGAGTAGTGGTAATCATGGTGCTCAAATAGAGTTAGATGATGGTCGTACAATGACTGGTGCTTATCAGTTCTCAGATGCTAGACTAGCTGACTTTAAGAAGTCTACTGGTATGGAATTCTCTACTTCAACATTTAAAAGAAAACCTAAGTTACAAGAAGAAGTATTTAAGTGGCATATGAAAGACATTGATGATACTATTGATAACATGGGTGGTTCTGAGAAGTACTCTAAAGATGGCCTACGTGCAGTTGCACATCTAGGTGGTAAAACAGGTATGAAGAAGTACGTTAAGACTAAAGGTAAGTATAATCCTAAGGATGCTAACGGTACTAGGCTTTCAGACTATTATAACAAGTTTAAAACAGAAGGATAACAAAGAATGATTATTCCAGGACAGTCACTAACTGCAGAACCTAAAGCCGCACCATATGAAAACCCACCTGAGATGAATACAGAAGAAGATGCGATCATGTGGCATCTAGAACGTCTCTCAGAAGAAGATAGAATGGAAGCTTTAGTTGATACCTTAGAACTAGGTGTTGACGTTGTAACCCTTACTGAGGGTATCTTAAGAGGTGCTGTACTAGAAGGTAGACATAGCATCGACATCTCATTAGTTATAGCTCCAGTTATACATGAGTTTATTAAGACTACTGCTGAGAAGATGAATATAGACTTCGAAGAAGGTTTACCTGATGATTCAGAAGAGCGTATTGATATCGAGTACCAGATCAATGAGAGAAAAGCTAAGAAGATGCTTGAGGAATTGGATATGGACGAAGGTACGGATGTCGAGACTGTTGATGAACCTATTCAAGAAGAATTACCTATGGATATGCCTATGATGAAACCTAAGGGTTTGATGGCTAAAAGAGGAGAAGTATAATGAGTTTCTGGGCAGGATTAGCAAGAGGATTTCAGGACGCTGACGCTAAGAAAGAACGTGAAGCAACAAGAGCAGAAGCTGAAGCAGCTCGTAAAGAAGGTTTAGCTTATGGTCGTGATCGTGATAAGATTATGGATGATCGTTATGTGTCTGAGCAAAAGACTGCAATTGACTTACGTTTAGCAGAGAACCGTAAGTGGAAACTGAATTATGATGCATCTCAAGAGAATCTTAAAGCCAACAGAGAATGGAGGGAAGCGGAAGCCCTACGTGCTCAGTCTAATATAGAGGTTGAATGGGAACGTAAAGACGTGTATGATGACAAGACTTGGGCTCTCACTATGGACAAGTGGGACTTCACACAGGATCAAGCTAAAGAAGCTAAGATACATGCTGATAAAGTATTTGATCAGACTATTAAAGCTTTTGAGTATGGTAAAGATCAAGATGTCATTACTAACTTAAGACGTGATAAAGCAGAGACTCGTGAACTTGCTAATACTATATACCAAAAGGAACGTGACCTTGTAGGTGATGCAAGGGCTAAAGAGAACCGTGATGATCGTTTAAAGAGCTTTGAATTCCAAGTTAAACGTGCAGGTGTTTCTGATGATCAATGGCAACAGTCATTTGATATGAGGGTAGAAGATCAGAAGATAGCTAGAACTAGTTCATTGTTAGCTATGTTACCTCCTGGTATGGCAGCAAGTCTTGGTGGTGATACTAAAACTAATACTAAAAGAGCAGCTGTATCTAAGGACGCTTTAACAGCGGCTGGATCTAAGTTCCAAGCTAAGTTCAATACCTTAAGTGATAAAGCTAAAGAATCAGAATTCTTCAAGGCAGCTGCAGGAGATCTAAAAGTACAAGCTACACTTCTAGGATTCATGGAAGCTCAAGCTGAGAAGAACAATAACATAAAGATGGAAGACTTACCTAAGTACTTTGATTACCTAGGTAAAACAGAAGGCAGAGGACAAGCTAAAGCTAAAGAAATGCTTGAAGCTATAATGTCAGGTGATGAAAATGTAAATGATGCAGATTCATTTATCAAAGGAATGCTTGCCTTTAAGAATGTTAAAGAGTCTAAAGCCTTGTTTATGCAGAAGGGTGCTCCTGTAGAACTTAAAGATCAAAACGATCAGATTAAGTATTGGGAAACTTCTATTGTCACAGATGCTTACGCAGGTATGGATGGTCTTTCTCCAGAAGACAGAGAAACAGTCAGTACTGCACTATCTAACGTTGAGCTTGATGATGGTCTTAAGATACAAGGTTTAAGAACATTAGCTAAATTCAAGTTTGGTAAAGATGCTATAGCAGAACATAACATGGATGTAGGTTACATTAATAAGATGTATCCAGCTGAAGTTGAAGCTGAAGAGCCTATTATACCTACCAACGCTGAATTAGCTTTACTTAATCAAGAGCCTAAGATGAAAACTAAAGCAACAGTTGTTAGCAGTATGGATGAGTTTAATACTTTAGTTGCTAACGGTCACAGCACTCCTATTTCACTCAATGGTAAGATATTCTACCCACCTGGAAGTACTGCTGAATCCACCCCTACTGTAGATACTACCGAGAAGGCTGAGGACAGTTGGTTATGGAGAGAAGGTAATGAAAAGGAGAAGGCTGAGGACAGTTGGTTATGGAGAGAAGGTAATGGAGAGGACACTACTTCAAGCTTTGAAGGAAGTAAATTGGTTAAAGGAGATGGTGAATCATCTGCTGACTACCAAGATAGGATTAACCCAGAGGTTGACATTGAAGATGAACTAGAGAAAGAGTTTGGTAACGCATCTGAATCTGATGAGATGTTAAATGGAGAAACAGAAACAAGCGACTTACCTGATGATGAGACAATGAGGAAGTACAACGCTGACATAGAGGCTATCGTTAAGCAACTACCTCAAGATGCTTCTGAAGAAGATAAGATAAGCATGGTTATTGGAGCATTCATGAAGCACAACCCAGAGCTAGACCCTAAACTAAGTGAAGATGACTTAGAGTTCCTAATAACGAGTGCAATTCAGTAAAGGATATAAGATGCCAGCAAGAGCACCTATCGGTTTACAAACTGATCAAGAACGCCTTAAACAATTAAATACTTCTATCAATACTCCTAGTATAGAGTTAGAGATACCTCAAGGGTACACAGCAGCACCTCAGGAGCCCATAGAAGCTCCTGTAGAGGCTCCTTCAAGTGTTCCTGAAGGTTGGTCCACTACACCTCCTGAAAGCCCTCAGGAGGCTCCTGAAGGATGGACTACTACACCTCCTGAAAGCTCTCAAGGTATACCTGAAGGATGGAGTACTGGTAGTAATGAGTTTGAACCTACAGTAGAAGGTCTTATAGGATTACCTCAAGGTATCAAAGCTTATACATATTCAGAGAATGATCTAGCTGAGAATGAATCTTTGTTTAACCCTGTTAGAGACTATGTAGCAGATAGATTTGGTGATCAAGCTGTTAAAGATGTATCTAATGCAGATATTGTTAATAAGTTCTTAAATAGTAGACGTGGTATGTCATCTGGTAACTCTATAAGAGTTGTATCAGAAGTAGACTACCTAATGAATATTAAAGATGACTCCGAGAGACTACTTAAAGCAGGTAAAGCTTACTCTATCTTTGAAGGTATGGAAAGTTTAACTGGTGAAGGTGTTACTTGGGGAGAACTTGGTGAAGGTATTAAAGATTACGTAGGTAATATACTTCTTGATCCTATCAACTTCGTTACCTTTGGTTTAGGTAAACTCTTTGGTGGCACTGCTCTTAGGACTGCAGGTAAGACTGTAGAAAAAGTAGCTATGAAAGAGATGGTTAAGGTACTTATGAAGGGTGGTGGTGAGAAAGCTGCTATTGATGTTGGTAAGAAAGTTACTAAGTCAGCAGTTAAGAATCTTACTAAAGAAGGTACTAAAGAAATAGCTGAGTTCTCTACTAAGATGCTAGCTGATAAAGGTGTTAAGAAAGTCTTTACTAAAGCAGGTCTTAAAGAAGTAGGAGCTGCCACTCTTGTTGATGCAGCTATTAACTCTGGTACTGAGTTCTTATACCAAAAGAGTTTATTAGACACTAACGTACAAGATAAGATAAACAAACATGCAGTAGGCCTTGCAGCTCTGTCGTCATTAGCTATGGGTGGTGTACAAGCTGGACTAGTTGCTAAACGTGGCTTCTCCAAGACTACTCTAATCTCTGAGACTGTTAAGAAGGGTACAGCTAAAGACATTATGAAGGACTTAAAAGAGTCTATGGCTAAGTTCTTAAAGGAACCTGGGGCTTCTGGTAGTTGGATGGAGAAGGTTGCTAAGGGTGATGATATCACTAAAGGTGATACTGATTTCTTTATTGACGTACTACTAGGTTTACATAAAGGTGAAGGTGAGAATAACCTTAAAGGTTTAGCTCAGATCATGCAAGAGAATGGTCACTTCTATGTACAACGTCATGATGACGATACGATATCTAACTGGATAGCTGACTTCATGAAAGAAGAAGTTAGTCAAGCAGACCTTGATGGCTTTATGAAAATCTTTGGTGGTACAGCCAAACGTAAGAACACTAAGCTAACACCAGAAACATTTGGTGATTCATTTGCTAATAAGATGAATGCAAGTGCTCGTAGCATGAACAGTGTTATGCAAGTAGCTAAGAAGATGGATGTTAGCCTAGAAGACTTAAAGAATATGGATTCTAGTGATTTCATTAACGGTCTATTAGATAATAACATTGTATTACAAGCTGATAGGTATAAAGGTAAAGGTGTAATAGGTGCTAACATATCTGAGACACAGAACAAGTTTATACGTACACTAGTATCACACCCATCTACATCTGCTTTAAACGTATTAGGTTACGGAGCAGCAGCTGGTTTAGATATAGCTACTGACTTAACTATGTCTTTATACAGAGGCGGCAGAGGTATGCTTAAGACACTAGCTAGTCTTGAGGGTAAAGAAGATTTAACTATGGCTAAACAACTACTCCTAGCTTCTAAGGATCGTTTTAAGTTTGCTTTAGATCCTGATATGACATACGCAGCTTATAAGAGTGCTTTGTTAAACAACACTGGTGCTTTAGATAAGTTAAATCGTGCGTTAGCAGGTGGTGTTGATGTAAGTAATACTGTAGAGCAAATGGCTAAACTAGGCAAAGGGTCTAAGGCTCAAGATGTAACTGATACTATTCTTAGTAAGGTTCAAACTGCTACCTTCGTTCATGCTCAAGATGCTTTAACTAAGTCTCAAGAGTATGTAGGTCAGATGAATAAGCTACTACGTACTGAGTTTAAGATGGGTTGGAATGAGTTCTATACACAACCTGATGTTGTTAAAGCTATGGCTACTAAAGAGTATAAGCAATTAGAGCTTGATGCTGTAGCCGCTACAATGGGTAATACATTTTCTAAGTCATTTAAAGATGCTAGTAAGTTAGGTCAAGTAGCAGGATTCGTAGAAGATGCACGTAACATTCCTGGTCTTGGATTCATGGTTCCATTTGGTAGGTTCTTTAACAATACTATCGACTTCGGTATTAAGAACACTCCTCTACTTAACATAGCTGTAAAGAAGACTACAGGTAAGTATGCTAATGAAACTACTGAACGTCTGATGGCTAGAGGTGCTGTTGTAACAGGTCTAATATACACTATGTCTTTAGATGAGCAAGAGAACTTAAAAGATGGTCTAGGCTTATATGATGAAGTGATTAATGGTGAAGTTGTATCTCAACAATATGATTATCCTATCTCATTATTCAAAGCTCTATCTCGTGTTGTATCTTATAAATCAGCAGGTAAAGAAGTACCTAAAGAGATAGTACAACAGATTATAAAAGACTTTGGTGGAGGAGGTTTAACTCGTAACCTTAGTAAGACATCTACTGAGTTTGGTGACATAGCAGAAGCACTGCTAGCTGCTGAGTTTGGTGAAGCTTGGTCAGAGTCTAAAGGTATCGGAGGAGACATAACAGCACAGGCTTTGTCTGGCTTCCTACGTCCACTAGAACCTATTGATACTACTCTAGGCTTGTTCCTAGGTACAGATCAAACACCTAAGAATACTGCAGAAGGTAATCGACTAATAGGTGATTCTCTTAAGTATGTAGATACTGTAGCTAATATGTTACTAGGTAATGAAGATGCTTCTCTTAAGTACTCATCATCAGCTGGAGAACTTAACCAACAGTCTGCTAAGAACTTAGGTGTACGTAATCCTCAGTATACTAAGACAGAGAACCTTATGAATGTAATAGGTGTTAATTCATGGTCAACTAATCCTAACCTATCTAGGGAAAAGAAGTTGCTGATACCTGAGGCTGTTAATACATACCAGAAGCTCTTCTTTAAAGAGATAGAGCCTTGGGCAGATAAGATGATGGATAACGAAGCATTCCTACAGTCTCCTCGTAAAGCACAGTTGACTTCATGGAATGATCAAGTAGCTAGGGCTAAGAAGAAGGTTTTCTGGAAGCTTGCTACTAACTTTGAAGGCCCTCAGACTACCTTAAGACAACAGTACGCTATTATGTCTGGCTATAAGGTTAAAGAAGTAGAAGAGGCACTTACAGACTTAGACTTAAATAAACCTATTGGTGACTTGACTGTCTCTGAAATAACTCTATTGAAATCACATCTTAAGAACGCTGAATTCATTCATCGTATGGGTGTAGGTGGAGAAATTAGACGTTAGACAAAGAAAAACCCCCAACAGCTTTTACACTGAAGGGGGTTAAGTTAGTTTACTTATTATATTGAAGCAAGAGATCTACATACCTATATGCTTCTTCTACGAGTTCTTCTGCTCGTATTGATCTACCAGAGACTAGGAGCCCAGCTAGGACTGAAGCTGCTAGTTGTTCCCTATGAGGGGAGAGCTTCTCAGGAACGCTCTTGGTGATTTCTTTACTTTTAATAAAAGACTTAGCCTCTTGTTCCAGTGTTGGAGTAGGAGGCTTCTTTCGTTTTGGAGCCATGTCTTAGCCGCCAAATACTAGTGCGTATAATATAATACCAGCAATTACTGCATAAATAGCATGCTTTTTGTATTTATTGATAAAATCCATATCCATCTCCTTATTAATTTCTACTTATAAAGAGGAGTATACCATAAGCATACCCCTCTGTCAAGTGTTATTTAGTATGTCTCAATTATTTCATCTACGATACCATGTTTAACACACTCTTCAGGAGTTAACCATTCATCAGTAGGATGTAATAGGTGTTTGCGTATATACTTCTCAGACTTCTTAGTACATTTCCTATAGTGATTAACCATCCTATCACCTGCTAGATCAAACTCTTTAATCATTGCATGTAACTCATGTTCCTTACCTTTAGAACCCCAAGCATATTGATGTGACATAACAGACGTGTTGTGTGTCAGTAGTCTACGATCACCTGCCATAATAGTTAGAACACCACATGAAGCAACCAGACCTTTACCTATTGTTACTATAGGTATCTCTGACATCTTCATTGCATCAATAAGGTGGAAAGCTGAGTGTACTGAACCTCCTGGACTATTGATAATTAATGTAATCTGCTCTGGTCTAATCTCCTTAGGCATTAAGTTATACTCGTATATAGCAGCAACCAGTGGCATTATCTTCTCTTGATCAAACTTATCCACTAACATAAGTAATCCATTATCCCTTAGGTAAGAACCTGGAGGGTTCATCTGAGGTTCCACGATAGGCTCAGATGGTGGTACAGTTACCTTAGTAGTTTCTTTAATAGTCTTCTTAACAATATTACTTATATTCATTATATTAACCTTTCGCTTTGATTTGTGCTTCAAACTCACGTAGACGTTTAGCTACTGAGATAAGCTCGATGATAGTAGGCCAGCTCTTTAAGATGAACTGCATTGATCCTTCAACTCTTCCAAAGGCTCTGATGATCTGTTGCATAACACCTAGTGTAATCATACCCCCTACAATAGCAGGAGCTAAGAATATATAAGCTGTTAGGACATTGATCTGTAGGTAAGCCATACGTACTACATTAAACTTTAAGTACTGAAAGTAACTACGGAAATGTATCTTACGAACATCATCAAATAGTTCAGCTAAAGGTTTAGGTGACAAAGTGCCATCGTCTTCCATCTTAACTAAGTGCTTACGGTAAGCCGCTTCCTTGGCTTGTATATCGTATTCAACACCTACTAGTCGTAAGAAGTAACCAGCTACTACAAGTATTATTGTACCTCCAATAGACCAGATAAGAGCACCAGTAACTAAACCGTATTCCCATTCACCAAACCATAGAACTGCTATTCCAGCTCCTAGTCCTAGTAAGATAGGGAAGAACTCAACTAATACCATTACTGATTCTATTAATGATACTCCTAAGCCTTCTACGATCCTTGAGAACTTAACTGTGTCTTCTTGAACACGCTGTGAAGCTCCTTCAATAGTTCTTGCTTTGTCATAGACTGAGTGATACCACTCAACCATAGAGGCTCTCCATCTGAATAAGAAGTGAGCTGTAAAGAATGAACCTATTAAAGCTAGTACAATCCACATAGCCGCTAAGTACCCGAAGGAAGCTAATCCTGACCAGTACTCACCCATTGTTATAGATCCTGGAGTTGTTAAAGCTTTCTGAATCATGTCATAGAAAGAACCAAACCATTCATTTATCTTAACGTCAATCTTAACTTGAAACCATAGTGTTGATAGTATAAAGAGTGAACCTAAGTAAGCCCACAATGCATACTTCTTTTGTTTAAAGAATAAAAACATTATTTATTGTACTCCGTATTTGGGCCTCTCCAATCGTCCATGATAAGGCCTGGTGAATTATTATTACCACTCTCTGTAAACTCTCCTTCTTGTTCAGCTCCGTCTGAAGCCTTCTCTTTACCTTCTTGAAGAGCCTTTGCAACCTCTGCTGAGTAAGGGATAACGTGTAGTTTGTTACCTTCATCCTCAGTCCAGATCCACAAGTATATAAAGTCATCTTGTGGTACGTGGTGAACGTATATAAACTCCCCTGAAGGGAAAGCATCTATCGGTTTACCTAATTGAGATATGTAATAGTCTTGAGTAGTTAACCCCAACAGCAACATTGCTGTAAGGGCTATAGCTTTTATAAGTTTATTAAGAGATGAATAGAAGACTAGAAAGACTATCAATCCACTTAGTACTGCGTATAGTATATATATTAGTATCATGAGGATCCTCTTTCCATTTTAGATCTTCTAAGTTTAACTTGTATATCATCTCTCTTCTCTGATATCCTACCATCCTTTACTGTGAAGGTAAGTATCGTTCTCTCTTGATAGCTCTCTAAGCTAATAGTAGAGTCGTGTATAACGATGTAAGGTTGTAGACTAGTAACTCTAACCTCAACAGGCTCGAAGTCAGGTCCATTCTTCCTCTTAGCGAAGAAGTGTACATTGATTACATAATCTCCATCTGGTAAAGTCGACATAGTAGTAACTTCATAGTTACGAAGTACCTTAGTTAACTTACCATTAACCTCAAAGATATCATTATCTAAACCTAAGTCGTCTCTCTTAAGGGTTATGTAACCGTTTTCTCGATTAGCATAATAGATAATACTTCCTGTTGGTCCTTTGATGTATAAGTCAATATCATTAGGACTTTCATCAGCCCATTTAAGTTCTATCATGAACCTAATAGGAGGATCAACAACACCCTTCTTTGCTATAGGATTGATGAGTAAAAATGATATAACAAATAGACTAGTAAACCCTACAAGTAGATTAAAGAGTAAGTCAACAAACGCTAGGTTACTGCTGTACTTTCTCATACTAATCTCCTAGTATTACTAGTTGTAACTTTAACCAGAGGGAAGCTATAAGGCCTACAAGAGACGTTACAAGAGCTGTAGACATTCCAGTAGCCAATATACTAATAGCATCTGTCATGCTGTCTACGGAGCTTGTATCAATCTCTGAGAAGCTTTGTCCAAGTACCATAAGGAAACCAAACAGAGTCCCTACCATACCAAGAGACATAACCGCATCAGAAGCAAACCAATGCATATCCTCTCGTTTGAAATACATTGAAGCTGTTGTTATAAGTGATATACCTATTATAAGAAATGTTAAGTAAGTCTTATCTGTATCGAGTAGTATCTGGAATAGATTGAACTTAATTTGACCTAAGGCCAACGCTATCAATCCAGAATTTACTACAAACCACCATTTCCAAACTTTCATATTAGTATCCTCCTTTTAGTAAGTGTAAACGTAATGGGTCTGCTATACGTTCGTACAACCAATTCTTAGGTAAGTCTATAAATGTTGTATACTTGTTATCAACCATTTCAAATAGTTTTAAATCATCAGTATTTACTACAAGAAATGTTTCTGAGTCAGTAAGCTGTGCAACGATGAATTGTAGTTGAATTATATAACCCATGTTAAAGTGATATGCTGAGTCAATAGCACCTAGATACTGACCTGACTTCATACCCTCGCTGTATGTACTGGTTGTATTAGGTGACCAAGCAACGTGGAAACCTACAACGCCGTTACTAGTCAGTGTATTACCACCTATAAAAGCTGTAGCACACGCACTAAGGCAAACATTACCTTCAGAGACTGTAGTATATAGGTTGTTACGGTTTATTGTATAACCTAGACTGTAACCTGCTAAGGCTACACCTCCATTAGAGTTTAAATCTAGAGTAGAAGCGTTTGTCATGTCTATTAATTTCTGTAGCTTATCAGCGTCACCGTTTTGTATCTCACCTTCTAGGTAGATGATACCATCCTTATACGATATACTAGAAGCTTCTACAGGTCTACATAACCACATTGCACCCCCTATTAAAATAACACCTAGAATAGTCCGTAATGGTATACGTATCATAACTTATCCTTTCCTTTTAAATGATTTATCCTCATCTCAGAGTATCTCATAACCTTTTCTAGGTCAATGATCTCAGACTCGATTGCATCTTTACCTTCGTAAGATTTAAACCCTGCACGTACAACGTACTTGATTATGTTACCTCTCCAGAATTCAAACTTGTTACGCATTATGAATTCAATCGGTTCGATAACCCAACGTGAGTAATGCTCAGGTTCTCTTACTATTTCTTCATTCTTCTTTTTAGCCATATTATATTCCCTCTTTATAAAATACTCTAGTCCACTGTGCACATATATCTGAACGTACAATGTCATCTAGATCAAATTCAACGATAGGCACTGGAAGCTGATGTTTCTTTGCTAAGTGTGTTACCTTCGTTAAACCATCAGCCTCTTTCAAGTCTGACTGCTGTACATCTCCATTTAATACGATAGTAGAACCTTCACCTACTCTTGTAAGTAGCATCTTAAGTTCATGTGTAGTAATATTCTGAGCCTCATCACAGATGATGAAAGCATCGTCGAATGAACGTCCTCTCATTAAAGCTAGTGGAGCCATTTCAATATTACCATTCTTAACACCTGTTTCAACTACACCTTTACCTAAGTGCTTAGTTAGTACGTCAAGTACAGGTAAAGCCCAAGGAGCTGTCTTCTCCCCTAGATCTCCTGGAAGTATTCCAATCTCTTTGCCAACTGAGATCATAGGACGTGTTATAACAATCCTATGTATTCTCTTAGTTGTATAGAGGTCAGCCGCCAGAGTCGTTGTAACATAAGTCTTACCTGTTCCAGCTGGACCAAAGACTATTATCTGATTAGCAGTCTTAATTGCATCAATAAGTAATCCTTGATTGTCTGTCTTAGGAACTAAACCTGATGTTCGTTTAGTAGCCGCACCCTTGTACTTAGTCTCTCTCTTAGCTTTGGGTTTTGGTTTCTGTTGTGCCATTCTGTCTCCTATCGGGTTAAAAAAGGGAGGAACTGTTAAGAACCTCCCTAATAGTATCATATTAGTGTAGTAGTTGTCAAGGTTATTCGCAAGTCCTTAAGCCTGTAGCAGGATCAAAGTAACAAGCCCCACCATCAGTCTCGTTAACAAAGCCATCATCTTCTACTTCTGGCTCGATAACTGCATCCTCTGACGTTGCCGCATTGAGTATGCCAAATCTCTTACCTGAAGCCCTGAAGGTAGTACAACCTGATGAACCACCATCGTAAGCCGCCATGTATACATCCTTGAACTGTTCCCATGTTACATCGTCTCCAACGTTACATGTCTTAGAACAAGCACTGTCTACATACTTAGATGCTAAGTTAAGAACCTTGACGTGATCGAACACTGATAGTTCATCAGCAGTCTCTCCCTTGATACCGAATACTCGGTAGCCATAGTCATCTACTCGTTCTACAATCGGACCATCGAATGTTTGGATAGTTCTATCGTAGAAGTGTGAGAACACTGGCTCTATCCCAGAGCTTACATTATCAGCAGAAAGACTGATAGTACCAGTAGGAGCGACAGACAACAGATGGCTATTGCGGATGCCATGACTATTGATATCGTTACGAATAGAATCAGGTAATGTTTTAGCGAAGTCACTGTCTAAGTATTCCTTTTCGAATAATGGGAAGGGGCCCTTTTCTATAGCAAGGCTTATTGATGTTTGATAGCATGTGTCTCTGATAACTGCCATGATCTCCTCTAAGTCATTTAAGAAACCCTCTGAACCGTAAGGATTACCAAGTGCTTCAAGGGCATTAGCTACACCAGTCACACCTAGACCCATACGTCTCTTACTCTGGGCTTCTAGTTGCTGTGCAGGTAAAGGATATGTAGCTCTATCAACTACGTTATCCATTGCCCTTACAACATTAGGTATGTCATGTTTTAGCTTCTCTAAGTTGAAACCAAAACCAGAGTCAATGTTCTTCTCAACATATTGCGTCAAGTTGAATGAACCTAGTAGACATGCACCGTTCGGTGGCAAAGGCTGTTCTCCACAAGGATTGGTGGCTGCTATGTACTCACAATAGTGTAAGTTGTTCTTACGATTGATACGGTCAATAAACAAGATGCCTGGCTCTGCCCAGTCCCATGTCGAACGTAAGATGTCATCCCATAAAGCTTTAGCTCGGATAGTACTATATACTCTACCTTCGAATACTAGATCAAAGTCTGTATCATTCTTAACAGCAGTCATAAAGTCATCAGTAACACCGACAGACATATTGAACTGTGTAAAAGCAGATGAATTGTTCTTAGCTTTGATGTACTCTAAGATGTCTGGGTGATCTACCCTTAAGACTGCCATCTGAGCGCCCCTACGATGCCCTGCAGAGCTGATAGTCTTACATAATGCATCGAATATACCCATGAAGCTAAGAGGGCCGCTAGAACGGCTGTCTAGGCTCTTGATAAGTGCACCATGTGGACGTAGTGTAGAGAAGTCGTAACCGATGCCCCCACCTAGTTGCATAGTCTTAGCAGCTTCCGTTGCTGCCTTCATTATGCCTTCCATACTATCTTCTATAGTCATTGATACGAAGCAGTTGTAAGGTGTCACTTTACGAGGTGAACCCATTGCAGATTGTACCCGACCTGCAGGTAAGAAGCGTTGATCTAACAAGATGTCTCTGAACTTATTGTAATGATCTTCACTATCTTTAAGTGAGTCAGCTACTCTTGACATAGCTTCTCTAAAGCTCTCGCCCTTAGAGCGATACTTCATTGCATGTATTTCTTCTGATATACCTAGGCTTGGTCCTTGGTGATTTTTAATACTCATACGTTAATCCTTTTTAAATTCTTTATCTATTAATAACATTACAGCTAGAAGTGATTGAGCTTCACTCACTATCATTACCTTTGCCTCTAGCCTTAAAGTCTTCTCTCATCCAAACTAAGTTGTCTATATCTCCACGAGTAAGGCCAATGTCCTGTAACTCCCGACTTGTTAGTCTGTTAAGATGCTTGATAGTATCCCTGTGCATCTGCCATGTTTGAAGGTAGTTGTAAAATCTATACAACCAAGTGAATGGGCTTCGTATACAATGGCATACAAACCTTCGTGCCCCACTATCTAATATTCTTTTAATCATCTATTGTCTCCGCTTCCTGCAAGAACACCACGTTCTTGTCTATCGTTAAGTTTAATCATGTTAAGGTCTAACACTTCGTCTAAGCTACTGCCGAAGTAATTCGCCAGAGCAGTTAAGTAGAATGCGACATCTCCTAGTTCTTTAATAATGTCTTGGGCTTCTACTTTAGTATTGTCACGTAAGAGCTTCTTAATCTTCTCAGCTATCTCACCTGACTCTCCGATAAGACCTAAGGTATTTTCAATTAACCTAGTTTCACCTTCTGTCATTATCTTACCCTCTACCCATTGAGAGTAGCCACCTGTAGTCACTGTATTCATCCATCTACCTCTGTTACATCCATGTATAGAATTTCACCATCTTCAAGATCATATAAGACACCTAGTATATCATCCTTGACTATATCTTCTCTATCACTTTGGTTTAGGTCTAATACAAAATTATCTGTATCAATCTTTACTTTAAATGTTACTTCATATTCCATTACTTGCCTCCATACGTTTGTTTAAGAGTTTTCATTGATACCCACTGTGGCTCGTACTGACCATCTTGGATGTTGTGTTTAATTAATACGCCTTTCCACCATTCTCCGTTAGACTGACCTGCCCATGATTCAGCGGCTCCTTTAAAGCAACCAACTACTGATCCAATTCCACCGTTGTTTCCAACGTCTTCCTTGAAGTACATATCACGTTTATGGCTGTGTCCAACTGAACAAGACTTGTAACGCTTCTGAAGTAAAGCATACGCGTGGTGAGTACCACTGATAGCTCTACCGAAGTTACCTGCACCTACGAAGTGAGCATAATCAACTCCGTCATAGTTGTGTATAGCAGGTGCACCATTCTCATACTGGTGGTATTCATCAAACCATTTCTTAGTACCTAGGTGAGAGAAGGAGATACCATACTTCTCGCCTTCTAACCTAGGATCATAGGTAATGGCTGTAGTGATACGTGCTTCGTGATTTCCTTCAAAGCCATACCACTTAGGTCGTCTGCGTCTTTGTTGCTTGAACCTGTAACGTAGAAGATCTTGAGACTCATTGTAAGACTCAATGTCACCTCCATAGTTCTGAGCAACCACACTCTTAGGTTTAGCTTTATCATACATGTTAAGAGACTTCATATCTGCTCCGTCTCCTAGGTCTATACAATAGTCTGGTTTAACATCATATATAAGACCACCTAACCAATCAAATCTTTCGTTAGTAGTTTCAGGATTAGCGTGTGCACAAGACCAAACGATTGCTGTCTTACCTTGTGCTGATTTACTTATAGTCATTTCTTAATCTCCTTAGTCCATTCATCTGGAATGATTTTATCTGAGTATAGAAAGCCATTCTTATCACACCAATCCCCGTAGGTGCTTTTAGCTCCCTTGTAGAGCTTGGCTCGTGAGTTACTAAATACAAACCTAATATCGTAATCTGGATATTGCTTATGTATCTCCTTATGCTTACGACGATCCGTAGAAACGAAGCGTCCTTTGGTTTCAATTATAATTCCATTCTCAAGAACAAAGTCAGGTGTATAACTTCTGATCTTTAAGTCAGTCCACTTTATCTTAGTTTCCTCATAAGTAAAGTCAACCCCACGTTCTTTGAGATTGATTGCTGTTGATTCTTCTAAGCCAGACCTATAACCTGCCGCTATGCCGTGGAATCTAGTACGTTTAGCCATCCCAATCCTCCACTTCAGTAACCTTCAGTTCTTTCTTAACCTTAGTTAAGTACTGAGGACCATATGAATAGGCGAACTTACGAAGTCCAGGCCAACAAGATTTCTTAAACTCACAGTAACTACATTCCATCTTCAATTTTCTATTAGGAGATGTCTTGCTTTGTGGTTCATCTTCGAAGGTACGTGCAGGTGGAACCTTTTGTAACACCATTGCTTTAATATCTTCGATCTCTTTCTCTTTAGTCTTCATTTCTTCAGTGAAGTCATACATGTCTAAACAAATATGTCCATTGACTTTATCTATAACTAAGAATGCACCACATGTTTTATTGGTAACTAATGGATCATCTTTAGCCGCGTATACGTATGAAGATAGTTGAGAGATATATCCGAATGGATCTTGATCTCTTAGGTTGCCTTCTTTAAACTTCTTAAAGGAGTAAGGTGAAGCAGACTTAACATCTACTGTCATCCCATCTATAACGCAGTCTCGACTTCCTTTGATACCGTGAGCATCCATTCTGTCTTGTTGTCCAACAACTGTGTGTCCTGCTTGCTGTGCGATACCTAAAGCAAGTTCTTCAATCATATCTCCATAAAAGAACTTGAGCAGTGCGTTGGCTTGTAGTTTCTCTGCGTTATCTGTTTGATTAATCTTATACCAAAGTTTGCGGGAACATGGTGTCCCTAATGATGACATAGATAAGTAACCTCTTGGCTCTTGTGGAGCCTTAAATCTATCTTGTGCCATCTGAGCAATGTTGGTTCCAACTACTTGACCGATTGTCTCGTCCCAGCCTTTGTTACCATATATCACACTCTCCATATCTTCAACTAGTGTAGCTATTTGTTTAGCCATTTGAATCTCCTAGTGGTTGAGGTGAAGAAGGGCTCCGTAGAGCCCCTCATAGTCAGCTATCTTGGTCCTTGTCCTCAAAAAGGAATGTCTCCTGGAGGTGCTTTGCTCGGTGTAGGAGCAGGAGCAGGTGTTGAGTCTTGTGAGTAGTTCTTAGGTTGGATACCTGCAGAAGCTCCACCGCCTCCGTCTGATTCAAACACAACGTGATCAATAACTTGAACCCCATTGAGTCTTGAACCTACACCCATCTTAGTATCGTATACATCAACGTACACAACACCAACTGAACCGTTACCGATCATACCGTCAGCATCTGTCCAAGCTTCACCACTTGGGTTGAATACCTTTGGAGCACCTGCCGCCCACTCACGGTCAAACTTGTCTTTCCAAGGACGTTTGAACTTAACGCGAGTACCTCGACCCTCTGGGTCTGGTTTACCTTGCTTACGGACTCCTGAGTCTTTCATCATCTTGAAAGTAGCATCGTCCATTATAATATCAACTGTTGTAGCACCATCTGTTTCTAGATCGTACTCACCGTTGTCTCTGTTACCTTCAAATAGTTTAGCCCATTCTAAGATACCTTGTAATTCTATTGTTTTAGTAGCCATTATATATCTCCGTTTTTAATAATCATTTGTTGTTATTTGGTAATTCTATCATATTAGTTATGGTGTGTCAAGTAATTAGTGCGTGTCATACCATGATTTTCCTATATCATATGATCCTGGAGTTGGTATTCTAAATCCTAGTTGTTCTCCAGTCTCTGACATAGTAGTTGCGATCAGTTCTCCAAGGTGTTTAGCCTCTTCCTCTGTTCCTATTACCTCTACTTGGTATTCATCGTGAACAAAAGCACACATCTTAAAGTTAATACCTTCCGCCCTAGCTTTACTATGGAAGTTGAGAAGAGTATGTTTCATTAAGACTGACTCACCTGATTGTAGTATACCTGCGAGTGTCTTGTGTTCACTGGGTACTTTGACCTTACGACCATCATACCCTGTAAAGTACCCTTTATCTGCGATATAGGGAACCATACGTCTCTTTAACGGTGCAAGTCCGTCGATGCTCTGCTCGAATCTCTTCATAGCCGCAGAAGCTTCTTGAACACCTACACCAAGTATACTAGCTGTTTTAGCAACACCTGCACCTAGTAGCCAACCATATATGAAAGTCTTAGCCATATCTCTAGTACCGTGAGCTACACCTAACGCTTTCTTATTCATGTTATGGATGTCTGTTTCGTTCTCTTTCTTACCTTCCATGATAGCCTTAGCATACATATCAGCATCAAAGTGTCTCCACATATAATCAGCTAATACACGTAATTGGATACCGTCTGCGTCACATCCTACTAAGTAACTACCCTTAGGTACTGTCCAACACTTACGTAGTTGATGATCATACTTAGCTTTGATAATCTCAACTGCATTTTTAGGTTCACCATGAAAAGGTGATGCAATGTTGGCGGTGTTAGGATTGTTATGTGCACAGCGTCCTGTCCAAGCGCCAATATTATTGATAGTACCATGTATACGACTATCATCACATACTTGGTTAATCCATTCTACTAAAGATGATCGTCTCCCCTCTAGTGTTAGCCACTGAGCTAAAGACTTAGCACCGCGTGATGCTGTATCAGGTAAGGTTGCTAGATTATCTTCAGATACAGTATAACCATATCTTTCTAAGTCATCTTTCTTCTCACTGTAGAATGCTTGATCCATCTTGGTTATTTTCTTACCATAAGGATCACCAACCTTTAGTCTTCCGAACCTAAGGTGAGTCTTTGTCTTCTCAAAAGGTTTCCAACCTGCATCCCATAATACATCAACTCTATTCTTAGAAGCCCCAGGATTAAAGCTAACAAAGTCATAACAGATAAGGTCATCACCTTGTCTATCAGTAGCCGCATACTTTTTCTTAGCTTCAATTACATTAGAGAATAGAGTTCCATCCTTCTTCTCTCTGTATTTAATAGTATTGACTTGTAACAACTTAGGTGGGAAGTCCTCTTGAAACATAGCTTCAAGTTCTACTTTCTCCTCAAGGACACTAACCAGTAAGCTCTCAGCTAACTCTTTATCAAAGTGAAAACCATGATACTTACTACGTACTAACTCAATCTGTACATCATGCTCAGTCCTCATAGACCTAGCCCAATCTTTATCATATAGTACCTTACTGAAGTGATTGAACAATGCCTCAGTAGTATCTAGATCACCATACCAGTAGTCGATCATCTCTTGATTGAAGTTCTCGAAGTCGGTATAGTCTCCTTTGTGTACACCTAGACGTATTCCCCAACTCTTTAAACTGTGAGGTCCTTTTCCACCAGTAGGTATTTGTATATCATAATCAACTGTTCTTGATATTATTAAAGTATCAATAACCTTACGTGGGTCAAGAGGTTCATCTAACCATTGGTTGAGGATAGGTAAATCGTATTGTATGAAGTTATGTCCTACCATCTTATCAAGTGATTGATGCCATTCAGTAGCTTCCTTTCTAGCTATGGGATCAGTATGTATATTCTCGAATTTGAACACCTCACCTGTGTCCATCATCTTACCACCTACCAACCAGATTTTATCTGGATGATCAATGGCGTTAGTCTCAATGTCACAGAATGCTAATCTCATTTACTCTCCTTTACGTTTGATTTAATCTTCTTCTGGCTCGTACCTGTTGTACTCCATCAAAAGTAATTCTCTTTCGTCTTCTAGTCTTTCAAGATGATTGGAATCAGCACCATCTTTATAAGCCGCTAGTATCTGCTCTTCAGCTAGTATAAGTCTAGACTCAAGTTCTTCAAGAGCTATCTGCTTGAAGTCATCATATTGATCACGTTCATCATCATCTAAACTATTAAAGTAATCAACACTTGAGTATAGAGTGTCAACACTAATGTTATAGTCATCATCATCATACTCCATTGAAATCCTCCTCTGATAGTACTGTTGTTTGTGGATCATAGTAGATAGACCCTGCTTTACCTAACCTACTGAAAGGTCTGTTCTTATCAACTATAAAAGTAGTTGTGTTACGTATGTCTTCATCTTCACTCTCAGTATCTCTTTCTAACTTAAGACATATGATAGCTTCTTCTTCAAGTGATCCTGCATACTTGGTACGACCATCATCATTTACTTGTGATATAAAGATAACACCAATGTCTAACTCTTTAGCTAACTGAGCCATACGAGAACCGATGGCTGTAAGCATTGAAGTAGCACCATCAGCACCACCTTGAGATAGATATGCTAGACGTTGTACGTGGTCAATGAATACATAATCAACACCGTACACTGTAGCCGCCATTCTAACGTAGTCTAGGAGCTTCATAGGGTCATCATGTGATCTAAGTTCAAATACAACAGTACGGTCATTAGACATCTTCTGAGCCGCTCTGATAACGTTGTCTTCTGTTATACCATTAGTTGCCGCGTCTTCCTTAGTGCGAACATTAATGCCTAGCTCATAAGTAGCAAAGGCTCGGTATGTAGTTGATCTCATTTCTTCCATATGCATCAACCCTATCTTAACGTCAGGGTCATTAGCAAGTAGTCCACATTCAAAGAAGCGAACCATCTCTGTCTTACCACCACCGCGTGGTGCTTTAACAAAGGTTAGTCCACCTTTAACTAGACCTCTTATCTTATCGTCTAGCCCACTGTGTCCAGTAGGTACATAACTGTATGGGTTTTCTTTCTTGATTGTTTCTTCAATGTCTAGATCACCGATGTAGAAGTTGTCTGGTGAGAAGCGTTGTGGTTTCTTAGCTGACCACATTAGATCATCTTTATCACCTGCCATTAAGAACTCATTAGCATCCTTATGTTTAGACATTGGTACAAAGAAGAACTTCTCTGGAAAGAGTTGATATAATCTCTCAGCCGCTACTGAACCTGCAGCGTCAAGTTCACCTGCATATATAACTTCTTTGAAGCTATTCATGTACTCAAAGTTCTTCTTGATAAACTTCTCAGAGATAGATGCACCTGGAATTGACTTAACAGGAAATGACTTACCTAACACTTCAAAGAGTGATGCGGCATCAAATTCACCTTCGGTAATATATAACCGATTAGATGAACCACTGTTAAAGTCAGGCCCGAATAGATCATCAAGTGATGAGCGATCCTTTAACCAGAATTTCTTTTCATCATAGCCGCGATACTTAACATTGTTAGGCCACTTGAAAGCGTATCGTACTGGACTATTATCAGCATCCATTTGTAGTTGGATACCGTATAGCTGACATACTTCAGCTGATATGCCTCTGATACCTTCATATGTACCTGAGACTATTTCTCTATTCATTATATTCTCCTTTCTTTGTTTAAGTGGATAATCTTCTTTAGCCCAATCGAATATCTTCATAGTAGTCATACCTGCCATTGGGTATGATCTTGAACAAGAATGGCACTTGCCTACCTGTTCGTTTTCTTCCCAAGAGAATGCATCTGATGATGAGCACTCTTCATAAGGACAGGGTTGATGAGCTCTATTAGCCATTTAGTCTTCTCCAATATATCCATAGATCACTTCTACTATCTATACTTGTTTCATACCCTAAGTCTTGTAAGTCTACCACATCCTCAGGGTTTGTCAAGTGTGAACTAATATAGACACATTGTTTACCCTCTTGCATTGCTTGTTTGATTACATCCTGTAATCTCTTTGTTCTGTAAGAGTGAGCGATGTCAGTAGCGTCTTCTGCGTTTGGTAAGTTAATCATATAAATCTATCTCCTATCAAGTCCCAGTTGAATGGGTTTCTGTTATCAAAGAACCTATTGTACTCAGTCTCATCAACTTCAACAACAATCCCTGTACCACGTTCTTTAAGTGTTCTCACTCTCATCTTATCGTCAATACCCGTGAAGACTACAGTAAACACGCCATCATCGTTATCTTCAATTTCCATGTAGTCACCGCTTGGCATTGTATCTAACCAATTATAAAAGTCTTTCTTAAGCATTGTATATTCTCCTCTTTTTTGTAAGTATAAAGTATAAAGGGCAACCCGTCAAGAGCCGCCCTTCATTTAATTTAATTATATTAGTAGTTGTTAGTCTAAATCATCTGATAGTCTAGTCTCACCACCTAGTAGTCTAGCGAGAGATATGACTAAATGATTGTGACTATCTATCACTTCATCTAAGTCTAAACCTACATTACGTATGACCCACTGTTGATACACAACAATAAGAGCTAACATAATTAAGGCTATAGTCGTTGGTTCAAATAGCATACTTATTCCTTATCTGTTTTGTAGAAGCCATGATTATCAAAGCGTCTGTTATATATTACTGAATGACCAACCTTAACGTCTTGGCCACAGTCAAAGCAGTACGCTTCATCTTCAACATCTTTATCAACTGAATCAATTACCATTTCTTGTTTCATAACATCCCAAGAGACAAATGCTCTCCATTGTATGTCATGTGAGTAGCAATCATCACAATGAAATAGTCTAGTCGTACTTACATCCATCTTAGTCTCCTTTAATGTAAAGTGTTAGGTGTGAACTCACTGATGAAGTCATCAAGATCATCATCAGTATGCCCTTTAGATTTAATAAACTGTTGTAGGAAATGAATCTTAGTTAGTAGATACTTCATAACCTCATCAGCCTCTTCCATATACTCATCATCATAATCATCACTCATTTGCCTATCTTCTCCATAAGGAACTTAATGTCCTTTTGTATTTGTTAAATCACGTTGTATTTGTAAACCTTTAAGAAGCATTGCTTCAGCATCTGCCTTCTGACCTCTTCTTAATCTCTCGTAAGCCCAAGTAACCCACCCTGCCGCATCATGTGACAAAAGCTCTGGTTTATCTATAGGTGAAGGAGGTGGTTTGTTTTCTGTTATCGTTGCACTTACTTTATTCTCATTAAGGAATACCAGTAAGTCAGATTTAGAGACTGGAACATCAACTCCGATGTATTTACCATCTAGCTTCCTTGCGTCAGCTTGTGTACCTGCCCAATCTCCACGTTTGTTTGTATATAACTTCA
>TARA_R110000737_G_scaffold162320_3_pt1 | contig 46472 bp, 44 predicted proteins | sample TARA_R110000737 | Tara Oceans TARA_R110000737 (sample SAMEA4398027) | marine metagenome | biome: Polar Biome; feature: [SRF] surface water layer (ENVO:00010504); material: water (ENVO:00002006), including particulate matter (ENVO:01000060) such as... | depth 5 m | reverse complement strand
CTATTTCATAATATGGGTTGTACTTCTTTTATTTTGGATTGACTATAGCAGTTTTGCGACATTAGCCATTTAGTGCTTTGCAAAACTATCCCATATGCTACAGTCTTTTTTATCTATATTTTTATGATAGACAATGTTTAAACCAATTCCAAAAAGCTGACTAATCAGAAAATGTATTGCTACCTTTCAGTGAGTGGTAGCTTTGGAATTGGTCTTAATATTGAAAACTGCCATTATTAAAAACCAGATAGGAATCTCTCTGTGACACTACCTGTATGTAAGTCCGCTAGCCTAATCAGCGTCATGCTATTAGCAACCACTGCTTGCGCTCAGCCAAGTTCAGCGGATGCTAATAGCAATAACGTAACGCAAAGCACTACAAATTCGCAATTAGCTCAAGCAGTGAGTGCGACTGTTGATAAGCGATTGCGCCAAGTACTGACCCAAGCAGGCATCAAAACAAAGATTACTTCTATTGTGCCATCCAAACTGCCCAATATGTATCAAGTGAATTTGGCTGGCCAGTTGCCGCTGCACATCACCGAAGATGGTCGTTACGTCATTCAGGGTGAGCTACAGAAAAACCCAAGTAAGCAAGTTGTCACCAAAACACCAGTACGTAGCACGAGTACGCAAGTAGGCAAACCTGTCAGTGCCTCAGTCAAATCGTCTATGCTAGCAAATATGGCGGCGCTTAAGAGCATGAGCGCGAAAACACCATTCTTTTATACCGCAGTACCGGGGGTCATCTGGGGCGCAACCCTAGAAGGCGTGCCGTTTTTACTATCAGATGATGCGCAGTATATTACCGATGGTGAAATATCAGTCATCGAAAACGGTCAATTTATCGGCCTCGATGAGAACTTTGAAAAACATAAAAACCAGTCGGTGTTTGCGTCATTGGACAAAAGCCAGCTGATTACTTATCCAGCGACCACTACTGAGAGAGCCGTTATCTATGTGGCAGATGATGTGAACTGCCCTTACTGCCGCCGCCTGCATCACCAAGTGCCATCACTCAATGCAAAAGGCGTGACGGTCAATGTCATCGGCTATCCGATATATGATGCGTCACCGAAGCAGATGCGTGGTATCTGGTGCCAAGCGGATGAAGACAGTCGTCGTCAGGCATTTGACAAAGCGATGCTACAGGGTGAAATGACGCCTGCATCAGCAAGTTGTACAGTTGACCATGTGACACCCAATCGTGAAAAAGCAGCTGGACTCGCGGTAATGGCGACGCCTGCAATCTATCGTGAAGATGGCGTGCTATATCAGGCGAGTTTTGAAAGCCCAGAATTTCTAGAATTCTTGGGTGTTGAATAATCGACTGGTATGGTTGGGTGTTCTAGCAATTCAAAACTTTAAGATATTGGACTGCTAAACAATGTAAAAAAACCGCCTTATGAATCAGTTCATAGGGCGGTTTTTTTGGTTCTATTCAGACATTTTTGCATCTCAAAAGCTGTCTTAAATAATTTATGGTAAGACAATATCAATAATTTTCCAATTGATAAGCCCTTCACGCTGCATCTCGATAGTGAGAGGGTAGCCTTTTACCTGACCACTAATACTAAAGCAGTTGATACCGCAGTAGCTAAGCGTTGGCTTTTCACTGTCATTGCCTTGGGCGACATGCTGTTCAAGTTCGGCAGCTTGTTTTTTCATGACTTGCTGCATTTGGCTTTTGACCACGGCATCGACATCACCACGCTGAATGATTAAGCTCTGAATTAGGTTTTTCAAGTCAACTTGATCGCTAGCGATGGCCCATGCTGCGGCTAGCTCTTTGGTTGCTGTATTGGCTTGACCTTGGGTATTAATCACTTTTTCGATATTTTGCGGAGTGATAGCCCCTTCAACTGCCTGCGCGATAAAACCATTCGCGGCTTCGGTCAACGGCTCACCGCCCAACTCAGAAATTAGTGGGTACTTAGTCATTGTCGTCGCAAATTGGCTGGTTAGCTGATTTTGGACGCTTGGTCGCACTTGCTCATAATCAATAGCCGCTGCGATAGTGGCACCGTCTTTATCGTCATAAGCGTTTTTGAGCTGATAAGCACTGTAATAAGGCGAACCTGCATACACTGCTACCGCAATGATGATTAATAGAATAACCAGCTTTTTCATAAGACTTGATACCTTGTCGCAATCGTCATCACTATGAGTATAAATGACCGTAGATGTGGCGGTAAATATTAGCACGACTGGGCATCGCTCAGGTACGAAAAGCTTTGCAGTAACCTTAATGAATCGTTTGGCTTTTGCCGCAGCGATGCCAACTGCTAATTTCATCATTTAAGAGCTTGATAAATCAGCAGACCATCTCCATAAATAGCGCAAACTTTTTATAATTGATTTGGCTAAGCAGCCTTCACCGTATTTGTTGGTTAAGTCTAAGCATTATGGTTCTATGGCCTAGTGAGTTGTTATGTTTCATGTGAAACATTATACATATCCACTAGCTAAGAATCACGAATAAGATTAAGACAGTTATCAATTGAGCTGATGATTTGACAAGCCGGTGTGGCTGTAAAGACGATAGGAGAGAGCATGAGTAAGCGCGATTTTTATGAAATATTAGGTGTCAGCAAGACCGCTGACAGCAAAGAAATTAAGCGAGCCTACCGTAAGCTTGCCATGAAATACCATCCAGATCGCAACTCTGATGATCCTGATTCGGAAGACAAATTCAAAGAAGCTTCAATGGCTTATGAAGTATTAAGCGACGAAGAGAAACGTTCAGCCTACGACCGTATGGGCCATGCAGCCTTTGAAAACGGCATGGGTGGCGGCGGCTTCGGCGGCGCAGGTGGTGGCAACTTCCAAGATATCTTTGGCGATATCTTTGGTAACTTCGGTGATATCTTCGGTCAGCAGCGTGGCGGCGGCGGTGGGCGTTCGCGTCGCGGCTCTGACTTGCGTTATGTGATTGAGCTGACATTAGAAGAAGCCGTACGTGGCTGCAAAAAAGAAATCAGTTTCACGGCTCCTGCGCCTTGTGATACCTGTGATGGTAAAGGGGCAAAAAATGCGTCTGATGTGGTCACCTGTCAGACTTGTCATGGCCAAGGTCAAGTACGTATGCAGCAAGGTTTCTTTGCGGTACAGCAAGCTTGTCCTCATTGCGGCGGTACTGGTAAACAGATCAAAAACCCTTGTTCGGACTGTCATGGTAACGGCGTAAAAGACAAATCACGCACGTTAGAAGTCTCTATCCCTGCAGGCGTCGATGATGGTGATCGCGTTCGTCTAGCAGGCGAAGGCGAGGCAGGCGGCGCTGGCGTACAAAACGGCGATCTATATGTCGAAGTACGCGTCAAACAGCACAATGTCTTTACCCGTCAAGGCGCTGACCTATATATGGATGTACCAGTAAGCATTACTGATGCAGCATTGGGCAAAGAAGTCGAAATCCCAACCTTAGATGGCAAAGTAAAAATCAAAGTGGCAGAAGGTACGCAAAGCGGTAAGTTACTGCGTGTACGCGGCAAAGGCGTAACGCCAGTCCGTACTACCATGAAAGGTGATTTGATTTGCCGTGTGGTTATTGAAACGCCAGTGAATCTGACTCGTGAGCAAAAAGACTTGCTACGCCAATTCCAAGACACGTTGGATGACGATAGCAAGCATCAACAGTCGCCGCATAAGAAGTCATTCTTCAAAAAAATCGGCGACTTATTCGATTAAGAAATAATCTAACTAAGTAGCTAGTATTAAACTAAGCCCAAAGGTTTCACATGAAACCTTTGGGCTTTTTATTGATGGTATAAAAAGCCATTCATGTGATGATATTTGCTAAACTTACGATAAATGATAGTCAAAAATAGTTTCACTAAATATAAAACATCTAAGGTAAAAACATGAGCGAACAAGTAAATAATAAATCTATCAATGTTGGGGTAATTGGTGCAGGCGGCCGTATGGGTCGTATGCTTATCGAGGCAGTACAGAATAACCCGCAAACTACATTAAAAGCAGCAATTGAGCGTCAAGGGTCTAGCCTAGTTGGAGCAGATGCCGGCGAAGTTGCTGCTATCGGTCATTTAAACGTGCAAATCGTTGATGACTTAGCCGCTGTGATTAACGATATCGATGTACTGATTGATTTTAGCTTGCCTGATGCCACTGAAGAAAACATGCAAGTTTGTGCTGAGCATAATGTTGCTATGGTCATCGGTACCACAGGATTCAATGAACAGCAAGAACAAGTGCTGGCAAAAGCAAGTGAGAAAATCACTATCGTATATGCGGGCAACTATTCGACAGGCGTCAATTTATCATTGAAGCTACTCGGTATGGCTGCCAAAGCGTTTGGTAATGATGCTGATGTAGAAATCATTGAGGCACATCATAAGCATAAAATTGATGCGCCTTCTGGTACGGCGTATATGATGGCCGAAGCCGTCGCGGAAGCGCGTGGACAGAACCTAAAAGACGTTGCTATCTATGGCCGCGAAGGACAAACTGGCGAGCGCGAATCTGGGACAATTGGTATTCACGCAGTACGTGGTGGCGAAATCGTAGGTGATCATACTGTGATGTTTATCGCAGATGGCGAAGTGGTCGAGATTACCCATCGTGCACGCGCGCGCATGACATTTGCCGCTGGTGCAGTACGTGCCGCAACTTGGGTTGTTGAGCAGGAAGTAGGTCAGTACAACATGCAAGATGTACTTGGATTAAGTGACTAACGACTATTTATGGTTGACGGTCAAGTTTAGCGTTATAACTGATGGCTCGATGACTTAATAGCAGCAAGGGAGTAGGTATGAATAGCATTAAACGTTATATTAGTCATAGACTGATTGGTGCTGTTTGTACCATCAACCTTGCAAGCCTATCAGCCTTTGCATTGAGTCTAACGGTTCTACCAATTACCGTACAAGCCAGTACTTCTCAAACCTATGTTATCCATACTTATAGCGGGGCTAATTTGTTACCTGCAGTTAGGCAGCAATTAAATAGTAGCGCAGACGGTGGTACAGTGACTACCTATCAAGATAAATTGGTACTGCGAACGACGGCACGCAATTATCAGGCGGTACAGCAATTGTTGTCTCAGATTGACCGTCAGCCACAGGCATTGACGGTCGCCGTACGTGTTGGCAATAGTAGTAGCAGGCAAGGTAGTATTCAGCAGGGTCAGGTTATTATTACCAATCGTGGTATTCAAGGTGCAGGGATTATTAGTCAACGTAGCAGCCAGCAGCAGAGTAGTAATCTATATCAAGTACAAACGTTGTCTGGCAGTGCGGCGAGCATCAGCACAGGTACGCTCTACTCGCTCACCCAAACCTATAATCCTAATAATCATTCAACTTATCATCGTTCAGCTAACGATAACTTCAAACCACAGATCGTGATTCAGCAGCAAATACTACTGCCAACGACACAAGGTATTGCCGTCACACCAAGACTGCTGCCTAATGGACAGGTGGAAGTACAACTATCCCAAGTGGAAGAAAGGTTAGTGCAGCCGAATTCACCTTATAATCAAATGAGTTCTACTAACAATTCTACTAACAGTGCTAGCAATGCTATTCGGGGTCAAAGATTGAACAGTACGATTATCGTGCCACGTGGGCAGTGGGTGACGATTGGCCAAGTTTCACAAAACTCAAGCAGTAGCGCCAGTAACGGTAGCCGAACTATTAATAACAATAATAGCGTGCCTATTTCTTTAAGAGTTGACTAGTTATTAATTCATTACGCACAAAAAAGCGCGACACGGGTATTAACCGTGCCGCGCTTTTTTGTGAAACATTACAAATACTAGTCAATATAAACCACTTCGAGCGGTGGAAAACCATTGAACTCTACCGATGAGTAAGAGTTGGTATAAGCACCAGTAGTGAGCCAGTAGATTTTATCACCAATCTCAAGCTCTTCTGGTAGCTGATAGCCTGCTTCTTCATACATAATATCAGTTGAATCACAGGTTGGGCCTGCCAGTACTACTGTACCTTCGCTGGTAGACGTTTCCATCTTGGGCGTATAGACAGGGTACTTGATAGCTTCACCTAGCGTCTCGATTAAGCCTTGGAATAGACCAACATCGGTATATACCCAACGAGTCAAATCGGTATCAGACTTACGAGAGATCAGTACCACATCACTGACCAACACGCCCGAACCACCAACCAACGAACGACCCGGCTCTAAAATAATCTCCGGCATTTCGTCATCATTATAGTCGTCAGTCAGATAGCTGGTAATCTCTTCTGCATAGACTTTAATAGGGTTAACTTCGCTGATGTAATTGGTCGGGAAGCCACCACCCAAATTAATCATTTGCAGCTTGATACCTTCTTCGTTCTTCATCCAGTCAAACATATATTTAACTTTAGATAATGCATCATCCCATGCAGCGACGTCTTTTTGCTGGCTACCGACGTGGAACGAGATACCATAAGGAACCAAGCCAAGCTCGCGTGCTTGAACCAGTAGGTCGATTGCCATATTAGGATGGCAACCAAACTTACGTGATAATGGCCATTCTGCTGTCTCTGATCCTTGCACCAAGATACGCACAAATACTTTAGAACCTGGAGCGTGTTTGGCAATGTTTTTTAGATCCGCTTCTGAGTCAGTCGCATATAGATCGATGCCTTTCTCAAAAGCATATTTAACATGTTCAGCTTTTTTGATGGTGTTGCCATACGAAATACGAGATGGCTCAACGCCGCAACCAAGCACGCGATCAAGCTCATAAATAGAGGCACAGTCAAAGTTTGAACCAAGGTTTGCTAGTAGATCGATTACTTCCACCGCCGGGCTAGCTTTCATTGCATAATGCAGTTTTGCATTAGGAAACAGGCTTACCATTTCGTGGTATTTGGTTTCGATACGACTAAGGTCAACTACTAAGAAAGGCGTCTCGCGACCTTCAGCAGCCTTGGTAAATTTCTGCCAGCTGGCAGGTTCAAAATATTGGTCAATTTTGATCATTGTCATAGTAGTAAACCTTTTGTGGAAACTGTATCGGTTAGAAAAATTATCGCCAAACAGTGAATGCTAAATATTAACACCCACTGTAGACGTAACTATGTGAAGGATAAAGACGAAATAAAAAGATAAGAATAAAGAGTAGGGCTTTAAGAATTGACGGCTTGTGTCTGTTTTTCTGCTGATTGAGATTCTTGCTTTTCACGTATTTTAAGAACTTTGCGGACTTTATCACGAGCACGAGTCTGTTTAAGACGAGACAAGTAGTCAACGAAGATTACGCCATTTAGGTGATCCATTTCATGTTGGATACAAACAGCAAGCAATCCTTCAACTACCTCATCGATGACCTCACCGTTACCGTCTAACGCTTCGATACGGACTTTATTAGGACGCTCGACTTTGTCATAGACATTAGGTACAGATAAGCAGCCTTCTTCATACGGTTGCTTTTCTTCTACCAGTGGCGTGACTTTTGGATTGATAAAAACTCTAGGAGAGCTTTTGTCTTCAGACAAATCCATAACGATAAGCTGAATATGATGATCCACTTGACTGGCTGCAAGCCCAATGCCTTGAGCATCATACATCGTCTCGATCATGTCTGCGATTAAGGTTTTGATTTCAGCAGTCACTTCCTTGACAGGCTTGGCGATAGTACGCAAGCGAGGATCTGGGTAACTTAAGATAGGGAGTAGTGCCATAACGCTCACCTCAATGATAAGGACAAAATAGGGTTGATATTATAAGATAAATGGGGACAAAAGTAATGCTTATCAATACTTTCGCAGTCATATGATGCTATATGTATATAGAAAGACTAAATTTCGATGATAAATGGCATAAAAAAGCCCTGCTTAACGCAAGGCTTTGTTTATATAGTATTTTAATTAGCTAGTAATTAATTTATGACCAAGCTATGCACAGCTTATAACTAATTATGCACGGCGTTTGTTTACAATCATTTCATATAAGAACAGTAGGATAATTGCACCAATTACTGAGAATATAAGACCAGTGAAACCGCCATCAGCGTTAATACCGATTAGGCCAGCTAGGAAACCACCTAGCATTGCACCAACGATACCCAATACGATAGTCATAACCCAACCCATAGGGTCATTACCTGGTTTGATAGCACGTGCTAATAAACCTGCGACTAAACCTACAATAATCATCCAAATAAAGCTCATGTTATTCTCCTAATATTATTAATATTTATAATGTGTTACAAATTTTGATAAATCTATTGTAAACACTCCTCGGACGCAAAAGTAAGCATAAAATGTTACTACTGTAGGGGCTATGTGAGGAAAAAGTCCGATTTGCTATTGAGTAAGAGCAATAAGTAAACGAAAGGTTACAAAGGTAGCAGTGGTGCTAACAGCGTTTATCAACGTGGTACTTGTAAGGCTGAATCCATATAATTAAGATATGTAAATATTAGGGTGGTGTTCTAAAAAGTATGCTGGCATCAGACGTAGCCATAATTGACATAAAAGAACACCAGATCAAACACTTTTAAGTGATTATCGAGCTTCTTAGAGAAACAACAGGTTCTTCTAACGGCTCGTTTTAGTCGGTGTCTAAGACGGCAGTTATTGCCTTCTATGCCTACCGTATGCTGTTTGCCAATTCGTTTGTTATCACTTTTAAAGGCGGTTATAAAACTGTCCCAGTTGTCCATACTGATAGAGCCATAGCTGACTGTAAGCTGCTTTAAACGTGCTCTTAACTTCTTAGCCGTTTTTAGGTCACGTTTGCCCCAGACATAAGCGACAATCTCATTAGTAGCACGGTCATAAGCGTAGATGAGCCAGACTTTACGCTTCTTGCGATACACGTAAGTCCAGAACTCATCAACCTCTAAGCGTTCATAATAGCGCTTCTTAGGCGCGATCTTATAAACAGATGAGCCTATGGTGCCAAGTACTTTACCAATGCTAACCTTGGCTATAACGGCTATGTCTCTAACACCACAACCTCGGACAGTCATCAGTCGTATGAGATCTTCTATTCTAGAGTGACAGCCGTTATAGGTTACTGCATGATCGCCAATAAACTGACGTTTGCAGTCCTTACATTGGTAGTTCTGCTTGCCATAGCTTTTTATGCCATTTTTCTTTAGACTAAGACTGTGACAGTCGGGGCAATTGATCTGTATTTGTGTCTTCATAACCTCAAATATATCATCTTGCTTTGACTGTCACCCTTCCTTTATTACCCCAGCATACTTTTTGATACACCACCAATATTAGAAATAAAAAACGCAGCCATCTATTAGATGAGCTGCGTTTGTATAGAGAAAAATAAGAAAAGCTATTTCTTGATTCTAGCTAAAAGCGTTAGCCATTATGCAATGCGGTTAATAAACGCTGATGAATCCCTTCAAAACCGCCATTTGACATAACCACAATCGCATCACCTGCTTTTGCATGACCGCTGATATGCTCAATGATAGCATCAATGCTTGATAGCACTTGTTGGTTGCCGATAGAGTCGCTAGTAGACTTAGCTTGTTCGATGACCTCTTTTAAGCCCCATTCTAGACCAGTAGGCTCGTACCATAATGTGTAGTCAGCAAGTGCCGCTGATTGAGCCAAGCTGTCTTGATGAATACCCATTTTCATGGTGTTGCTACGCGGCTCAATGATAGCCCAAATGAGTCTATCAGACAGCTTCTTTTTGGCACCATCCAATGTGGTCGTAATAGCCGTTGGATGATGGGCAAAATCATCAAAGACTAAGATATCATTGACGTCGCCGATCAGCTCCATCCGGCGCTTGATACCAGCGAAATCTGATAAGGCAGCACAAGCAGTCTCAACACTGACGCCAACATCATAGGCCGCAGCCACAGCAACTAAAGCGTTATTGACGTTATGGATACCGCTCATTGACCAGTTTACGATAGCAGTTGCCTCTTCATTAGCGGCAAAACTGACTTTGAAATGGCTACCGTCTTCTTGAATTAGCTCAGCCTGCCAATCGCTACTATCTTTTAGAGCACGCGCATTTTCGCTAATATCAGCTAAAGTAGAGTCGATGACAGCAGTACGCCAGATAGGTGTCCAAACCCCTTTCGCTAGCGTATCTTCTAAACTAATGGTCGCGGCTGGCATGATGATTTTGCCAGTGCTTGGAATCATACGCACCATATGGTGGAACTGAGTTTGTATCGCATTAAGATCTGCAAAGATATCCGCATGATCAAACTCAAGGTTATTCAAAATAGCAGTACGCGGACGATAGTGAACGAACTTCGAACGCTTATCAAAAAACGCAGAGTCGTACTCATCTGCTTCAATCACAAAGTAACCGGATTTATCATCAGAGCTTTTATCAACTCCCAAGTAGCTGCTGTGTGCAAACACTTGCTGTAAGTGCTCGTCAGTCGTATCAACCAATGGTACACCGCCAATCAAAAACCCTGCATCGATACCAGCATAATGTAATATCCACGCAAGCATAGTCGTGGTTGTGGTCTTACCATGCGTCCCTGCAACAGCGATTACGTGGCGTGACTGCAATACTTGCTCAGATAAAAACTGCGGACCTGAGGTATAGCGCAAGCCATTATCTAGCATATACTCAATCACATCCATGCCGCGCTTCATCGCGTTCCCAACGACGACTAAGTCTGGCGTTGGTTGCAAGTGCTCTACTAGGTAGCCCTCTTCGATAGTCACGCCAGCATTTTCGAGCTGAGTGGACATAGGAGGATAGACATTGGCATCTGAACCCGTGACCGTATGTCCAAGCGCACGTGCTAGCAATGCCAGTGAGCCCATAAAAGTACCACAAATACCAAGGATATGAATATGCATAGACGTTCCGTACGCGCTTGAATGAAAAGAATAGAAAGCGGATAAAATAAAGTATGAGGTGCCTAGCTGTCATCAGTAAAAATAAACGCTTTGATAAACAATGACCAACACATCAGCTGGGCAAACAAGCAATCATTGTAAAGTAAACCCTGTTCGATGACCAATAAAAAACGCCTAACAAGTAGGCGCTATGTAGCTAATGTAATTTGGCTGTTTTAGTATGTAGAGATACGCCAGCTAACAGTCAGCATGATGACGTTTTTATTTGCGAGATAACGTATAGTCATCCTCTAAATTATCGTGCTCATCGATCCGTATCAAATGATTGTCTTGGATATGGTAGGTCTCGATATTTTTCCCTTCATAGACAATGGTGATTTTATCATTGTCTTGTCGGTAGATGCCCGATTCGAGTAGAGGTGTTTTTGGTTTTTCAGGATTATGATAATAACTTGTTTTTAGTACGGAACCATCAGCGAATAAGTTCAATGTGACATCGATACTGTCGCAATCTGTACAAGAGACCATGCCGCCATAATCGCCCATCAATGTTGCTTGCAGCATACTGCTTTTCGCTTCTGATCGCTCCATAGAGCTGTCTGCATAGGTATCTTTATTTGACTGAGCAGCAGCAATTAATGATTGCCCTTCCACCATTTCGCCTGTTTCATCATCATTCGCTAGCTCAGCATTTCTAGCATTGTCATCTTGCAATGATTGTGAAGCCTCCTGCGATTCAGAACCAGTCGACGCGAACGTCGATACCATGTCTTTATCGGTATTGGACGAGGCACTATCACAGCCTACGAGTAGCACGCATAGTGATGCTACCAGTAACGAAGGACGCCACCGTTTTACGATAGCAAGCGTAGTAGAGCGAACGGGAGCAAAATATATCATGGTCATACCAAAAACAGTTTTTAACAAGTATTTTTCAAGCTCATCTATACTATCGACAACGTAAAGCCATTGTCAAAGATAAGGATAATAAGGCATGGGCGCGTAGTAATAATATAAATTAAGAACTTGATAGCATTATCTTATATTCAAAATACAGATAGCTTATGAGTAGAAAGCGACAAATATCTAATGCTTATCCGTTTATAAGGTAAGCTGACTAAAGATATCAAAGGCTTGAAAATATCTCTGTGGGCTTTTTGTTGTTGGCCTTATATCTAAAAGGCATAAGTTGATATTAGCGATACCTGTTGGTAACGCTAATATGGGTTGTAAGGGCGGGTTAATAGTAGACAAAAAAATAGACATTGTATCGAAGATAGCAATGTCTATTTTAAAAGCGGAACTAGGAAAGAAACCTAACGTCTTATTGAGTCATAAGATACTACTTGGAAGATTTTACGATACGCATTAATATTAAGACATGTACGATCAGCAGCACACTAAATAGAATCAACGACTGCTCAGGGATACTTAATCCCATAAGCGTCCAATCAACAGAGGCGCATTCGCCAGATCCTGCAAATACTTCTTTGAATACTTGTAGGATAGGGAGGGTATCAAGCCAATAGTTCAGTCCTGGACCACAAGAAGGTACTTGGTCAGCAGGTAAATGTTGCAGCCATACATGGCGTGCTGCTACCGCAGTTGCCCAGCCGATACCTACTAGACTCCCAAGCCATAGCAATAGTCTTATCACTTTAGACTTAGGATTAAACAACGCTGATATCAGGGCAAAACCGCCCATGACGATTAGACCCACACGCTGAAAAATACAGAGCGGGCAAGGCGAAAGCCCTAGATGACGCTGTAAATAGAACAGCGCAAAACTCATGCCTATGATGGCCATTATCACCAAAAATACTTGCAGGTTACGGTAAGTGGTTAGCTGTCGCATTGTGCGGTTACTCTTATGGGTTTATCTATAATAGATGTGGCGTAGCAATCCAGATTAAACAGTCAAAATTGCACAGTCAGGACTTAGTAATTAATAACTAGCAACTTAGCGATACTGCTGTAAAAATTCCGCAAAGTCTTCTGTTTCAGACTGCTCAATCTCAGCTTGCTGTAAGATAGATTTTTCTGCCAATACTTCGTATTTAGCTTGAGTATTTGGACTAAGTGTCTGCTGTAATAAAGACTCGCGATGCTGCTGAGCCAACGTAAATCCAAGCTGCCATAAGCTGCCTAAGCGTTTGCTATCGGAATTTACTTGTGCAGAGATAGTCGACTCAGAGTGTCCTGCTTTGCCTTGCATCAATGCTACAGCCGCGCGGTAATCGTTACCACCGTAGTGAGCATCAAGCAATGCAGCAAGCGGCTGCATACGCTCTAAATGCGTTAGCATCCAGCTTTCAAGTGACTGCTCTTGGCCATTATTGATAATATGCAAGTCATCACGGCGACCTTCATTGACCACACGCTCAAGATTGATAGCGAGCGTATCTTCTTCTTCAGGTAGCAGGTCTGGTGAGTCACTGAACAGACAGTACAGCGCCATCACTTCCAAGAAACAAGCGCTAGAGAGGCGAATACCAACATCACTATATGGATCAAGATCGATAGCGCGGAACTCAACATAGGCGATACCGCGACGCTCAAGCGCTTCGGTTGGTGTTTCACCGCTCATTGCGATTTGTTTAGGACGAATAGGGCTGTAGTACTCGTTTTCTATTTGTAGAATATGATTGTTAATTTGGATCGGGTTACCATCTTCGTCTTCTAAGCCAAGCTTAGCAAAGCTCTCGTGCGGCGTTTGAATGGCACGGCGTAGACCATCGACATACTCTGGCAGATAGTTGTAACGGATATCAAGCTGCTCTTGCACGCTATTTGTATAGCCAAGCTTGCCCATACGCAGGCTAGTCGCAGCAGGTTTGTAATAAGTCGAATCATTGAGCAATTCTAAATCGTGCTCACGCCCAGCAACAAAGCAAGGACATACGCTTGGACTTGCACCCAGTAAATACAACACAATGCTGGTCAGTCGCTTAAAGTTGCGAATAAGCCCTAGGTATTTTTCGTTTTTGAACTCTGTCAATGTCTGCTCTTGTGCAGCTGGGCTATGCGCTTGCCACGTCTCAAAGAGCGTATCACCAAAAGATAGATTGTAATGCAGACCAGCAATCGTCTGCATACGGCGACCATAGCGGATACCAAGACCGCTGCGATAAAGGGTTTTTAGCTTACCTGTATTAGAGCTACCATAATCAGCCAGTGGAATATCTTCATCTTTAGAAGACAACATACAGGGCATAGATAGTGGCCACATCAGCTCGCCGTCAGGCATGCCTTGATACACCAATACATGCAATTGACGCAGCATATTGAGTGTCTCTTTTGGCGAAGCTTTTGGTTCGGTGATAAGCTCAAGCAGGCTTTCTGAATAATCGGTAGTAATAAAAGGATGGGTCAATTTTGATCCGAGTTTGGCTGGATGCGGCGTCTGTGCCAAAAAACCATCAGGTTTTACGCGCAGGCCCTCTTTTTCAATACCGCGGAGCATACCCGTTAAATGCTGGCTGTCAAACCAATTGGGAATGTCAAAATTAACAAAGCTACTCGCAAAATTACTCATAATAGTCATCTATTGTTATTTATTATGGCGGATCAAAGCACGATGGGCGTTTGTCCATAAAATAGGTAAATGTTCGGTCAATAATCCCGTCAGTTTAGCTCAAAGCCGTGGTTAAAACCACGAACAATTACAAATACGATAAGCTTTAGGCAACGCGATTTGTGAGGATTTTGACCCTGTTTTTAATACAAATTCATCTCGAATATAGCGTTATTCTGGCCAGATAGTTTGATAAAAAAGCATCTACCTGAGAGATAGATGCTTTGTTCATTATGCCTACCAGCCATTTGACATGGTGTTCGCACACTATCGCATTATCTTGATAATCATAGCGCGACCGCGTCTATTTAGCTTATATAGAGAATGACGAACCGCAGCCGCAAGTGGTCGTGGCATTTGGATTGGTCACCACAAAGCGTGCCCCTTCCAGTCCTTCAGTATAGTCAACGGTCGAGCCTTGCAAGTATTGATAGCTTAGCGAATCGACGACTAACGTCACATCCCCATTATCAAAATTGGCATCGTCTTCGTTTAGATCGTTGGCAAAGTTAAACCCGTAAGAGAAACCAGAACAACCGCCACCTGTCACATAAACACGTAACATAAGATCGCTATCACCTTCTTCTTCGCGTAGACGGCGTACTTTTTGCGCCGCACTATCAGTTAGGCTTAATACGGTTGGGTCTACTGGCTGGCTTGAGCTTGGACTAAATTGGTTGGCTGATTCGTTCATATCTACCTCAGTTGCTAGGATCAAATGCGGTCGTCGTCCTGTTTGGGTTTGCAATAGGGTACTTGCAAATAAAGATACGCACGGCGTTTGATTCAATTGGGTGCTGTCATTATGGCAAAGCTATTGGTGCATTATAAGCTGCTTGTACAATTTCAAAATAGTATTTGTGCCACCACAATATTTTATTGGCTCTATTGATAGTGGGCACTTATCTTTTAGCAGTATATCATAATGGGGGTGCTGTTACGTTTGTCAAGAGTGATGCAACTACTGAGTTTTACTAATGAATAGCAGTGTCCCAATTTTGATATTGTGTTTTTTAAAATAACTGCGTCAATGGGCTAAACCAATAACCAGACTAAAAAATAATAGCGTGTGACTGTATAAAACACTACTTAATAATATTAGGCAGTCTTAAAGCTTATTAGTCATATTACGGTATTTTACGGCCATAACCTTTATAATAGTAACAACCATGTATGAGCTCAAGAGTCGCTTGTACAACATAAGGTGTTTGGCGTAATAAATACTTAGTTTTGAAATAGTTATTTAATTGTTTGCCTATGTGGCAAGCGTTTGAAATAATAGCCGCCAGTTGGCATACCCTATGTGTGTTTCTTATTGCCCTATATCTATATTATTGTTGAGATGAAGAAATTATATGATCGAATTTAAAGACGTTGGTGTTCGCCGTGATGGTCGTGAATTGTTTGCAGGTGCAAGCTTTCAGCTCCATCCAGGTCACAAAGTTGGACTGACGGGCAACAACGGCACAGGCAAATCTACTTTATTTGCGCTGTTACTGACGCAGATGGGTACAGGCGATACAGAAGTCACCCTTGATAAAGGTGAAGTCAGTATTCCTGATAGCTGGCATGTGGCGCACATGGCACAGGAAGTTGGTGCTACGACGCAGTCTGCAATCGATTATGTATTGAGCGGTGATGAGCAGTGGTATGAAATTAATGCTGCGCTAAATGATTTGAGCAGCGTGAGTGATGAGCAAATTGGTGTGCTACACCAGCAGTTCGATGAAATCGACGGATATCGTACGCCGACCAAAGCGGCGCAAATTATGGCAGGTCTTGGTTTTAAGACTAGCCAGCATGAACTGCCAGTAGAAGGGTTTTCTGGTGGTTGGCGTATGCGCTTAAACCTCGCCAAGACCTTGATGAGCCGTGCTGATCTGATGTTACTCGATGAGCCAACCAACCATTTGGACTTGGACGCTATCTTGTGGCTTGAAACATGGATCAATGCCTATATGGGTCTGGTCATTGTCATCTCGCATGATCAGGCGTTTCTAGATGCAACCGTCGGTCATATCCTGCATGTAGAGCAACAAAAAATCACCCTTTATACTGGTAACTATCAGCAATTTATTCGTACCCGTCACGAGCGTATGGCTCAGCAGCAGCAAGCGTTTGAAAAGCAAGAAGCGACTAAAGCGCACTTGGATGACTTTATTCGTCGTTTCCGTGCTAAAGCCAGTAAAGCCAAGCAAGCACAGAGCCGTATTAAGCAGTTGGAGCGTATGGCAGAGCTATCACCAATGATGGCTGACAACCCATTCTCGTTCCAATTTTATGAGCCTGCAAACATGAGCTCACCGCTGATTGAGCTGACCAACGCAGATATTGGCTATAGCGATACACCGCTTCTACACAATGCCAATGTACAGGTAACACCCGATACCCGTCTTGGTTTATTGGGTATGAACGGCGCTGGTAAATCAACGTTGATTAAAGCATTAGTCGGTGAACTTGGCGTACTAACAGGGAAATATCGTGTTTCGGATACCCTAAAGCTAGGCTATTTCAATCAGCATCAAATGGACATCTTAGATGCCAAAGCAACGCCTATAGAGATGTTACGTCGCCTAGCGGGCAAAACCTCTGATGCAATGCTACGCTCGTTTTTGGGTAGCTTTGACTTCCGCGGTGAGCGCATTGATACACCAAGTGAGCTATTCTCAGGTGGTGAGCGTGCGCGTTTGACCTTGGCGTTAATTGTTTGGCAACGTCCAAATGTCCTTGTACTCGATGAGCCAACCAACCATTTAGACTTGCAAATGCGTCAAGCATTGACTATCGCCTTACAAGGCTTTAAAGGTGCAGTGGTACTGGTATCGCATGATCGAGAACTAATTGCCAATGTCTGTGATGAGCTGTATCTGGTACATGATGGCATCATCGAAGAGTTCGATGGCGACATTGGTGACTATGGTAAGTGGCTAGCAGAGAAGCGCAAGCAAGAGAACGCATCAGATAAGAATACCGGTAAGAAAAAAAGTAAAAAAGAGAGTAAGAAGTTCGTTTCACGTGAAACAGATAATAGCAAAGTAAGCAACAAAGCATCTGATAACTCATCAAATAGTAAAGCTGTTACACCTGCACTTAGTAAAGAAGAGCAGCGTAAGCTAGCGGCTGAACAACGTAAAATGACAGCACCTATCCGCCGTGAGATAGAGGAAACGGAAAAGACACTGGCTAAGATTGATAAGCAGCTCGTGACGCTGGAAGAAAAACTGGCTGATACGGAGCTGTACGAAGAGAGCCGTAAGTCTGACTTGCTTGTATTGCTCAATGAGCAAACGGCGCTACAGCAGCAACATAGTGATAATGAAGAAAAGTTACTACTATCAATGACGACTTTAGAAGAGATGGAAGCTAAGTTCGCATAAAGCGTTCTAGATAGTTAGTTATATAAGCAGACATAAAAAAGGGATGGCATAAGCCATCCCTTTTTTATTACATTATTCCTTACGATATTTGCCATCGCCGTACGACAGTATTTCCATCGTGGTCGTACAAAGCTGACAGTTTATTTCACCAGCAGCGGCTTTTGATAAATCAAGGATACGACCTCTAATAAAAGGTCCTCTGTCCGTGATTTTTACAACGACGCTCTGCTTTGTCTTTTGATTGGTTACTTGTACCTTCGTACCGAACGGTAACGTGCGATGTGCAGCGGTTAATGAGTTCATATTGAAAATACTGCCACTCGCTGTGCGCTTGCCATGAAACTTACTACCGTAATAACTGGTATTGGCAGCGAAAACTGTGGTGCTAATTAGTAGCGATAAAGTGACAACCAAAGACTTGATTAAATAAGACATTTAATACCTTTAAGCAATTAATAAAATAGACAGATGCTCTTGCCTACGTTATCTATACTCCCTATGAGTATGAATAATAGGGGATTCTACAAGAGCTAGCTTGTCATATTATTACTGCCGTGTAAAAAACTCATGAGGTCAAATAGCTGTTTTTTAAGGAAAAATACCTATTTTTTAGAAGGAATAACGATGGCGTAGGTACTAAAATTAGACTTATAAAGAGTGATTCTCATAAAGAAGCCGACAAAATACTGTAAAGCCAACAACGCAATATAAATAGGTAATATATAAAGACCAAATCTATCGATATAGCATAATTATCGTTATGAAAGCTCAAATAGAAATAGATAATATAATGTAAAAAAACCTTGCTATATTCTTACTATTTTGTAGAATGCATAAGGTTAAACATTATTCTAGAGTATCTATCAAATGTACTCATGATAAGTTTGATCTTTTATCAAATAATCTATTTTTTATCGTCTTTCGAGGAAGTTTTATGTTGAAAAAAATTGCGATTGCTTCAGTTGTTGCTGCTATGATTCCATTTAGCGCAGCTAATGCCGATCTTGGTTCTAGCTTTAAAACGGCAGAAACTGGTCGCACTATCGAGCAGATTTATAAGCAGTGTGGTATTGGTGGTGCTTTGTTTGGTAATTCTAGCCCTATCTTAGCTATTATCTCTAACGTGACTTGGGATTTAGGTACTACGGCTGCTACTTCTGACTCTATGTCTCCTGAAACTTGCCAAGGTGGTAACGTTAGAGCTGCGGTTTTGATTAAAGAAGCCTTCCCAAGTGTTGAAAAAGATCTAGCTTCAGGCCAAGGTGCTCATTTATCTGCCCTACAAAGTGTTGCTAACTGTGATTCAGCCGCTAGCGTACGCGCACAGTATGGTCAATATACTCAGACTTCTGCCTATCGTACTGCTACGCAAGATCAAAATGCTGAGACGCTATTTAGCATCGTTAAAACAAGCTGTGCTATCTAAAGCTTGTCAGTTTTAAGTTTTGAGTCATCGGTTTAATTATTAAGCTTTTGACTGTTTAATGATAAAAACACGTAAACCTAGTGCTTACGTGTTTTTTATTGCTTATGTGTTTATGGTGCTAATAAAAAATGCAAAAAATATTTTTGTGCGTAGCTTGTTTTGCTGTATCTACTGTCTGTGCTGCTGAACCCTACGTAATGAATTCGGCAATGGATTCGATAGTAGTTGAAGAAAAAGACAATAATGTTTTTACTCACGATGGGAATGCTGATAATAATGAGACTTCTGAACCACGCGTGCTTGCTAACGGACTGGATGTTTCATTAGCGCAAATGCAAGGCATGCGACTGCCTAGTGATAAAACTATCATTGAAAAAAAACGACAACCCAGTAAAAAGACAGCTACCACTTCTGCCAAGCTAAAAGCATTATCTAAGCACTCTCAATGGCAACATTTACTATTTTACAAAAATGGCAAAGCTGAAGTTATTTCACCAGATTTTTATTTAACCAATCCAAAACCACGTTCAAAACGCAATTTTGATCCTTATGCAGAGCTGATGGCAACGATAGAGCAAATGAATAATGAGGGCGTAGTTTGTAAGTATCCAGCCAGATATTTATGGCTTAATCATCATTTACCAGAACTGAACGTCGATCTCAAAAACTGCTCAAAATTACCCGATGCGAATCAAGAAATAAGCCTGATCCTAGTAAGCAGCTATTTAAAAAACCCAGCTTCTTCATTTGGTCATGTACTGGTCAAAACCAACACGTCTATAGATAATATAAATAATACGAACAGTGATGTTAGAGAGCTATCTAGCGAGGACTTACTTAATAATTCATACAACTTCGGCGCTCGTATTCCAGAAAATGAGAACGGTGCAATGTACGCGCTAAAAGGACTATTTGGGTTTTATGATGCTGGGTTTTCAGAGACGGAATTTTTTAAACAAGACGCGGTATACTCCAAGAACGAGCAACGTGATATGTGGGAGTACGTGCTCAATCTAGATGCCTTTGAAACACAATTATTGAACTATCATTTGTACGAAGCAAAGTCTGCTCGATTTGACTATTATTTTATCAAACAAAATTGTGGTTATCGCTCAGGAGAGATACTTGAGCTGATAAGCGACATAAAAACGACTGAGCGAGTAGGTCCTTGGTATGCGCCAGACTATGTATTCGATCAGCTATTAGAACACGACAACGGCGCTGATTCCTTAGTGTCTTCAGTACGCTATTTGCCCTCTGAACAAACGCAACTGCGCGAGAAGTTTGTACAATTATCTAAGCCAATACAAGCCGTCATAAACTCTGTCATTCGTACAGAAAGCACTGCCCCGCTTGCTACTTTAAACGCGGACGATAGGGCGGTTGCGCTTGATTTTCTGATCTTACATCGTACTTATAAAATCACCCAAGACAATACACTGAAGCAGCGAGCTTTCAAAAGCGAATTGCTCAGTCAGCGTTTTGCGCTACCAGCTAGCAATGGTTTGGCTCAGCTGACTGTACCGAACAAACCCTCTCCAGCATTGAGTAACAAAACCACGCAGACTACCGTCGTTTTATCTGACGAGAGGGCAGAAGTTGGTTTATCGTTATTTGTAAAAGACCCACTTAACGCTCATACAGATATTGATAAGCATTTTGAAGCCGTAAAAGTGTCACTGGGTTATAACTTTGATGAGTATCAATGGACATTGACGGATTTCGTATTTTTGGATATGCAGCAGATTGAAGATCTTAGACAACCGTTATCGGGCGAACCTAAACTGTCTTGGCAACTGAAAACAGGCGCTCGTACAGACATGTTTACTGGCAATCGACATAGCCCTTACGCACAAGTTGGCATTGGCGCAGGCGCTAAGTTTGGTAAACATATACTTGGCTATAGTATGGTCAATGCGACGGTCCATGATCAAGATAGACACGCAGATATCGGTATTGAGCTTGGCTTACGTATGAAACGTAATAACCAAAGTGCTGAATTATCTTACGTCACTTCAAAGCGAGAAGGGCGCACTGCTATTGATGTTGCCAAATTGATATTACGCCAGCAGCTATCAAAGAATAACGACGCCAGACTTATAGTGACGTATTCAGACACTGTGATGGCCGATAATAGCGTAGTGTTAGGTGATTCAAATACGATAGATGCTGCTATCGCTTGGCATCATTACTGGTAATATTTATATAACGGTGTTTGTTGTAATTATTGTTATGATGATAAGTAGGCTACAAAAAGTTGCTATAGCAAAATTTAGTAGCCATTTATACCGTATCGTTTGAAATTGGCAGACTGATACCACTAATATGTTTTTATTTTGGGGAAAATAACATGGCAGAGAAAAACTACTATGACATTTTAGGGGTCAAAAAAGACGCCTCAGACGCTGATATCAAAAAAAAATACCGTAAGCTCGTTCGTCAGTATCATCCCGATGTCAGTGATCATCCAGACGCTGATAATAAAATTGCAGAAATAAACAACGCTTACGAAACGATCAGAGATAAAGAAAAGCGCGCCGAATATGACGCTATGCTCAATAATCCATTTGCTGGTCAAAGTAGATCAAGTGGGTTTGGTGGTAGTGGGCAAACTGATGCGGGTCAAGGTGGTTTTCGCTGGGAAGATATCAAAGACCAGTTTGGTGACGGTGAGGCCTTTGGTGATGGTGGTTTTCGCTTCGATGACATTTTTTCAGCATTTGGTCGCGGCGCACGTGGGTCAACTGGTGGACAAACGGGCAGTCGCTCTCAAAGCAGCGGATTTGATCAATTTGGTGGTGGCTTTGGGACGCAAGATAGCAAAGGTCAAGATCAACATGCCGAGATTACCGTTGATTTATCTTCAGTCTATAGTGGCGACGACTATAGTATTAAGTTAAACGTCCCTGTTCGTCAGCCCAATGGCAATGTCGACTACGACAATAAAACCCTTAAGATAAAAATCCCTAAAGGTATCACTGACGGTAAGCAAATTCGTTTAGCAGGGCAAGGTGCTGCTGGTAGCAGTAATGGAAAAAATGGCGATTTGTTTTTGAAGGTTAAAATTCGTCATGATGCCAATATTCGTATAGAAGGTGCAGATGTTTATCAAACTGTGAATATTGCACCGTGGGAAGCGGCACTGGGTGAGAAAATCAACGTCAGTACGCCAGCGGGTACGCTTGGTGTGACCATTCCTAAGAACAGCAAGTCCGGTAGCAATTTACGTCTTAAAGGCAAAGGTATTCCTGCCAAGCAAGCAGGTGACTTGTATCTAACTCTAAATATTGTCAATCCTGATGTCAGTAACGATGCGTCGATACAGGCTTATGAGCAGCTAAAACAAGCCTTTGCGGATATCAATATTAGTCGTTAAACAAGGTTATAAATAACTGTCATTTATTACTGAAGTAATAGACGAATAGCAGAGATGAACACGATACCGATGAAATAAAGAGAAAACGAGGATAATAGCTATGAACCACTCGACTGAATTTACAGACATCATCATGAGCTTAGATGAACTGGTCTCTGCCTGTGGCCAAGAGCGCCAATGGGTCATCGAATTAATCGAAGAAAATATCATTGAATATGATGTGCCAGAGCATGAAAAATTTACTGGTTATCAGCTGACGACAGTGCGCCGTGCATCGCGACTGAGTCGTGACTTTGAAGCCAGCGTACCAGCAATTGGTTTGATACTTGAGCTGTTAGATGAGGTTGAGCAACTGCGCCAACTTAAACGTCAAATAGAGCAGCAAACACCAGTCATCGAAGTTGATATAGACAACCTAAAGTAATCAAATAATCAAAATACCGCATAAAAAAAGGGCCCTTTAAAGGCCCTTTTTTTATATCTATATAAAACACGTCAGCAGAAATTAACGCGAATAAGTAGGATCCGCCGCTGCTGTAAACAACACATCAGTTGAAGAGTTCAAGGCAGTCTCAGCTGAATCCTGAATCACACCGATGATAAAGCCAATCGCAACTACTTGCATCGCGATATCATTTGGAATGCTAAATAAGCTAGCAGCGAGCGGAATCAATAGCAATGAACCACCAGCAACACCAGAAGCACCGCAAGCACTAATCGTAGCAACCAGACTGAGTAGCAGCGCTGATGCAAACGTCACTTCGATACCCAACGTATGAGCAGCAGCAAGCGTTAAGACATTAATCGTAATCGCAGCACCTGCCATATTAATAGTGGCACCTAGTGGAATGGTCACTGAATAAGTGTCTTCATGCAATCCAAGTTTACGGGCAAGGTTCATGTTGACTGGAATATTGGCCGCTGAACTACGCGTAAAGAAGGCAGTAATTCCTGATTCACGTAGACATCTGAACACGAGTGGATAAGGATTTTTGCCAGTTTTGATAAGGACGATAAGCGGATTGGCGACCAACGCAATGAATAACATGCAGCTAATTAACACAATCAAGATACGTGCGTAGCCTGCCAAAGAAGCAAATCCTGTTTCAGCAACCGTGCTAGCGACTAGGCCTAAGATACCAAATGGGGCTAAAGCAATAATCCATTTAACCACTTGTGAGATGGCATCAGCGAAATCACCGACAACATTACGAGCAGTATCACTGGCTTGGCGCAATGCAAAACCAATAATAATTGCCCATGCTAAGATACCAATATAGTTGGCTTCAGCGATTGCATTGATCGGGTTAGCGACCAAGTTCATGAGCAAGTTCGTCAAGACTTCTTTTAGGTCAGCAGGTGGTACTTGTGCGATATCGGCGTTGATCAAGACCAGCTCAGTCGGGAATAAAAAGCTGGCACCGACTGCTGTTAGCGCTGCCAAAAAAGTGCCGAACATGTACATAATAAGCACCGGCTTTACGTAGACTTCATTGCCACTGCGATGTTGACTAATTGCTGCCATAACCAGAATAAATACTAGGATGGGAGCGACTGCTTTTAGTGCGCCGACAAAGAGTGTACCAAGCAACCCTATGGCGGTGCCGATACTTGGCGCCAGCCAACCAATCAATACCCCTAATACCAAGCCAATAATAATAAGCGGCACCAGCCCTATACGCTGATACATCGCAATTAATGAACGCATCTGTACACCCTCAAGTCCGTTAAAAGTAAGTGAATTGTCACAACAGAAAATTTATCGAAGGATGGTAGCATTTTTTGACATATTCGCATACCGCTCATAGCAGTAGCTGTTGCATGCAAATAGAGGAATAGTAGAGTTATACAACTAGTACAAAAAGAATGCAGCACTTATAGGCAAGGGCTAGCTACTCAGAATACCTCATTTATAGGAGGCAAAAGTAGCGATATAGGCAGTAATATATAAGGTAGGAAGAGATTTCGTTGTAAAAGGTAAGAGGGAAATAAACGGCAAAGCTATACTTTAAAGTGGGTCAAATCGTAACCTAATTGCTGGTAGGCTTTATATTTATTGCGACCTTCTTGTGTACTTGTGGCATCAGGTCGGATCAGCTCAAGGACTCGGGAGGGTTTTGAATTATTGGTAGCAGCCATAAAATCGTTGACGGGTCGTGTCGTCGTATTGAGCACGATACCATTAAAATCTGCTGGCATATGATTGCCTAGCAGTACAGGGGCTGATACTTCAGAAGTAGCAATGTTGATGTTGCTATCATCAGTACCTCTATCATCGGTACTTTTATTGTCAGTATCAGAAAGACATTGATGCGGTATAAAACTCGTGGACTCTTGTGCCCAAAGCGCCGTATCTAGATTTGCTAGTAATGTCTCATCTTCAATTAAAATCAGCAAAGACTGAGCGCTTTTGTTAAGCGCCGTCTGAGTCAGCTGACAAATAAAGCCCAAGAAATCTTGGGCCTTACTTTCACTTAATACATAAAAACTAATTTTCATAAATGGATTAAGCCATCTCTGCGCTGTTTTTTAGATACTGCATAAACAATGGCACAGGACGTCCAGTGGCTGCTTTGTCTTTGCCTGAATTCCATGCAGTACCAGCGATGTCCAAATGCGCCCATGCTTGACCTTCTTCAATGAAACGCGATAAGAAGCAGGCGGCAGTTACCGCACCAGCACCTTTACCACCAATGTTTTGCATATCGGCGATTGGTGAATCAAGCTGAGCTTGATACTCATCATCTAAAGGCATATGCCAAATTAGGTCACCTGATAGGTTGCTAGCATTTTCTAAATCAAACAGGATGTCTTCATCATTACTAAATACGGCTGAACGAACATGGCCTAGCGCAACCACACAAGCACCAGTCAAGGTGGCAACATCGATGATGGCTTTTGGCTGATAACGCTGCACGTAGCACAAAGTATCTGCTAGTACTAAGCGACCTTCAGCATCAGTGTTCAAGATTTCAACTGATTTACCATTCATCGCTTTGACGATATCGCCTGGACGCGTGGCATCACCTGATGGCATGTTTTCAGCACAGGCTAGCGCACCAACGACGTTGATTGGTAGACGTGCTTCACATAATGCTTTGATTGTACCAAGTACTGACGCCGAACCACCCATGTCAAACTTCATCTCATCCATCGCCGCACCTGGCTTGATTGAGATACCGCCTGAGTCAAAGGTTACGCCTTTACCGACTAATACGATAGGTGCGTCGTCATTGGTCGCTTGTGCATTGTCATTGCTATTTTTGCTCGCATTTTTAGCTGACTTTTTGGTTGGTAGTTTATCGGCTAATGCCTTTAGACCACTTACTTTTGCGTTGCTAGTGGTTTGCTCGGTAAAGCCTGCATCTGAACTAAATTCTGATTTACCACGGTACTCCATGAGTACCAGTTTACCTTCTTTGGTAGAGCCTTGTGCAACGGCTAAGAAGCAATGCATACCTAGCGCTGACATCTCGTCTTCACCTAGTACTTTCACGGTTAATAGATCAGGATACGTTTTTGCAAGTTCTTGAGCTTGTTCAGCCATGTAAGCTGGGAAGCAGATATTGCCAGGTTCATTGGCCACATCACGAGTGAGGCTCTGACCAGCAAATACTGACTGAGCAAAGGCAAGTGCAGGCTGTAGTGACTCATCAGCTAACAGATAGACATCAGTCAATACAGGAGTCGCTTGCTCAGACTTATACTTGTCAAAGCGGTAGCTCGCTGCCAACAGATTAAGGGCAAATTGACCAAAATGGTTTTCTTCCAGTGCATCACCCAAGGCGACAGTGATAGAAGACACACGCTTTTGAGTGCTGCTATAGATAGTGTTGGCGATTTTTTGCAGTATTGTGTTGTTAAACTTATCAGTGTTACCTACACCGACCAACAGCAGTTGAACAGGGTTTTGCTTAGTGGTTTTTTTATCACCTGCCAGCGCATAGTCAGCAACAGTCTCACAGGTAGTGCCCTTGAAATGTGATACTTCAATCAGCTGCTCAATACGAGTGGTATATTCGGTCAGCACAGATTCAGCCAGAATGTTTTTCTTGTCATCGACTAAAACAACCAGACAAGCATCGTCTTTACTTTTGGCTTCTTTTTTCAGGATTTTTTGCGTATGGGTCTTTGGTAAATGCTGAGATAATTTGATATTCATATAGTTATCCTTATTAGAGTTATGAAAATTGCAGGATTTAAATGACTGCTTATACCTGTCAGATTATTAAATTATTTGGTCTGTTGAGCAATCACAGTAGTGTAGCATATTGCGATAATCGTGCGCAGTTAGCAAGTCTTGGGTAATACGTTTGAATTATTATGCTGTACTAACTTACGCTATGGTTTAACGGTTACATTATCATTTTTCGATGATGACAACATACTAGTCATTGACCAATTCATCGGTTGTTACCATCGCGGCAAATCTATCTTGTAGTGCTGCCATGGCAGTATCATGCATGATTTCAGCGCTTATCGGCTTTCTTGTAGCACTCGGTAGGTCGCGAGTGGCACAGGCATCATGGCAGACAAAACTATCAAAACCTAAATCAAATGCAGCGCGGACGCTTGAGCTGACGCACATATGACTCATAAAACCTGCAAAAATAATCTGCTTTTTTTCTGTTGCTGAGATCAATGATTGTAATTGCGTATCATAAAAGGCATTCGGATGCTTTTTGGCAATCACTGTTTCGCCATCTTGCGGCTGCAATTGCTCGACTATCTCAACATTAGCTGATAAAGGATCAAAGACATTGCCATTCTTGGCGCCATGATGGGTAATGTGGAAGATAGGTAAATCTTGCTGACGCGCTCTATCGAGTAGTAGGCGCGCATTGGCGATGGCTTTTGCCCCAGCGTCCCCTAATGGCATAGCGCCATCGACGTATTCGTTTTGATAATCGATAAGAACGAGTGCGCAATTTGACCAATCAAGCGCATCGAATGTGCCGCCAGCGAGCTCAAGTAGGGTAGAGGGTGTAGAGATCGTTTTATTCATTAGTATTATTCTCCGTTTAACAATATAAGTATATTTTTCTATCAGTCAGTCTAGCAATTAATAACAGAGATAAATGTTCGATGATACGAATGACAAACAAACCTTTCTAAAATAAATAAAGCAAAAACTTAGCGCTAGAAATACTATCAATTCGATGTAATTTGAGGTTTTATCAATTATTTATCCAATATTTGCTATGTTTGTTACTTACTGTCAATAATGCGCTCTCAGCAAGGTGTAGGTAATGTTTTCAAACACATTTCACAGCCATTTTTGGGCAAAACATGCTAGCATTAGCGGTTATATCTGTCGCTTGTGTTTATTGAGTATGACTAACCAGTCGCTTAGTAACGTTTACCGTTATTTGAGTATTTAGATGACCCATATCATGCTGATGATATGACGTCTACGACCTAAACAGTCAATAAGCTCATCATCAATCGCGCGCATACCAACCGTTTAAGAGTACCCATTGTGATATTACGCCGCTACATGACACAACAAGTTGCCTCGACCACTGCCTTAGTGTTGGGGTTTTTGGTAGTGATGATGCTCGGCGGTCGTTTGATACGCTACTTTGGCATCGCTGCTGAAGGTCGTTTGGACGTCAGCCTACTGTTTACGATCATTGGGTATAACCTGCCGTATTTTTTAGAGCTCATTTTACCGTTAGCGTTTTTTATCGCTTTGATGCTGGTATTTGGTCGCTTATATGTCGATCAAGAAATGGCAGTGATTAATGCTAGTGGCGTGTCTCGAGGTAAGCTTGCTCGATTGATGACACCATTAATATTGGCATTGTTCGTCGGCGAGGCGGCACTATCTGTCGTTGGTAAACCTTGGGGTGTCCGCTCGTCTGAGGCTGTGTGGCAGCAGCAAGCATTGACCAGTGCGTTTGATTTGATCCGTCCGAACGAGTTTATCAGTAGCGGTAATTATCATTTATATGTGGGTAGTCTCAGCGATGATAAGAAAAAATTGCAAGATGTGATATTAATCCAATCTGAACCTGCGAAAAAAGGTAGTGCTGCTGAAAGTGTTAATGCTACTGCCACTGCTACTGATATGAATAATACGATTGACAGTGAAACAGCCGAACAGATTGGCATCTCAGATATCCCTAAAGATATTATAAATAGTGGTGCAAAAGACATTAGCAAAGACACTATCACGCTGGCTAAGCGTGCTGAGCAAGTGGATACCGGCAATAGCGGCGTGACCCAGTTAGATCTGTTTCAGGGACGTCGTTACGAAGTTGGCGCAGGCAGTCTCAAATATAATCAAGTCGCTTTTGATCGTTATCGCATTACCTTGAATGAGTCTTCACAGGAAGTGATCACCGAAGACAATATTGAAACGCAAAAGATTGGACCATTATGGCAAGCCGCTACGAGTAGCTCACCATCAGGCACGAATAGTGCAATGCGTGCTGCACAAGGTGAGCTTGGCTATCGTTTGGCGCTACCATGGCTGATGATTATCGCGCCTATGTTGGCTGTGCCACTGGCGCAAGTGCGTCCGCGTCAAGGGCGTTGGCTGCGCTTGTTTCCTTCTATCTTATTATTTGTCAGCTGTGCATTAGGTATCATCTCGCTCAAAAACGCAGTAAGCAAAGACAGCATCAGCGTATGGGCATATGCATGGCTTATCTTAGGATTTATGGCTTTGGCGCTTTATATGAATTGGGGTAGCCGTGTGCAACATCGATTGCGCTTTCGCAAACAAGAAAATAGGCTAGCCGCTGCCGCAACTAGTTCAGTTAGCGACATCGATAATCAGAACAACAGCTCACAAGGAGGGCAGTCTTAATGCGCTCTTTATTTGCTAAGTCAGCCAAGTCTAATCAATTGGCTAAAAAACCTGCCAATCTAAAAGTCCTCAGTCGTTATGTTAAACTCAACGCTCTATTGGCTATTATCGCTGCCGTTATTGGTTTGTGGGCGTTGCAGCTGATTTTTTCTTACTTATCAGAGCTTGATTCGTTAGATGATAACTACACCATGGGCGAGGCGCTCAAATATATCTTTTATCGTTCGCCATACTTTTTAGAGCAATTTATCCCAACGGGTGCGCTATTGGGTGCTGTTATTGGCTTAGGTTTGCTAGCTAATAAAAGTGAGCTGGTCGTCATGCGCGCGGCTGGGGTCAGTATCTATCGCATCGTCGGCTGGGTATTGCAGCCCGCTTTGATATTTGTACTGTTGGCCTTGGCTATTAATCAGTTCGTTCTACCGTCTTCTAATCAGTTGGCAAAACAGATTAATGATGAGGACAGTACCTCACTGGTCACTTCGGTACGCGGCTACTGGACGACACAACCACGATTCGAAACCGCAGAAGATGGCAGTGCTACACCTGATGGTAGCGACGTTTTATATATTGATTATGCTGATGTAGCAGGCAATATTGGCGAAGTGAAACGCTGGCATTTGGATAACAACGGAAATTTGCAAACCGCTGTCCATGCGGAAAGTGGAAAGTATACTGGCCGTGAACCAATTGATGTGAACAGTGAAAAGCCAAGCGAGCAGTATCGTTACGAGTGGCAGTTAAACGATATGGTTAAGCTCTCTATCAATCAGGGATTTGAGAGTAGCCAAGCTATTTCACCATCAGATACGTTAAGCTTACCTTTTGCCCCAGAGTCTGTGTATCTGCTAACGCGTAAGGCAGAGGATTTGTCATTGACGCAGCTGTATGAGCATCGCACGTTTATGCGCCAACAGGGCAATCGCTCTTTAGATCATGAAGTGGCCTTTTGGCAAAAGCTACTATCGCCATTATCGATATTGTCGCTAGTGATTGTCGCTTGCTCATTTGTCTTTGGCTCGCTACGGACGCACAGTTTAGGCTTACGTATCGTCGTGGCATTGTTGTTTGGTCTACTATTTAGCTATATTCAGGACTTAGTCGGATTTGTATCGCTAGCCACAGGCTTTTCACCAATGCTTATGGTTCTATTACCGATTATCGGCAGCGCGCTATTGGGTGGATATTTAATAAAACGCCAGATGTAAAAAGACAATTGGTCATACAAAATAAAAAGCACGCTAAATCAGATTTAGCGTGCTTTTTTATGTCGATTTCAATTTAGGCTTCAGTTTAAATGACTGAAACTCAATCAGGTAGAGCTAAAACTAGTCTTTGGTCGCCATCGTAATCGTATAGGTTTTACCTTGCTTGATTTTGTCGCTATTGCCAAACACTTCGGTAAACGAGCGCTTAACAAATTGGCGTAGGCCATTGATGGTCACGACATAAAAACGGCCACCTTTACGCATGCGTGCATAGGCATCGAGGAAGTATAAATAATGCTGCTCCTTACCGACTTTGGCTGGCAAGTTGGACATCACAAGGCTAAAGTCTTTATCTTTTGCCACATGATTAAAGCCATTTGATAAATGTACATCGACATTGTTTAGACCATTTTTCTCACAGTTACGACGTGCGTATTCTACCGCCATAAAGTCTTTATCAATCAGCGTATGCTGACCATTCGGACATTCACGTGCTGCCGTCATACCCAGTACGCCATAACCACAGCCCAAGTCGATCGAATCATCATCTTGCTCAAAATCCACATAATCAAGCAGCATCAAGCTACCATCATCGAGTTTTTGCGGTGAAAAAATGCCCCACGTGGTCGCAAAATCAAACGGCTTACCCAGCACTTCTTGGCGAAAATTGATATCTTCGCGCCAGTGTTCGGCGTTTTTTAATAGGTCAGCAGGTGGTCTATGGCTCATGGGATTCTCGGATAATAGATAGGAAAAAGGTAGTGCGCAGCCCATTTAGGCAGCATGTATATCATGACGCACTTTAATAAGGGTATTGTAACGAGAAAAGGATGGGTTTGCAGCTATCTATTTCTAGAACTGCATTTTGCTATATCGCAAAAAATTTTAAGAAAAATGTTAGAGACATTAGATAAGAGGCATCGCTTAAGATAGAATCAAATTTAACCTGATAGTCTCTAAGTATTATTTATGCCAGACATTATATTCGTATCCAAAATAGACTTTTGGCTTGCACTGCTACTTTGGGGTTTGAGCTTATTTACTGTGTCTGTTCCATTATGGCAGTGGAGGCGAGGTGCTCACAAATCCCTCATACAAACTATATTAATGACGGTTATTCTCTTCCCTTTTGCAGCACTAATGCTCATACCTTTCTTCGGTACTGAGTACACATTAACGAATGACCAACTACAAGTAGATAGTGGGTTCTCTGTTCAAAAAATTGAGCTTACAGATATCATCTATATTATGCCAACACAAAGCATGAGTTCTGCGCCAGCACTATCATTGGATAGGATTAAAATATCATATCAAGATGAAGAAATACTAATCTCACCAAAAGACCAGTCACGTTTTTATCGCGAGATACAGGCACGTAATCCTAAAATAGTGATAGATACAGCAGGCGAATAGAATGGCATTATCGTTAGCCGCATTCAGCTATACATCGTTCTTGATATTGAAGGTTTCTTGAAACTACTTCCCCAAACTCTTCTTCAGTAAATGATCAAATATAAATGGCCCAAATGGCAAAAACGAGCCGAGCACACCAGCAGGTAGCGCCCAAAGCGGCATTTTTATTCTGCTCGCGGTGATGATTAATACCATGACATAAGCAACGAATAATACCCCGTGCACTGGACCGATATAGCTTACCGCTTCTGGAATATCGAACATATATTTGAGTGGCATCGCGATACCAAGTAACAATAGAAAAGACGTACCTTCTAAATAACCCATGATAGTGAGGTTTCTAAGTGCAGAGTTTTGACTCTTTGTTAAGGTAGACGGTTGAGCTTGCGACACGATATATTCCTTTTACAATCATCAATAATATTAGATTTCAATGCTGCCCATATGACAATATGGTAAGGCTACCCACGTGGATGATGCTCGGCATGTAATTTCTGCAATCTTGCCGTTGCAACATGAGTATAGATTTGCGTGGTGGATAAATCGCTATGTCCTAGCAATAACTGCACACTTCTTAAATCTGCACCATGATTGAGCAAATGCGTGGCAAATGCGTGACGTAGCGTATGCGGGGATAATTCTTTATCGATACTGGCAACTTTGGCGTACTTCTTAAGTAGATACCAAAAGTTCTGCCGCGTCATATAGCCACCTTGCGCCGTCAAAAATACCGCTTGGCAATTGCCTGATTTTAAATGCGCAATCAAGTCTCCACGCCCATGAGACAGATAATCTTCCAATGCATCCGCTGCATATTCGCCGAGGGGCACCAGTCGCGTTTTATTGCCTTTACCCGTGATTTGTAGCCAGCCAGAGTTTAGATTCACTTGCTCTAATGAGAGGTTAATCAACTCACTCACTCGCAGACCGCAGGCGTATAAAACTTCTAACATGGCTTTGTCACGCAGTCCAAGTGCCGTACTGGTATCAGGTGCAGCAAGTAGATTATCGACGTCAGCCTCGGCTAAGTCTTTTGGCAGCGGACGTCCGAGTTTTGGGCTTTTGATACGTTCACAAGGATTGTCTTCACGCAGATTATTAGCGATCATCCATAGATAAAACTGACGCAAGCTTGAGAGCATACGTGCTTGTGTACGTGGGGTTTTGCCATCTTTAGCAAGGAGTGACAGACAGTGCAACACATCATCAGGCTGCCAGCGTGTCAGGGCAATAGAATTGGTCAGCTCACAAGAGCGTAGGTCTCGCACATAAGCATTACGAGTACGCGTCGCTAGACCGCGCGCTAGCATGGCTTGACGAAACTCAGTCATGTAAGCTGGCTCATCATCGACCGCCAATGCTTTAGGCTGTCGTTGTTGCACGGCGCGATCACGACTCATAGGATAATACTCAGATAAGGGTTAAGTTAGCAATGACAGACAGTTATTAAAATAATGCCAAATCTATCATGCCGTTTTTTTCTTAACCAGATAGCGATATAGCGTTACGCTTGCAGGCGTATCATCATCGCTATCGATGGTGATTTCGTCAGGGTCAGCATCTAAGCTCACGTTCTCAGCCAGTGTTTCTTGGCCTACTAGTTCATGACCTAAATGACGACAGAAATTTGGAATATCGCGCGTGGTAGCCGGATCTGTCGCCAATATTTCAATCACTTCACCGCCATCTGCTTTGCGAATGACGCGATGTAGCATCATGACCGGCTCAGGACAAATCAGCCCTTGAGTGTCTAAGTGATGGTGGATAGGCGTGTCTGGTATCGAAGTGGTCATAGTCATTATCGTAAAGCTAAATAAGTGAATTTGAGGATGAGTAGTTTGCTTAAGTGCTTATTGCGGCGTACTTTGTAGGTCGTCTACGCTTCAGTACTTTCAGCCTCTTCGTCGGCATCAGGCGTATCAGCTATTTCTAAAAAGTTAAAAAACCGCTTAAAACTTACTTTAAATAAAAATGCCACGCCCAGCCAACAAGATAGTCCTAACCATGCAGTATCGGCAAAAATTAATCCACCAACCAATATAATGGTAGATACGCCAATACTCATGGCAATCATCGACGGTTGGTTTAAGCGATAACGATAAACGACCAATGCATCGTAAATAGTAATGGGTATCGTGAGGGCTACTAGGGCATATGGCAAATTATAAAATAATTGATAAAGCAACTGGTTATCATGGAAGGCTTTGATACTAGCAATCGTGCCAAAGACCACAAATGCAAAAATAGCCGCATAAATGAGATAAATCGCTATTTGGTTGGCACGTTGGGCGCCTTTAATACGGGCAATAGCAAGTGGAGCAAAACCATGCTGTGACTTATGTTGCGAGGGTTGGTCTGAGACAGTGGTCATAGTAATCAGTCATTTATCCGTTAAGAGGTACGATGTATCGAAGTGACATTATAGCCGCACACGTGTCTTTTACCTATTTGGCTGCTTTATTCTGCTTTGATTGCATCGATAGCGATACTGCTATTAGGATCAGCAAAATAGGTCGACATTAGGATACAAGCGGAGATATCATCGATTGGGTCGCGTTCGTTTTTGATCCAACCATTGTCCCATGCGATTTCTCTTGCTTCGATTGAAGTCAGCCGCTCATCACACAGTGATACGGTCACTGGCAAATGCTGCTCCATTATTCTATGGGCCAGACGACGAGCGAATTTGTGCGCTCGTTTTGAAAGCATGGAGCTAGTGCCATCCATATTAAGCGGTAGGCCAACCACGACTTGCGCCACGCCCCAGACTTTGATGATACCAATTAAGTTGTCCCAATCTGGCTGCCCGTTATTCATTGCCAAAATGTCAAAGGCACGTGCCGTCTGTGTGATGTTATTACCGAGTGCCATTCCCATCTTTTTGACACCGTAGTCTAGTGCCAAGATAAGATGCGGCTTTACCTCTGGCTCAATAGTTTCAGCAGTGCTATTGCTACCGTTATCGAGAGTATCAATATCAATGTCATTATCTATAGCGTCTGTGCTACTGGCTGTAAAAGTACTATCTACCATAGTAATGGGTGTCCTTTATGTCTTTATCTAAATTCGCAGAGCGTATGAGATCACGCATGACCTATGTCACTACTAAGATAGTCGAAATTGACTCCGATTTTGTCGGCTGCGATTTGCCAGCGTTCTTCAAACGGTGTATCAAATAATAAATTCAGATCAGCAGGGCAGACTAACCAATCACCATTACTCAGTTCTTGGTCTAGCTGTTTCTTACCCCAGCTGGCATGACCTAGACACAGCTGATAGTGACCGACGCCTTGACCTGCGGCGATACGTTTTAGAATATCTTGGCTAGTTGTGATGCAAACGTTCTCCGAAATAGCAAAAGAAGAAGCCCATTCTGGCTGACCAGTATGCAGCACAAAGCCGACCTCAGGATACATAGGGCCGCCCTCTAATGCCACATCTTCCATCACCTGCGGATTGGTCACTTCAATATCTAAATCTTCTAGCAGCTTACCTACGCGAGATTGCTCGAGCGGACGATTGACCATCAGACCTAGTGCACCATGCTTGTCATGACGGCAAATATATATAAGTGCCTGCTCAAACCTTGGGTCTGACAGCTCTGGTGCTGCAATCAAAAAATGATGGGTCAAATTGGTTTTAGACATAGAAACAAATGCAACCTAATAATAAGGGTGAAAGACTACTATATGGTGATAATCAACAGAAAAGCAAGATTCGCACTAATTGCTACTGACCATCATACAGACTCAGATAACCATCCGTTTTGATGAAAACGAACGGTTATTTAACGTTAGATAGGTCAGGTAGAGCGTTATTTAACATCGGATAATAAGCTGCGGGCATGATCGCGCGTGACATCAGTAATAATGACACCACCAGACATACGCGCCAACTCGTCTACTTGCGCACTGTTGGTCAGTATGAGTAGCTCGCTTTCGGTCTGTTCTTGATGGTGCTTTTGTACCAAGATATGTTGATGCGCTTGTGCTGCGACTTGTGCTTGGTGTGTGATGGCTAGCAATTGCTGTGTTTGCCCAAGCGAGCGTAGCAGTTCGCCAACCACTTGCGCAGTACCGCCACTGATACCGACATCAACCTCATCAAATACCAACATAGGCTTGGCGGCATTGTTATCAGCATTGGTCGCTTGTAGTACTTGCATCACGAGTGCCATACGTGACAGTTCACCACCTGAAGCAATTTTATGTAGGGGCTGCATTGGCATACCGACATTGGCGCTGAATAATAAATCAATATCGTAGCAACCTTGTGCATTGTAATGACTAGGTTCAGATTTTTTGGTAAAGACAAATTCACAGCGAGCATTGGGTAGCGCAAGCGGTTGTAGTTGTTTGATGAGTTGCTTACTAATTACCGGGGCAGCTTTTGTGCGCTCTTTATTTAACTGTGTGGCCAGAGCGAGATAGTCTTGCCAAGCCTGATCAATTTGCGCTGCCATTGCATCACTGCTTGGCTCGTTCTCTAGCTGCTCTAATTGCGCCTCCCAGCCTTTTGCTTCATCAATTAAATCACTGGCGGGCAAGCTATGCTTACGTGACAAACGATGTCCTAAGCTGATTAGGTTGTCTAATGTTTGCAAGCGTTCAGGATCAGGGAGCTGCTGTTCGGCATAATCTGATAGCAGGGCAGTTACCTCAGTGATTTGCTGCTGTGCTAGATGCAGCTGCTCAGAGGCTTGTTCAAACGTTTGACTGACGCTTACTTGATTGTCACAGAGTTTGATCGCTTGCCCAAGCAAGGTCATGACGTCTGGCTCATCAGTATCATTGTCGAGCAAATGCAGACCATGACTAGCCTCTTGCATTAAGGCTTCAATGTTGGAGAGCTCTTCGTGTTCAGATTCAACTTCGGCGTAGTCCACAGCCAATAATGGCGCAATATCTGCTAATTGGCTCTGCAACAACTGAATACGATCTTGACGCTGGGCTTCGCGGCTCGCGATGTCATCTGCGCGACGTTTTAGCTGCTGATAGGCTTGATAGCTACTGGCAGTTTGGATGGCTAGCGGTGTTATCTGGGCCATCTCATCAAGCCATTGCACCACAAATTGCGGCTTGAGCAATGCTTGCTGAGCATGTTGGCTATGTATATTGACCAATAAAGTGCCTAAACTCTTTAGCTCCGCTAAGCTAACCGGTGAACCATTTAGCCATGCTTTTGAGCGGCCAGTATTGCTTAATTGTCGACGAATAAGTACTTCAGGCTCTTCTAGCGGTCGCTCATTTTTGGTAAACCACTCAGCGACGATACTGTTATTTTCTACATCGAATTGAGCGTAGATATCCGCATGCGCAGCGCCATGCCTGACCATCGCACTGTCTGCTCGCTCACCGACACATAGTGATAGTGCATCTAGCAATAACGACTTGCCAGCACCTGTTTCACCAGTGATGACATTAAAACCTTCAGCCACGCTCAGCTCATGCTGAGCAATCAACGCAAACTGATGTAAAGTTAACGATACTAGCATCAACGCCTCTCAGGACAGACAATGGACATCATATAAATCTTAGGAAGCCATCTATAAATAGGGTAAATAAGGAATTGAAAATATCTATTTAAACTTGCTAATTAGATAAATATTGTAGGCAAATAGTATGGTGTTAAATGTGCGTAAATACAAACTTTAAGACGAGGTATAACAGAATTTATTATTGGGAGATTACCATAAAACTATTAAAAACTGACAATAAATCATCGACATAATACCTATGATATTAATCATTAGGGTCATTGGATATCCAAAGATAAGCATAGTATGAGAAGAAGTATTTTGACTGATAATGATAAAAAGATACCTAAAATGATGGTCTAGCATCCGCCTAGAAAAATACCAAATGAATATTAAACGAACGGGTAGATACTTGTCATCGAATAGAATTTTCCTCGTCGCTTTAACAAACTTTATAGATATAATGTGGTAGCATAATCTCACATAATGATAAACTCTTCTTATGAGTTTGATGCGCTATGCAACCTAATAACGAGTCATAATTTTGTAAAATTGTAGGCGTATAGTGGTGAAAAATATGCCACTCGATCATTATTCAAAAGCGTTTTCATAGAACCTGTGGCTACCTTTAGCGCGCAGATATCTACTATAGAGGGATAAAGTATTTAAAGCAGGCATGTTTGCTTACTGGTCGCGTATTTGAAGCCCAGTGCAACTCTGTCAGTACTTTAACCCGTTACTTATTTTTTAGTTTTGCCATAATTATTTGATAAGGAAGCCACTATGACAGCGGCGCAATTTACTAACGTAACAGTTAATGCCCAAGCGACAGTATCTTATGATGGTCGCTGCTCAAGCCATACCATTATGTTTGAGGATGGTCGTCATAAAACGCTAGGCGTTATCTTACCTTGTGACAACTTGGTTGAGCATTATCATTTTAGCACCAACACTTCTGAGCGTATCGAAATCACCAGTGGTGAGTGTGAAGTGAAGATCAATGGTGACGATGAATTCAGCTACTACCGTGCAGGTCAATCATTTGTCGTTGAAGGCAATAGCGGTTTTAACCTACGTACTGAAGAGATTGTTCAATATGTCTGTCATCTAGAAGGCTGATATTATTAATAGGGCGCTTGAGCTTTATTATTCTAGCGCCTGTTCTATCACACATTAGTATTTCGAGAAAATAAACAATATCGGATTGGTATTGTTTATCTCTTTTTTTTGACGTTTGGTTTACTGTTCTCTCAACATCAATGGGTCATGACACGTAAAATCTACGTTATCTTCTTTTATCCCATCGCCTAGTGCGATATCCACTTTATATTTAGTAGGCCTATTATGGCAAAACCCATTTATTTTTACGGCATTCATGCAATTGATGCGTTACTTGAACATCGTCCTCTTGATGGTCTTAGCTTATTTGTGCAGCAAGGACGTGAGAGTGACAGCCATGTACAAGCTATCATGGCTGAAGCGGAAGCAAACGGCATTAGTATTCAACCGACCCAAAAAGACAAGCTAACGCAGTTGTGTGGTAGTCCGCAGCATCAAGGCGTGGTGCTCAATGCTCGTCCGTTAGGTTTCGCTGATGAAGGTTTGCTTGATACTATTATTGGCCGTGAACAATGCTTATTGTTGGTACTAGATCAAATTACTGATGCACATAACTTTGGCGCCTGCCTACGTACCGCAGTGGCTATGGGTGTGGATGCAGTGGTTTGTCCAAAACACCATGCAGCGAGCCTAACGCCAACAGTCGCTAAAGTATCAGTTGGCGCAGCAGAGATGATGCCGATTGTCAGCGTTACGAACTTGGCACGCACGTTGTCGCAAATCAAAAATGCAGGCGTTTTTGTATTTGGTACGGCACTTAGTGAAGAGGCTAAGCCAATACATGCCGCTGACCTAACTGGCAAGACCGCTATCATTATGGGTTCAGAAGGAGAGGGTATGCGTCGCCTGACAATGGAGAGCTGTGATGAGTTGGTTTATATTCCAATGTCAGGAAACGAGCATGGTAATCTACAGAGCCTAAACGTGAGTGTTGCTACTGGGATGGCACTGTATGAGGTCAATCGCCAGCGAACTTTAGCTGCTGGGCAAGCGTAAGGTACTCTTGGTGCAAGGGTTCTAGTTGTAGATATAGAGAGGCAAGGTCGCTCTCATTGAGTATGACATTGTCTGCATGACGATTACGCTCTTCACGACTCAGCTGATTGGTCATAATGGCCTTAATTTTTTGTATGCTTTGATCATCACGCTGACTGGCACGCGCAAGCTGCGTGTCTTCGGTGGCATCCATGACTAAAATACGTTGACATAAATTAGCCAGTCCTGCTTCTGCCGCCTCTATAAGTAGGGGCGCAGACAAGACTATATACGGTGAAGTACTAGCATCTAGCTGTGCCTTTGCTGTCTCACGTATCGCTGGGTGAGTGATAGCCTCAAGCTCAATCAGCGCTTCAGGATTTGCAAATACGTGTGTACGTACAGCAGCCCTATCCATGACACCCTCATCCGTCAGTATCCAATCACCAAACTTTTTCTGGATTTTCTGCAGAGTGGTGCTACCTTTAGCGACAGTCTCATGGGCGATCACGTCTGCATCAATAATATCGATGCCTTGCTCAGCAAACCAAGCACTAGCGGCAGATTTGCCACTACCGATACCACCCGTCAAACCAACCACGAGCTTCTTATTTTTTGGTTGCGTGGTTTGTGGTTGGTGTGAATAAGAGTGCGATATATTTTTTGACATAATAGTGGCTTATCTGATAGATAGAACAATGAATGCAGCTTTGAACTCACAATCGGCCTTGTAAAGCTTTACTTATGAGTCGCTGCCGAAAATTTCCTACAATGATATTTACTACAATAATCTAATGTGCGCTGTCAGTTATTAGACATACATACCGAGATACCAGCTGACGATATCTGAGCCGTATAATAAGGCAGCAATACCTGCAATAGCGATATAAGGCCCAAAAGCAAAAGGTCGGCTTTCACCCTGTTTTTTCATCAAGATCAGCCCAACGATAGAGCCGAGTAAAGATGATAGTAGAATAATCAAAGGTAACATCATAGGTCCGAGCCAAGCACCTAATACTGCTAGTAATTTAAAATCCCCTTGACCCATTCCATGTTTTTTAGTTATTAAGTAAAACACCTTGACTACTATCCATAGCGATAAAAACCCAAGTAGTAATCCCCATATCGACTGTGTTGGTGTGACAAACCAACTTTGTGAATTCACCGCTAATCCTAAGCCTGCCAAAGGAAAGGTAAGACGATCGGGTAGTAACTGTGTGTCAAAGTCGATACCTGTTAGAGCTACCAGTGTCCATACTAAAACCAATGCGGACAAGCCTGTAGTATTTACCCCAAACTTATATATTACTAATACAGATAAGAGGGCAGTTACTAGCTCAACGAGAGGATAACGCAGACCAATAGATGCTTTGCAACTTGAACAGCGTCCGCGTAGTAACAGCCAACTTATTAAAGGGATGTTTTCATACCACTTAATTTTATGTGCGCAATGAGGGCAGCGAGAGGCAGGTCGACTTAAAGTAATCGGTTGGTCAGTAGCGACAATATCTGCTATAGGCAGCGTATGCTCGCGTGGCATATCTGCCTGTTCAGACATAAACTGGCTACACTCTTGTCTCCAACCATGCAACATCATCAGCGGTATGCGATGAATCACAACATTTAAAAAACTGCCAACACAAAGACCTAATAGGCCAAATACGAATAAAGCTAGGGTACTGTTCTCTTGTAGTAACTGTATAAATTGCATCAAATCATTATCCTACTACTGAGCCCATCTGGAAGATTGGTAAGTACATTGCGATGACTAGACCTCCAACTAATACACCTAATACTGCCATAATTAACGGTTCCATTAAGCTCGTCAAACCATCAACCGCATTATCAACTTCGTTTTCGTAGTAGACAGCAACTTTATCTAGCATTTCTTCTAAACTACCAGACTCTTCACCAATGCCAACCATCTGAATAACTAAGCTTGGGAACAAGTTGGTCGAGCGTATGGAGAACTGTAATTGCTGACCAGTGGATACATCATTCTTGATTTGTTGAGTGGCATTATAAAATACAACATTATTAGTCGCACCGGCAGTGGAGTCTAGGGCATCGATAAGCGGCACACCAGCAGCAAAAGTTGTAGATAGTGTACGAGAAAAACGTGCAATAATCGCTTGATAAGCAATGTTGCCAAATATCGGAGCTTTTAGCGTAGCCCGATCTAAAAAGTCACGGAATTTTTTAGATCTTTTTTTAGCTTCTGAAAAGCCGATGATTGTACCGCCGATAGCAATGATAAGGATAAACCACCATGCCTGCATCCATTCGGACATGCCAACAACCATTTGAGTAAAGGCGGGTAGTTCTGCACCAAATGAACTAAATAAGTCAGAGAACACAGGTACTACTTTTATTAATAGAATCATAGTAACAATGATAGCAACCACGATAACGGCAATAGGATACTTCATTGCCTTTTTTATTTTTGCTTTCAGAAGCTCACTCTTTTCTTTGTAAGTAGCGACTCGCTCAAGCATCGTCTCAAGTGCACCTGATTGTTCGCCTGATTCAACAAGTGAACAAAATAAATCATCAAAATAACGAGGATGTTTGCGCAAAGAAGAGGCAAAGGTGCCACCTGCTTCAATATCTGCTTTTATTTTCAATACTAAGTCTTTCATACTTGGATTATCGAGCGAGTCGGCGACAATCTCAAAGGACTGGGTCAACGGTACACCTGCTTTCATCATTGTTGCCAACTGCCGAGCAAAAATAGCAATATCAATGGCTTTAATTGCTTTTTTGAAGGTATAAAGAGGTTTTGGTTTTTTCTTAATCCCTTTAACCGTGATGCCTTGTTTACGTAGGGTTGCTTTCGCTAGCTCTAAGTTACGACTGGTGGTTTCTCCCTTAACTTTCTGCCCGCGTCGGTTCACACCGTCGTAAACGAAATCTAATAACATGTCGGTCTTAGCTTTTGCCATATTACTACCCTCAAAATTGTCCAATATATATTGTAAATTTACAATAGAATACCAGACTTAAAATACCAGTCAGGCATACTTTATTTTAGCGTAAAAAACCAGTGTTTATCTGTTCTATTTTTAAAGATATAAGATAAAGGACATTGCTGGTTTATAAATCAGTTACCAACTAATAGTTAGAATACTAAGACTTATAATATAAATTTTATTTATTATTCAGAAGTCACCCGCATCATTTCTTGAATACTCGTGACACCTTGCAAAACTTTTAAGATCCCAGAACGTCGCAAGTCGCGGAAACCATTCTTGATGGCAGCGTCTTTGATATCTATTGCGTTACCATCTTCCATAATAATGCGTGAAATATCAGGGCTGACCTTCATCACCTCATAGATACCTACACGGCCTTTATAACCTTCACGGCATTCATTACAGCCGACTGGTTCATAAATGATATTATCAGTGTTATCTAAATCAGTATCGGTAAAACCAATCTCTAATAAGCTCTGACGCGGGATGTTAATAGGTTTTTTACAGTTCTTACAGAGACGTCGTGCCAATCGTTGAGCAATGACTAGGTTGACTGACGTGGCAATATTAAAAGAAGCGACGCCCATGTTGCGTAGACGCGTTAATGTTTCAGGCGCTGAGTTGGTATGCAAAGTAGAAAGAACCATATGTCCAGTCTGTGCTGCCTTAATAGCGATCTCAGCAGTCTCAAGGTCACGAATCTCACCAACCATGACAATATCAGGGTCTTGACGCAAAAAAGACTTGAGTGCATTGGCAAACGTGAGACCAACTTTGGCGTTAACATTGACCTGGTTAATTCCTTCAAGGTTAATTTCGACTGGATCTTCAGCCGTTGAGATATTGGTTGCGCCAGTATTTAAGATATTGATACCAGTATAAAGTGATACGGTCTTACCAGAACCAGTAGGACCAGTGATAAGCAACATGCCCTGCGGTTTGTGTAATGCCTCTAGAAACATTTCCTGCTGATCTGGTTCATAGCCCAATGCATCAATACCTAACATGGCTGATGATGGATCAAGGATACGCAAAACAAGCTTTTCACCGAATAACGTCGGTAATGAGTTTACCCGGAAATCAATCGCTTTATTTTTAGAAATTTTTAGTTTAATACGCCCATCTTGCGGCACCCGACGTTCTGAAATATCCATCTGAGACATGACTTTGAGACGTGCTGCAATTTTATTTGCAAGTTGAACTGGTGGATTAGCCATTTTCTGCATGACGCCATCGACACGAAATCGTACTCTGAAAGACTTTTCATATGGCTCGAAATGTAAATCAGAAGCACCCATACGGATAGCATCTACCAACATTTTATTGACGAACTTTACAACAGGTGCTTCATCGACGCCGTCATTCAGCTGAGTCTCACCATCCTCTTTATCTTCATTACCATCTTCAAAGTCGACATTTAGGTCGCTATTAGAAAAGCTATCAAAGCTTTGCATCGTATCTGCATATGCACTTTCAATACGCTTTTTAAGCTTATTTTCTTCGACAACAATGGTTTCTATCGACAGGCGAGAATTAAAGGCAATCGCATCAATAGCATCAACGCGTGTGGGATCACTTAGTGCGACAAACAGGCGTTGTCCTCGTTTAAAGAGTGGTAATGCATTAAACTTGCGAACGATTTTTTCATCAACCAAGTCTTTTGGAATAACATCAACATTTAATGCATCAAGATCGAATAGAGGGTCGCCGAAAGCTTGGGATAGCATTTGGGCAAGTTGATAAGCATCGGCCAGTTTATTGTCTACTAGATAGGGTACCAGTCCTATTTGCTGCTGCTGCGACTCAATCTGTGCCGTCTTCATATTCGCTTCACTAACGACACCGTCGCTAATCAGTTGCTGTGCTAGACCGCCGTACTTACTGGTTGCGATAGACATTATAACCTCTCCTTTGATACAAAATATTCTGTAGACTTGCTTGGTATTGCACGCTATATACTTGTCGTTGCTAGTTGATAACTCACTATAACTGTTTTGCTTTGTTTATCTTATCTACCTGTATATCTATATATAGAACCAGCAACAATATTTGATTTTATAAACTCTGTAGTATAGAACTTTACTTTAGTTTGAAAAAATTATATATACCATTAGACGACTAGCTCGTAAAAATAACGGTCTATTGATGTATTGTCTGTAGATAAGTTTGCAGAAGTGATTCTGCTCATGGTGGCACGCTACTATAGCACTTACGAATTATTTGTTATACTGACGCGCATATTAGCCGAATTGGCATGAATACATGAGACAAGGTAAATAAGTATGCAAGCTTGGGTAATTGGCAATTGGAAACAGAATCCTGCGACTAACAGTGCTGTCAATGCACTATTGGACGACTTATTGACTAAAGTTAATACTGAAGAACAAGCCAACTCGCAGGTGTCAAAAAACCGCTGTAAATTAATGGTAGCGCCAAGTTGTGTTCATTTAAATACAGTGAGTACGAGTCTAGCAGATAGCTCAATACTCTGTGCCGCACAGGACGTTAGTACCTATAGTGCAAGTACAGGAGCCTATACAGGTGACTGTTCAGCACAGCAGGTAGCAGATGCAGGTGCTACTTGGACGCTACTTGGCCACTCTGAGCGTCGCCAATATCACAAAGAGTCTCATGATTGCCTGATAAGCAAATTGTCTCATGCGTTTTCTCAGAAATTAGGTGTGGTGTTTTGCATCGGCGAAACGCAAGAGCAGTACGACAATGGTCAAACACTCGACGTTATCAATGAGCAACTCTCGGTTATTAAGGACTTACTGACTCAGCAGCCAGATTTAGCATCATCGTTATCTAAAAATCTGCTCATCGCTTACGAACCTGTATGGGCCATTGGTACAGGTAAAGTGCCTACTGTGGCAGAAGTGAGTAAGACTCATCAGTATATCAAGCAGACGGTTGCAAGCTTTGCTGATATAACAGATACGATTACCGTGCTGTATGGCGGTAGTGTTAATACTAATAATGCCAATAGCTTTGCTTCTGACGCTATGATTGATGGTGCATTAGTGGGCGGCGCCTCATTAAAAGCAGAGAGCTTCCTAGCGATTGCCGATGCCTTTAACCAAGCCAATGCTTAAATGAATAAATAACGCTCAGATATCAAGATCATAGCTTATAGACAGTATGGTTTTATCGGTTAGTAAAAGTAGGTTTAACACTGCCCTTGCAATCGTGTACAATGCGCCTTATTTATATAGTCGATCTGGCATTTGATCATGCCGATTGTCATTCTATTAACCTTACGTTTTATTTTCCGTTATCAGTCGTCATTACGCGGCAAAAGAGGCCACCATGTTTACGTTTATATTAGCCCTGCATATTATTGTGGCCATTGCCATGATCGGCTTGATTCTGATACAGCATGGTAAAGGGGCAGACGCTGGAGCTTCTTTTGGTGCCGGTTCATCAGGTACAGTATTTGGCGCAGCAGGTACTGCTAACTTTTTGACGCGTGCTACGGCAGTACTAACGGTCATATTTTTTATTACGAGTATGACACTTGCTGTTCATGCTCGTAAGCAAGCAGAAGATCAGTTTCGTCTAGATGCGCCAGTTTCAGCACCGCAAACGCCGCGTCCATTGACTCAAAATCCTGAGTAACCCTCTTTTAAGTAGGCAGCGCTTGCTATTTTGGTAGGTTAGATTTACAATGCTTTCCTGTTTTCGCAACTCCTATTCTATAGATGCCTACCTTAAGCATCATTGATTATAGACTGGACGATAGAGACAGAGCAGTACAATGCGATTGTGGTGGAATGGTAGACACGCCATCTTGAGGGGGTGGTGGCGAAAGCTGTGGGGGTTCAAGTCCCCCCAATCGCACCAAGTTTTACAGACGTAGCATAGCGTCAGGTTGGATTTTTAGCAGATAATACTTATTTTATAATTAATTTAAAAAAAGTATTGACACTTCTACAAAACCTCCCTATAATATGCGTTCTAGATTGAT
>TARA_R110000737_G_scaffold97629_1_pt1 | contig 46879 bp, 41 predicted proteins | sample TARA_R110000737 | Tara Oceans TARA_R110000737 (sample SAMEA4398027) | marine metagenome | biome: Polar Biome; feature: [SRF] surface water layer (ENVO:00010504); material: water (ENVO:00002006), including particulate matter (ENVO:01000060) such as... | depth 5 m | reverse complement strand
TTGACGATGTTTGGCAAAATTTAGCTGTTTTTAGCCCATTTAGAGGATACTCGTTTGAATTGAGGACACGCCCTAAGTAGACTATTTATTTTATGCTTTTTATCTCAAGCATCTTTCAGACTTAATATTTTTAGCGTTATTCATTTGCAATTATTTTAGACAATTGCTTAAACATTTTTTGATAAACCGAGTTCATTATGCCGACACCCTTATTATCTAGCAGATCTACCGCCTCTTTTTTCAAACGTCCATTACTGACTGCTGCCATGACAGTGTTATTAGCTACGGTAGTGGCAGGATGTAGCTCGCCTGAATCTAATGATTCTGAGCCAGCAGACGCCAAAACTGAAAACCCAACGGCTGATGAATCACAGAACGTTGCCAGTAATGACGCTGTATCTGCTGAGAAAATCATGGTCAATACCGTAAAAGGTGATGTTGAGCTGGCTATGAACCCATCGCCACTTGTCGTCTATGACATGACGTTGATGCAAGACTTGGCCGCGCTAGATGTGGCGGTCGATGGTATGCCTGGTGGTCTATTACTAAAGAACCTACATTCAGAAACACAGCCTGATCCAAAATCGGTAGGTACTGTATTTGAGCCAGATCTTGAAGCGTTGAATGCAATGCAGCCACAAGCTATTTTGGTTGGTTCACGCATGGCAGAAAAATACGACGAGCTATCAAGTATCGCGCCAACGTTAGACATGAGTATTGATACAGCTAACATTTATGAGTCAAGCAAGCAGCGCCTACATGATCTAGGTGCACTGTTTGGTAAAAGCGATCAGGCAGCTAAGCTACAACAAAATATCGATGGACTCATCACTGAGACTAAGAGTCTGACAGAAGAGAATAAAGGCACTGGCCTAGTCGTCATGGTCAATGGCAACAAAATGTCAGCCTATGGTGACAAGTCTCGCTATGGTTTTATTCATACCGTATTGGGTGTCCCAATGTCAGATGACAAAATTGCCGATGCGCCTCACGGTCAACCGATATCTTTTGAATACATTCAAAAAGCCAATCCAGATTGGTTATTTGTCATCGACCGTAGTGCCGCGATTGGTGAAGATGGTATTGGTGCCAAGGCCGTGTTAGACAATCCATTGGTTGCTCAAACCAATGCATGGAGCAAACAGCAAGTGGTCTATCTAAGTCCAGACTCTTACTTAGCATTTGGTGGCTACTATCAATGGATGCAGGATCTAACGACAATCAAAGATGCTTTTGCTAGTGCTAAATAACGTTGTTTTCTATGCAAACTATTGTTGCACAAGTAGGTATTATTACCGTTAACCCTGCTCATTTTTAAGCCAGTAGAGATTATGTCGTTATTTTCACACCGTACTCATGCTAGGCTCAAATCCAGTACTGCTACATCAGCGTCAAGCTGGCAAAGCGGTACTGGCAATGCGTTACATCGACGTACTGTCATACCACCGTGGTTCATCAATATAGCAAGCCTCATTCTTATGGGGCTTTTGGTGTTATTGAGCTTATCTATTGGGGTGGCTGACTTTTCGTGGTCAGGTATCTTGCAAAGCCTGCTGACCCAGAGTGCTAATTCCGATAGCTCGCTGCTATTGGTTAGCCGTATACCGCGTACTATCGCCATTATTTTGACTGGTATTGCGATGGCAGTGGCTGGGATGATTATCCAAGTAGTACTAAAAAACCGCTTTGTAGAGCCATCTATGGTTGGTGCGACTCAGAGTGCTGCACTTGGTTTGCTGGTGGTCAGTTTACTGTTCCCTGCCAGTGCGCTCATTGTAAAAATGGGCGTGGCAACCATCGCTGCTGTCTTTGGCATGATGCTATTTATGCTGCTCATTCACCGTATTCCGCCTACTGATTTTTTGATGATTCCACTGATTGGCATTGTCTTTGGCGGCATTATTGAAGCCGTCACTACCTTCATCGCCTATCAAACCGAATCACTACAAATGCTGAGCGTGTGGCAGTTTGGTGATTTTTCGGGCGTATTGGCAGGGCGCTATGAGCTGTTGTGGCTGACGGGTGGACTGTGTGTGCTGGCTTATATTATTGCTGACAAGCTGACTATCGTCGGTTTGGGTGACAATATCGCCTTGAACTTGGGTATTAGTAAGCGTCAAGTCACTTGGATTGGCGTGGGTATGGTAGCCATGATGAGCGCTGTCGTGGTCGTGACTGTAGGCATGATTCCTTTTATTGGGCTGGTCGTGCCAAACATTGTGAGTCGCCTAATGGGAGATAAGTTACGTCGTAGCTTGCCAGCAGTTGCCCTACTTGGTGCTTCAGCCGTGCTGCTATGCGATATTATCGGGCGCTCTATTCGCTACCCATTTGAAGTGCCTGTCGCCACTATTTTTGGTGTGGTTGGTACGGTGCTGTTTTTATGGCTGTTATTACGTGCGCCAGCTGAGCAGTAGCACCATGTCCACTAACTATGTATTAATTTTCAGTACTCACTTACCGTCGTTCATTTTTTGCCTTATTAGATAAGCTTGGCACCATAGGATTTTTGTATGTTCTCATCAACTAAGCTTACTTCTACCAAGACTGGTGCTACCAAAACCAGCACAGCGATAGATAACTCATCTTCAGCAGATGGTCAGTATTCAGCCGCTGCACAAGGACAGTTGGCAAAGCTTTGGACATGGATAGCTGCCCATCCAAAATCTATAGCAGCTATTATTCTAATTATCTCGATGACCTTGTTTATGACACTCAATGTCAATGGCTATTGGGACTTTGCGCTACCATTACGCGGCAAAAAATTGCTGGCACTAATGGTGGTTGGCTATGCGATTGGCGTATCGACATTACTGTTTCAGACGTTGACTCACAATCCAATTCTAACGCCCTCCCTACTCGGGTTTGACTCACTCTACGTTCTGTTACAGAGCTTACTGGTTTTCTTTTTAGGTGCGATTAGTTTTACCAGTCTCGATCCTATTGCCAAGTTCACGTTAGAGATTGTCCTGATGTTTGGGGCATCTTTATTATTATTTAAGTTATTATTTTCTAAAAGCAGTCAGGATCTGACACGGCTAATATTGGTGGGCGTTATCTTTGGCGTGTTGTTTCGCAGCTTATCAGCACTCATTGCACGGTTGATTAACCCTGATGATTTTGTGGTCGTACAGTCTGCCAGCTACGCGCAGTTCAATACGGTCAACCCTCAGCTACTAGGTATCAGCTTATTTATCTGTGCCATCACTGCGATATTTGTGTGGCGCTGGCGTTATCAATGCGATGTGTTGATGCTCGGACAAGCACAAGCCGTCAACCTTGGTATCAACTATCAACGTCTGGCATTTGGTCTATTAACTGTCACCGCTGTACTGGTTGCCACGGCTACCGCTCTGGTCGGTCCAGTGACTTTCTTTGGTCTATTGGTTTGCGCATTGACCAATCGTATCGCGCGACATATGTATCACACTGAGCGGCTGATATTGGTCAGCTTGGTTGCTATGATTTGCTTAGTGCTGGGTCAGACTATCTTTGAGCAAGTGTTAGATATGGCAGGCGTATTATCCGTGGTGATAGAGCTAGCGGGCGGCTTAATGTTCTTGGCATTGATATTTATGTCTCAACGCCGTTCGTTATAACGACTTAGCCGACATTGTTTATTTAGCTGATGCTGTTGATAAAGAAAGCCCTAAGACTTTTTTAAATAAGACTGACTATGATTAAACTAAATAATATCTCTCACCATATTGGTAAACAACAAATCTTGCATGACATTACGTTGTCCCTCCCAACGGCGCAGGTGATTGCTTTGATTGGGCCTAACGGCGCTGGGAAGTCTACGTTGTTTTCTGTCATGGCTCGCTTGCAACCACTACAATCTGGGCAGGTGAGCTTCGCTGTAGATAATGAGGAACGTGACATTGTCAGCTGTCAGGCGCGCACACTGGCCAAAACTGTCGCTATGCTTGGGCAAGACAATCATGTGCAAGGACGTCTGCGCGTACATGAGCTACTGATGTTTGGGCGTTACCCTTATCATCAAGGGCAACCGACCGCTGACGATCAGCAAAAAGTGCAAGAAATCCTCGAGCGCTTTGAGCTTGAGCCACTTGCCGAGCGTTTCTTGTCAACGCTATCGGGTGGACAGCGACAGCGCGTGCTGATCGCTATGATTGTCTGCCAAGATACACCCTATCTATTGCTCGATGAGCCACTAAATAACCTAGACATGTATCATGCTGGTCGGCTGATGCGTGAGCTACGTCAGCTTAGCCACAATCAGCAAAAAACCGTGGTGATCGTCCTGCATGATATCAACCAAGCGGCACAGTTTGCAGATACAGTAGTTACGATGAAAGCAGGAGAAGTGACGGCTGTTGGTTGCCCTGCTGACGTTATTACTAAAGAGACGATGAAAGATTTATATAACGTCGATGTCACTGTCCTAAGTCATCAGGGTCGTCCAGTGATTGTTGATACGGTTTAAGTACAGCATTTTGCAAATAATAAAAGAAATTATAGATGCATAGAGCGCTATTAAATAATCGATGGATAAACTACAAGAACCTATCTCTATTAATTTTAGTGATTAGCCTTTGCCTGTTTATTTATTATGCTCTAAATAAGGAGATATCAAATACCTTTTTTTGGTTAGGAATGACCTTATATGGTCTAAGATTAGTGGTTATTCCTATGGATTTTACTCAAGACATTTCTTCAGTAGATTACACAAAGAACTATGATGAAAATAGTAGTTGGCATAGATGGGTCATGATAGGTGAGACGTTTGCTTTCTTCATTTTTACTGTCTCAATAGCATACACAATATTTTTGCAATTAAATTTATAACTAGGGCATGCTTTTGAGTCAACAGATAACTATCTAAATAAAAACATACCCTAGAAATATCACTATATTACCTACCCTTTTGCGATGCTTTAAGTCGTTGCTGTCGACCTTTCCACCACAGATAGACGCCCGTAACTGACAACACTGTCACAGCCAAACCTATCAATGCTAAAAATATTTGATACAGCAAATGGCCAATACCTTGACTGATATGCCCCATATGTAAGGTCGATAGCCATTGATCGGCTTTGCTGCCAAATGATGAACTTTGATAGCCAAAATTTACACGCTCGATGCTACCAGTCCTTGCATTGACGGTAATAGACGAAGCGCCGCCTTTTTTACCGATATCTCTATCTGTTTTAAAACGCAGCTGCCATTGACCTTCATCCTCTACCCAGCGTACGCCCAATAGCTGTTGTACTGTCATGCCCTTACTTTTGGCAGCGATGTCTGCTTGCTCACTTAAATAAGCAATGCTATTGGCTTTGTTGACCACATCAACAGCCTCGACATCGACAGCCTTATTGTTTACAGCCTTAACCCTAGTCGCTGTTTCTGCACCAGACGCCTGCTCCGCTCTTTCTAATGGTTTTCTTGAGTTCTCTGGTCTTTCACCTCTTCCTTCAAGCCCTACGACAGCGTGCATCACAGGTTGATAGACCTCTCTTAGGTTAAAACCAACACTCGACCACGCGATGACAAATAAGATTCCCCAAAGCCACAACCCAAAAGCATGATGCAAATCATAGTTAAGCTTAAAGGTATTGGTTTTGCGGCGAATTTTCCACGCTGGTAACCAACGCTTGAGAAAGGATGCGCGTTTTTTAGAAGAAGGTTTTTTTTGTGCGTTTTTCTTTTTAACTGCCCTCGGAAATGTTAAATAAAAACCGATAAAACAATTAATGGTCCAAACGACAGACACGATACCTAATACCCATTTGCCGATATCGCCAAGCAATAAATCGCGGTGCAACCAAAAAACTTTCCACATGGTGTTGTGCCATGCCCACTCATCTCTATCACGAGTACCAATAATATCGCCAGTATAAGGGTGGACATAAACTTGTTGAAACGTTGCTTTTGGTTGGTTTTGGGCGGCTTTGCCTCGGGCTCTATCTACCGAAAATACGGCCGATCTCTCTGTCGCTATCGAGGTTGGCATGCTAGAAAAAGTATATTGAGGATATGCGCTAATGACCTTGTTATGAAGCTCTGCAATAGGCAGATGTGATGCGTTTTGTTTCTCGACCTGGGCCAGTTTATGGTTGAAGATATCATCTAGCTCGTCATGAAATGCCAATAATGTGCCAGTAATACCAGTAATAATTAAAAAAGCTGCCATGGCAAGCCCAGTATAACGGTGAATCCAAAGACAGCTATAGCGAAAATTAAATGACATAAATAAATCTGCTGTTATATTGTGATAGTAAGTTATTGAATTATTAAAAATATTTACGGGGGCATGGGCTTATTTTGAAAATAAGACCCTGCCCTAACAACACAAAAGGTCTAAGCAAATAGCTCAGACCTTTTTCTAACCTAACAAACTCTGTGTCTACCTCCTAAAAATCAACACTCACATCAAACACATAAGTACGGCCAGGCTCATTAAAAGTACGTGCACCAGCATTCGTAGCGGTACCCTCACGATAAACACCCGTATCAAATAAGTTTTTGACACCAGCACCAACCGTAATCGCGTTTGTCAAATCATAGCGAGTGCTCACGTTAGCAATGGCATACGGCTCGCGATCAAGCAACGGGTCATCACTATCATCTCCCGTCGTCGCTGAAATCGTTGGGGCTTCAATCGTGCCATAGTAGCTCACATCAAAACCAGCATTCCACTGAGGCGTGATATCCCAATCGACACCCGTGTTTACAGTGAACTTAGGAATGAGCGATAATGGCTCGCCATTGTCTTTACGCTCAGAGCGGATGTTACCAGTGATATTAGAAGACCACGAAACATTGTCAGTGACTGGTACTTGTACAAAACCTTCTAAACCTTCGACAATTGCTTCACCTTGATTGTCCCATTGAAAGATAGAACGATTTGTCGCTGGGTCTACCGCCACACGATCCGTACCAGCACCAATGCGGTTATCATAGGCATTATGGTAGTAAGTCAAACCAGCATTTAGCCCAGTGCCATCATCATAAGTAAAGGTGATCTCTTTATTCCAAGATGTCTCATTTTCTAGGTCAGGGTTACCTAATACATGACAACCTCTTTCATCAGCAGGTACCCAAGATGGACAACCATTGCCACCAGTATAGTAAATATAGTTTGGATCAAGCTGATATAACGATGGGGCTTTAAACGCACGACTGACGCCGCCTTTTACTGACCAATCAGGGCTGAAATGCCAAGTAGTATTGATACTAGGCGACCAATTACTACCAGCCTCGCTATGATAGTCGAAGCGTAGACCTGGAGTCACATACCAGTCAGGTGTGATCTCGTAGTTATCTTCTAAATAAGCACCAATAAGATAAGCATCTGAAGTTGGATCACGCTGTTCAGGATCGGTCTCTACGTCACCAAAATCAAAACCATCTGCAAATGCCAAATCAGATACCACAGGGTTATCTAGCTTTTCGCCGCGAAACTCTGCGCCAGCAGTCAAGGTATGACGATCAAAGTAAATATCCCATTCTGATTTGGCATTCAGAGTATCGTAAGTCGCCTCTGTCCACTCAAAATCTTCGCCTTCGTCAGGTATTTGAATTTGACCTTCACCACCACCCGCACTACCTTCACCCAAACGCTCATTAACTGTCCGAGTATACTCAATGAAACTGTTACTACTAGCGTCATCATACTCACCGCGATGTGTGATCGCCGCGCCATAGCGTTGCATTTTGCTCGTTGTTTCACCTTCTAACTCATCTAACAAATTTTGGTTCACGGTTTGGAACAATGAATCACCCGCCCAGCGGTTTTCTTGACGGCTATAATTCACTTCAAAACCGACCGTATTCATCGCATCCATCGCGTATTCAAACAATTGGCGCACATCGATATTTTCGACACCTTCAGTACCTGCCGCTACCGAGGCAGCCGGACCACTGCGCCCGTCAACAATCTGTGCATCTTTGGCATTGATATAAGGATCATCGCCTTCACTATCGTGATAACCAAGAGTGGTACGCGAGGACAGTTTATCCGTCAATGCACCTGCCATATTGATATTGGTACGCCAGCTACTGCCTTCTAAATCGCTCTCTGGTGCCTCATAGTGACCACTGATAGAAAACTCTGGCTCAGTCGGACTCTTAGTAATGATATTTACCACACCGCCCATACTACCAGAGCCATAACGGGCTGCTGCTGGACCACGCAATACTTCGATGCTTTCGATAGCGCCTGGTGGTACCCACTGCGAGTCACCACGCGTGTCTTGCTCACTCCCACGACTAGGTCGTGAGGAATTACGAGAAGTCACAGGACGACCATCGATCAAGATAAGCGTGTTGTTTGGCCCCATACCACGCAAATCGATTTGACGCTGGTTACCACGCTGACCTGACGTTGAAGAACCCGACAAATTCACACCTGGCATCTTACGTACAATCTCTGAAATATCATTAGAAACTGATGCTTTTTCGATGGCCTCTTCACTAATAATAGACAGCCCTGCTGCTTGTTCTAGCTCGTCCCTTGCTGCCCGCACCACAATTGTATCCAATGTAGCTGTAGGCACAGCTTCTTGGTCGGTCGCCCCTTGCACAGCTACCTCATCACCCTCGGCAGCAAAAGCGGTACTACTAAGAATAGAAGTCACAGCGATACTTAGTAAAAGCTTACCAGTCACGACGCGTTGAAGTTTTTTTGGAGAAGTGATGACTGAGAAATCAGAGCAACCTGATTGGTTTGACATAAGTAATATTCCTTGAAGCGCACAATTTCGTTAATACCTGTTTATCTCATCGTCAGTGAATGGTTTTAGCCACTTTTTATGCAATGCTTCGGATGCATTCTCGGTGCAAGTACACATAAATAAACGTCTAAAATTGACATACGATGGTCGGATAGACGTGTCCGTAAATATATGTGTTATAAAAACATGACTAAAATATCGCCAAGAGGCTTAGCTATTGAGAGTAAACGAATAAGGGTATCTACTAAGTAGGGTTAAAAGTTTGATGACGCTGTAACTATCATTAGCTAACGAATTAAATATTTAGCGTAAAAAAGTCTCTATAAATAGAATAGAGCAAAGGGTCATTAACTGTTCTGTAAAGAACGAAACACACTTTAGCAAGATAAATATAAGAATGCAAACATTAATGATAATAATTATCATTAATGTTTGCATTCTTATATTTGGTCCAGTTAACGGTTGAATTAATGCTCAATATATTTATAGAAATGCCTGATAGTTTCAGTTGTATAAGCGCTACCCTGTCAAACCTTGTCGATATTTCCAATATGATAACTCGGCCAGTTAGAAACATTATGTGTCAGATTCAAAAGTTCGACGTTTACTTACTCTATGCCCATATTCACTCACAACTATTTCCTGATAATTTGAAAGATATAAATGAGCTTCGATGATAGCTCGCTGTTGTTTAGAGTATTGGCATAGTGCTCGCATACGATTTAACTCATATGCTATTTATACGGTAGCCTCACCTTCTACCGAACAAGCAACTTAACATCTAATCTTAGATAAATCGCACTCTCAAAAATCTCGTAAAAAAAGCCAGCTCCCGTATAAGACAGCTGACTTTATAAGTACGATTAGACTTAAATTCGATAAGCTAGATTAGAACTGATAAGTTAAAGACGTTTTGATATTACGTCCCATTTCAAAATCAGTATAGGCATCATCGATAGAGTTACGTGACGCATGGCTTGCATAAGTCTCATCAAAGATGTTGTATACACCTAGCGTGGCCTTCAAACCTTCGATTTGAGTTGGCGTGTAAGTCATGAAGATATCGTGCACATCATAGCCTGGTTTTTCGTTGTCATCACCAGCGGTATTCGGTGTCACATCGGCGACATAAGTACTGCGCCAGCCAAGCTCAGTAGTATTGGTTGGAGCGTAACCTAGGTTAACCATGTACTTATCGCCAGACTCAGAGCCACTGCCACTGACAGAAGAGATATTGTAACCTGTATCTTCGCCTTTGCTACGTGCACGAGCATAGCTTAGACCCATGTTGAAGTTATCTGCGCGATAATCGGCTGATAGCTCTACACCTTTGATTTTGAAATCTTCATCATTATTGATGACACCTTGGCAGGCTTCAGGGGCAGCACTTGTACCTAGTTGCCCAGTTGTGCAATTCATGCCAGTTCTACTACCACCTGCACGTACAAACTCAATATAGTTTTCGATATTGGTTTCAAAGTACTTAGCACTTAATTTTAAAGAGTCATCAGCCATAGTCAGACCACGCAGCGTTGTAGCAATACCGACTTCTGCATTGTCACCTTCTTCTGCTTTTAGGTCATTGTTCACATACGTATCAGCGCCATCGGTGTTAAAAATCGTTTGGCTAAGATCTGGACCATTAAATAACTGAGTATAGCTTGCAAATAGCTGGGTGCGCGGTGCAATCTCATAGCTAGCAGCCAATGCGCCAACGACATTGTCATAAGTCTTGCCAGCCGATACATACTCTGGAGACTCATAACGGTCATAACGGACGCCTGGCGTTAAGCTAAGCTTACCCATTTGCCATTGGTCTTCTAGATACACTGAAGTATTGGTTGCCTCATCAGTGCTCGCATTACCAAAGTCACGTGTCATCTCAGATTCTTTTTTGTAATGCTCAACCCCAGCGATTAACTTGTGAACCCCTGGCACACCATTGATAATACTACTATCGATGATACTGGTGTTTTGTACTTTTGCACCTGTGGTTTTGACTTCTGCATCAAACTCAAACCCAGGTTCGCCATCAGAGTTACGCAAAATCTGCGTGCTAGTCTGATATACATTGGCGTCTACATTGACCAACTGGTTGGCAGGACTATATGCGTAGTCAAGCGCATAGGTATCGCGTTTGACTTCCTGCGGGATGATTGGGTTCCAGCCACCAGCAGGAAAATCTGGACGCAATGGGAACTTGCCTTTGTTTTCGGTACGGCTAAAGCTAGCGCCTACATGATGATCACTACCGACATAAGCACCAGCTTTTAATAGGATGTTTTCGCCTTCGCTGTCTTCCGTTTGGATTTTACGGCCTTTACCGTCTTCACCAGCGTCCGCATTGCGTTTGCCATAATAAGCCAGTAAATCAATATTTTCTGTTGGCGCACCATACACAGTAGCTGAAGTTAGCAGTTCATCATTGTTGCTAGCATAACCTGTATGCAGCTTAGCACCTACCTTTTGACCTGGCTTGAGTAAATCTGCCGCGTCGACTGTCTCAAAAGCAACCGCACCGCCGATAGCATCATTGCCTAGCGTCACTGAGTTATTGCCCACTGATACTTCTGCTTGTTTTAGCAGATCTGGATCAATAGTGACATCACCCATATGGTAGAACAACGCGCCTTCTTGACGTGCGCCATCAATCGTGACTTTTAGGTTGGTATCATCAAGACCACGTACACGAATACGTTGGTTGACCGATGAGGTACCGCCCACGCTTACCCCTGGCACAACGTCCAGAAAATCGCTCAAATGGCTGGCTTGTGCAGCTGGGGTGTAGTCATCTATGTAGACAGAGTCTTCTTGTACAGCGTCACGTACTGAGCTATTCGCTGTTACAGTGATAGTCTGCAATGTCGTGTTTGGCATATCTGCTGCCGTTGCAGCGCTGGCAGCTTGCGTCCACAGTACAGCGGCGACACCGATAGACAATACTGTCAATTGACTAGATAACTTTACTTCGCGCATAACACATTTACTCACTTTGTTTACTGTCAGAAATTAGAATTTTTAGAATTATTTTTAAAGGCTATCGTCAAACAACCTTTAAAATAGTGCCCACCAGAAGATTAAACACCTTAAAACACTTAACTCATCGTGCGAATAACATGATTAATGTTAATGATAATAATTAGCGTTTAAATAATGAGAGGCATAATAACTAAGTATTAACAATTTGGCAATAATTAATATTATACATTCTCAATTCTAGTGCTTAGTATGCCAAGGAAACACAGCAACGCTTGGTACCAACTATAAATATGCTATCAAATATGACAATGACTACGAGTTGAATCTGTATAAACAAGGCTTAAAAATCATCACTTCTACAGCAGCCTGCTATTAACTCAACTTATCACTTGTATTTCTTGTACTACTGTACTAGAATACTGAAACAAGATGGTTCTCAGCGAAAAATCGCTCAACAAGCGACCTATCTATTTTCTTTGGCTAAGATGACCTATTATGACTACCGATCCTTATCAGAGCTTAGTGAAACATTTGACCAACTGTACTGATAGCGCAGATATCGAAAAGCTGCTCAGTGCCTTGCTGACCGATAAAGAACAGCATGACATCGCCAATCGTATTCGCATTTTTGACTTGCTAGATCGTGGTAACACCCAGCGTGATATCTCTGAGCAGCTAGGGGTTGGTATCGCCACTGTCTCTCGCGGTGCCAAGGCCAAGCAAAGCCATGATGTCAGCGCGTTATTGGCCACTCATAGAGATCACTCTTAACCTCTAACGACCATACTATCTAGCTTTTTACTAACGACTCTTATACTTATTAATCGACACTTATTAATCAACACTTATTAATCAACACATATTTGAACCTTTTCGGACTTTGTTATGACCTCTAGCACTCGCATACAGACCAAGCCTGCTCCTATCGATATCCCGAGCAAACCACAACGTATCAAACTGACGCAAGATATCGATTTTTTTGCATTATTCAAACGTATCGAAAGCGCGTTTGATACCTGCTATTTACTCGAATCATTAGGTGAAGACAGCCATATCTCGCGCCATCATGCGATTGGCTTTGATCCTGTGACAACTATCGCCGCATTAGATCGCAACACGCTTGCGATTACCGATAATAAAACTGCTGAGACAAGCCATTATCAAACCGACAATCCTTATCAGCTACTGCGCAACATAACGCCGCAGCATGTCATCGCTCGTGACCAAAGCGGCGGTCTGGTTGGCTATTTGGGTTATGACTGCGTGAATTTCTTTGAGCCAAGCCTCAATGCAAAAGCTAGCGACGACTTTGAACCATTTAAGTTTGGCGTGTATCTAGATGGATTGACCCTAGATAAGATGACTGGGGAAATTTTCTATTTTTATTACCCAACTGCTCAGCAAGAAAAACGCATCGAGCAAATCAAAGCTCTACTCGATGAGCCAACGCCTAGCTATGAAGCGCCTAAAGTTGAATTTTTAGGTGATGGCATGAGCCAAGAAGAGCATGCCAATGTCGTCATGCAAGTCAAAGAAGACATCATCGCTGGGCGTATTTTTCAGTGCGAGGTAGGCTTTAAGTCTAAGTACCGTATTGCCGGTGACAAGATGCCGATTTATGAAAAGCTACGTGCCGTCAATCCATCGCCACACATGTATTTTATGAAATTTGCGCAGCAATGCATCATTGGTGCCTCGCCTGAGCTGTTATTCCGCTTGCGTCAGGGTGAAATGGAAACCTATCCGCTCGCAGGGACTGCCAAGCGCGGCGCCGATGTGATCGAAGACCGTAAGCTTGCCCGCGCCTTGCTCAACGATGACAAAGAGATTGCCGAGCACAATATGCTAGTCGACTTACATCGTAATGATATTGGCCGTGTGGCACGATTTGGTACGGTAAAAGTACGTAGCCTCATGGACATTAAGCGCTTCTCTCACGTGCAGCATATTTCTTCTGAAATCGTTGGTATCTTGCATCCTAACGAAGATATGTTTAGTGCCCTTGCTAGCAATTTCCCTGCTGGGACGCTATCAGGCGCACCTAAAGTAGAAGCCATTAAAGTCATCAACGAGCTAGAGCCGGATGGTCGCGGTGCTTACGGCGGTGCATTAGGCTCGTTCAATTTCAATGGTGATTGTATCTTTGCCATTCCTATTCGCAGTCTGTTTATCAATGGCGAGTCTGCCTATGCTCAAACTTGCGGCGGTAACGTTTACGACTCAAACCCAGCCGATGAATACTTAGAGATTCAGCGTAAACTGTCGGCGATGAAAGTCGTATTAGACAGCTTTATGCAATCATAATTGAAGCTAAACGTACTGAATAAATTGACCATATTTTACCTAGCACTATTTTTACAAAAGAGTTTATGACCCATGAATGTTTTAATTATCGATAACTACGACTCGTTTACCTTCAATCTCTACCAATACGTGGGTGAGATTTTGCAAACCTTAGACCGTGATGAAGAAGCCAGCGTCATCGTTAAACGCAATAACGAAATTACCTTAGCAGATGTGCAAGCGATGAATCTTGATAGAATCATTATCTCACCTGGCCCAGGCTCTCCCGATGATCCGGCCTACTTTGGTATCTGTGCCGAAGTGATCGAAGTAATGGGTAAAACGAAGCCACTACTGGGTGTGTGCCTCGGCATGCAAGGCATCGCTCATGTGTTCGGCGGTGATGTGGTACGCGCCAGTGTGCCGATGCATGGCAAGGTCTCATCAATTCGCCATGATAATTCAGGTATCTATCAAGGCTTGCCACAAGAGCTTGAGATCATGCGCTATCACTCACTGGTGGTAAAAGCCGACACCATCCCAAGCTGTCTTACGATTACCTCAGTAGTCGCTAATGAGAGCCGTGCTGACTTAAGCTTTGCTGAATCAGCGCTGACAGGGGATGAGATTATGGGACTGGCGCATAAAGAGTACCCAATTCAAGGCGTACAGTTTCATCCTGAGTCGTTTGCCACTGAAGGCGCTAAGCGATTGCTAAGTAATTTTTTATTGCAGGTGTAAGCCACTACTATCCAGCCACGCCTTCTATTTTAAATGACAGTCGATTAAATTTAGACCACGACCTAGTAGCCACTTATTATCTTTTAGTGATAGACTCAAAAGAATAAACAAAAGACAGCCTTTAATCAGGTTGTCTTTTCTTATTTCAGTATTGCTTGGAGAGATTGTATCAATAGCAATCTTACAACATCTTGTGTCACTTAGAGCGTAAGAAGAAAACAGTATGGCAAACATCGACAACGGAATGACGACCCACTCGCATCAATCATGGCTAGGCACCATTCAAATCATCACGGCTGCTATTTGCTGGGGTACATTGGGTATATTCTCGACTTACCTAAACCAAATTGGATTTAGTGGTTGGCAAGTAACCATATTACGCATCGTCACGGCAGCCTTTATCATCTTAGCCATGCTACCAACACTGTGGCCCCACCTTATCAAGTTACAGCCAAAACAATGGCTTGGACTGGCGATGCAGTCGTTGATAGGTGTCCTTGGCATGTCGGTCTGCTATTTTTTTGCGGTCAGTTATGTCGGTGCTGGCCCTGCCGTTGCCTTACTCTATACCGCGCCCGTATTTAGTTTATTGTTCTCAAAATTCTTACTGAGTGAGTCCATCACTCGGAAATCAGTGTTGCTAGCACTAATGGCAGTATTTGGTGTTGGATTGACGATGTTAGGTGAACAAGCAAAAGTTAACTGGGGTATTTTACTCGGTCTATCAGCCGGGATGTGTTATTCGTTATATGGTGTATTGGGCAAGCGCGCGATGCATTATGCTCACCCTGCCCCTTTGGTATTTTTCACTTCCATTATCATTAGTGCTGGCGTACTACTGCTCTTGCCTGAGACCTATAACACTTATGATCAGCTATTAGATCTCCCCTTAATGACTTGGGGCTATGTTTTAGGATTGTCATTATTGGGAACCGTCGTGCCATTTGGGCTATATATGAAGGCATTGGAGAAGCTGCCCGCCACTCGTGCATCGGTATTTACGATTTTTGAGCCATTGACTGCGATTGCGCTCGCGATGCTGTTACTACATCAATCTTTGTCTTGGATTCAGTATTTGGGTGTGGCGCTTATCTTACTGGCGGCTTTGTTGAATGCTGTATTAAATGGTACCGCCACTCGTGTACCTCGCTGGTTAAAACAACGACAAAAAGTATAGTTTACTGTCTACTCATTTGAGATATATCCTATTTATTTCGACAAAAAAAGCCCCAACCATAGCATCATGATTGGGGCTTTTTTGTTTGATTACTTACGCAAAAACAAGCGTATTTACTGCTCAATACGTTGCAAAAATGCCTGCGTACGAGGATGCTTTGAGTCCTCAAAGAGCTGTTTGGCACTGCCTTCTTCGACCACATGACCATCCTCAATCAGTACAACATGATCGGCAACGTCACGAGCAAAGTTGATTTCGTGAGTCACTACGACCATCGTCCAACCTTCAGAGGCGAGCTGCTTCATTGTCTCTAGCACATCCTGTACCAACTCTGGATCAAGTGCAGAGGTTGGCTCATCAAACAGTAATAATGACGGCTCAATAGCAAGCGCACGGGCAATACCAATACGCTGCTGCTGACCACCAGATAACTGGAACGGATAGAGATCCGCTTTGTCCGACAGTCCAACTTTCTCTAGTAGTACCAATGCCTGCTCACGGGCTTGCGCTTTGCTTTGCCCCTGTACTACCGTAGGCCCAAGCATCAAGTTTTCAATGGCTGTCTTATGTGGAAACAAGTTATAAGACTGAAATACCATACCTGATTTACGCTGTAAGGCTAGTAGCGTTTTTTTGCTTGGCTTAGTCGCAAAGTCCACGCTCAAGCTATCGTCATCAAAAGCAATCACACCTTGGTCAGGAATCTCTAGCGCATTCAAACAACGCAAAAAGGTGGTTTTACCCGATCCTGAAGGTCCTAATATTACGACCACTTTGCCTTTATTAATGGTCAAGTCGATGCCTTTTAGCACCTGATTGCCACCGAAGGCTTTATGAATATTAGTGACTTTGATCATAAAAATTCCTGTTGTACTAGGGCGTGTCATCAATTAGCCCATTCAATCATTTAGCGGTCTTAAAATGGCTAAATCTTGTCAAATATCGTCAAAAATATTGTGAATATACCTATATTCTCTGCAATTTTTTCCTCATTTGACTACTATTTATCTCATTTTAAGCCTCGCTATCTAAATGATGACACGCCCTAGTCTATATTTGCGAGTGTCTATTGAGCCATAACTTATTTTACTACGTAGCTTATTTTGCTACATAACGGTCTAGCCTAGTTTCAAGCTTGCCTTGGATGAAGGTCAAGAACAGACAAATACCCCAGTAGATAATTGCCGCTTCTGTGTAGACAAGCATAAACTCATAGTTACGAGCTGTGATAATCTGCGCTTGTTTAAATAGTTCAGTGACCAGTACCAGTGAAGCAAGTGAGGTATCTTTTACCAGACTGATAAAGGTATTAGATAACGGCGGCACCGACACTCGAAGCGCCTGCGGTAAAATCACATGACGAAAAGTCTGTAGATACGTCAAACCAACCGTCGAGCCTGCTTCCCACTGTCCTTTTGGTATCGATAAAATCGAAGCACGCACTGTCTCCGATGCATAAGCACCGATGTTCAATGAGAATGCAATAATCGCTGAAGGAAAGGGATCAAGCTTCACCCCAACACTTGGCAGACCATAGAAAATAATAAATAGCTGAACCAGCATCGGTGTACCGCGAATCGCAGACACATAGACGCGAGCGAGCCGATAGATAATTTCATGGAACCAAGTAGCACGCGGAATGATACGAATCAATGCCACTGTCAGTGCAATGGCCATACCAATCGCAAATGAGATCAATGCCAGCGGTATCGAATAATAGATACCGCCCTTGAGCATTGGCCAAAACGACGAGATGACAATCTGCGCTCGATCAGGACTCATAAATGGCAATACTGCCAATAAGTCCGCGAACCATGATGTAGACATTACAGAAGCTGACATGATAGAAACTGACATTATTTTTGTTGACTTATATCAGCACCAAAGAACTGTTCGCTAAGCTTAGTTAGCGTACCTTCAGCCGCCAATTCAGCCATTGCTTCATCTAATTTAGCTACAACTTCATCATCACCTTTGATAAGCACTAGGCCTGAACCACGCAACTCACTAGCAGGTGCTGTCAGTTTAATCTCAAGATCAGAATCTGGGAATTTCTTTAGATAATCCAATACTGCTAGATTGTCATTCATCGTAAAGTCAGCACGGTCTTGCTTCACTAACTGAATCGCTTGCGCCATACCATCGACAGGAACGATCTCTGCGCCATAACGCTCTGCAAGCTCACCGTAGTTACTGCTAAGTGATTGCGCCGTACGTAGGCCTTTTAGACCTTCCCACGAGCTATAACGGTTGTCATCAGTAGGTGCCAATACAACCGCACCTGACCAGCTATAAGCCATTGATTTGTCATACTTTGCTTTACGCTCAGGCGTGGTCAAACTGACTTGGTTAGCCACCATATCAAAGCGTTTTGAATCCAAACCAGCTAGCATCGCATCCCATTGGGTTTCTTTAAACTCAACGTCTACGCCTAATTTATCCGCGACTGCACGCGTTACTTCAACATCATAACCCGTTAGTTTGCCACTCTCATCATGGTACGTGAACGGAGGATAAGTACCCTCTGTACCGACGTTGATAGTGCCGCCGTTGTTGATACGTTGTAGCAAATCAGAACCGCCTGTTGCAGCGCTGTCAGTTGCACTGGTATCGGCTTCGTTGGTAGCAGATTGACCACAAGCGGCAAGGAACATGGTGCTGGCGGCAAGGGCTAAAAGAGTACGACGTTTCATAAGACGTCCTTATAAGAGTGAATGAATAAAGTAAAAACGCATAATGCTAATAAGACACACAGCACTAATAAAATATACGGTGCTAATAAATAGGACAAGCCGACACAGAAGAACAATATAAGCTCCTCTATGATATTCGGCTTTGGTTGCCCGATTTGAGGCTATTTGAGCTATTTTTCAATACTGTTTCTATATTATATTTTAATTTTTAGCGATTGTTCAAATATTCTGGCGAGTTTAATTAACGCTAATTGCTATCTTATTAAATAGCAGCTTATGGATATAGTATCTCACTTTAGACAGAAAAACGTACAAAATCAGTGAGCATACGTAAGCTATAGTCAGTTCAATATAATTTCGATACAAGCAAACCAAGTGCAAGTTATACATTAGTATGCTTAGCGAGGATAACGATGTAGCGGATTTATATAGGCTTGACTATATCTGCTACAATTCGCCTGAGAACTGATAGCGATCACCCGCATGCCACATTTTGACAAAGGTAACGACTTGGCCAGCCGAATAGGTCTGCCGGCGCAACACAAGCGTTGGTGACTGCGGCGCAATTTGCAAAAACTCAGCAATCTCATTTGGCGCTGCCAATGCTCGGATGGTATAGCTACCACTCTCTAGAGGGCTTTTGGCAATTAAGTAATCACTGGTATTGACCACACTAAAATCCTGATCGATAAACTTCGGCACTTTTTTGGCATCGACCCAACGTTCTTCAAACTGTATGGGCTGACCATCGGCAAAGTGAATGATTTTTACTTCATACAGGACAGCTTCATCACTAGCATCTGTCTGAGCAACCGCGTTTACAGACGTAGCCTCTTCATCAATCACAGCCCCTTCACTAATACCAAACTTACGACACAATTCATTATCGAGCATATCAGCTGTAATAACACGCTTACTCACGACCTGTGCCTCATAATCACGATTGGCAGACTTTAAATCCTCAGCGATGTTGCGTACCTCAACAAAGGTATGATTGAACTGTTGCTGCGCGACAAACGTGCCCGACCCTTGTCGACGCTCTAACACCCGCTCCTCGCTCAGCTCTTTTAGCGCACGGTTGACCGTCATTCGTGACACACCAAACTCTTCAGCCAATGCCATTTCTGTCGAAATCGCGTTGCCCGCTTGCCACTTACCAGAATGAATATTGTCTAGTATGGCGTTTTTTATACGTTGATACGCCGGAATCGTCTTTGTCATATCCGCCTTTGACCGTCAGTTTTGCTAATAGGAATGACCACATAATATCACGAGACCACCGTGCAAGCCTTAGTCAAAATGTCTGAGCGTTCAGTATTGACTAGGGGATTGTTCATCTCACTCGGTGTTATCTAAATCGGCTGAGTGAATAACAAAAATAATCAGCTCATGAAAAAAAACCTTGCATGAAAAAAGTATCTTTGATAATTTGTATATACAACTTTACAGCAGTGCTAGAAAATTTGCTTTATCGATTCGATATTTTTATGAATTTAGATGAATACTTAGTAGTAGATAAATACTTAGTAAATGAATATCTAGACTGACTGTAAGACACTTACTCTGATGACTTTATCGCCCTATTCGCTATCACAAGGATATGATCATGACTACTGACAACGGAACCAACAAAGAGACTAAACTGACTCGCCGCGATGAGAGCCGTAATATTGCTGCGCCTACCGGTAGCACGCTACATTGCAAAAGCTGGCTGACCGAAGCCCCTTATCGCATGCTGCAAAACAACCTGCATCCTGATGTAGCAGAAAACCCAAAAAGCCTAGTCGTGTATGGTGGTATCGGACGCGCAGCCCGTAACTGGGAAAGCTACGATCAAATCTTAGAGTCATTAAAAGAATTAGAAGATGATGAGACGTTGCTAGTACAGTCTGGTAAGCCAGTCGGCGTGTTTCAAACACATGAAAACGCACCACGCGTATTGATTGCCAACTCCAACCTTGTACCGCGTTGGGCAACGTGGGAGCACTTCAACGAGCTCGATCGCAAAGACCTGTTTATGTACGGTCAAATGACTGCTGGTAGCTGGATTTATATCGGCACGCAAGGCATCGTCCAAGGTACGTATGAGACTTTTGTGGAAGCGGGTCGTCAGCATTATGACGGTAGCTGGGCGGGTCGTTGGATTTTAACCGCTGGTCTGGGCGGTATGGGCGGCGCGCAGCCACTAGCCGCAACTTTTGCGGGTGCAACGTCATTGAACATCGAATGTCAGCAGTCTAGTATCGATTTCCGTTTGCGCACGGGTTATGTCGACAAGCAAGCAGACGATCTTGACCATGCTTATGAGTTAATCAAACAACATACGGACGCGGGCGAAGCCGTCTCTATTGCTCTACTTGGTAATGCCGCAGATATCTTGCCTGAGATGGTCAAGCGTGCTAATGCTGGCGGTATGAAGCCTGACTTGGTCACCGATCAAACCTCAGCGCATGACTTGATCAATGGCTATCTACCAAGCGGTTGGACAGTAGAGGAATGGAAAGCTGCTCAAGAAGATCCAGAGCAACATGCAGCACTGACCAAAGCCGCTGCTCAGTCTTGTGCCGTACACGTCCAAGCGATTTTAGACTTGCAAGCGATGGACATTCCAGCGACTGATTACGGTAATAATATCCGTCAGGTCGCTTTTGATGAAGGGGTCAAAGATGCCTTTAATTTCCCAGGCTTTGTCCCTGCTTATATTCGTCCGCTATTTTGCCAAGGCAAAGGCCCATTCCGCTGGGTAGCGCTATCAGGTGATCCAGAAGACATCTATAAGACCGATCAAAAAATCAAAGAGCTGTTCCCTGAAAACAAGCATATCCACCGCTGGCTCGATATGGCAAAAGATCGTATTCAGTTCCAAGGCTTGCCTGCTCGCATCTGCTGGTTAGGTCTTGGTGAGCGTGACAAGGCAGGTTTGGCATTTAATGAGATGGTCAAAAACGGTGAGCTAAAAGGCCCAATTGTAATTGGTCGTGATCACCTAGACACAGGTTCTGTCGCCAGTCCAAACCGCGAAACAGAAAGTATGAAAGATGGCTCAGATGCGGTATCTGATTGGGCACTATTAAACGGCATGCTGAACGTAGCAGGCGGTGCCACTTGGGTATCACTGCATCATGGTGGCGGTGTCGGTATGGGCTACTCGCAGCATTCAGGCATGGTCATCGTGGCGGACGGTACAGATGCCGCAGCCAAACGCTTGTCAAGAGTACTGGTCAATGACTGCGGCTCAGGCGTCATGCGTCATGCCGATGCTGGTTATGAGTTGGCGATTAAGACAGCGAAAGATTATGGTTTAAACCTGCCAATGCTCAAATAATTTGCCCTCTGTCCTTATGAGCTTGTAGCTAGGCATAAGGACATAATCGCCTATTTATCAAGGAGGATAATATGATTGAACAAGACACCACCTCTGATCTGCATGATGGCCATGCAACGACATCGTCAAAAAAACTGCTATCAAAGCCTGTGGCACTGATACAGCTGATTGTCTTTAGTGCTATCGGTCTAGTGATGTTCTTTGTGCCGTTTACCATTGGTGAAAAAAGCACGATATTGTTCGATCATGGCGCGACCTACTTAGTGACGCAGCAGCATACTTTATCTGTCACGCTATTGTTTTTACTCATGCTCTACGGCGTGAGTAAACCATTTATCGACGGCTCGTGGCATAAGAATATCACTCATATGATTATGACGACTTTCAAGATCATCGGTCTGATGTTGGCAGTGATGTATGTGGCTGACATAGCGCCTACCTTTATGATGGAAAAGGACATGCTGCCGTTTCTGTTTGAAAAACTGGCCTTACCAGTCGGCATGATTATACCGCTTGGGGCACTAATATTGGCCTTCTTGGTTGGCTTTGGCTTATTAGAAATGGTTGGTGTGCTCATGCAGCCGATTATGAAACCTATTTGGAAAACCCCAGGTTCATCAGCGATTGATGCTGTAGCTTCCTTTGTCGGTAGCTACTCCATTGGCTTACTCATCACCAATCGTGTGTACTTGCAAAAGCAATATTCAGCGCGTGAAGCCATTATCATTGCGACCGGGTTTTCGACTGTATCAGCGGCGTTTATGGTTATTGTTGCCAAAACGCTTGATCTGATGGAATTTTGGAATATGTTCTTTTGGTCTACGCTAGTGATTACCTTTATTGTTACTGCGATTACTGCTCGTATTCCGCCTATCAGGCTCTTTGATGATAGCGTTGAACGTCCCGCTTTAGACCATAAAGGTGGTACACGGCTAGCAGCTGCGTTTGATGTAGGTTTATCCACTTCGCGCCGTGCCACTGACCTCAAACAAATCTTGTGGTCTAACTTTCGTGACGGTCTAACGATGGCAGCCGCTATTGTGCCTTCTATCATAGCTGTTGGCTTAACAGGATTACTGTTAGCAAAATATACACCCGTTTTCGATGCCTTGGGCTTGCTTCTCTATCCATTTACATGGCTTGGCGGCTTACCAGAACCGCTCGTCGCTGCCAAAGGCATGTCAGCGGGATTGGCTGAGATGTTCTTGCCAGCATTATTGCTAAGTGAGGCAGATATTCTGACACGCTATGTCGCAGGGGTAATCTCCATCAGCAGTGTGCTGTTCTTCTCGGCCATGATTCCGTGTGTGCTTGCGACCGAGATTCCTGTCTCTGTTGGCAAAATGGTCATCATTTGGTTCGAGCGCGTTGTACTTAGTATTTTATTGGCTGCGGCATTCGGACATCTGGCTATGTATTTCAACTGGATTGGCTAAAAAGCTCAAACTCAATAATAAATATTGCATTGATTAAAATCCTTTTAACAACTTCATTTTAATAAAGATACGAATCAAAAATAATATAACCCATATAGTCGATTCAATTTAAAAGTAGTACAAGGCAACCGAGTGTAGATGTATATGTGATACTTCAAGCGAGGTTAACGCTGTAATACTTTTATAGTGGAATGGCTATGTGACTTACAACACTAGGATTACCCCTATGAACGACATCAAACAACTAACCCTACACCCTCGCCAGCTTAGCTTTGAGATGCTACGTGATATCTACGAGCAGCCTGTCATATTGACACTACCTGAGAGCGCTTATGAGGCGATAGATGCCTCGCACGAAGATGTACGTACCATCATTGCGCGAGATAAAAGCGCTTATGGTATCAATACTGGTTTTGGCTTACTTGCTAAGACACGTATCAGTGATGATCAGCTTGAGCTACTTCAGCGTAACCTAATCGTTTCTCACTCAGTGGGCACGGGTGAAGCTCTCCCTGCAGGCGTCGTACGACTAATTATGGTGATGAAAGTTGCCAGTCTGGCGCAAGGTGTTTCTGGTGTACGCCGCGAAGTGGTAGACAGTTTACTTGGCTTAATCAACAATCAAATCACACCCAATATTCCAGCCAAAGGTTCAGTTGGTGCATCTGGTGACTTAGCGCCATTATCACATATGACGCTGGCGATGATGGGTGAAGGCGATGTGTTTGTTGCTGGCAAAAAAGTACCTGCTGCTGACGCTCTAGCAAAGCATGGACTTGAGCCTATTACTCTTGCAGCCAAAGAAGGCCTTGCACTGATTAACGGTACGCAAGTCTCAACTGCTCTAGCATTACGTGGTTATTTCTTAGCGCGTGATTTACTTGAGACCGCCACTATTGTCGGCTCACTATCAATTGATGCTGCCAAAGGATCAGACTCACCATTTGATGCGCGTATTCACGAAGTACGTGGCCATCATGGTCAAATCGAAATCGCCAAAGCACACCGTCAATTAATCAAAGGTAGCGCTATTCGTGCCTCACATGATGGTGAGCAAGACGATAGAGTGCAAGACCCTTACTGCCTGCGTTGTCAGCCGCAAGTCATGGGTGCCTGTCTTGATATCATCAACCAAGCAGGAAAAACCTTATTAATTGAATCCAATGCAGTAACTGACAATCCACTTATCTTTAATAATGAGGATGGCCCTGTCGCCATATCGGGTGGTAACTTCCATGCTGAGCCAGTCGCTTTTGCCGCGGATATTTTAGCCTTGGCAATCGCTGAGATTGGCTCGATGTCTGAGCGCCGTGTGGCCCTACTGATCGATGCAACTCTATCAGGTGGCTTACCGCCATTCTTAGTGGATAATGCTGGGGTAAACTCAGGCTTCATGATTGCTCATGTAACCGCAGCAGCACTGGCTTCAGAAAACAAATCTATCGCCCATCCTGGTAGCGTCGACAGTATCCCGACCTCGGCTAACCAAGAAGACCATGTATCCATGGCCACCTACTGCGCACGCCGCCTATACGAGATGGCGCAAAACACCGCCACCATCATTGGTATTGAGCTATTAGCTGCTGGTCAAGGCATTGACTTCCATCGTGGACTAGATACGTCAGAGCCGTTGACTGTGGCACATCAAAAACTACGTGAGCAAGTGACTTTCTATGACAAAGATCGCTACCTAGCCCCTGATATCGAAGCGGCCAAGCAGTTAGTATTAGACGGTACGCTTGCTGAACACTGGCAGTCACTACGCAGCGATTGGTACGAGTCTAAATAAATATTAATGTGCGGAGAGCAGCGATGACAACAGCGAGAACAACAGCAACGACGACCACACGCATTAGCCATACACCTGCTGATATGACCCAGTGGACAGGACGTGCAGAGTCATTTGAGAATGCGCGTGCCCGCTATTGGTATCAGCTTGCTCAGCCTTACAAGGATCAAAACATTGGGCTAATTGGCTTTGCCTGTGATCAAGGCGTCAGACGCAATCAAGGCCGCGTGGGTGCTAGAGCTGCACCGTCATTGATTCGTCGAGCTTTTGCTACGCTGCCAGTCATCGCTGATTTGCAACAACGTTTTGATAGTCAATTATCAACCTTATTGGGTGATGCTGGCGACATTCATTGTGATGATAATGATGGCTTTGCCGACAGTATTCTTGAGCAAGCTCAGATCAAATATGCCGATGCAGTGGGCACTATCGTCAAGCAAGGTGGATTACCCATCGGGCTTGGCGGTGGTCATGCCATTGCTTATGGTAGCTTTTTGGGATTATGGCAGGCCTTAGAAAAGGCAAACGATACAACTATCAGCACAAACACAGCGCCTACTATCGGGATTATTAATTTCGATGCCCATCTTGATATTCGTCAGTCTGATGTAGCAACCTCTGGTACACCGTTTCGCCAGATTGCCGAGCATCTTGACGCACACGATCAGCCCTTTCATTATTGCTGTATTGGCGTCAGTCACTTTTCTAATACCGCCGCGCTCTTTGATCGCGCTGAGCAACTGGGCGTACAGGTTATTAGTGATGAAGACTGTCATTATCAACCTTGGGACACAATTGCCGAGCAGGTCAAAAGCTTCATAGATCAGGTTGATATTATTTATCTCACTATTGATATGGACTGTCTCCCCTCTAGTGTCGTTCCGGGTGTCAGTGCGCCTGCTGCTTTTGGTATTGAGCTTGGTTTTGTTGAGCGTATGGTCAAGCTGATTGTGTCATCAGGCAAAGTAAAAATGGCAGATATTGCTGAGATCAACCCGACCTTTGATGTGGATAGTCGTAGCTGCAAAGTCGCTGCTCGACTGCTGGCAACGATTGTAGAACAGCACTTACTTGTCAGCTAGCTCTTACAAAAAAAGGTCTTAACAGGTTACTCGCCTCCCAATTATTAGGAGCATACTATGAATGAATCAGAAAATTTTAAAGAGCAGACGCTCGACAAATCTACTATGACATCGTTTGATCAACTCATTATCAATGCCAATATTGCGACGTTTTCAGCGCACTATGGTTTTAATAATGATAAGAATGAAGACGCTCGTAGTATCCCATATGGTCAGTTAGAGAACGCGGCTATCGGTATTAAAGACGGCAAGATTGCATGGATTGGGGCACAAGAGCAAATCACGACGCATCTGCCACATTATCAAGACAATCAGGTTACAGACGCCGATGGCAAATGGCTAACGCCTGGGCTTATCGATTGTCATACGCACATTGTCTACGGTGGCAACCGCAGCAATGAATTCGAAGCGCGTTTGCAAGGGGCCAGTTACCAAGACATCGCTGCACAAGGCGGCGGTATTGTCGCGACCGTTAGTGCCACCCGCGCCGCCAGTATTGAATCGCTATTTTCCCAAAGTGAAAAACGTCTAGTCGCGCTAATGAAAGAAGGCGTCACCAGCATCGAAATCAAGTCAGGTTATGGTCTCGACTTAGACACTGAGCGCAAAATGCTTACCGTCGCGCGCCAGCTTGGCGAAAAATACGACATCCACGTCAGCACCACGTATCTTGCAGCGCACGCCTTACCACCTGAATATAAGTCTCACTTGCAAGACCGTACCGACGACTATATCGAGCAAGTCTGCGAGTGGCTATCAATCCTGCATGCAGAAGGCTTAGTCGATGCGGTCGATGGCTTTTGTGAAAACATTGCGTTTAGTAGCGATCAGATTAGACGCGTTTTTGAGGTTGCACGCTCCTTAGACCTGCCAGTCAAACTTCATTCTGAGCAATTATCTGATATTGGTGGTAGCGCCTTAGTTGCCGAATACAAAGGGCTATCTAGCGACCATTTAGAACATTTATCAGAAACTGACATAGAGAAAATGGCTGCTAGCAATACGGTTGCGGTGATATTGCCCGGAGCGTTTTATACTTTACGTGATACCAAGCTGCCACCGATTGAGGCACTGCGCAAGCATCACGTCCCTATGGCAATTTCAACTGATTGTAACCCCGGCACCTCACCGTTGACGTCGCTGTTATTGACGATGAATATGGGCTGTACGCTATTTTACTTAACCACTGAAGAGGTTTTGGCAGGAGTTACTGTTCACGCAGCACAAGCATTGGGTCTACCTAATAAAGGAAAAATAGAAGTCGGCTGTGATGCCGATTTAGCGCTATGGAATATCGCTCGTCCTGCTGACTTGGCCTATCAGATGGGGCTAAATCCCATCCAAGGCATCATGGTTCAAGGACAATGGCGCGACACAATATAATCAATCTACCTTTGTTTATCTCAATTAAAAAGCCCCAACCATTCAATGATTGGGGCTTTGCTATTTGTCCATATTAACCAACCACTAAGGCTTGTTTACCACTTATAAGTAAGACTAGTTCAAAATACCAAAAGCGACCAACGCATCAGCCACACGTTTGAAGCCAACCATATTGGCACCAGCCATATAATCGACATAACCATTGTCAGTTTGACCATATTGTTCTGAAGCATTCGCAGCACTGTCGTGGATATCTTTCATAATACCTTTTAAACGCTCATCGACTTGCTCAAAGGTTTGATATTGACGGACAGAGTTTTGCGACATTTCAAGCGCAGATACTGCTACCCCGCCCGCATTAGCAGCTTTACCAGGTGCATAATGAACACGGTGCAAACGGATACAATCAATTGCTTCCGCAGTGAGCGGCATATTAGCGCCTTCCACCACATACTTCACGCCATTTTCGACCAATAATTTGGCATCAGCTTCATTGACTTCATTTTGAGTAGCGCATGGAATCGCAATATCAGCTTCAAACTGCCACGGTTTCTGTTTGGCAAGCCACTCGCCACCATAAACATCAACATACTCTGCTAAAGGCTTGTTTTGCTGCTTTTGTTTTTTGAGCCAATCAATTTTTTCTTGATTGAGACCATTTTCATCATGCAACGTCCCTTGTGAATCAGAGACAGTTATTGCCATACCACCTAGCGCATTCACTTTTTCGGCAGCATGTAATGAGACATTACCTGCTCCTGATATCAGCACCTTTTTGCCTTGAAGCTTATCGTTCTGAGCGATGAGCATATTTTCTAAGAAGTAGACTGCACCGTAGCCAGTCGCCTCTGTACGCATCAAGCTGCCACCAAAGCCCACGCCTTTGCCAGTGATAACCCCTGTTGATTCACGCGTTAAATTCTTATACATCGCAAACATATAGCTAACTTCTCGACCACCGACGCCGATGTCACCAGCAGGCACATCCATGTCTTTGCTCACGTAATGATGTAGCTCACGCATAAAGGCATAGCAAAAACGGCGAATCTCACTGTCCGTTTTACCTTTAGGATCAAAATCTGACCCACCTTTACCGCCACCAATAGGCAAACCAGTTAGGGCATTTTTAAAGATTTGCTCAAAGCCTAAGAACTTTAATACCGACTGATTGACGGTAGGATGGAATCTAAGACCGCCTTTATAAGGGCCCAAAGCATTACAGAACTGCACACGCCAGCCACGATTGACTTGCACGTCGCCTTTATCATCTTCCCAATTGATACGAAAACCAAATACCCGATCAGGCTCTACCAAACGCTCGAATACCTTTAACGTACTATATTCAGGATGCGCATCGTATAAAGGTTGAATCGTAATTGCCACCTCTTTTACTGCTTGAATGAATTCGGGCTGATGGGCATAACGTGCTTCGACTTTTTGGATGGCTTCACTGATGCTCATGTATTTCTTCCTTAGGATAAAACTGGTGATAGTAATTATTTACATCGACGCTACAACATATTGAGTAAACAAAAGGATTATAAACGTTGATGTAAAACTGAAATCGCCCCTATACAAGATTATGTATAGAGACTGATAGGATCAAAAAAGCTGACTCAATTTGTATTTTTATAACGCATTTAGAAGTGTCAACATTTATCCCCTCATGACTGTATATCATTTTTGAGACTTATAAGTCTAGTAAATATCTTCATCATAAGAATCTATAAGCGATTTTTATTAGCTAAATTTCAGCGGCTCCGTTTGATAGCAATGGTGGACATTAATCTATAGTTACAAAGAATACCTCTATTCAAAAAAATACCAAGGATCTTGCTAGGTCTTCAACCGCTCATCGATTAGACATAATAAAAAACCACCATTTTCCTCGAAAAAATAAAGATAAGGGGTAATGATTTGACGACAAAAGGCACAAAAGTCCAAAAAATTTACTTTTAATTGGGCAAATGTATATCAATATTATTAGTAAGGATTTATAATACCTTTCTTTAAACAAGAATATTTTTGACTAACTTCATTAGTTCATAAATAAAAAACCAATCACCAGTACAGAGAAAGCGATATGCGTACAGATTCATTTCAGCAGATATTGGAAGACTTAAACAGTTCATCAGCAGATGTTGAAGCATCTGCGCTAATCTCTAACGATGGTCTTATGATTGCTTCAGCTCTACCAATCGGCGTGGATGAAGATCGCGTGGGTGCTATGTCAGCAGCATTATTATCATTGGGTGATCGTGCAGGACGCGAGTTGGCACGCGGTAGTATCGATCGCATTATGATTCAAGGCGAGAAAGGCTATGTCATCATGACCTCATCAGGCGATGAAGCCGTACTTACCATCATGGCAAAACCCAACGCCAAGCTTGGCTTGATATTCCTAGATATTAAGCGTGCTTCAGAAGCATTGGCAAAGCTCATTTGATTAGCGACTGCTTATCGAACTTATTAGCTTTTTAATCACTATAAACATAGTCGGTTCAATATAATTTGAACGCAAGAAAGCCGAGTGAGAGTACTACAAGTAGTAGACTAAGCAAGGCTGACACCGTGTTCAATTTATAGAGGATTGACGATATAACGATCAACGAAGGAGATGACCATGGGTTCTCCAATCCCTGATGCACACAAACCCGATATGCCTGCTGAGCAAATCACGATGACTTATCATGATGGCACGTCACGGACTGTCTATGATACTGGTATAGAGCGCCCCTACCCAGATGGCAAACTGATTGTCTCGCGTACCAATCTCGACGGTATCATCACTCACGTCAACGACGCCTTTGTCGAAATCAGTGGCTATCATGTAGATGAATTGATTGGCCAACAGCACTATATTTTGCGTCATCCTGATATGCCAAAAGCTGCCTATAAAGACTTATGGAGTACTGCCGAGTCTGGACAAAAGTGGCATGGCTATGTCAAAAACTTATGCAAAGACGGCAGTCATTATTGGGTCTATGCCACTGTGGTGCCTAACGTGCGTCGCGGTGAAACCGTCGGCTACACCTCGGTACGACGCAAACCATCACGCAGCAAAATTGAAGCGGCGATGACTCAATATGCCCAAATGAAACAAGATGAGGAAGGCTAACTCATGACGACACACAATATGTTAATCGCCCCTGATTTTTCGCCTGATCGCTTTGCAGGCTGGCACATGTTCAACACCTTGATTCAAAAACGTGCCAACTTAAACATGCATCTCAATATCCCTGCCTCTCACGCTGAGCAAGAGCAGGTCATTAGTGCCGGTGACATTCAAATCATTTATGCCAACCCTTTTGATGCAGCCACTCTCATCCGCGAGCAAGGCTATCGAGCCATTGCCCGACCTATCGGTAAATCTGACGAGATGATCATTGCAGCCGCTGCCAATAGCACTATCAGCCGTTTGGAAGACATTCAAGCAGGGGCTACTGTCGCGATGGCCGACAACCGAGATGTCAAACTGATTGGCTTGCGCTTGCTAGAAGCCGTCGATATAGAAGCGTCTGATCTCAACTGGGATGTGACCGAGACCTATCAAGCGGCTGCCCGAAAAGTCATTAAAGGTGAAGCCCAAGTCGCGTTCTTTTTGGCAGAGATATTTCATAGCTTCTCACGCTTGACCAAGACTCAGCTATCAGTACTTATCGAAAGTGACTTGGCTGATATCAGTCATGTACTCCTTGTTAAAGAAGACTTTCCCGATGCACAAATCTTCCTAGAGGCCATCCTCAATTTGCACAACGATGACGATGGTAAAGAAGCATTGGCTGAGCTTGGTATGCCTCAAGGGTTTGAGCCAATGAGCGAAGAAGATGCCGAATTTATGATTGATTTGATGCAAACGTTATTGGATTAGTCGCTCAATCATTATATTGATATCAAGCGCTATTTCTCTGGATTACATCATCGCTTGTCGTATGACATCATTATCACTGAAGCAAGCACCGTCGTAATAATAGCGATGACAGGAGAGTATTATTATGTCTGATTCAGACCTGATCAAAGAAAATGAAAGAGTCGCGCACCGAGTATTTCGGTTTTACTCTCGTAAAGTATTTTTGGCACCCAACAACCGTCATTTTCATGAGCAGCGTATCAATGCAGCTTTGTTATTGACCGAGAAAGAACCGCTACAGGGTGCAGTGGCTGACTTTTTTTATGGTTGCTGGTTTGATATTCCATACGATGTAAATAACCTATTTACTCGTATCAAAGATCGTTTGTATCCTCATGTCCAGCAAGGCTTTCGTGATTGTATTGATAAAAAAAGATACATCCAGCGCAATAGTATGTTGGCCACTCGTTGGAGTGTGCTGGTATCCCCTTCTCTCAATGAGCAAAAGCAACGACTACGTATCAGCAGCGACGATGCCCGAGAAATCGCTAAAGACATCACCACTGAGCTGATGCAAGCGCGTGAGGACGAAGACTGGGGTACGATTGAGCAAATCGAAAATGAGTTTTTTGCCCATTGTACTGCGCGCAATGATCGTCTCGCATTTTCGTTGGTATGGTTCCGTTTGGGTAGAAGTGATTGGCAGTTCGATGCGCGCTGGGACAACTGCCAACAACATCTCGATCAAACTATTAGACCTTCTACTACACGATAGATTGTCATTCGTTTATAACCTTAAATATTTTTTATCACCCTTTCATCACTATGGTAGCCGCTATGTCTTCTTACTTAAATGCTGATAAAACCTATCTTACCCTGACGCCAGCTGGTATTTTTGAAGCGTTTTCACAGAACGAACCGACTGATGAGCAGTTGGCATTACAGGATTTGCTGTCTTATGATCAGACACTGCTCGCTGCTGACTGGCTTCAGCGTTATTCTAATGACTGGCTACAGAGTTTTATCGAACAAGGCTGGATTGAAAAACTGTCACTATTTTTACCAGCGCCTAACTTACCATTGGACCAGTTTTTGCCTTATGTCGTGGCGAGCTTATCTGGTAAACGCCGTGCCGCGATCGGCTCTGATGAAGGGTTTTGTTTAGCGCGAGTTGGCTATAGTCAAGAAGAAGCAGACATGCTCAGTGTCGCCGCCGCTGATTTTTCAGGCTTTATGCTCCGCCAAAAGCAACGTGGTTGGGCAGTAGAGAGTCAGGCAATCTCGTTTTTTCAGCAGGTCGACCTACTCATTCCTGAGACCAGCTTTGTATTTTTATGGATAGATAATGCAGGCTACGTCCTTATCATCGATGGCGAACCTCTGACCAACAGTCGTGCCTTTGTCGAGCTGGTATGGGCACTCAAAACCTCTGGATTGAGATTTCTTAACTAAGGAGATCTCTTAACTGACTTAACTCGCTTAATTCATTTCGTTGCATCGTCTGATTTGATGCTCAAGCTCGATCTTTTACGCAAGCATAAGCAGTGCGCTTAGCTAAAATCAAGCGCACTGCTTATGCTCATGCAAATCTTTTTCGTACCATTTTTATCTATATCACTCCCTGATATCAGCCAACTCTACGCAGCAATAACAATACTCTCAAAATTAACAATAACTTGTCAGAATTTAGGCCATACTCTCCTCATACACTTAAGTATTTTCTTGCCACGACTTAAGTTGCCATAAATATCTAACCGTTCAAACATCTATATAGCTTCCAATATTTTAATTATCTTTTCCAACGTCGTACCCTACCGAAATCGGCAACCCCTGCCAAACCTTGCATTCTTGCTTATTTTTTAGGACAGTTTATGACTTCGCTGACCACTGTGCGCGTGCGTTATCAAACAATTGAAATTGGCAATACCGACATTCATGTTTGCACACTACGTGACAATCAACAATTTAGTGACCCTGACGATGAAGCGTTAAATCTGGGCATCTGCTCTGCTTCTTGGCCGATGTTTGGGGTGATATGGCCGTCAAGCTTAGTGCTGGCCAATCATATGCTCGATTATGACATTACAGGTAAACGTATTTTGGAAGTTGGCTGCGGTATGGCTCTCTCTAGTCTGCTACTGAATCATAGACATGCGGACATCACAGCGACTGACTACCATCCAACGGTTGAGTATTTCCTTGATAGAAATACCACGCTGAATAATAATAAAGAGATTAATTTTGAGCGTTTAGATTGGGCAGAGGACAATAGCCACCTTGGTAAGTTTGATATGATTATCGGCAGTGACTTGCTCTATGAAGACCAACACATTGATATATTAGCCGAGTTTATTGACCGCCACGCTATGCCGACTTGCGAGGTCATCGTGGTCGATCCTGGTCGCGGTCGTAAAAACAAGCTAACCAATAAGATGGCTGAGTTTGGCTTTAGCAGTAAGCATGTCAAACCTGAAAATACGACTTATCTAGACTTACCATTTAAAGGGCATATTCTGACGTTTTCGCGTGATAATAGTAGCTAAACAGAGTAAAAGACAACCGTTAATGCAACTAAGTGAGCACAGCATCTTGCCACTGCTGCCGAGTCATTTTGTACAGCACATGCTCAGCGAGCCGATGATTAGGATTAATCATAGGGTGATAGAAGTTTTCTTGTGTATTGGTCATACCAAGGCGCTCCATAACCAATTGTGAGCGCTTATTAATGACTGCTGTAAATGAAACTACTTCCTCAATCCCTAACTCAACAAAGGCAAAATTCAGAGATGCTCGGGCAGCTTCAGTCGCATACCCTAATCCCCAATAGTCATTATCTAAGCGCCAAGCAATCTCGACAGCAGGAGAAAACGGCATATCGGCATTCGCGTTATTTAATCCAACCATACCGATAAAAGCATCTGTCTCTTTTAGACTCACCGCCCAAAAACCCCACCCATTATCATCAATTAGCGACTGGCATTTTTTGGCGATAGTATTACTCATGGAAGTAGTCAATAACTTAGGAAAATATGCCATTACTTTAGGGTTAGCGTTCATCTCAGCGAATGGCGCAAAGTCGCTCGCTTGCCACTGTCTGAGATACAGTCGTTCGGTTTCTATCGTATTTATAATTTTATTCTCTCGCATTTTATTGTTCAGAAGGAATACTGTTAAAAATCAATTAAATTAATCAGGTTAGCTATCAAGCCAGCCTTGTTGTTTGGCAAATGCTAGCTGCTCGGGCGTATCAATATCGTAGCTAAGTTGGTCATTATCGACCTCACCTATTTGATCAGCGGGCAACCCTCTAATGAGGTGACGAAGCCCTTTATCTCCTGTCAACTCTGGCTGCCACTGTATCAGCAGTTTATAGTTAATGGCTAAAGGTAGACCTATAATATCAGCTACCTTTTCATCTCGATTTTGATGTTTTTCTAAACGTCGCCAACTATGATAGCAACTGGCTACTACTGGCTGCTCACCCGCTAGCAAAGCCGTTAAATGTGGCTCATCTAACAATACTTGATCGACTCCCATGATGAGTACTTGATCGATTGAAGTCGATTCAAAAGCAACAATTGTCTCAATACCCAAACGTAAACTATGCGCCATACCAGTATCAGCTTGTGAGTTCACCACTATTTGAACCGTTGGATATTGATTGGCCAACTCTGTCATCGTACTAGCAATCAAACGATGGTTATCAGGAATGACAATGACAATGGCTTGCGGATTGGTCGTTATTGCCAATCGAGTCATATAAGTAACTAATGGCTCGCCATTCTTAACGAGTAGCTGCTTAGGTTGACCGAGACGCTGACTGAGGCCACTTGCTAAGATAAGGATCGCATGATTTTGGCTCTGCTGTTCAGTACTTTCTGTATGTTCAGCACCTTCTGTAAATGCACGCTTACTCATATGCCACTCTGGATAGTATTGGCATCCGTATCACTACTCACCGCTGGGATACTTGAAATATTGTTGTGTGAACCACTTACTGGAGCCTCTTGATTGTGCATGACCGCATTAATCTGTGCCATGATACCAAGCGCAAGTGCCTCAGGGCCATCTCCGCCCAGCTTATAACCAATCGGATAATGCAATTTGCGGATGCCAGCTTCTAACATAGTAGGATTGCTAAGGTTTATGCTAATCTCATTAATTAAACGTTCGGTTCGATAGCGCGGCCCTAACTGTCCTAAGTATTTATAATTGTTTGAATGCTCGAGCAGTACAGCTAGGCGCGCGCGATCTTGACTCAAGCTGTGTGACATCAGGGCGACGGCTGCGTTATTACTGAGCTTAAGCAAAGTCTCACTGTCATCTAAAGATAGCGACATCACAACATCCGCTTGAGGAAACCGCATACGCGTCGCATATTGCGCGCGACTATCTATAACTGTCACATGCCAATCTTGTAGTTTAGCCATGGTCACCAGTGGCATCACGTCATTCCCTGCGCCGCAAATCAATAGACGTAATTGTGGTTGCAGGCGCTGCACAAGCCACTCTGTTGTTACCTTGCCGTTTTCCACCGTCACATATTCGGCATTTTTATCAGACAGCTTATATTCTGCTAATTCTTCTACGGTATTGGCAAGTATGCTTGAAAACGCTGTTTTCCCTAGTGCAGAAACGCTGCCCAAACTGCGGTATTCATCTAAATTAATACGCATCCCAATTCGCAGATTATCACTGCTTTGCGATATAGAATCTTGATACTGATAGTCATTAACACGAATTAAAGTCGCTACAGTAATCGGCTGCTGAGTGCGTCGAACATTACGGATGGTCTCTAGCAATGGCGTTGCTGTCGTTAGTCGCTCAAATAATACATGCACTCGCCCATTACAGCCCAATCCAAAATTTAGCTCATCAAAGTCTGCTTCATCTAAACCGCTATTTGAATCGTCATCTAAACCGTTATCCGATCTATCATATATATCAGACTTAGTTCGCTTCACACCTGCTTGCGCTTGGCCATCGTCAGCATATTGAATGTCATCACCCGTCTGATAAACTTGCACATTGGCACCGTTACGAGTAAGCCAAAAGGCACGTTTGATAATATGCGGCTCCAAGCAACCACCACTAATCATCCCAACTGAGCGACCATCCTCACAGATGAGCATCATCGCGCCAGCACGGCGATATGCTGAGCCTTCAGTACGTACGACCGTTGCCAATACAGCATCAATACCTTGTTGCTTAGCTTTGATTGCCAGCTTAAGAATGTCAGCGACCTGATTCATAACGCCTCTTATTTGGTAGTTATTTTCTTGATAATGACGAAATATACTGCTTATTGAGTTATAAAAACCCGCTCATTAAGCGGGTTCCTGTCGTACATATGGCTCAAAAAATTACTCTGGCATCTCGTAAAGCAATTTATCAAGCGTAATCGGAAAATCATAAACACGTACGCCGACGGCATTGTATACAGCATTAGCAATCGCAGCGGCAGCACCGGCAATAGCCGTCTCACCAATACCTTTGATATGCATCGGGTTGGTATAAGGATCATCCTCTTCGACCAATATCACATCTAACTGTGGTACATCAGCATTGACTGGCACATGATATTCAGCGAGATCATGGTTACATAGGCGACCGTCACCTTTATCGTGGATGACCTCTTCCATCAACGCTGAGCCAATACCGAATACCATGCCACCATAGCATTGCGAAGTCGCTGTTTTATGGTTAAGAATACGACCTGCGGCAAATGCGCCTGTCATGCGTTTTACTCGAATCTCACCAGTAACTTTATGCACAGCTACTTCAGCAAAGTTTGCACCAAAAGAAGACTGACGATACTTTTTACCATTTTTACCTGGCTTTATCTGTCCTTTGGCACTGACTTTTTGCTCCTCGTAGCCTGCGATCACGTCAGCAAGCGCATATGATTCTGTATTGTCAAAATCATATTTTTCTGATGCTGTCTGTTCTTCTAATACATTCTCTGAAAATGAGACTCCGGTCGTTTCAGATATTTTATCAATAGTGCTATCAGCAAACGCTTGACCGTTCTCTTTGGCTGCCTCTATTGTAGTCAGATCATGCTTGCCTACTTGCTTAATTTGACCATTATCTAGCTGAATCGTATCAGGGTATAGACCGACTTTTTCTGCTAGCATCTCACGCAGCTGCTCACAAGCAAGGTATACACCACTACCTGCACTCGCTGCGCCCCAGCTACCACCAGAACCAGATGCAGGCGGCAGGGCACTATCGCCTAACTTCATCTCGATATGGTCAATAGGTAGTCCTAATAAATCTGCAGCTACCTGAGAAAACACTGTATAAGACCCTGTACCAATATCTGTCATATCTGTCTCAATAACCGCTTTGACACCGAGCGCTTTTGACTTATCGATTTGCAAAGTTGCGCGCGCTTCAGAAGACTGTAATTGGTTACCACGGGCAGCCGCCGCCATGCCTGTACCTATCCACCAGTCACCTTCTAATTGACTGGCAGGCTTGGGATTATGCTTATCCCAACCAAACTGTTCAGCGCCCTTCTCCATACAAGCGACTAGCTGACGGGTGGAGAAAGGAACCTCTTCGGTAGGGTCCTCTTCAGGCTCATTACGGCGGCGCAGCTCGATTGGATCAATGTCCAGCTGTGAGGCTAGCTCGTCCATGGCACATTCAACCGCGATCAAACCCACCGCCTCACCCGGCGCACGCATCGAGCCTGATAATACTTGATTCATATCTACCATCTGATAATGTACACGGCGGTTTTCACCACGGTATAGATAATGGGTAGATAATGCCGTCGGCTCAAAAAAAGCTTCTCCTGGCAAATTACTGGTCGTAGTATCATGAATAAATGTGTTGATAATACCTTCTTTATTACAACCAATAGCGATACGCTGACGCGTGTTTGAGCGTCTGACCGTTGCTTCCATCACTTGTGAACGCGTCATAGTGATTAGCACAGGACGACCCAGATCTTTCGCAGCAATCGCCGCTGCAATAGATTCAGGAGCAATACCGAGCTTACTACCGAACCCACCACCCACATAGTGTGCGATCAGTTGTACTTGATCTTTATTTAGGTCCAGAGCATCCATGACTTGCTGTTTGCAAGAAGCGATCATCTGATTGGAAGTATACAGAACGAGCTTATCGCCTTCCCAATGAGCCAACGTTGTATGGGGCTCCATCGGAGAGTTGCTTTGACTTGGGGTATGATAAAAGCGATCAACGGTCACTGCCGCATCAGCTAAGCCTTGGTCTGGATCGCCTTGGACATTATTTTTATCAGAGCCTTTTTCTTCATCTACCGCATGTGCGTTAGAGAGCTCTTGAGTAAAGTTTAATGCCGCTTGGTCAGTCTCATCCTTATAAGTCACTTTCAGCGCTTTAGCGCCTTCTCTTGCCGCCTCAAAAGTCTCAGCAACCACGACAGCAATAGGCTGACCATGATAAAAAATCTCGCTAACCCCTTGCTTGGGTGCTTTAGTTTTTGTCCCTTGTTGAGAGTTACGCAAAAAGTGCTCAGGATCGGTCACGACTTTAATAATATTAGGAATGCCTTTTAGAGAGTCACTATCGATACTCTCAACTTGACCTTTAGCAATGGTCGCGCCTACCAATACACCATAGGCTTGATTGTCCAAGTGTATTTCGGCACTGTATTTCGCTTGACCGCTAACCTTTAGGGAACCATCAACACGGTTGATTGGCTTACCAACTAGCTTGCTTGCCGTTGTGCTAAATAGCGTTTCAACAGGCTCATCCATGGTCAGTTTTTTGGTTGGTTCTGACTGGGTGATTGATTCTAATAGTGTCATGATTATGCTCCCTCGCCCGCTAATGCGCGCTGAATAACTTGTTTTAGTAGGCGACGCGTCAACGGTATCTTAAAGTCGTTCTGACCATTACCTTTGGCATCATGCAATAATAGATCAGCGGCCTGCGTGATAACGTCGCTATTGCCATCGGTATCCGTTAATAGTGCCTCAACCTCTTCATTACGCCATGGCTTGGTACCGATGCCACCGAACGCCAATCGTACTGTCTTTAGGTTGCCATTGTCGTCAGCATCGATGACTGCGGCACAAGATACCAGTGCAAAGGCGTAAGAAGCGCGATCACGCACTTTGTCATAGGTATGCATGCCCTTAATAGGGGCAGGTAATACAACATGAGTAATCAGCTCGCCTGCTTCTAGCACATTTTCGATATGCGGTGTATCTTTTGGTAAACAATAAAAGTCTTTCACATTGATGGTACGAGTAGACCCGTCCGCTTTGACTGTCTCGATAGTGGCATCCAGTAAGCGCATTGCCACTGCCATATCGGATGGGTGCTGAGCAATACATGAATCACTGCTACCTAAGACAGCTAGGGTACGGTTCTCCCCGTTGATAGCAGGACATCCTGTGCCCGGTTCACGTTTATTACAAGCGCTGTCTGTTTGATAAAAATAATAGCAACGAGTACGCTGCAAAAAGTTGCCGCCCGTTGTCGCTCTGTTACGTAGCTGACCAGTCGCTCCTGCCAATATGGCACGAGACAATACCGGATAATTTGCAATGACGTCAGGATGGGCAGCCAAATCACTATTGCTGACCAGCGTACCAATACGTAAACCACCATCGGCAGTCTTTTCCACTTGCTCTAATTCTAAACGAGTGATATCGACCAGTTTGATTGGGGTTTCGATCTCCAATTTCATCAAGTCTAATAAGTTGGTACCACCTGCGATAAAAGACGCATCTTTGGTACTAGCAGATATTGCCGCTTGCTCTGGTGCATCAGCACGACTATATTCAAAGCGTTTCATGAGCGGCCTCCTGTTGTAGCAGTTGCTGTCTTGTTATTCGCTGAGGTCCTACCAAGTTGCGCCTCGCTCGGTGGCGGTGACCAAATACCTGTCACGCTTGAGTTTTGCACTGTGTTGTCTGCTTTTTGAGTACTAGGCTCTTGTGTTTGACTATCTGATACCTGGCTTTCAAGCACTTGTGAAATGGCTTTGATAATATTTGGATAAGCTGAGCAACGGCAGATATTACCGCTCATGCGCTCAGCAATTTCTTGTACAAGGAGACCATCAGGATTTTTTAAGTCGGTGCTAACATGGCTTGGCCAATTTTGCTTCACTTCTTCTATCAATGCGGTCGCTGAACAAATCTGACCTGGCGTACAGTACCCACACTGAAAAGCGTCATTGTCTTTAAACGCTTGCTGCAATGCCGATAATGACTCTGGCATTCCGATGCCTTCAATTGTTGTGATGTCATCACCATCATGCATAACGGCGAGCGTCAGACAAGAATTAACCCGTCGTCCATTGATGAGCATGGTACATGCCCCGCATTGACCGTGGTCGCAGCCTTTTTTGGGTCCAGTAATTTGTAAGTGCTGACGACAGACGTCGAGCAGTGTCGTACGGGCGTCAAGATTTTCAAGCTGATAATCTTGCTTATTGATTGTTAAGGTCAAAGTAGACATGCTGGCTTCTCGCTGGCAGATGAATATAATGGAATGGTGAAATACGCTTCAAAATGACAGCGTCAATAAATTTATTATGACGTATGAAAACAGTTGTTTTGTTTTTACTTTGTAGGGATTCCAGTGTAGTTTCTAATCTGCGAGAGTATCGAAATGTTAGCGCTGCTAATAGGTGGTATATTTTTTATCCTCAGTTTTTAACGTTATTTCAAAGGAAATCCCTAAAAAAAAGCCTCATAAACGGTCAGTTTATGAGGCTCTTAAATAGACTTTTTACGTATAGTATTTAGTAGATATGTCTATTAAACACGTTCTTTGCTTAGCTAATAACTGGCTAGACTTTCGTAATAATGGTTTCTTCATCAAAACGTGATTTTGGCAGCTCAGCGTTAAAGTCATCTTTACTACGATAACCAAGTGATACGACTGCCACAGCGGTGTAGCCTTTACTACGTAAATCAAACTCTTCATCGAGCGTTTTCAAATCCGCCCCTTCCATCGGCACCGCATCAATACCTAAAGTTGCCGCTCCTAGTAGTAGAGCGCCCATATTGAGATACAATTGCTCTATCAACCAATGTGGCTCGTCCTTTTGCTCATAACGACGAATGTCCAAAAACATTTTACGTGTCTGGTGCATTTGTTCTTTAAATTTTGGCTCTGCAAAACGACCATCTGCATCTTCTTTTTCTAAGATGTCATCCAAAAACTCATCATCAGCATAGACACGGCTACAGAATACAATGACGTGCGAGGCACCTTTTACTTTGGCATCGTTGAACTCATACATGCCCTCAGTGCCTTTAGCGATTCGGGCTTTACCAGCTTCATCATCAGCAATGACAAAATGCCAAGGCTGAATATTGGTGCTCGAAGGACTGAGGCGTAAAGTATCCTTTAGACTTTGGAAGTCTTCTGCTGAGATTTTCTTATTGGTATCAAACTCTTTAGTGCTATAGCGCCAGTTCATTGCTTCAGTGATACTTTTCATCTGTGACTCCATTATTGATATTAGTTTTTTATTCTTGCTTAGAATTTTTATTCTTCGATTGCCATTTAACGAAGCCACTTTAAATAAAAAGCTATTTTATGACCATGCCTGCTTGGTTAAGTATTCGTAGGTTTTGTTATGACTGAGTCAGCGTATTGCAAAAACGCCTATCGTCTTCTTAATAATGATTACAATTACGCTACCGAATTGGCGACGCCGACTGCGCAGACTACATTGTAATCACTTAGTCATTCTCTTAGTATGAACTGACTTGATATATGGTAACCAGTTATAGTTGTCTGATAACTAGGTATATCTGCTTGATTCCAACTGATATGTCACTATCTATACATCCCAAACAAAACATACATAATAATACCCGCGAGGAAATATGAGCACATCAGAAAAACCACTCCGAATAGATATCGTCTCAGACGTCGTTTGCCCTTGGTGCGTTATCGGCTATCGTCAATTGGCAGCAGCACTTGAGCAAACCAATACCGCTCACACTATCCACTGGCATCCGTTTGAGCTAAACCCAAATATGCCAAGCGAAGGGCAAAACCTACGTGAGCACATTATCGAGAAGTACGGTTCTACTAAACAAGAATCAGATGCTAGTCGAGTCAGAATGACTGAAGCTGGACAGGAAGTTGGCTTTGAATTTAATTTCAATGATGACACACGCATGCACAACACCTTTAACTTGCATCAGCTGCTACATTTCGCTGATCAGCAAGGCCGCATGCATGAGCTAAAGCAAGCCTTATTTACTGCGCATTTCACCAATAACAGAGATATCTCCGATATCAATGTGCTTGCTGATATTGCAGCAGAGACTGGGCTTGATCGTAGTGAGTCATTGGCAGTGTTAGAAGGTCAATTCTTTGCGAAAGAAGTACGAGCAGAAGAACAGCATTGGCAACAGCAAGGCATCCAAAGTGTACCAGCGATTATCTTTAATGAGCGTCATCTGGTCAGCGGTGCTCAAGGGGTCGAAAACTACATCAGTATTTTAGAGCAATTGGCCAACATGACTGAGTAAACCACCTGACGTTATAAGAATGCCATTCTATAAAAGGATACTTTATGTCTTCTGAACGCTTTCCCTCGATCATTGTGTTCGACGTCAATGAAACATTGCTCGACATCGATACGCTAACGCCTTTATTCACCCGTGTCTTTGGCAAGCAAAGAGTACTGCGAGAATGGTTCGCTCAGCTGGTACTGTACTCGCAAACTATGACGTTGTCCGGCCTCTATACACCTTTTGGCGAGCTCGGGGTTGGTGCTCTGCGAATGGTTGCTGATATCAGACAAGTGACTTTGACAGACGCCGATATCAATGACTTCAAAGCAAGAATGAGCGCGCTACCTGCTCATCCTGATGCAGCGCCCGCCCTTACACGTTTACGCGAGGCAGGGTTCCGACTGGTCACACTCACCAACTCAGCAAGCAGCCCATCTCCTACGCCGTTAGAAAAAGCAGGGCTAAGCCAATTTTTTGAACATCATTTCAGCGTTGAGAGCGTTAGTAAGTTCAAGCCAGCACCTGAGACCTACCAGATGGTAGCTGATACGCTTGCTGTTGACACCTCAGACTTGTGCCTAGTTGCTTGTCACCTTTGGGATACCATCGGTGCTCAAGCGGCAGGCTGCCGAGGTGCTTTTTTGACGCGTCCTTATAATGAGATGTTGAGCGCACCAAATGTACCAGTACCAGATTTGACCGCAGCAGATTTATTGACGCTAGCGGACCAAATCATTAGCCAGCAGAACACCTGATATACCGAGCTAGTAGCCTGTGTTTAGAAATAACATACAAAAAAGCTGCTTCGATATCGAAGCAGCTTTTTTATTATGTAGTCGTCAAGTTAGAAACTTGATTCTTATATCATCATCAGTAGCGACGATTAAAAATTGACGACTGTACGAATACTTTCACCTTTGTGCATCAGGTCAAACGCTTCGTTGACATCTTCTATTGGCATCGTATGCGTGATGAAATCCTGCAATGGGATTTCGCCTGCCAGATAACGCTCGACATAACCTGGTAGTTCTGTACGACCTTTGACACCACCAAATGCTGAGCCTTTCCAGACGCGGCCTGTCACTAACTGGAATGGACGGGTTGAGATTTCTTGACCAGCACCAGCGACACCGATGATGACTGACTCACCCCAGCCTTTGTGACAGCACTCTAGCGCAGAACGCATGACATCGACATTACCGATACATTCAAACGAATAATCAACACCGCCATCGGTTAGCTCAACGATAACTTCCTGAATAGGTTTGTCGTAATCTTTCGGGTTGATGCAATCGGTTGCGCCTAGTTTTTTAGCTAACTCAAACTTGCTTTCATTGATATCGATGACAATGATACGGCTGGCTTTTGCCATCGCCGCACCGATGACTGCGGATAGTCCAATGCCGCCTAGACCAAAGATAGCAACGGTAGCGCCCTCTTCGACTTTAGCCGTATTCATGACCGCACCCATGCCTGTGGTGACACCGCAACCAAGCAAACAAACTTCTTCTAGTGGGGCCTCTTTATTGACTTTGGCTAGAGAAATCTCTGGTAAAACCGTGTACTCAGAAAACGTTGAGCAACCCATATAATGGTAAATAGGCTCACCGTCTTTATAGAAACGTGTGGTGCCATCTGGCATCAAGCCTTTACCTTGCGTCTCGCGTACTGCTGAGCAAAGATTGGTTTTGCCTGAGCGGCACATTTTACAAACGCCGCACTCTGCCGTGTATAACGGAATGACATGATCACCGACCTGAACGCTGGTTACGCCTTCGCCGACTTGCTCAACGATACCGCCGCCTTCATGACCCAAAATCGCTGGGAATACGCCTTCTGGATCTTCACCAGATAAGGTAAAGGCATCAGTGTGGCAGACGCCACTGGCGATGATTTTTACCAATACTTCACCTTTGCGTGGCAGCATGACGTCCACTTCTTCGATAGATAGCGGCTGCTTTGGACCCCACGCGATGGCGGCTTTTGATTTAATAAATTTATCTGACATAAGAATCTCTCTTTTTAATTGATTGTTTTTTATAGGTAATGACATAACAGTTTTACGATAAGTGCAAGCCATTCTAGTCACTTGCTAACGCATTTTATGGCTTCTGGCGTTTACTATATCTATAGTTAAAACAAATAAAGATAGACTGAGCTTATCTTGCCTGCCCTCTATAGGCAAGCATCGATGACAGTAAAACACCATCTGTTTACATTGATACTAACCATTATATTTATTTCTGAGCGGATAACAATATGCTATATTTGCAAATATCTTTTACATATTGGTAATAATCATGCGCTGGGAAGGAATTAGTGAGTTTGTCTATGTCGCAGAATATGAGAGCTTTACACGTGGTGCAAAAGAGTTGGGTATCTCGACTGCACAAGTCAGCCGCCAGATCAGCGCGTTAGAGAAACGTTTAAACATAAAGCTGCTATATCGAACCACGCGCAAGGTCTCACTGACTGAAGAAGGCCGTGTATTCTATCAGCATTGCCGCAGTGTACTCGACGGCTTGGATGCCGCTGAGCAAGCCGTAAGCAACTTACAATCAAAGCCTCAAGGCAGAATAAAACTAACAGCGCCCGTGACTTATGGTGAGCAGCAGTTATTACCACTCATCAATGATTTTATGATGCAGTATCACGATATCGAAGTGACTGCCTTTTTGAGCAATCAGAAAATTGATTTGATTGAAGGGGGTTATGATTTGGCCATTCGTATTGGCAAATTGCATGACTCGACGATGATGGCAAAGAAACTTAGCCTGCGTACTAACTTTGTCTGCGCGGCGCCCTCTTATCTAAAAAAACACGGCGTACCACACCATCTAAGTGATTTAAGTCAACATAACTGCCTATTGGGTACTCGTGACTACTGGCACTTTATAGATACTGCTAAAGTAAAAGAGAACAGTCATACTCATGGTAAGACGGACAACCAACAAGCAAGTATAGAGCGGAACCTGCGTGTCTCTGGTACGGTGCAATATAACAGCGGCTATAGTCTGGTCGATGCTGCACTAAAAGGGCTGGGTATCGTACAGCTGCCTGATTATTATGTGCAAAAGTACTTAGCGTCTGGCGAGTTGGTCAGTTTACTTGATGACTATAGAGAGCCCGAAGAAAGCATTTGGGCCATTTATCCGCATAACCGTCATTTATCACCAAAGATTAGACTGCTCGTAGATTATTTGGCAGAACATTTGGTTTAACGTTCTGTTAAGACGTATTGCAATAGCAAACCTGATTACGCACAATGAATATTTGATGTTGCTCATTATAGTTAGGACTGACCATACTACAGACAACTTAAAGGTGTAATTATGATTAAAATCGTCTCTATCGCTGCGCTAGCAGTAGCCGTTTCTTCTTGTGCCAGTATCGATACGCTGCTAGATAAAACCAAGAGTGCTGGTGCTATGACAGACACAACAACCTCTATCAATGCTGAAAAAGGCTTGGTAACTTTACAGAGCAATCACTCCGTCAAAGATACCGCAGACAAGCTGGTCTCAGTTATCGAAAGCAAGGATATGAAAGTATTTGCACGAGTCGACCATCAGAAAAATGCACAGAGTGCCGACTTATCATTGAGACCAACGCAAGTCATTATGTTTGGCAACCCTAAAGCGGGTACGCCATTAATGAACTGTGAGCAAACTGTTGCCATTGATTTGCCGCAAAAAATCTTGATTAGCGAAGATGCCGATAAAAAAGCATGGCTGTCATACAACAACCCTGACTACCTCAAGACACGCCACAATATCAAAGGTTGCGATACTGAGATTGCTAATATCTCAAAAGCACTTAACGTAATCAGTACTGCAGCCACCGCAAAATAATGCGCTCGATATAGTTGAATAAATATACATTCGAGTAAATAAGTGGAGTGTACTACGGAAGTGGGAGTTTCCTAAAAACTGTGTAACTGCTTATAATCCATTAACAGG
>TARA_R110000737_G_scaffold78339_2_pt1 | contig 47612 bp, 70 predicted proteins | sample TARA_R110000737 | Tara Oceans TARA_R110000737 (sample SAMEA4398027) | marine metagenome | biome: Polar Biome; feature: [SRF] surface water layer (ENVO:00010504); material: water (ENVO:00002006), including particulate matter (ENVO:01000060) such as... | depth 5 m | reverse complement strand
TTACGGCGTGGTGCTTCGTCAAGTGCAGCTTCATCAACCTCGTGATAGCCTTTGTCATCACAGTGATCACAGCCTTCGCCTTCACACTTAGGACATTCTTCACGCTCTTCTTTTACGTCTTTAGAGATAGCCTTACGCTTCTTATGTAGGTACTCATCTGAGCCATCAACATCACCATCGTTATCAATGTCTTTGTCGTCACGATCATCATGATCACCGTCAAGTTCATCTTTATCGACTTTATCTAGCTTTTTCTTCTTTGCTTCTGCAAGCACGGCTACCTGCTGAAGTGCAGCAGCCATCTTTTTAATTTCTTCATTTGTCATCGGTGTTCTCCTACATCCAAATCTGTGCTGCTATGGCACTTGCGACTGCTACAATTACCACCCAGAACAGCTTATTAATAACGCCCATACTGTGGGCTTGGGCTTCAGTTTGTTTTTCGATTAAATCTAACTTTACTGAAAACTTATTCATACGGTCATATTGACTGTTGTATTTCGTTTCCATGTTAATGAGTTTCTCCTCAGCACGAGCCAAGGATATCATGGCTTCCGCCATCTTATCTAATTTTTCTTCGATACGGACGAGTCTCGTATCGTTGTAAGATGTTTCGTCCATGACCTGTCCCATAAAGTTCTTGCTTATATTTATAACAAAAGTTTTACCAAGCTTTACAAGACCAGTAACGAGCACTGTTTCAAGGTGACTGTCTTACCCTGATAAGTCGCCTCAAATTGCCTAAAAGACTTCATGAAATATAGCAGTTCAATTCGTAGGACTTGCCCATGTTATAGACCTGTACCTGTAGAGCCTTTTTCTGTGGCTTACCGCCCTTAGTCAGTGCCAATGAATAGGTGTTGGTCTTATCTGTTGATGGCTTTCTTGGACCAGACGCAACCTTGCTATCGATGTCATCAGTAGAGACTTCGTAACCTTGGCGTTCTGCTTCTTTATATGCAGCGGACATGGCATCAGTGAACGACTTGTGATGAAGTTTATACTTCTCACTGATAAAGTCCTCAAACGCCATACCTTTACCACTATTGGATTTAGTGCCCGATTTGGCTCTCATGGACTTCAAGTCGGCTTTAAGTTTATCAACTTTCATAGCCTTACGGATATTCTTAGTTCCTGTAGAACCAGCCACTGCCTTTGTGAGGTCAGCCACAGAAATCTCATCTACAGCGATTGATCCGTAGACCGTGCGTTTTTCTCTTAACTCGTGAAAGTTCTTTGCCATTCTTCGTTCCATTCTATGCTGTAACAGCAATTTCTATGTTGTTCTAACCAAGGGCCACCGTCAGTATAGTGTATTAGCTTTGGATCACCATTGTGATAGTGTCCAGACAGCCAATTCCACTCCTTCGGAAGTTCCCCAATTTCTCCATCATCACACCAACCAAACTGATGTAGATATTGTGGCGTCTCAGTATTGACCACATGAGGCGTCAAGTCCTCACATCTACTACAGTTAAACAACATCACACTAGACCAGTTTTTACGAGGGTAGTTCGACTGAACCTTACCCCCCATCTTTAGATCGCCGTGCAACTCATAATCATGTTTAGTAACAATCACTTTATATTTATCATCTTTGTAATCAAGGATATTTTCGATATCCACTTGGGCGATAATATCACAGTCGATAAACAACGCCCAACCATTATAGTCATTAAGATACGGAACCAAAAACCTAGTATATGTGAACTCTGTACTGGCAAGGGGATCGTACCCTCTAGTGAATTCACTTAACTCGGTCTTCTTTATGGGTATGATCTCAATATCCTTAGATCGTCTTAGGATACTATTCTTACACACCTCATAGGCCAAATCTTGTTCTGTGTCATAACCAATGTATATTTTCACTTAGTGGCAGTATTCTTCTTATAAATCTTTTTCAACCTTGCGATATCAAGCATTCTATCGTGCTTCTTAGCGTCAGTGACCTTTTCACGATCTATCTTTTTCTTCGCATTGGCCACAGCATCTTCGGTAGTCATACTGCGTAGAGTCTTTAAGACCTTCTTTTGGCCCTTTGAGTTCTTTGCAAGTTTGGACTTCTTACCTAAGTTTTCTGGTACACAGTTAGGAACCTGCTTACCATTCTTCTTTTTCATGCCAACTTGCTTGTAGTCTTTCCAACAAGGGTCGTCAGCGGCTTCTTTAGTTTCTACCTTGGACACATCTTCGATCCAGCAACGGAAACTCTCACCCTTAGACTCGACCACAAGGTAATTTGGGCCAATACTTTCGATGATGCCCACAACGTCTTTCTTGTTAAGGAACACCTCTTCGCCAATATCAAACAACTTTTGGTTTACAAATGCCTCGCGAAGTTCCGATACAGGCTTTAGCTGAACGTGGTTCTTGTATTCTTTTTCTTCGGATAGACCAACGGCCACACGAATGTCGTTAAACAATGCACGAGCATTCTGGTTTGACATATTGGATGGGACATGCTGGTGGAAAGTATTGTAGTTATTACTAGTGGCACTTTCGATCAAGGTAACAGAAGCGTCTGGATCGTCCTTGATACTTTCAACAACCTTAATGTTCTTGAAGTTATACAGACCATGGTTCCCCTTAACGCCATTGTACTTATTAAGCAGAATAGAATATTCGTTAAGGTGTACTTTAGAAGTGTGTAGAACAACGCACCTGAAGCCCTCGTTATACAACGTGGTCATGGCGTCCTTGATGTTACTAACACCCTTATTGACCATAATGTCTCGCGCATGCTTTGGGAACATCTTACGACTGTGCTTAACCTTTTCGGTATATCCCAGTGGATCAAAAGACTGAGTTAGGTAAACACGAGATGTGTTATCGCCAGATACCCTAGACATTTCGTCCAACAGCACACCATGATCAGAATTTGGGGGGTTCATTTTCCCAAATGTGAAGTGTACTGTTTTCTCTTCTTCAATTAGATAGCTTTTAAAGTTAATCATCTGATACCCTATCGTCTAGACTTACGATCTTTTTCCATTTTACGAACGACTGGCATAAGCTTGACGGCTTGCTTTTGAATGCGCCCCTTCATCTTATCCATACGTTTCTCAATCTCTGCTCTACGTGCTGGTGTGAGGTCCGAACGAGGAATGCCTTTGGTGAGTTTCTTAAACATGGCGTTACGTGCTTGACGCTCAGCTCTTTGTTTAATCTTCGCCCTACCTGCGGTTTTCTTTAATGCCTTCTTACGACCCATTGCCATACGAGACGCATACCGTTTCATATTACGTCCCTTTTTAAGACGTGCGGCTGTGCTTAGTGCCTCATCAAGTTCAACTGCTTCGCTAAAATGATATGTGTTCTTATGAGACCCCACTGGGGTAACGTTTTTATATCCATGTTGAGACATTTGCTTTTTTAAAGCATTAATGTCTTTTGGCCTATCAAATGATATTGCAACACCTTTATCTGATCCGGCCATTCCAACCGCATGAGCAGCGTGGCTTCCTAACTCTTTTTTAAGTGTAGGATGAACTTTGTCAAACATTTCATTAACTGATTCAGCAACATAACTGTATTTGATTTTATCGCTTGGCTTTACGTTTGGATATGTCCCTTTGTAGATGTCAAATCCACGACCTTTATGTGAATAGTGCTTTGCGTTCTTTTCGATCCACTCTTTGGAAGACTGTTCGGTTCCTCTGTGGACGACCTCTTTGGTCTTTGTCACATCCTTCTGATACACAAAGTGATCTTTTTTCGCTTCATCAAGTTCGAGGCTCTCCAAAACACCCCTACGCCGTCTTTGTGCACGGTACTTCAGGTATTCGTCATTGCCCTCTTCAACGGGGTCTACCATAAGTTCTTTAAAACTAAACATGTCTACTTCCTAATAGGTGTTACCCTTATTTATACACTTTACATATCAACGAGAATCAAATAAAATATCGCACCTGTTTCAGAGGTAGTGCCCGATATATATGCACAAAAAAAGACCCCCTAAAAAGGGGGTCAGTTTAGCAGGTGGGAGGTTAGTTAGGCGGCAGTGGCAAGCTCTACAGCTAGGTTAGCTGCGGTAAGTTTGCGGTCTTTGTTAGTCCCAAACCAAGCTGACTGCATCCGTGTGTCACTACTACGACCCATTTTGTGGTCTGTCAAGTATGTCACTGAATTTAGTGCTTGCCACCATGAACCTTCACCGAAGTTTGCGCCCGGTTGTGTTTCCAAAACATCGTATGCAGCACGAGCGTTACGGGATAGGTCATCAAGTTCCTTGACAACTTTGCCCTTGTTATATGTGTTAGGGAACACTTGGCTGTAATACTGAAGCAATGCCTCTGGTGTGTAGCGGCGTGATGATAGGAATTCTGCCATCTCTTTATACTGAGCAAATTTCTCGTGGGCGATACCCATTTGCTCTTTTACCATATCAGCATCGAACTGTGTACGGTGGTTCATTTTTGCAGAGTTCTTAGAGTTAGACTGTAGTGAGAATGTTAGGGTGTTGTTGCAGACTACACGAATTGGTGTGAAGCGAACATCAATGGCCTTGCCATATTCATGTGGGTTAGAAAACAACAGGTAGCTATCGACCTGATCTTCACCAAGGATAGTGAAGCTTTCCTTGACCTTGGCTAGTGCGAATACGTTCTTACCACCCTTCAAAGAACCCGCTGTGTTCATCTCCATGTCACCTGCAAGTACATACTCAGAGAAAAACTCAAACGCTTCCTCATTCTGTACTGGCTTCCAGTCTTTACCCACATTGGTAAGTACCTTGTGGTCAGAGGAACGGATCAAAGACTTTTGACCTGTGGCGATTTTCTGATCGTCAAAGTCAACGTATGACTCTACTTCGTGTACGGTCCAATCAAGACCAGCTTTTTTCATGATCTGGTTTGGTGTTAGATCATTGGATACCTGAGTACCCAAGCCGTGCCACGCACGATCACCCGCATATGCGAATTGTGCTTCACCGTCGATCATTTCAAGTTCATGTGCCATAATATAATATCTCTTTCATTGTTTTCATTGGTTACTTGTACTGTATAGAATCAACTTATGTTGAAGTCAATAGGTCATTCCCGCTTGTTCAATCATAATTTTTTCCATTTCTAGAGCCTGTTCATTAAGCTGTGCTGTCACAAAATTAATCTCTTCAATGATTTCCTGAGAAGTCATCTGAAGTTCACTTGCCTGTTCACTCACCTTAGTGAGGCGGTTTGCGATACGGAGTGCTGTAATCATGTCCATTGTTGGTCTCTCTCTGTTAGGATAAAAATAGAAGGTGGATCATAACGCCAATTATGATCCCAATTAGAAGGGGCCATGCACGGTCCACTAAGCCCCTACGCATGGATTAACCTCTTTGGCCCATGATCTGATGAACTCAGCATAGTCATCACTCTCTTGAGCCAACTCGTCCTGCCACTCATCATAGGTGCGGAACGCTGTTGGATACTCTTTCTGGGATATGTCATTAACACCAAACTTGGCCATTACGAAAGCAACCGCATCCTGAACACGTGTCAGGCCAGACACGATATAATCGGTGCCACCTTTCATCTTCCAGTATGCGTTACCAGTGGAGAACTTACCGTCCTCGCCATGTGCGCCATAGTTTTCTAGATATTGAGTTGTTACAACGAATTTCATTCTGTGACCCTTTCTCTCTGGTTCTCCTAAGTTATAGAATCAACTCATAGTGAAGTCAACACCTTTTTATAACTTATATAGATATAGGTGAAGGAGCCTAGAGTTTATGTTGATTGAGTTAGGCATATCGCCTTTTGATTGTGAATTAGATTTCACCATACCCGAAGTAGACAATGTGGGCATATTTGTTGCTGGTGGTCTAGATTCAGCCATACTCCTGTGTTTGATAATAGAGGAGTTAAACAGGACCAATCGAGATACTCCCATACACATATGGACTTGTGATAAACCACCTGATCCTAAGAACGCCGCGCGAATAGTAAAGATCATCGGCGAGGAATACAACCGTAATTTAATATACCATGATAATTACCCTGTAAGTGATGAAGCAAAGGCAAATGGTGTATTCGATTTTCAATCCACAAGAGATGCTTATAGCCAATTTGACAGTATTGAATTGTACATGGCTGGAAACAACAGTTGGGAAAAAACCCAGTGGGTAGATTTAATCACTCACAATAACCCCATTCTTAGGTGGTCATATCCAGAAGAGCCTCATGTAACATACCCCTTTCTGAATATGTTAAAATCTCAAATGATCGACATATACTATAAACTAAATAAAGAACATTTGATGCAGTACACCTATTCTTGTTCTAAGAAAGAGCACCCTCGTTGCGATAGGTGCTATTCATGTGTGGAAGCTGCAACTGGATTTGGTGAGTTGGGGAAGGTTCGCCCGGAGTTTACGGAACATGCTTGAATTACTGGTTCCATACAAATCAGATTGCCCTGAGCGTGAGGCCAATAAAAAAGATTTCCTAGAACATTATAAAAATTATAATGTCAATATTATTGAGAATTACGCAGAGAGATGTAAGGCTTATAACAAAGCTGCGAGAGCATCAACGGCTAAATACATAGCTCTTGCGGATATAGATGCCATCATACCTCATACTCAAATGTCTAATGCAGTACTTAAATTAGACGGCGGTGTAGATATGGTGTATCCATACAGCTACATAATAAACACACACAGGCATGACAACAGTACCACTGATGATTGGCCTGAAGGATATTATTATGGGTGCATGGTATTATTTAACAGAGAAAAGTTTTTAGAGTTTGGGTGTGAGAACGAAGACTTTGTTGGATATGGGTGGGAAGACCTTGAAAGGTACTATAGAGCAATAAACCATGTGTTAGTTATCGATAGAGTAGAAGGAAATTGTTATCATATGCAGCACCCACGCAATATGACAAAGAATCCTCACTTTAAAAGGAACTATAGCTTGATGCAACTGGAAAAGAATAAATGCAAAAACTTGACATACAGTTTAGACACGACACAGCAATTTTTGACGATGTAGAATGGATCAGAAGACTAGCTGAACGAGATTATGGCCCTAATTGGAGCTATGAAAAATTCCATGTAAATGTTCATCTTTACACTGTGGGCTATGTTGATGACACCCCTGTTTGGGTTTCCACACTACAACAAAACCCTAGTTGGGAATCTTTGGGTGTGGTGGGTTTCTGTAGAAGATCATATACTGAGATACATACCGATAATGGAATTACTCCGGGATACCTTGGGGACTTTGGCGAACCTACCTTTATTGCTCACTATAATAGAGGCATTGAATTGGGATTTGATAGGTTTGTCCTCACATCAGACCGTAGAGGTAAAGTCAGGTCAAACTTATCAAGGCTAGGAAGATTTGAAGAACTGACAGGTGTTAAATGGTACACCGAAGATCAAAGGTATCAAACAGTGCCCGGCGCAGACACATTACAATATTGTATTTGGAGTAACGAAGAGGAGTGTTATTTTGAAAAAGAAATTAGATAGACTTTTTATCGTCGGTCACATTGTTACGGCAGTATATGCATACTTACTAGGGTGGTGGGGGCTATTACTAATCCCATATGCCATGGCCGTCTTCCATGCTGGTCACGGGGCATACGCTCATCGTATCTTTACACACAATGCGGATAAAACATTTAGTGAAGTATCCAATAGAGCACATTTACTAGGCCACATCTTATTCAATATGTGTGCTTGGGGATCAGCTTTGGTGTTTGGATCAATCCATGTTGAGCATCATAAACACTCTGGTACTGAACTTGACCCACACGAACCTAGATTTATAGGTAAGTGGAATATGTTTCTTGGACGCTATTGTCTAACAACTAACAAGCGATTCTTCAAAGCTCGTTACAACGCACCTTATGCAAAATGGTTCCATCAGAACTACTTTAAAGTTGCATGGGCACTTCTACCTATTGCCGCCCCTGTGTATGCGTTTGCGTTTTGGGTTCGTTACATTCTACTTGTAGTTGTACATCCAAGAGAAGATCGACCCACTGCTGCTGATCGTTGGTGGTTGTGGCCAATTCTTGTTGGAGATGAAACACATGAACTTCATCATGAAAAGCCTACAGGCGCAAAACACCATAGGTTAGATTTTGTGTATCAATGCGTGAAACTGTATAGATGCATATAGCCTTATATGAAGCAACTTTGGATGACGCACTTGTTGAAAGGGTAAAGAGATTAAACTGGCCTTACTATGAATCCCCTTCTCGGATTCTCTATCATCTGACAGAACCAAAAGCTGTAAAAGCAATGGCTAATCTCAAGATGAATATAAAAACATTCATCTCTCATCGTGGCTACATTGATCCGCCAATATTCAATATGATTCCTGATGTTAATACCCCATTCACTGTGTGTCCCGGGAACACTAGGTGGAGAGTGTATGAGTATCTTAGCCATCACTTTGATACCCCTCAGAGGCTGATAGTCGTAGACCCCTGTGATAATCCTGACAAAGTGTATAAGTATTTCCCTGATGCCGTTCCATATCAGAACGATAATCTACACTGGCAACCACATCTGATGCAGGATGGTAGATATAGAGTTTTACTTAATGGTATTAACTCGAAATTAAGTTATCAAGAACTCGAATCTAAGATAGCCACAGACGAAAGTCTAACAAACAACATAGAAGAATATCTGACAGTCTTAGATTCCAAGCCTGACTTTGTTGTAAGATATAAAGACAAGTTATACCGTCACAGTGACTATAGAGAGCGTGGTGATAAAGTGGTCTATGATATCGACACCATATTCGATTTCTTCGAGGCTTGGTTTGACCACGCAGAGGTGCACATCTAGCCTTGATATTTCAACTTAGATAATATCTTCATGGTGTTTTCCCAATTCTTCATCACATTAAAAACAACCATGGTGCTGCCATGAGCACTGCTCCATAAACTATGTGTCTTTCTAGTATCAACATAGTACAGATGGTTAGGCTCTACGTGCACTCTAGTGTTTTCAACTTCCCACTTTAATGAACCAGTGGAATCCCCTAGAAAGGCTATTAACCTAAATGTGGGACGGGTCAGCAGCATGTGGTCCCGATGAGGTGGATAGTGCCCACCTTGGTTCAACCTTACGGCAAAAGTTCTACCTAGATCAAAGAAATTAAAAACCTCTGATAAACAAGTAAAACTATCCTTTGCAGATGTTGGATATATCATACTATCTTCGTCTGGCTTTACACCTGTCTTTGCGGCCATCTGAGCCAACCCACAAGGGTCTGTAGGTTCAGAACCTTTAGCCCCATAAAGCAAAATACTTTCTCTATCGTTCGAGATATTCTTTTTAGGTTGAAACGGTCTCCACAACCCTGTCAACTTTTTCCTATCTTTATTCCAACCATTGATGTCAAATTTTAATGGTTCCCAAGTACCTAGAGCAGAGAGTTGCGCCTCACAGGCCATATCTTCCTCTGTAGGAAATGATGCCGAACGAGGCAATTCGTGATAGTGGGGTCTAGGGGGTTCAATTCCGTGTATTAGTTTACGTCCACTAGTATCGGTATCTAAAAAAGTTGACATAATGTATTCCTAGTTGTTCAGTGGGTTGTCTAGTGCTTCTTGTAGGGTCTGTTTAATCTCTGCCTCTAAGATATCCATATCAGAACCAATACGTGTTTCGGTCTCTCTCATAGTAGAACGAACGTCTCTTTCGGAAGCACGGATAGTGCCTTCTACTTCACGAATACTTTGGGTGACTGCCTTAGTGTTATCATTCATATCACTACGAACGCCGTCTAGTGTGTCATCAATACTACTCTGTGTAGTCCTAATACGTTCTTCGAAAGCGTCCATCTTGTTCAATACGTCTGTGCGGAGATTACGAATGGTATTGTCCGAAGCGGCGGCATCTTCTTCTAGCTTATCAATCACTCTTTCTAGTCTAGACACGTCATCACCAACAGAAAGTTTCAGTGCAGTAAAGTCACGGGCCATTCGTTCTTCCAATACCCTAACATCATCTGCTAATGCGTCTCTGATCTCTACTGTGTACCCAATGGCATCGTCTAGTTTCTGGATTTGCAAAGCGTTGGCCGTTTCGATGGCACCAATGTCGATATTCTGGATAATCTCTTTCATATCCATGTAGTCTTTATAGACTTCAAAACCACCATATGCACCACCACCTAGTGTTGACAGTGCTGTGAGTACAGCAAACATCTTGCCACCCTTGAACGTGGTTCCTGCAAATTCAAACTCAGCCATTTTCTCTATTCCTCAAACGATAGGTCTGTGAGGTTCTGTAGTTCTCTTTCAAGTTTCATGACCTCAAGACGTTTCTTTCGTAGCTCTAGCTCATATAATTCATTACAGTTAATTCTAGCTGAAGGTCTCGCACCAAGTGGGATAACAATCCTAGCGTATACGCCGACCTGCCCCACAGTGGGTTCATTATTGATATATTCATTCAATGATTGGTAATCAGGCCCATTCAAAATTCCTGTTACGCCAAACTCAAGGTTCGTGGCAGACCCAATGGCGTTAGAGCAATCCAAATCCCCAGCCCTAAACTGGTCCGACTGGTATGCCTGTGGCCCATTGGGCATCGATAGGTTAAGAGACTCCGCCGTAGCGGTTGTCCCAACCATCGTCATTATAATTGCTGCCTTTAACCTCATATCACTTCACCCTAGAACATATTTTCGATCTTATTCCTGATGACTGAACGTCATCGCTTTTCACCCTAGATGTTGTACAGATGTACTCGACCCTACTTGCGTCTACCTCACGTATGTATATATCAATGTTTCTATGACCAAGATATGGTACGTTTATTGTGGCTTCTGTTGTGGCAAATGGGATTGGTCCCCACTCATCATCAAATACCCCAATCGTGTAGTACGTGACATCGCTGCGTCTATTGAACAGACGCATTCTTGTTGTTAACACATTGTCAACATAAGACTGCCGTAGATTAGGATACGTTGGTGTTAATTCATGGGCAGTAGCACCCGTAGTAATTAAAGCAAGTGCTACTGCTACTGTTGTCGTCTTCATTATCTTAATTCGCAATACATTCTGCGGTAATCATTGCTTTATATTCACCACCGGGTAATGTTTTGCCATAGCCATACGCCATCTCTGACGTGACTTTGAACCAAGCTGACCCTGCGAATTCCAATCCATACTCTGTTACGTTATCGTATTCCACTTTGACGGCTTCGTAACCAGACATCTGAGCGTCTGATACCGTTCCCAATTCTACTTGACCTGACCAATCCTGAGCATCATTAAGTGTTGGTGACGATGAGAAGCCCATAGGCCATGCAATAGCTGCCGTATATGAATCTGCCAAAGCAACGTCATAACGAATGATTGGTGTAACACCACCGTCCACTGATGCAGTGCTTAGAACGTCTGGTGTGGGGTTTCCATAGACACCTGCCGTATCTGTAAAGATAGAACACTTGGACTGCACATTGCCTATGATGGGCACTTCTTCGGCATATGCTGTCGAACCAACAAGCAAAGCCCCGATAGTTAAAGTTTTCTTGAACATGTTATCTTCTCCATATTAATGTTCTTAATCGTATTGTGATCGAACCATTGATCTATGATTAGCATCTGATGCTAAACTTCCCATGGCTCTTGCATTATCTGGCAGAGTAGCGTCTTGAAGTGTGATTGTTTCTTCATACACACCACCAGTTATTGTCTGAACATAATATGAGTTTAGTGCCGTAACGTTGGCTAATTGAGCCAGAACTTGATTCTGTAGGCTTACGTCAATTAATTTATCAACTGAGTTTACTCGTCTAAACCTAGCCTCAAAATCTTCTTGTTCTAATTCTTCTTCAGTCGCATCTTTATCTTTGTCGTCTTCGTCTTCAGTATCAGCCTCAAGTTGAAGCTGCGCTTGAACCCACTCATCGTAGTATGGGTCATCAAATGTTGGCTCTTCCATACTAGCTAGGTATGCGGCCAATGCTTCGGCATATCCATCACATCTGGGATCGGCAAATGGAGTCGGACAGTTGATCTCATCTCCCACGTCCATCCGATATGTGTAGATCACTTCGGCATTTAAAACCTGACCAGTTCCCTCAATATCTATAGAACCTTGCCCCCAATTCGACCAATCAGATTGAGGAAACCTAAAATATTTTTGAATTGAGCCACCATCAAGGCCACTCCAATCATCAACTTCCTCAAAGATGTAGCCACCGTTAATGGCGTCTTCGTTACGAACATAGACAACCATATCATCGGTGGGGTCTTTAACTGTAACGTAGCGATACACCAGACCATTTACCTGTAGATCAATCCAAGAGGGTGTTGCGTCCGGCAATACGTTAGCCATAGCCCATGACAACCCACCGTTGGCAGCATTGCCAGTTGATCCGTATATTGTCTCAGAGTAACAATAAGAGGAGTAGAGCGACCCCACCAGCACCAGCGGCAGTAGATTTTGTCTCATCACTTATCCCTTCTAAAAAACCATTTCTAGGTTTTTCTGTTGGCTGTGAAGCTACATCGTTTTCCCAGCCAAGCCTTGCTGCATCTCCGATTAGACCATTGTATGGACAAGGTGTCCCTGCATTCATCATGGCATCAAAAATACGTTCGTCTTGGCACATCACGGAAACAGCGGCAACTTTCATTCCCATGTCGTAAAGCGTCTTAGCGTTCTTTAATTTCTCACAATTCATATCACGAACAGTTTTACCTGCACTGATACCAAGGATTTGAGTTTGAACTGCACCAGACACACCAACTGTACACAAGTCTGAATTACTTGAGTTGATGGATGGTGAGATGGCAGACGGGGGTGGCGACCTAACAGTTGTGGTACTGGTCGCATTACTAGTCACATCACTTGTATTAGTGTTGTCTGTGTATATTGTATTGTCTTCAGTATCCTGTGCGAGTGCAGAGGAAGCAAGTATAATTGCGGCTAAAGTTGCCACTATCTTCATATGCATGATATTAACCTCGTATCATTATTTTTATCTAACGTCCGCCCACGGCATTATTTATAATTTTGAAGGATGGGGACATCAATCTCTGGGTCTTATAAGAATCCAGTAGACCATATTTACAGTCATACGATCCCGTAAAGACTGGAACCCACCAACCCAATTTAATATCATTGGGAATACGAACCTCAAATTGAATTTGATGTTGGTCGCCTGTAGCGGCTGCAATAGGAGCGGTTCTTAGCGACTCTTTCCCAAAGTGCAACACATCCCCATCATCATGGGTAATCGTCAATATGAAATCATCTAGTATACATGTCACACGTCTAGAGAAAGTGCCTTCGGCTTTAATATAATTCTGAGTGGATATATCAATAGGAGATATTATTCGACCATTAAAGTTCTCTAATGGCAGTGCGGTCTCAATTCGCACAAACGAGGCGGCTATGGTTGAAATGAATATGACTAGTATACCCATGACGACTAGTAGAAATGCTTCTAAATGTTTTTTCATACTTCTATTTATAATAAAAGTGAGGGGCTAACCGTGGCCCCTCGCGGATGTGTTACGGCATCACCCGATACGACTATGTATTATGGCTTAAAACGAGAAAGATGCGCCAACTGTTACGTCACCAAAGTCAAAGTCGTTGTCCATGGCTACTTTACCATAAGTGCGAACACCCGGTGCGATAGTATAACCAGATTCCAGTGCAAGACCTTGGAACAAGTCGTAACCTGCTTCGTTAATCCGCAACACATCAAGTGAGTGCTCTGCGGAGAAGTCTACGCCCCAAGCATTAAAGCCAACGGAGTTTGTGAGGTCAATTGCAAAAGCTTCTACACCAGTTGTGTAGTTGGCATCAAGATCGCCACCGACTGTGAGTGTTTGTCCGGCAACTGTAAAGTCTGCTGCGGATGCTGTGCCAGCTACTAGTGTCAGTGCTACTGCTGCGATTGTCATTTTCATTTTGTAGTTCCTAATTTTTATGTTTCTGTACCTGATATATAGCGTGTTGGATTGGTGCCATACAAGCCTCAAAGCTAGGTATGTGGCACCTGTTGTTTATTTGCCACTACCCACTTCTTCGTCGATACGTCCCATGAGTACTGCAATCGCAAAGGTCAGGTCTTGTATCTTAGCATTTGCGGCAGCATCACGGATGACCCAACCAGCAGTCTTCTTGGTCCAATCCACATTACTTTTCAGCCAAACATTTTTAGTTTCTTTCTTAGGTGTCTCGTCTATCGAAGTAGGTTCGAAGTCCGCCTTACCAATCCTGTCAATCAGTGGTTTAAGAATTACATCCATCTCATCCATGGATGCTTTATTAGAAAGACGACTCGCTTCAATTAGATCAAGCGTATCGATGATTTTGGTTACACGGGTGTGATTTGTTTTATTGTCAAATGCCATTAATATATCTCCATAATGTAAGGTTATCGAAAGTCTGGAATCTTGCGATACGGACTATCCACTGTCCACAGTATACCACTTCTTAACTTAAACACAAGTTCTATTTCTTTCGTCACCTGTTCTTTGTTGTCAATCATCACCTGTAAATCATCATGTCTGAGGGTATGTACCCACATGCTCTGATCTTTGTTAAGTTTTGTGTGGGCCTCGTCGGAGAATATTGCTCTTACGGTATCCCTATTACGCTCTACCAAAGATTTTAGTATGGGCATCTGGTCTAGTTTATCAAAGAACTCATACGTCTGATCTCTAAGACTAGTAACACCCGTCACCATTTCAGTGTTAACGAAGTTGTTGAACACCCAATGATAGTCAAAAGTACGGACAATCTCATCCGTATCAAAGCTAAAACACTTTCTTAGGATGACCTGATCAAGGTCTTTTACCCCGTAGGATATTCGCTTGGCGACAATGCCATATTTCTCTTGGAAATCTGGATCGGCAATCTCTGTGTTGGATACCACGTTCAATATGTAGGCGAATGCCTTATCGATACCAAGTTCATGCATCTGGTAATGAAGTGACTGAAGCCAACTGTCGGCAGTCTCGCCGGGCAAGGTGACAATCATCTCTGCCGTAATAGTATGCCCCTTGGCCTTTTGCTCTTGTATTAGTGGGATCAGCTTTTCGTTCTTAATATTATCACGATTGATGATCTTCAGAACTTCTTTGGTGTGCGTCTGGAAGGATACCTTCATGTTGTGATCAAGAATATCTAAATCATCATTCAACATGTCAATAATGGGAGGAATATTTTTACTACCGTTCTTTGCAAAGCCACCGTAAAGGATCATAATCTTGTTGTCACACTTCTTCTGTAGATCAACACACTTCTTTGTAATCCTAACATCATCTTTGAACACGCCAAAATTGGCATTGGCAAAGATCAACTCAGTAACCTTGGGTTGGGAATAGATATATTCTAGTTCAGTTGCACACTCATCATAACCAAATTTTGTGATCTTGCTCTTGGCTTGTCCGCCCCAATCACAGAACGCACAGCTATAAGGACACCCTCTATCCGTCTCTATAGGGACACACACGCCCACATATGATGGGTCATTAAACACATAGTCGAACACGCCGTCTGTGTAGGGTGTAGGAAGTTCTCTGAGCACTTTGTTGGATGTAGGTAAGTCTAACAACCACTCTGCAAACGCAATCTCTCCTAGACCTGCTATATGTGCCCCCACCCATGGCCTTTCTTCACAGTACTTCTCATACAGTGCTGCTTTCTCTGGAACCTGTGGACCACCATAGATCACCATACCATCTGGTCTTAACTCAGTATAATATTTTGACAGGCGGTCATTATAGGACTGGTTCCAAATATAGTTAGTCAGTCCTAGAATATCAGCCTCTAATAGCTGATCACGATATTCTTCTATGGGCTTCGATGCGAATATTGGGTCCATGAACGTGTATCGTTCATTAACTTCAGGAATGCCCCTACAGTAAGAAATAAGACACCCCACGGCATATGGTAGCCATGCATTCGCATCGCCCTGTAAGAAATTGATGGTTCCAAGAAGTATTTTTTTATGCATAATTCTATATATACTAGGCACACATCATTAATACAAGAGTGACTCATAATGGCTGGAAAACAACTAGAAGCAGGAAGCATGTTAGAATCTGCTGACTTAGATGGTGATGGTATCGTAACCGACGAAGAATTGAGTCGTCATGAAAGAATGTTACGAATTGAAAACGACGATAAAAAAGAAGACGCACAAAGAAACATGGCTTGGTTTGCTTTAACGGGCATGCTTCTCTATCCGTTTGCCGTTATGTTGGCGGTTCTTATAGGACTGGACTCGGCGGCAACCATTCTTGGTGGTATGGCTAGTGTATATTTTGTATCAGTTGCGGCTATCGTTGCAGCCTTCTATGGTAAAGAGGCATACACAAAATCAAGTGGTAAAAACAGCGCAGAAGTATCGATCAAGAAATAATTTGATATGAGCCTTCGGCTAATGAGAATGATTTCATAAGACTTAGATACATGGCGGGTTTCAGAGTGACCACCATATACCTTTGTTCCTTTTCGTTCCACTGCATGATATGGCAGTAGTCCTCATATAGACATGCCACCACATCTTCTAACTCTCCAGATGTGTCCAAAACAGTGATGGCGGTTTCGTCCATATCCATCTCAACAGTGATCATATGGCTTTCCTTCTATTTGGCTTTAGAGATAGCCCCTCATCAGAGATAATAGCTTGGTTCTCTGGTGTCATCTCTTCCCATATGTATGTAGACGAAATATCATGTTTATGACAGTAGTTCTGTTGCTTCTTTAGATCGTTCTTACGTTGATCCCCACCAGTCTGTAGCTCACCTGTATAGTAGACCTCTTTATAGTCTTCTAACAGTTTATAGTACGTGTCATCATCAGTTTCGGCCAACTTAACTTCATCCCAATACTCCTCTTTATAGAAAGCATATAGGGGCACAGTACGGATAAGACCTTTAATGTCTTGATGCTGTAGGTACGGTTCAGGCATACGAAGTGTACTCCATTCACCATCATCACCTAGCAAGCCACCTTGGTTGACATACTCTGGTGGGATAAACCCTGCCCTTAATGCCATTTCACGTAACTCTGTTCCACGATATGGCTGGAACCCCGATATGGTAAGACCATCCCAACCGCCAACTGCTTTAAGCATCTTGGCTGTATCAAGGACGTGTTGACGGGTCTCGAACGGCATACCAATGATTACATTCAGCCCATATGGTATATCACTTTTGTTCACATAGTCGAAGTGCTCGTAGTACACCTCGTTAGATACAGGACGTTTTAGTATCTCACGTCTATACTGTTCGTTACCAGACTCGATCCCCATGTTGAACCTGTACATACCACATTCCTTCATTGCCTGAAGGTATTCTGGCTTACAGTTCTCCACACGAGTGTTCATCCAGAATGGTATTTTATATTTGGACCACATCTCTGCAAACTCAAATATTTCCTTAGCTGGTCTTGCCAAGAAACTATCATCCGCAAAGGTAATGAACTCGACACCCCACTTGTCGATTAGTTCGACAAGTTCACGCTCAATCTGGTCTGCCCTTTTCCGGCGCATATAGTTGCCGATATTAAGGACATTCTTGCCAGCTATCTCTCTTGTAGTGGGGGAGTTGCAGAATGTGCAGTTATACGGACACCCACGATAGGTCTCCATAGAGATGGATGTGTTATAGTGAATACCACCCATCGTTCTAGCCCAACGCTTACCCACACCCTTTTCCGAATATACAGAAAAGTCTGGTGAGGCTTTCGTAATGTCTGTCAGTGGCTTCGGTGCATTCTTCTTAACAGTACCATCTTCTTTACGATACCAAATCCCCTGTACGGTATCCAATGAGCGTCCAGTCTTAATGGCATCAATGGCATCCTTTAGCATCTCTTCGGCTTCAAACCGACACAGACGCTTTACCAGTTCGTTCTCCATAACATATTCAGGATCGGCTATGGCAAACACGCCACCGACGATGTGTTCAATGTCACGATCTTTAATGGCGTCTAGCATGGCAATACTCTGGGAGAATATATCCTCCTGCACGTGCATCAAGACTAGATCAGGTTTGAACGTGTCAACCATCTCAACGAAGTCGGGCACGATCTCTGACTCTGGTTTAATCCACCAGTAATCATCTTCTGATCTAGTCTTAACAATGCCACGGTTTGCACCCATCTTGGATAGGCGTAGATGCCTATTCATATGCTGGTCCGAATACTCGGCAGTCTCTATTAGTTCAACCTCACATCCAGCATCAACCGCAATGCGATTAATAAGACCTACCGCGATGCTCGGTGAGAACATCATCGGTAGGTTTGGATATGCTATTAGAATTCTAGGTTTCAATGAACTGCGACAACTCTGGGGCTTTCCAACCCTCTGGTTTTAACACCTTGCCATCAGCACGTTTGGTCACTCTTTTTGTTACTGGATCGATCTTTGCAAAGTTAGTGCCCATCACTTCTCTCCAAGCAGATTCTCCATCCCAACCTGCGGCATTAATAGCACCCATAGTAACAACTAGAATATCAATTAGTGCGTCTAGCTGTTCTACTTTATCGTCGGCAGCAACGGCAGCAACAAGTTCACCGACCTCTTCGTCAATAAGACTGAGATACATTGCGTAGTTTTCTGGGGATGCTGGCTGATCACATGCATATGCAAAATCTTCAACATCATTAAATGGATTGGTCATTGTCTCTATCTTCCCTCAATACGTCTTCATATTTATTAAATAGTTGCTCGAACTTCCATTGGTACAACTGCTTCATACCTATCAGAGTATTAATCATTTCATCAGGTGTAGGCTCACGTTCACCATCACCAATCTGTTTGAACACTACCTCAATATCATTACATACCTGCCAACAATCCATAATCATTGGCTCTAGATCATATAGTTTACTCATTTGCATCACCAAGAATTGATCGTTCTACATCTCTATCCGCATACAGCATCAACACGCAGTAATGCATGGTTTTCAGAATGTCTAAACGGTTCTTTCCCTTCTTTTTACCATAACGCATGAGATACTTAATAGAGTTATCCTTTGCAGTCGTGGACAAAGAGCCGTTTGCTTCCCAAACATCTACTGCCTGTACGTCATTGTTTCCCATATAATGCTCGTTATATGTGGCCGAAATATACTTATACAACTCATCAATAATATCGTCTTCGCCATACTTAAAATCTATGTCACTCATCTACTACCCTTCTTGTTCCACGTGTTAATACCAATCATCACACGTCTGTTGCTAGTGTTCATATAACATTTATGGCGTAGCCATGCTGGCCAAACGTAAATGTGACCTTCTTTGATTGGTATCTCATATTCCGACATATTGTAAGGCGTGTCAATACCACCATGAGAAGATGTAAACTGGTCTACTGGTTTCAACTCTGCGGGAAGTTGCCTCTCAACCACAAGGTTTGAACTGCCTTCCTCAAATATTGGATAGAACGTGGCAGACATAATACAGCCACTGTGCTTATGTGGTGATGTCTCGGCACCATACATGCCAACATTAAACCACGATTCTGCGTACCCCTGTCGTTTAAACCCAGAAGCTTTAGAATAGTCGTTTATGGCACCCATTATTTCACCACGAAGCTCTTTACTGAACTTCATGATAATATCTTTCTCATATGAATATGACGAATGAGTGTCGGGGAATAGTGCATACTCCCCGTCATTCTTTATCATCATGTCTTCTAGTTGGCCCCACATTGCGTCCTTATCGTAATATGACCTCAAATCATATTCACGAACACACACAGGGAATAGTACCATTTCCTTTGTGGGGGTGATCATGGGTTAGCCTCTACGGTTGGCTTTAGTTACGGACCAACCATTACCATTGGGCCGCTCAGTCCATGTCAACTGATCGCCCTCTCTCCAATCCATACTATCCAAAAGATCATCAGGGAACTCAATAAACAGTTCTCCGTCTGCGTCTTTTTCAACCAAGACAAACTTCTTTGTCAAAATCGCCTTAACCATTCTGTTTCTCCTAAAAGTGTTCTACACCTAAGCTAATAGTTCTTCGCTGTACATCAGACGAAAAGAACCTATGAAATGTGTAGTCTGCATTCTTCCAAACTATAAGTCTGTTATGCTCATACGCATACTGCTGTACGTCACCAGTCTCTTCATCTAGCATTTCTAGTTCGCCGCCAGCCCCTGTGCCCAAATAGTACATCATGTGGTACTTCTTGGTTGGCTTATCTATATGCCAAGGTCTCAACTCAACCCTCGGCCATGCTGGTGGCTCATCTCTAAATGTGAAGTTACTTAGGCGATACTGATCTGTACTAAAGTCACCGAAGGCTTCGTCCAACAACTCGAATGTTTCGACGGCCCTACTACGATTCTCTAATGTGAACTTTCTATAGACTTCATCATCAATGTAATCTTCACGTCTTTGATTATTCAGTATCTCACCAACCGAAACCCCAACGGGCGGAAAGTGCTTATACATGTATAATGCCACATCAGACGGTAAAGCATTCTCTATTACCAGATGTGGCCAAGGCTTTTGTATAATCTTGATTACATTATCAAATAGGTACATCTGTCTTAATACCCATACACCAGTTCTCTGCGGCATCCTCGACATAACGTTTACTCTTGCCAATGAAGGACTCGCTGCTGAACTTCTGACCGTTGGCGTTAAAGTAGTTGATATACAGATACTCTTCTTTCAGGTCGATATGAACATCGCAGTATGCGCCTTTAGTGTCACCGCCCTTGTAGTAGGTAGAGAGTTTCTTATCCATCGTATTCGATCTCCTCAATCATACGATCACGCATATCCATTGCCATTTGGTTTTCTGGAGCGTGAATGGTTTTATTAACAAACTTGTAGGCTAATGTAATACGCTCACCACCTGCATATGCTGCATGCCAGCAGTGGTGGTCCGGCTCATCATGCTTACCAAAGTAATAATGGCGACACTGCCATCCTACCTTATCCTGAATGTGGACAACCTCACGCTTTTCATTATCCCAATAACGAAAGTAACCATTCCCGTCCTTAGAATATGTGAACAGAACTTGATAGGCATTGGCATTCCAGTTAGTATGCCATCCCACAAACCCACGTGGTGGATAGTAGTTCAACAAAGCAGATGTGTGTGCGCCAAGTTCAGCAGCAAACTGAAACTTAACACGCTCACGATACTCAGTGAATTTTTCAGGGTCATGCTTGTATGCGTTATTAACTGGCATGGACATGTGCTCTTCGGGAAAGCCTGAGTGTTTTAACCCCAATGACTTCTGAAACTGTAGATAGTCTTCGCCACAGAAGTACTCTGGGTCTTCCAGAGCCTTCGGTGAACTATGCATACGGTACTGGGGATCGTCGTAATCAGGAATAGCAAAGAACATGTCTTTGAACCCATTAAGCGTCTCCAACAATTCCTTATTCTTGATTACGACTTCTGTCATTGTACAAACTCATCTGTCATTGGGAAAATCTTGGCAATCTCGGCAGCGATACCACGGGCCAATTCAATGTGCTCAAGTTGAGTACCATTACCACTACGCAATTCGATATAATGAATCCAAGAACGGAGTGTGGCATTAGCAAACAAACGAGATACCGTATTGCCTTCTGGTAGGACAGCACGGGCCTGCTCTTTAGCAATACCATTATCAGTAGCCCATTCGTATGTTCGCTTCGCTAGGTCAATAACCTCTTGCTGTGCAGCCAACCAAGTCTCAGCAATGATACGTTGGGCGAAAACACTATCATCCATTGCAATAGAGTTTTGACGGTTTTTGGTATCTTGCAGTCGGGCTTCACGCAAGACAAACGAAGTTTCCATATCCTGTGGATCAGCATAGCGTTGAGAAAACTCCTGAAATGACATTGATCGGTGACGCAACAACTGCCGTGCTATGTCACGTGTTGTCTCAATACCAAGTGTGCACGATACCATCTCAAGTGGGGACCAGTGCTTATGCTTAATTAAATATCGGATAAGCTTATCAGCGGTTGCCGTATTCATTTCATTTGCAGGGTTCGATACCCGTGCACAATAACTAATCAAGTCTTGTGCATTTTCGATCCCATGACCCATTAGCTCATCGCTAGGGGCTGGTTTGACTACTGTCCATACTTTCATATCATTCTACCTTAAAATTCTTAAATCGCTCGTTCACTTCGCCTTTGTCAAATGCTGGAGTATCATCCATCACACCATCTACGGCATCATCCGCGTCATATAGTTTCATCCGCGATTTGTCTATGTTGACAACAAACCGCTTACAATATGTCGGGTCATTATATCGGTTCTTCAACTGCTTTACCATGATCTGACCCAGTTCTTCCAGTTCTTCACTAGAAATTAAGGCAAACATTAAGTCCGCTGTTGCGGGTAGTCCAAAAGACTCGGACGTGTCTTCAAGCCCAGGGTCTGACGAAGCATAACCAGTACGAGTCGTCTGCGTTGCAGTGAGCAACGGTACATTGAACTCGACAGCAAGGCCACGTAGTTCTTCAGCAACTGCTTTAATGTAGGTATAGGAATTGGTCGATCCACCCATTTTGACACGAGAAGAAGAACAGATATTGAGATAGTCTATACAGATAATCTCTGGTTCAAAGTTCTTTTTCAGTTTTAACTCATTTAACAGAGCACGGAAGTGTCCTGCGTGTGCTGAACCAGTAGGATATTCCTTGACAATCAGCTTACCTTTAGTCTTGGATGCAAGCATTTGCACCTTATTGGTAAGGACTGCCTTAGACATATGCGGCAACTCGCCCATAGGAACGTTTAGAAGGTTCGCATCGATACGTTCTGCGATACGCTCTTCTGCCATTTCCATGGTGATATATAGCACGTTTCTACCTTGGGATAATGCGTTCCCTGCAACGTGACACATGAACAGGGACTTACCGACACCCGTTCCTGCCAAGGCGACATTAAGGGTCTTATTAGGAAGCCCACCCTTCGTGATCTTGTTGAAGTATTCTAGGTCAAACGGAATACGATCTTCTTGTGCGTGATAGAAGTCGTACCGCTGCTCTACGTTCTCAATATAGTCGTGTCCAATACTGTTATCAAAGGTCACTGCTAGTGCCTTAGTCAACAGGTCTGGTAGGGCGTTCTTTGTCAGCGACTGGTGCTTACCATCAATGATGGAGATCGATTCCATAATCGCGTTATGAATGGCTCTATCTTGGCACCACTTTTCTGTGGTCTTTTCTAGCCACTCTTCATCAACCTTTTCTTCACTAAAGATGTTTGGAAGTATTTCTAGTGCATATGCATAGTGCTCATCACTAAATCGATGGGAGTTGTCCATCTCAATCTTTAATGATTCTATTGTCGGTAACTTGTTGTATGTGGCAACGTACCCAGCCATCTCTTTAAATAAGCTGTTGTACACGCCGTCAAAGTAGTCTGGTTGTAAAAATGGTAAAACTTTTCGCATATATTCGTCATCTGTCATCAGATTACGAAGGATCATCTGTTCGATAGTAATGTTACTCATGCCACCCCCTCATTATTTTATTTGGTATTGTTAGCCTTATCTGCCCTAACCTCTGCCATAATGTCAAATAGAATATCCCCAGTTAGGCTCTGAAATTCCAAATCTTCGGTCAATTCGTTTTCTCTAGGGGTCTTTAAGATATTGATGGCATAGCGAAGTTCCCCATTGTCCTCAAACTGTAGGGCACCATACTCATACTCAGTTTCAACAAAGGCACCTGTTAAAATTCTAATGGCCCAGCTATCGTTACCATGAGGGATCAACTCAAAGTCTTTATTCTGTTTCATAGGTAGGTTTTCCTTATTTGATCGCCCATATTCATTTTCATGGCGGTTTGAGTTGTCAGATGAAAGTTGAGTGTCACTCGCTTCTTCGATAGAGACTTAAATCGGTGCCATGTCACACCCTGCTTTGCAGAGAACGAAAATGCCCTATTAACTTTCCATAGTGCTTGTGGTGAGTGCCACCCCACTGACTCATCTTCATCATAATATGTGCCAGCATCTTCTTCAGGTGATAGGTACACTACAGTCGATAGTAGCTTGTGTGGTGCATCACAGTGGGGCTTATGTACATACCCATCGCCTGTAACCGTCCAGCACAGAGTAACCTTAAACTTTGGGCATGACATACCGTTTAAATCAGAATAGATATCGGTTAGCCTCTTACGATACTTCTTGCAGTAGTAATCGGTGTCAATACTATCCACCATACCTTGTCTCACAACATGGCGTGTTTGGGGTTCTGGTGTATCACATGACTTAGCCAGCCCCAGAAAGTATTCTAGGTCATCGGTGTCTAAAAAATTATCTGATACTAAAGAATTCGCATGCTTCCACATTATCGCAACGCAAAATTTAGATATTTTGTAGAAGCATATTCGGTGTGATTTCCGTCAACATCAGTTGTGGGCATTCTCCAGAAAGTTTCGCCATTAACCGCAGTGAATGATACAGTTCGACCAAAGACCCATGCAATATCACGAACATACGATTCTGCGTCTTCCCACAACTGAAATCCATTCATTGGTGAGACTAGCCCCATACCAGCACCTGCCTGTAACATAACAATGTTTTCTAATCTATTGACGGTGTTCTTAGTGATCGGACCAGCACCACCACCACTTTCTCGAACATACTCAATAGAAATGCTACTAAACCCCCTCGTATCATTAGGATTTAGTAGCTTAAAGTTTTCGAAGATGTTATATTCAACTTGACGCCACATATCCAGAAGCAACTGCTCTGGGATAATTTCATTTAATGGGTGTGTGCCATTATCAATGGGTAGTTTATTCAGTCTAGAATCCATATGAAACTGAAACTTAGTTCTAGAGTACGTCTCATCTACCCTACGGGCCGGAAACGCTAACCCATACTGAACCTTTCCCTCCAATTCAATGAAAGGGTCCAGTACTTCTCTGTCTAGTAAACCAGTTGAGATAATATGGGGCCAAGGTTCTTGGGTAATAATGTGTGCCATTAAGTGTCTCCTTGGCCCTATTTATATTATTCTGCTAGGACAATATCGTCCATATCCACTTCAGACTTATAACCAATCGAATATTGTTTCTTAACAAATTCTTTGAAGTCAGTCTTTTCAAAGATTGGTGCCCAGAAGCTTTCTTCTAGGGTTTCGGCATATCGCACCTTATTACCGATTTCACCTGTCTCTTGTGATACAATGGCATACCAACCGTTTGATGGCTTGGTTAGGTATCCACCAGCCAAACCCACTTCGGTAAGCCCACTGTACTTGGAGACGCCACCTTCCCACGTGACCGTGATTGGAATCTTGGACTTCTCTTTGACATAACGTGATTTCTCTACGTTAATAATAAAATGGTATCCTTCAATCACGGTGCCCTTCTTTTCTTGTTGGCGACCTAGAATCCAGATGTTGTCTGATGAATAGTACAGTCCAGTTCCACCACCAACAATATCCTTTGGATAAAGACCAATCTCTTTATAGGTGTGGTTAATACCTAACAAGGGAATATTCTTCATAGTCAGGTATGGCGTGACCATACGGAATAGACCTTTAAGTGCCTTAGCACGAGACATATCCGCTACTGTCTTACCTTCTAATGCATCATCAAGTTCTTTCTTGGATGCAAGGTTGCCAATAGAGTCGATCACGACAATGACATTATCTTCACGAGACATTGACTCGAACTGACCAACCATGTCGATCTTTAGTTCTTCAATGTTGGTCACAGGAACATGCAACACACGTTCTGTATCAACACCAAACTGTGCGAAGTATGATTCAGGGGAACCAAACTCGGAGTCATAGAACAACATGATAGCGTCTGGGTGACGCTTTAGATAGGCACCTGCCATAAGAAGGGCAAATGATGTCTTAAAGTGCTTTGACGGTCCTGCTAGGATGGTTAGACCCGGGGCTACCCCACCATCAATAGAGCCGGATAGTGCCACATTTACCATGGGCACGTCTGTAGGTGTCATATCTTTTTCAGTGAAGAACTTGGATGATGATAAAACCTCGGTGGCCTTAATCGTACTATTCTTCTTTAGCTTGTCCATAAGTGACATTTTGCTGTAGCTCCCTCTCATTAAGATCGTAGTCTGAACGATACTTGTTGTTAATTTCAATTGCACTTTCTAGCAGTGTCATACGATCACTGTAGACGGTCAAGGCTTTCGTGTCTTTGGGGAAGCATGCCCCACCAAATCCTCTACGTCCATCATGGCCCGGAACTTTCATGTGGGAGTAACCAACACGACCATCCATCATCATGCCCTTCATGACCTTGCTATAGAACACACCAGCATCATCGCAGAGATCATACAGTTCATTAAAGAATGTGGTCTTTAGAGCAAGGAATGAGTTGATGCTATACTTAATAATAGACGCTTCGATTGCAGAGCACTGGAACACACCGCCAACAGTCACATTACTGTAGTCTTCATATAAAGACAGTAACGCTTGGCATGCTTGCGACTCACCACCAACAATGATGTAGGGCTGTGATGTAAACTGATCAAATGCATTTGCTTCTGTTAGGAACTCAGGGTTATAACAGAAACGGTTTAGATACCTTTTGTCTTCTTCGGTATCAATGCTCATAAGAATACGTTCGATCACGTCAGGTGTGCATGTAGACTTTAACGCAACACCAGCCTGAGTATGATACATCACTTTAAGGACGGCATCTTCCGTGATAGTGGAATCGACTTTACCACTACTTCTCATAGGAGTGGGAGTGCAAACAAACACTAGGTTGGGTTGCCATTCGACCAAATCATCGATGCTAGTGCCAAGTTTTGGGTCAATGAGCATAAACTCGTTAGCAGGGTGCGTGAACCCATACTCCACAGCCTTACCGACAAACCCATGTCCAATAATGCCAATCTTCATTTTAGTCTCAATTCTCATTTTTCACCTTTTCTGCATTGTGTACACGGCCCCTCAAGTCTGATGTAGAAAACCTGTGGTCGCGTTTATTAAAATTGATCTCTATACCACGTGCGGCACAGATGGCCCTGCCAGTAAACTTACCATTCTGATATTCACTTCCAATTATTCTAACATCGATATCGAATAATTGCAATATATCTTCCACTTCATCTTCGCTTTGATATGGAATTATCTCGTCAACGTATTTCACGGCCTGTAGCTGTGTCCAACGTTCGACCAATGACTGCACTGGTGCATTCTTTTCGGGTCTATATTGTGAGGGGTCAACCTGAAGTCCACATATGAGATAGTCACACTTATCTTTGGCCTCTCTCAGCATGGCAATATGCCCTGCATGCAATAAGTCAAAGGTACTGAATGTTATCCCTACAATCCTTTTAGGATTCTCCATGTGTCTTTCCAACTTTCCACTGCATAACTTTTCCCACGGGGGAAGTTATTTTCTACATACTTAAACAGGTCATGGTCATTACCACCTTCACCTGTCTGGTCTCCGAAGAATAGTAATTCATCAATCGCGGGGTCAAAGTCAAGGGCAACTTGTTCTTTTGTAAATCCCTTTGGGGTGATATCTATACCAGTCTCACCACCAACTAAAGCAGTCCAGTTAGGAAAATTCTCATTGATATTCTGGGCAATGGTCATACGTTCGTTAGTAGCCTTGTCCCACTCGATATAACGCCGCCTAGCGTCCTCTGAGCATCCACGACCTACATTGGATAGGTTCCAGCAAGTTTGCCTCTCTTCGAGCCACCTATTAGTATCAGATACGAATTCACTCATCTGAATTTGGTTAAGCATAAAGTTACGAAGGCTTCGTGGCATGGCCACATTAGGACTAGTTCTAACTTTAGTATCCTGTTCCCACACCTCATTACCACTACACTGATACACCCGCTTACATTTAAACGTGATGTATTCTCCCAACTGCTGCATTGTCTTAGTGCGGTCTGAACCAGTCACAACGTAAACATCATTTTTTGCACAGAAGTCGGCAAACCAGAGGGCAAAGTTGCCATCCATTCGTTTTCTACTAGGGGTCAAAGTACCATCTACATCAAATAAAAACTTACGCATGCCCAACGCTCTCTCTCTTAATGTCCTGATGATTGAATTCTGCCCAGTACAATTCAAAGGCAACACCATCTTCTAGACATTCGAACTGATGATAAACACCGGGCTTTACCTTAGTATAGTCACCAGCCTCTAGGATAGTCTCATCCACTAAGTCATAATCATTCTGCCATACACGAATAAGCATACGGCCCGACTCGACATAAAAACCATTCCATTTGAACTCATGACAGTGCTTAGAGCACACGCCATCTTTATTCATTTCAATACGATGAAACTCCAAAGCACCATTGGCTTCTACAAGTTCCGTATTTCCCCAAACCTTACCAGCCTTCATCTCATTCCCGCCTTCATATTAGCATTCCATTTCACCACATCTTCGGGTGTATTAATCTCTATGCCGTCGAACTCACATTTCAGTACACCGATATCATAGCCATTCTTTAACCAGCGCAATTGCTCTAAACCTTCTACGTCCTCTTCTTCAGACCTATCTAGGGTCGAATACATGGCAAGTGCTTTACGCCTGTATCCATATACTCCCAAATGCCAATCACCATAGCCCGTCATACCTCTACCAAACCACAGTGCCTTATCACCAGCACGAACCATCTTAACAGAGTTAGGATCATTCTGTAGGGTAGGGTCCATATCAGCAAACACAGTTGTCACCTGATAGTCGTTAAGTTGCCTACGGCACTTATTAATTATATCTGAAGTCACATCTGGCATATCACCTTGTACGTTAATGAACGCATCATACTTATCAAGAATGGTAGAATTAGTCATTACGCCAGCGCACCTGTCGGTCCCGTTGTCATATTCAGTATCAGGGTCACACCACACGTTAGCACCTACATCAACTGCCGCATGGGCAATAAGACCACTGTCTGTTAGGACATATGTATCGAGTCCAGATACTCCTGCAAGAATACATTCCTTCACGACACGTTTGATCATTGGGATGCCACCTAGATCAGTAAGAGGCTTACCACGAAACCGTCCACTACCGTAACGCGCAGGTATAAGGATTGCTGTTTTCTTCATTGTAATGCCTCGTTAACCTTAACGATATCACGCACAACTTTTTCAAAGTCTTTCAAGTATAACATATTAGGCCCATCACTTGGTGCGTTATCGGGATCAGAGTGTACTTCTAAGAAGAAATTGGTGACACCCAAAGCACTAGCTGCGCGAGATATGCCAGCAACATAATTGCGATTCCCGCCAGAGCTACTTCCTCTGCCACCAGGCGTTTGTACGCTGTGCGTGGCGTCGAGGACAATAGGACAATGATAATTATCAAGCATAAAGTTAAGCCCGGTGAAATCAACAACCAAGGTATTATAGCCAAAACTTGTTCCCCTTTCTGTAATCCATATTTGCTTTGCGCCCTGTGTTTTACTTAGGATGCCTTTAACATCCCATGGCGCAAGAAACTGGCCCTTCTTGATGTTAACAATCTTACCAGTCGCAACAGCCGATTTGATTAAATCAGTCTGGCGGCAAAGGAAAGCTGGTATTTGTAGCACATCAACACAATCTACCCACTCACGCATAATATTATTAACGTCATCGACACTATGTATATCTGTCACGGTGGACACGTTATACGTTTCTTTGAGTGTACGAAAGTCTAGCATAGTGCTTTCTAATCCAACACCACGTTCGCCACCATTTGATGTGCGGTTTGCTTTGTCAAAGCTTGCCTTGAAGTAATAGGCAACATCGTACTTATCACAGACACGTTGACACTCCTTGGCAATCTCAGCAGACTGAGCCAGAGTTTCGTGTTGGCAGGGTCCGGCTATAATTCTCATTATTTGGACCTACGCTTTTTTCTCAATTTGGAATACATTCTTACTGTAACGGAAGTGATGGTATCCTTTAAAGAACGGCGTCGAACTCGTGCGGCTTCCGACTTCGCAATCCGTTCAGCTTTACGTTTTTCTTTTCGTAACATGCACTCATCCTTTTTTGATAAAATAGAACCACGACTCATATGTACTATTGGGCCGATCATTAGCTGATCTAAATGGCTTACGGGTAATGATACGCATACCATTATCATTAATCAATTCTTCTAACTCCTTGAATGAAATATCAAGGCAGTCAACAGAATTAGGCTTTGTGTTATTAAATTCATTCCATGAAGAATGATCTAGGACCAACACACCACCATCATTCAACTGGTCACGCCATGCACAGATAGTTTTAGTTGGTGTAGGACTATGGTCGAATGAATTAGAATATACAATATCCCAATAGCCAACCCAATCAACATTTTGATCAGTGAAGTCCCACTGCACTGTGTCTGGAAAGTCTATTGCCGTTTCTGAAATCTCAGTACCAAGCACCTCAACATCATTGCCGATTAAACTCTTAAACAGTTTTTGCTCTGCCCCATTACGTGTGCCATGGCAGAGAATTTTGGTAGGAAGTTTATCGTATTCCCTCACATACCAATTCTTAATTGCCGCTACTGTTGATTTTACAATCCATGCACGATCAATCTTGGCTTTATTGGCCATGGTCTGCTTTTCAACATACTGCTCATAGCTCTCATATTCATATACCTTCATGCGATGTTTCCGTTCTTATACGCATACTCTAGGGCATTGTTGGCCTCTACGTTCATTGGGCGGCTTTCGTACCACTTACCTGTGTCCATATCGAATTGACGGCAGAGGTCTTCTATCTGATTAGCATTGATAGGGTATCCCTTGGTAATAGCATTACCAGCAACCGCAATCATGATCCTATACATCTGACGATACCATCCGCCCCCTGATATCGTTCTGTACTCATCTGCCATTTTCTTTGGCCAGAAGGGGCAATCTTGATATGAGTTCCATACCAGATTATAGTTATCTAGTTTACTTTTACGGTATTCTAAAACCTGATCCCTCACCGCAGGGGGTAAACGATCCATAAAACTCTTGTTGTTCTTACGTTCATCATATGCCCAACGAGCCATTAGCTGATGAGGATCAACATCGTCGCCATCGTTACTAAAGATAAAGTTGTTAGAACCACTATAACTAGCTGGGATATAATACATTCTTGACAAGTCTTTAGTCTGTTTATCTCCAAGTCCTTCGAGTTCTGAATTAAGTGCGAACCAGAAGTGCTTAATTCTATCCACCTCAACCTTTCCCGTAAGTGGGAATACAAGGCGAAACTTCGGATGCTCTGACGTGCTACTAGCAGTAGAATAGCAAATGTATTTAAGATGGCCAAACTTAGAACGTAGTTCATCTTCTAAGTTACCTTCGAAGACATGATCATCAACATCAACAGCAGCCCAGCTTGCCCAAGCCAGTACATTTTCGTTCTTTCGAGTAGAATTAGCCTCAAATATAGCTGGACTAATAAGTTCCGCATCTTGTTTCCCATCTAATTTCATACCACTAAGTGTATATAGGAACTCGCTAAACCCATCCCATGTATCAAAGTCCATCCGCCTATGTGTCTTATTGTCGAACACAAAGCGTTGCTGTTCTTCCCACCATCTAGGGGCTTTGAATATAGTGAGACTGTAACTCATCCGAAAAAGTCCTCTAGGCTGGCTTTAGGTTCCACTGACCAGCCAATAGCATCTAGGATTACGCCTACTGGTTCAGAGAACGACTTTGAAAACATCTTATCATAATCCACGAAGCGATGCAATTCAAATTCTTTTGGCAAGTTTAGAGGATATGATATGACATTCTGCTTCTCAGGATTTGGCACCTTGAGGTAACAGAACTTAATCTTTTCACCGTTCTTAACGTACTCATACTTCTTATCCAACATACGTGTCTTGACCATACGATTGAACGTGAGCGCACCACGAACATGGATTGGTATACCAGTCTTGCCTTCTTCTTTCCACTTATCAATATCAGATATGCCACGTGGGAATGATATGTCTTCGGGGTCTTGCTCTTTGAACTCTTTCTTAAACTCTCGGATAAACTTCTGAGTGTCGGCTTCTGTGCCATTCAGAATAATATCAAACACCTTCTTAAACTTATCACGACAAATCTGTGGAGTAGAACTCTTTACCGCTTCTACCCCCATGATCTTAATCTTAGGCGTTGCATATCGGACACCTTCGTTGTCGTGAACCTGCATGAAGTATCGCTTCTTGGCAGTCCACACGGCACTGTCCGCAATAACCTCACGAGACATTTCCATACGGTTGTCATAGGCATGTGTCTTAATGGCCATGTCGGCATATGATTTCGTTAGGACGGACTCAAAGTGATCCTTACATATACTGTCCAAGAAGTTCACAGTGTTCTTTGGCTTAAAGTGATCGACCAATGGTTTGAACTTTACATATAGCGAGTCCGTATCGATGGCGATAACATAGTCCGTATCAGTGCCCAAAATACTATTCATCTCACCGTTGATTGCCTTCTCTGCCCACTTAATGGCCAACTGTGCAGTGGTGGTAATAGCTTCGGCAATACGCAGATCATAATAACGGAAGTAGTTATTGCCCAATGCGCCATAGAGCGAGTTCATAAGAATTTTAATGGCCATCTGTTGGTTCTCAAGAGTGTTAATCTCGTTCTCAAGCATCTTAGATGGTTTATGCTCATACTCTTGTTGTGCAGCAAGCATACGCTTCTTAATCTGCCTACGTTCATCATAATAAGCCACAATGACCCGTGGAATAACCCCCTGCCTATCAGTGGCGAACTGTAGACCAGTACTGGATATGGCATAGTCCTTAACAGCATCAAATTGTACTTTACCGTCAAGGATGTTAGCAACATCGACTCCAAGTATCTTCTGGTCAATAACAGTCTCAGGGGACATATTATATTGGACGATGATGTTTGGGTATAGTGAGTTAAGGTCAAACGAGCACACCCAATCATGTTTACCGACCATAGGGTCTTTCACATATCCACCGGGGTACTTCTCTTTACTATTAGTTTTCTTAGGCGGAACAACAATATTGTCCTTCTTCAGCATTCTATACAGGATACTATCCCAGATAGATGTTGTGCCAAAGGTATCCATAAAGTTCACGCCACCACGATATGCCATAGTCATAGCAAGAGTGATAAGTCCCATCTTTTCTTCTAGTTGATCCACGATCTGAACATCCACGATGTTATAATCAATGAATTTCTGGAAGTCATTCTTATAAAGAGTGTGTAGATTACCGTGCTCTTCATACGATAGCTTCGCCTTACCCAATACAACATTGGCAATGGAGTCTAGCTTGTATGATGGCTGTGTGCCATATGAGTACCCAAACTTCTGGAACAACTCATAATAGTCTAGCTGCTCAATACCCATCATTTCATATGTGAGTTGTGAGCGACCCTTTACAAAGATTTCTCGTTCGTTGACGATACCCCAAGGGGAAAACTTCTTATATACGTCACCACCAATGATGTTCTTCACCCTGTTAATCAAGTAGGGGAAGTCAAACATACGAGTGTTCCAACCAGTAACAACATCTGGGCACCAGCGGGAATCATTCCAGTAGGCCAACCACGACAGTAGAAGATCAACCTCGTCCTTACACTTGACGTAATGTATGGCCTCGACACCTTCGGCAGAGCACTTGTCGGGATCATAGTCATATAGACCCCACACATAGTACACGTTGTCGATATTATTCTTCATGGTAATAGAGATAACGGGGTGTGCGGCTTGTTCCACAAATGGGAAACCATCATCAGAGGCAACCTCAATATCAATTGTGGTCACGTTAATCAGGTTACGATCAAACTTAATGTCGTTAGTGAAACGCTCTGCTAGGTACTGGGCAACATAGTTTGTGTTCCCATAGACCTTAAAGTTATCCACATCTTTGAACCTCTTGATGAAATCACGACAATCACCCATCGTATCGAATGTCTGTGGCATGACATTCTTATCATCTAGAGTTTTATATCCCGTCTCTTCTTTACATGGGACATACATGGTGGGCATAAACGGTATCTTTTTTTCGATACGCTTACCATTCTCAAAACCACGGTAGAGAATGTTTTTCCCTACGCGGCCAACGCTTGTGTAAAAGTTCATATTTCCTCCAAACTTACACCTATGTTGTTGCAGTATCCTAGTCAGACCAAGATTCGTCAAGGATTTTCTTTGGTGTCCATTGTATCCACTTGTCCAATACAGTCCTGTTACATGATGCACATGGGTTTAGACTGCGCTTTCTAGTCCACAGGTCTTTCTGATATTCTTTCAGTCTCTCGTTGGTAGTTATATATGTGTATAGGTCTTCGGTAAACATATTACCCAACACCTGAATATTGTCCCAATCATTACAGCACAGATTATAGTCCGCGTTGTAGTCAATATAGATGATGTCGAATGGCTTTTCACACATCAACCCATATTCGGGGTGTGCGATATTATCGATCTTAGTAACTTCGGTAATCACAGACCCTGCTCTATTATGGTATGTGTTGGGTAGTTCGCCAGACTCAATACCCTTAGTTCTACGGTCAGCATACTTCACGTTACCCCAAGAGTTGTACTTCTCAGCAGCCTCTTGAATGGTGTACGTTGTTTCATCATAGATGGATAACTTAACTTCATTATATCTTTTGATACAGTCCGAATACTTGTCCATCCGTTTACCGTTAGTGGCAAGGTGTAGTCTCACACCATTTTTCTGACAGTAGTCTGCCAGCTTGTTGGACATGTATTCGAATTTCTTATGTAGAGTTGGCTCACCCCTACCAGCAATGTAAATACGCTCTAAGTTCTGTAGCTGTGGCAATTGACTGATAATCAAGTCAACAACTTCAGTAGACATATGTTTATTTGCGTTAGGGTAGTCAAATGCCCTTGGGCAGAAGGAACATGCAAAATTACACAGTTCCGTAGGGTTGATCTCAATAGCCCTGAATAACTTGGATCGCCACTTCATAATCATACCTTTGCAAGTTTAGAAGGGCCATGACAGCCCCTCTAATTATTTAGACCTTAATTCACTGATCTGCTTTAGACAGTTGTCCGCTGCTTCGTTATGGCCAAGACGCCGTAACTCGCCAGCGGCTCTGGAATAGCCCATAATCTGAAAGAATATGTCTATTTTATTCCAGATACCCTTTAGGGGATTAACTGCATAGTGCAGTACCATAGTAGCCATTATACAAAACCCACAAGGTTCGCATTAACAGTTTTTGCAGCGTGTTCGAAACAAACCTTGTTAATATCGCCCCGCGTGATCCCAATGTCCATAAGCTCACGATCAGACATGCCACGGAGAGTTGCCGCGTCCGTTCTGGCCCTGCTCATAGTCTTATAGTTCACTTTGGTTTTAGATAAACGGGTCCGTACCGCTTTAAAGAGTTGTACGGCCGGGGTGATTACCATCAGTTTCGGTAAGTAGTTGACTGTTGTAGTCATTGTTGGATTCCTCGTTTTTTCCAATGTTAATTTTACGAGGACGCATTTCTTCTGGTACAACATACTTCAATTCGATTGCTAGTATGCCGTCCTGAATATCTGCTCCGTGCACTTGCACGTTTTCCGACAGCCTAAAGGTGCGTTTGAACTTCTTAGTGGAAATACCACGGTGAACGTATTCGCGACCCTGTTTCACATGTTCGCCAGTCACTGTGAGGGTACGTTGATGTACTTCAACAACAATACCTTTTGGACTGAACCCCGCCACAGCAAGTTCAATTAAGTAGTCTTCATCAGAAGTCTTAATAATGTTATGTGGTGGGTAGTGATCCTGAGCATGCTTTGCAGTAAACTCAAGTTCGTTAAACAAGTGATCAAACCCCACAAAAGATGAGCGGGGAAATAGTGTTTTCATGCCTGTCATTGTTTTCTCCTTTAAACAGCAAGAAATAATCGTGACCAAACTAATCTGCATCACATGATTATATATAAGATGTTTAACGGCTAGATGGTAGAGGGGTCCACTGGGCCTTCAATGCCATAAGAGACACCAGCACGGGGTTCTGTTACGGTCACATGGTGCCAAACGCCTCTAGGTGCCCATACGGCATCCCCCGGATTTAGTACACGCTGCTCTATAATAGTTCCGTCTTCAGGCGTGGCCGCATGCGCCTCAATATCGTCTCGGATATCCCAAAACGTCCATGTAACCTGCCCTACGGCTTGAACATAATAAACGTCCATACTGTCTCTATGGATATCAAAGCTTTTACCATCAGCAGTAAAAGACATGAATGCTATAGACGTGACACGGTTTTCCACTGGACGGTATTGTCTCAACATTGGTAATACATCTTGCAAACATTGGGGTGCCGACGAACGGAGACCAAATGCTTTCATGTCAACACGCTTTTTCTTCTCATTGATTATGATAAGATCATTGTTTTTTCCACTAGGATGGGTTCGATATAGATTAGCCATATCGAACATATTGAAATCACCTAGCTCATAGCATTTTGGGAAAAAGGTTGGAGACCTTGATTTGATCGCCAACCGTAATTTATCTTCACTCATCCATTACCTATTGTGTACTTGGGACACAATTCCCACTGAGATTTATCCCTATGCGGAATAATCTTAATCTGTCTTAATGGGGCACATTCCAACGTTTCTTTGGATACGATCCCCACGAGACTCCAATCCGACAATAGAGTTGTAATAGTATTACGTCTCTCTAGGTCAGACTTTTCTAAGTTTGATTTTTTACCATCCAGAAGAAATAGTTCCTTAAAGTGTACAATGAAGTACCTACCCTGTTTGTGCAAAATATGACACGACTGGTAAATCTTCTTATCTTTAACTGACGCAATGCCGATACGAGTTAATGTTTCTCGTACCTTCAAAAAATCATCTGGTTCACTAAGGGTAATCTCTAGCATATCGCTAGGTTCCCACTTGACAAGGTTTAGTTCATCCACCTTTATCCACCTTTTTTATTATTATACTTATTTGTTCAGGTGATAATAGTGCGAGTGCTTGCTGCGCCTTTGATCTGCTATAATCATAGTATTCCATAATCGCATCAATCTCACATTCTTGATCCTGCTTTATCCATTTCGAAAAACGCTTGCGCTTTCTAATTGTATTTAGCAGAAAATCATATTGGAGTTTTTTGTCCAAGTGTCTATATTGGTTAGTCAAATTGGCTAACCCCACAGTATCTTGGAAGTACGATAAAGAACGGTTGACAAGGAAGGGGACATAATCCTTTTCAGTGTCCTCATCTACCATGATATTCTTCTTACTAAACGTCACACTTGTGACGAAATCATATGGGTTCATAATTTCCACCATCCATTGCGAATGTCATCATCATATCGGCGCATCATACTATCCATCGCCTTATCAGAGATAGAGACTGGCGTATAACTGCCGTGGTTTGTGTGATAGTGTGTTGCGCCAAGGCTGACAACCAACATGTCGATACCCGTCAAGTCCACTATCTGATCATACATATCAGGCGTACCAAGTCTGCTCGTATATGAGGCAAAGTGATGATCGTCATAGTCTTCGATATTCTCTAGGACTGTGTTGATGTCTTCACCATATCCACGATATGCGGCAGCACTGATAAGCCGTTCCACCTGATCACGTATAATAGTGATCCGATAAGAACCCTCTCTGAACCCATAACCACTAACACCATGCAGATGGTATTGCGCCTCACGCTCAGAAAGAGACATTTTTGTGTACTGACCAGTATTCAGATACTTCCAGACATGTCGCATAGTCGTACCACCACATCTCTGCATGGTACGAACGTCGATATTGTCAGCAAAGTGAAGTGTCTGATATTTCTCTATCACTTGAACTCGACACTAGACATGATTTCGGTCATGCAAGCGACAGTATTGATTTCATGGTCTGCGACAAACGCATCCTTGTATTGGTAATCCGCAATGATCAGCACCATCTGTGGCACACTCTCTGGCTTCATATGTGCACTGGCACGATCATAGATGCCCCTGAATATAGAACTGGTATCCAGATCAGAGTTCTGTGCAACCCATTTACGCATAGACTTAAAGTCTTTACTCTTGAGGCAACCCATAAGGACAGAATAATTATCATCTGTGCCCACCATGATGTTAGCAGGGTTGAGCGTACCACTGATGCAATACCGCTGGGCTTCGTTAATAACCCTACGCCAATCTGGGGCATGCTTCATAACAAGATCGACAACCGTCTTCTGGTCGTACTGGACGCCTTCAGTATCCAGTATTTTGCACATCTGAACAAAGAACTGTTGAGCCATTTCTGATAGTTCATTACGAGCCATACTAAACTCATATACAGAACAGCGAGAATGTAGCGGTTCAATGATACGGTTCTTCTTATTGCAGGTTAGGATAAACCGACAGTTATCGGAGAACTCTTCAATGAAGCCCCGTAAAGCTGGTTGTGTTGACTGTGCATTAAGATAGTCGGCCTCGTCCAAGATAACGACTTTATACCCACCAGATAGTGAGACAGACGATGCAAACTGTTTAATCTTACCCCGTAGGGTATCAATGTTACCATCTTCAGAACCATTGATCAGGATATGATCTAGTCCAAGTTGGCGACACATTGCTTTGGCTATTGTGGTCTTACCTAGACCAGCAGTGCCAGCAAACATCATATTAGGGAGTTCACCCTTTTCCACAATAGTCTCAAATATATCTTTGAGCCGTTTGGGAAGCACGGCCTCAGTTATAGTCTGAGGCCGATACTTTTCCACCCATAGAAAGTCTTTTGACATTCCGTATTCCTTTTCACAATTTTCATAATATAAAGTAAGGTAGTCGGTAGTTAGTCAGCAGACGCCTGATCAGCTTCACGCATCTCTACAATCTGTGTGATATCTTGACATGATTGGCGAAGTTGGGCAATCGGCATTAGCTCTTCACCTCGAAATGCGCCACGTTGCACAAGAGCATCAATGATGGCAATTGTGCTACGGGCTGTCTGGTTCGACAACATGTAGATTTGTGTGTGGTCTTCTTCTTTTTTAGCAGCCATTGGCTTACGCTCCATAGTTAGATGATTTTTCAAAGGCAATATAGTATTCTAGGTCTTGGTCTTCAGCTTTGAACCTAGAAATCGTCTTAGACGAAATCTCTACATGATAGTTGGTTGGGACAACTTTCAAGTTAGAGATGTTGCAGATAAGGCAGAAGTCTACACCTTCAGGGTACGATCCGTCTACATCAATACTAAATGTGTTTGATGTAGAGTTCTCACTGTCCTGAACAGTCAGACTAATAACCCCATTGCTTGGCCGTACAGCCAGTTCACTATGACCCAACGCACTAGCGGCACGTTTGATCCTAGCAAGAACTTCGTTAGTCATATAGAAAGAAACTTCGCCTTCTGGCATTGTAAAGTTTTCTTTCAACGGCGGTGCCGTGATCATTTCAACGTCAGTAAAGAAATACTTGATGGTAGATCGACCAGTGCTATCACCAATGGAAACATAGTTTTGCTCAAACGTCAGTCGTGGACTATCTACTAGACGCAAGACATTCAAGAACTCGTTCAGATCATAGATGCCAAATGTCTGTGGAAACGTCACATCTAAGGTTGTGTACGATAACACATTCTTGGCCTCTGAGATAGAGCTAAGAGTATTGCCAGCTTGGACAATAATGCTGCCATTGATATCGGAATAGTTCTTCAACATCCCAATCACATTTTCATTCAGTTCCATAATTTCCCTCATCATATAAATGCCATGTATATAGCACGGTTTAAATTAGCTTGCTAAAGTTCTTCTCTTTAACAACCTCTACTTTACGCTTGAACTTACCTTCAAGCATCTCACCCTTGTGTGATATTACGAACACATTGGTGTCATCACTAAGAGTGTATATAATCTTCATTAAATTATCAATACCATCATTGTCTAGTGATGAATCGAAAGTTTCGTCAAGTATTAGTATGTTAGTGGCAACACTGTTACGCATACGCGCAATTTGCCGCCAAGTAAACAGAAGTGCCAAGTCAATACGCTGCTTCTCACCCTCTGAGAAAGATGCATATGAGAAATCATCACGGTGGCGTGATCGTATAGTCTCATCGAAGTTCTCATCCAAAGTAAATGACACAAAAAAGTCTAGTGTCTGTAGGTACTCATTAACCACTTTGTTGATCACAGGAATATACTGCTTAACGATCTTAGTCTTAATACCACTATCCTTGAGCATCTCACCCATGACCACATTGTAGTTGTATTCTTCGTTCATTCTTAACGTATCAGTACGAATGTCCACAGCATCGTCTATAAGCCCCTGTAGTGTCGCCTTGGCTTTACCTAAGTCATGGTCCTCATTAAGTGCTTGCAACTCGTCAGCGGTCCTCTGAGCGTCTCTCCATAGCCTTTGAGTGAGTTGGGTGTTGCCTTGCATTTTGGACTGTACCCCACGGAACACATCAAGGTGTAATAAAACCTCATCAAGTGTATCGGCAGTGGACGTGATATGACCATCAGCTTCTATGATAACCGACTGTAGTGTTGCTGCCATTTCTTTTGCAGACGCAGTTTTTTCAGCCTTAACAGTAGGATCGATCTGCTGTGTGCATGTGGGGCAAGTATCATTGACTTCAAAGAAACTCAGGTCTTTTACAACGGACGCCGCCTGTAGCTGAAACTTGGTTCTATAATTGATGTATTCTTGCATAGAGCATTGAAGGTCCGTCTTCTTCTGCATCACATCCGACATGCCATCAAGTTGTGTTGATATGTCGTCATTCTCTTGTGTTAGACGTGCAATCTCAGAGTTGTACTGATCAATGAGGTCAGATTTCTCTTTCTTAGCCTCTGTATCGCGTTGTGATACATTAATGAGATAACGCTCTTGGGCATCCTGCTTCGTCTTATTGATTTCAGCAGTATGGATTGCCTCTTTGATACCATTACGCAGGTGTGACTGCTGTTCCTTTAGGATGGTATTCATCTTAGAGAATACATTAATATCCAATAGGTCTTCGATCACCTCTCTACGATGTGGCGTAGACAACTGCATAAACGGAATAAAGGATGATGATCCAAGAACAACAATCTGGTGGAAGCTTTTATGATTAAGCTTCAGAATGTTTTGTTCCAATATCTTTTGATATTCCTTGGCATGTGATGATTGGTTCACCATAGTGTCGTCTTTGTAGATTTCAAAAATATTGGGTTTAATCCCACGACGAACTAGGTAGTCAGAGCCATTAACATTGAATGTGACTTCTACGACACAGCCCTTCTTGTTAATACTGTTGACCAGTTGTGGTTTTGATATGTTGCGATGCGCCTTACCGAATAAAGCAAACGACAATGCATCCAACATAGTGGACTTACCAGCACCGTTACCACCCACAATAAGAGTGGTGGCAATATCATCTAGTCGCATCTCAGAGAAAGCGTCACCAGTAGATAGGAAATTGGACCAACGTAGTGTGCGAAACGTAATCATGCGAAATCCGATACTTGTGCTTCAACCATAAGACTGTTCATCCGATCTTTGATCTTTGCCTTATCAAGCTCAGTATCAACAGAATCGATGTAACTGTTAACCAGAGTTGCGGTATCGTCAATAGAAACCTCATCATCACTAACACTAGAGCCACTGAACTCATCAAAGCGTTCTGCAACCTTTAGGTCTAGGATAGGTCTGTTCCCAATACGTTCGACAAAGTTATCCAACATGGCTTGGTCAGTCTTTTTGATGACCTGTACTTTTACAAACTTGTTGTCAAGTTGAGTCACGTCATAGTCTCCATAATCACGTACCGAAGAATCAAAGCTGATTTTATGATAAAGAGTATGGGGATTGTGTATGGCGGTCATATGTCGAGTGTCCGTATCGATGACATGGAAGAACTTATCATCATGGGCATCACTCCACGTAAACTCTAATTGTGATCCAAGGTAGGTAATGTTGCCCTGCTCAGACTTGGTATGAAAGTGTCCAGATAAAACCTTCTCAAATCGACTAAAGGTTTCACGGTCAAGGCCATGATCACATTCAACACCCTTGAGCATCTCAAACCCAATGATGTCAAAGTGACCGCCAATCCAATCACAGTCGGCATTGGCTAGGAAGTCCAATGCAGACTTTTCATTCTCTTGGGTGATCCATGGAACCAACCCCATAGACATATTACCATACCGCATAACAGTTGGCTTATGAATAATATTAACTTCATTCATGTAATGGCCCAACAACTCTTTCAGGCTGTTAAGATCATTAGTGTCTTTGTAGAAGGTGTCGTGATTACCACAGATGATATCCATGGTAATCCCATGTTCTCTTAAAACCGAAAGAAAGTGGCCACGGTTCCTGTTAAGAGCGCGGAAGTTAATATGCTTCCTGTTATCGAAGTAGTCGCCAAGGTGAACGATATGACGAATACCATTTTCCATAAGATAAGGAAAAAATACATCAGTGTAAAATTTCTCTGCGTTATTGAGAAATACGTCACTGCTATTCCTAATACCAGTATGGGTATCATTCAGTATTGCTATCTTCTTCATGTAAAATATTCCTCTTAGGCGTGTAACCTAGTGCCAACAACGGTTCTATATTAGCCTTTGTGTGCACTCTCTCGCCTTGAGGGTTATCATCTCGGTATTCACCTGTAAAGCCAAACTTTTTTGCCACCTGCTCAACTGGTGTCGCGTGACCCGTGCCGATATCATAGACACGATGTTGCGTTACAGCAAATTCGAACTTGTCGAGTAGGATTAGAATGGCAGCACAAATATCATCAACATGAACAAAATCACGAGTGTGTGATCTGTTGATGTGTGTTACAGAACCAGCCTCTAACTTCCGATACAACATGTCAGGACGCCCCGGCCAGATAGTGTGGAAACGCATACCAATGGCATCGTAGCCTTCTGCCTGAATTTCATTCATCTTCTTAGTTGCCGCATAGGGATTACCCCACCACTCATAGGCATTACTAGATGATGCATATAGAACTTTGGCATTATCAAGTTCAGAAAACTGAAACATGTTGCGCGTACCCTCAACATTCACGTTTTCGTATAGCTCTGGATTGTCAAACGATGGGCGAACACCAGCTAGGGCGGCTAGGTGTACGATATAGTCCACATCGTAGATATCACACCAATCATCCCAAACTAGAATATTCTTATCATCACCAAAAGTGATAACATCATACCCTGCCTCTTGAAGCTTAGGTAATAGGTTCGATCCGACCATTCCGTCTGATCCAGTTAGAAGTACACGCTTTTTCATAATCAATCTCCAAAGTAGTTAGTCAAGTCAGAGTCCGCTGTCTTGACGGTCCTCTTTCTCATTTTCTCCCGCTTACCAAATTCTTTGATTTCGGTGTCAACTTCCTTAACCTTATCAATTCTGGATTTGAGTTTGTCAACAAATTGTTGCACCACCATGTGGGAGGTCTCATCCGTCCCGCCAACCATTGCCTCTACGGATATAGAAGAAATGTATTTTTCTTTGATCTCGTATTGCTTCTTTTCTTTCGCAATACGTCGAAGAAAGGCATACCAACTGATCTGAGTGAAGTAGGCAAAGGCGTTTGGTTTACCCGTGCGTGTCGCCGCTTCGATGTTGTAGTTCTCAATTGCCTTTAGACAATTCTCTACTGCATCCATCACCATCTCTTCACGATAGGTGTACATAATAAAGTTTGACTTACGGCTCAGTCTCTCAGAGATATTGAGAAAACACTGTGCGATATAATCAGGGACAATCGGTAGCGTATCCCCCTGATCTCTCTTTGCTTGCAACTCTGTACAGTATACTACTACTGCGTTAGAGAAGTCTCGGTTGTTTACATAGTGGATTGGTTTGTTTTTCATAATACATCCTTAGCACGTTTAATACGTGAGATCAATCAAGGGTTGACACATTCGCGAATCGCTGTATAATCCTTATTACTATATGGCAGTCAGTATATACTCAGTGCATTTTAGCCGGATTTGACCTAAAAAGCGTAACAATATTGTTCTCATCGTCTGAGTCGTTACAGTCCATCCCACTTATTGCCTCTAGTAGTTCACTAAATCTTTCACTTACTTCGTCCTCACGCTTAGAAGCATTGTCGTGCTCCATATCGACAGCCTTCTTATACTGTTCGAGTAGGAATGGACTTGGTTTGGCCTCACCAACAATTTGAGTGTAATTGAGCAATTGTAAGAAGTCTTTGTGATCTTGGTAGACCATCCAAGGTCTAAAGCTGTAATAGCGAAACCCATCGTCTTGATCTACTGTCGATATTGTCATGCAATGCCTTACGACAATATTAACGTCATCTCCTTCAGGTTCTTCAACAACCTGACAAATGATCTCAACACCATCGGATAACTTAAATTGGGTATGGCTCATTTGATGTCCACCTTTATCATTTTATAGTTGAATTGCTCTTTTTCGTAAATCCGCACTCGTTCTATGGAGTGTAGTAGTGTGTAGTTCTTTCGACTTTCGTATGACAGATCGTCCGCAATATCGAATAGTTGTGTAGTTTCTCCGTTATCAGACTTTCTTAGTCCTCGTCCGATTGACTGTAGGACTTTGATTTGAGACTTGGACGGGGATGCAAATATAATATTGTGAAGATTACGAATATTGATCCCAGTGGAAAAAGTGCCAAGACTAGCGACAATGATTGCATCTGATTGTTTCTCCACCATATGACGAATTTCTTCACGATCATTTGTCGCTACTTTACCACTAACAAAGAACACCTTTCGGTTTTCATCTGCCTTATCATATATAGCCTCGAATAAAGGCTTACCGTGGTCATCAACTCTGTTGTAGAGAACGAGAGTATTGCCCTTCATTGACAGGGCTAGGTTCCGAATAAACTTGTTCCTACCATCATTCGAGATAAGAAAGTCAATTTCTTCTTGGTATGTGTTGTTTTTATTCTCATACTTTAGGTGCTTAGGGTACTGTAGAACACCAATCGTAATGTCGAGTGGGGCAAGTGTATTATTGTCCTGTAGTGCCTTGGTGGTTGTCACCTTATATACTGGACCAAACAACCCCTCTAGGACCAGTCTATGGGTCTGCGTACCGTCTAGTGTACCAGTCAAACCAAAACGATATTCGGCTTCGGTGGACTTGTTCATAATAGACGATAATGACTTAGATTTAAAACCATGACATTCGTCACCAATCACCATTGAAAACTGTTCAAACCATTTCTTGGGTAACTTATAGATGGATTGCCAAGTAGATAAAATGACCCGTTTGTCAGTTATCTTATCTTTACCACTATAAATCTTATGAATGTGATCACTAGCGACCATCCCATATTCCTCAAAGTCAGAATATAGCTGCTCAACCAGTGACGTGGTGGGTACAATAATTAGTACCTTGCCCATCTTGGATGGTTTATTAAGGATATACTGCATCAGCAGATAGATGATGAACGACTTACCAGAACCTGTGGGGGACAGCAAAATAGATTGCTTACGGCTTAATGCCTTTGTGAGAGCATCATATTGATAGTCTCTTGGCATAAAGGGTAGTTCGGCATCTTTTAGGAAAGCGTCGAAGTCATCGATCTTAACGGTATCCAAAGGAACACCGTAATCGGTTCTTTCTACTATCATCTCATAACCACGTTCGGTGGCGAACTTAGTCATATAGGCATACAGACCAGAGTTTATTTCACCCGTCAGTCTGTTAAAGAGACGTATCTTACCGTCCCATTTCTTATTCTTATATGCAGGGACATACTTGTACCCCGGTACAAAGAACGAAAAGTAGTCTGATAACTCATGCTGTATATGAGTGTCACAATCCACATACATCATACTATAGTCTTTTAACCACACACGTATATTAGCCATTATCTACCATCACGAATTATGTTCAACTCGTAGGTATTTATATGACCTTAAAAGCCAGCTTCGAACTGCTTCCAACGTATCATATTACCAATAGTGCTATGACGCCACTTGATGGAATCCAGTATCTCTTTGAGTGTGTCCACCATCTCTTTAAGGTATTGTATCTTTAACTCACTGGCTTGGATTTCAGGATCACTGTCATAGTAGTAGTCCATATCACCCTTCATAACCTTCAGGCCATCCAAGGGATCATAGGCCCACCCTAGAGCCTCTATCTTCTTCTGATCCATCTTACCATTATAGTAGAGCCACTTGTCCTTTAGAAGTACCTTCTGCTTCATCTCAGCGTCTTTGAGGCGCAACCTAGTATTGGATATTACATAGAGGTACTTGGCATGTAGGGATGGGGTAACACGACTTGTTTCCGCAAGGTCGGTTCTTGGGATTTCAGAGTCTACTGCCCATTCCTCTAACACTTCTTCTATCGTCTTTGGCATTTTCATAATATAGACCTTTCATTAAACCAACTCAAAGTAAGTGAACGCAAAGGTCACAGGGAATATGAGGTGGTTCTCAGCAGATGTTGTTTCAAATTCAATGTTACCCAACATAGTGGGCACTGCATCGATATATCGAATAGTCTTAGATGAATTATTATGTGAGGTCAATGCAATCAAAGAAATGTCAGCAAATGTTGAGGGTGTTGTATCACTACGATCAGTGGCGTTTTTATTGGGCGTATTAACCAATAGCTGCATCCAATCATACATCTCTTGATATGACCGCATGTCCTCATCAAGGATAACACTAAACGTCACTTCACCAAAATTTAGCTTGTCACCAGCCAACATAAGGTTTGCCCTACTGTATGCCAACTGCGGCGATACCATTGTCACACTAGGATGGCTAACAGATGACGCAAAGAATTGTAGGTTAGCATAATGCTTCCTGTCCATCACAAGCTTAAAGCCTGTTGGCTGTAGGTAGTTTACGTTTGTGGTCAGTGGCATAATTTTCCCCTTTTGACTATTTATACATAATGTGCTAGACTGGCAGAACCTTTAACCTTGGAGACCATATTATGGCAGCACATATCGAAGAAGCCTTTGAGAAATATCATAAGGCAAATCCACATGTATTCAAACATTTCAAGCACTTCGCAAATCAGGCAAAGACGACTGGTATGAAACAGTTCTCTGCAAACGCCATCTTTGAACGTATGCGTTGGTACTTGAACATCGAAACCTTTGGTGAGCCTTTCAAACTCAGTAATAACTATCGTGCATACTATGCACGGAAACTGATGGTCGATTGTCCAGAGTTTGAAGGTTTTTTCAAAATTAAGCAATTACACGCTTGACCTCCAATCGTCACAATGTGTATACACATATCAAGCCAATACAGACCTACGGGGGGCACTTACTGGAATAATCTGGGAAGTGTTCGGGAAGCCCGAAGTAAATCTGTGGCGGCTGGATAGTATCCCGCTCCCTCTCTCTCTCGGTTGGGATACGGTCTAAAAGGACCACAGCTTCACTACGATTATCCTAGCTGTGGTCCTTTTTTATTTGACATTGAATTTATAATATATATTATGATTCGTGTTAGAAACGAGAGGAAATAAAAATGATCGCCACACAACATATAACTTACAATGAATACTGTGATTACGTTCTATCTCAGGGACGCACCCAAGTGTTACCACGCCGCCTATGGGACGCTCTAAAGAAAGAGGCAGTAGAAGGCACTGCACAAAAGGAATGGGTATGTGAAGCCGATAATATGGTGGGTGAGGAATACTCTAGTGGCCCAATTACATATGCAGAATCATCAGTCGATGTGTTCCATCAGGGTGTGACACTACGCTGGTCGCATATCCGCGCCTATAAAAAATATATGATGCCACATATCCAATAGTGACCATTGTGGTTA
>TARA_R110000737_G_scaffold353509_1_pt1 | contig 48280 bp, 45 predicted proteins | sample TARA_R110000737 | Tara Oceans TARA_R110000737 (sample SAMEA4398027) | marine metagenome | biome: Polar Biome; feature: [SRF] surface water layer (ENVO:00010504); material: water (ENVO:00002006), including particulate matter (ENVO:01000060) such as... | depth 5 m | reverse complement strand
GAGATTGAATTTGTTCTCGATAACAAAAAATTCGCTCACTGTATTTCCCTGTTAGTCGCTGAGAAAATTGTGGAGATCGTTGAGCTATCAACATTGCGAGAGGCCACGAAGTACCGGATTCGCTCCGTACAAGAATCGGAAAAGGAGTAAACATCATCTTGCCCTCCAGCGATTTCACCTTCGTACATGATTTATCATCGGGTTGGACAAACAGAGAAAGAGCCCTGCAAAAACAGCGCCCGTAGATTTTTATTGAAGTAAAGTTGATTTATTTATCGTGCTTATTCGATGAGTATGGCCTGGTATCGAGTTCTCATCTGCTCAGCAACTCCTGCCACATCATCGCTTAATTCTCAGTAGGGATTCTTCGAGTTCGTCGAGAGCCTGAAACCAACAGGAATTTTGCTCTTGCTCGTTGTCTCCAAGTTGACCACAACATGAGTGCACAAACAGAAGCGCAAGTTCGCCAACGATGCTTGGTTTAGACCGTAAGTACTGTCGAATTTTGTCGGTATCGAAACTGGTCATTCCGTTGTCTATCTTGGCAAAGTTCGTTTCAAATCGTACAATTCCATCTTCTACATTCTCCATTGACATTTTGTCTCCTTATTCTTGCGTGGTTTAGTGTCGCTGCTGTTCCTATTCGTTGACTAATTTTTTGCTCTGATCAGCACGATGCGTTCCATTTGCACTCAGCAAAGTATCTCTGCTGGTTCTGATTGTTCTCTTACTCCTCAATGGAGTTTGGTTTGAAGTGGCTAGGTCATAAATATGTCTCCAATCTTCGTCAATAGACGCATCGATACCGTGCTTGTTGAAAATGCTTCAGCAAGGCCAGATGGTTTTAAATTTTGGGAAGGTTGAATATGCTCCAGCTATTTGCTGAGGCACTGCTTCTTTTCAGGTTTGAGCTTTGATGGCGATTTCTTTCTCGTCTTCTTGTCCGCCATCATCTTCTTGTACATTTTGTAGATGTCTTTCGAACTCAAAGACTCCGCTTCAGAGTTCAACCGAAACTCTTCAAGCTCGTCATCGGTTGCATCAAATCCCTCAGCCTTGGCCTCAAAATAATCAGCGATCCTCGATACACCGAAACCGAAGTTGTTTGAATGGAGTTCAATGTAACGCCAATCGAGTCCCATCTGATCAGCGGCAATACAACAGCTGCCAGAACATCCGCAGAGGTCTGCGATCTTGTCGCCCGGAACTGCAAACTTACCAAGAACAAGGAGGAGCTGAGATTCAGACTTTTGGAATAGATGGACATCGCCGTATTTGTAATCTTCCGTCCAACGGGCAGAGTTATTCTGCTTGGATGCATTGGCCAAGATGTTGCCCTCCGGATGGAATCGATAGAGCCGTTTTTTCTGTAGTCGTTGCCAATCGTACACATATTTACGGAGCTGTCGCTCAGTCAGGATTGAAGTATGGGGGGAAAGAAGATTGCCTGCTCCATCCTCATCATCAAGCATTTGAGTATCGCAGCGAATGAGGCGGTCATCTTTCCGTTTGATGACAAGCAGGTTCTCAGAGCTTTTCCCAAAGGGATGGCCAGGATTGGCTAGCTTTCCAGCTCCTGTATCGATCTGCACGACAAACTTGATCTCCATGTCGGCTGCTTCAACTGCCTCGATGATTTCGGGAAGGACAATTTGCCCTCCAGCTTGCATGATCAGAAGCACGCCGCCGCCCCGACAGTCATCCTCGTCATCAACACAGAGCAACTTGCCTGCTCGTTCGATGATGCCAACCGTTAAGTCAATAGCCTCTTGGTAAGTAGCGTTCTCACAATCTACACGCAGTCCCGAGACTTGAGAATGGTCCACCGGCAGCTTGTCGCATGTCTTGTATGGGTAAGGCACATCTCCGTAAAGAACTCGGTAAGAGTATGGATTGAGTTCGGTTTCTTTGTCCATCCATTCGAGACAGTTCTCTTTGAGGCAACGATTATCGATATCACTGGATTCAGAGAGTTCGGCGATCCTCTCCAAGTTCTTCTCGCTTGACTCCTTGATCTCTTGAGCAGCCCATGCTCGACGCACCTGCCGAGGAGGCTTATTGATAGAGTCTTGAGCAAACTCGACGATGGTTCTTGTCTTGCGAAGTCGTTTGGGGAGTTGTTTCCAGTTGGTACTAATCTGCTTTGCCTTATGGACTCCGATATGCTCCCGGAAATCAGGCATCTCGTCTTCAAGTTCCATGCCGAGTTTATGGGCTGTAATCCATTCAGAAATACAAGCCTTCTTGCGTCCAGCCCGCTTCATGATTTCTCGACGAGAAAGCAGATGGACTGTCTCAAGTTCATACACGATATTTGTCGCTCTCCATACAGACTTATCAGCTCCGCCGTACAACCCTTTTAGTTCTTGAATAAGCGATTCAATCAAATCTGGCTCTTCATGGTTCTGATCATCTGCGTTTTCTGCTACAATGATCTCGGTATCAGGTTCGCCCCCCCGATCCATAGAGTCTGTATCCTCTGAAGGAGGAACATCAGGCTGTTCGGGCACCCGAACTATATCTGCTTGACTCGCTGACTCAGCTTGAGTTTCGTCGATATTCTCGGGCACGTTGGCTTGAGTGCCTCCAACATTTTGCGATTGAACTGTTGTATCTTCAATGCTCAGGGGGCTTTGCGGGTTATTCGTTTCCTCCATTTCTTTGTTTGGGGTGATTGTTGACGGGCGATTTTGTTTGTTAGTGATGTTTATCATGCTCTCTATCAGGCATGATCGTTTTTCGGTGAAGTAAAATATCCGTTCGCAATATGTGCGGGTTTCTATAGTGCCCGAGAGATCTTTCAATCAGAAATAGCCTCATCTCACAGTTGGTTCGTGATTTATTCGGTGATGCTTCTTTGCGTCGTTCGGGTGCCCGAACATTTGGGTAGTGGTTTATGTTGAGCAAGTGAGGATGAAGCGGGGGCGTAGAAGAGCTTTCGTATCCTTCTATATAGAGAGGCCTAGCCGAGTCGATTGATTCAGGTCTGTGTGAATCTGGGCTGGCACTGTGGAAAGCCAGTTAGTGTCATGTTGAAGTAAAATGAATCAATCGAAGCATGAGTCGCCTTTGTATTCGAATACTACGGAGTTCCAATCATCTACCGTATGGCGTGTAGCGGATTGTCCATCGAAGAGGTTGTTCGTGTCCTTGAGATTCAGTCATCGTTGTGGGTGTTAGGGACCAAATTTGCGACAGCTTGCAGGCGAAGTGATTATTTTGACGCCATCCAATGTGCGATCATTCAAAAAATACTCGCATTCACACAGGATAAAGATTATGGGTGCGAAATGAGTAGGCCATATTGACAGCATTGAAATTTTGTCCAACTAATAGTAAAAATCAGGAATATTTGGGATACGAAGCTCTGTTGTCTCAATTTGAATCGTTGGTCGCTTCTGTCTAACAGTTTCGATTTGACACACTATTTGATGATGTCTACAGTTTCGAGAATCAATGAAAAATTCTCTCGTCACAAGAACTGTCGGTTGGGTATCCTTGCTCGCATTTGGGATGCATGTGTTCCTGCACGCATTCAGTCCTGCGATTCATGTGATTTCTGACCATTCAGACCAAAGTTCTGTTGCGAGTATTCTGATTGCAATCCATGAGGGTGGCCATGACACTCACCATCATGATTCGGGTGCTCATCAAGAGGAAAATGAGCCTCATGAACCCCACAATGAAACTGATCATGACGATTCTGCTAGCCTAACAACTAAAACTTTACCACGCACGGTTGTACAACTGGGTGATTCTGTTTTTGCGACAGTTTATGATACTAATCGCTCGATCGCTCTCGTCGGTTCCGAAGTGCGTACCGCTTTGCTATCTGTGCGCTCACCAGATTACTTAGTATATCTAGCAACTGTTGTGCTCATAGTCTAGCTACCCAATTTCTGAAACATCTTTGTTTATCTTTGGACAGTTTTGAATCCCTAAACACTTTTGTGTTTACGGACAGCCTGTTCTTGGCACCTATCACTATCAGAAATTGAGATTATTATGACAACCCACGCCTCTATGCGCGTGCTGGTGAGACACTTGTCACTCTGTCTTACTGCATTCGCTATTGTTCCCCTATCGGGGTGTACATCTGCTCGGCCTGATCTCCGAGTGGAAGACTCAATCACACAAGCTTCTTTGCTGGATGTACCTTTGACATTTCGAGTCGAAGGGGCTCCAGTGGATGAGCCATTTGATCAAGAGACGCTCTCTTTCGCAGATGCGACACGGCTTGCGATTACGACGGATACAGGATTGCAGGCTTCACTGGCCAAAGTTCGAATCGCAATGGCCGATGCTGATCAGTCGAGACTTCTCCCAAATCCTGTTCTCAACTTTGTGTTGCGGTGGGGACCAGGGAGTCCGCAGATTGAAGTGTCTCTTGCACAGAATCTGATTCAAGTTCTGCAACTTGAGCGACAGGCAAGCGCTGCCGACAATCGGATGCGAGAAGTTGCTGCTGATGCATTAGCCGAAGCGCTCGACATCGTATCTGAGGTTCAAGAACGATACTTGGCGGCTCAGGCGATGGACCGTCGAGTTCCGGCTCTTATGCAACAAGCTGCATTGATTGATCAGCTTTCTGGAATCGCTGAATCCAGATTTGAGCTTGGGGAGGGCACCCGCTCGGACCTCACAACTCTACAAGCTCAGAAGGTTCAACTTGAGAATGAGATTGCGACTGCTGTCGAAAATCAGCGAGTGCAACGAGTTCGGCTTGCGCGGCTCATCGGCGAGCCGTCTTCCTCGGCTGAGTGGGCATTGGATGATTGGTTTGCCCCGGAGACAGTTGTTCTGTCTGAACGAGTTTGGATTGAAACAGCGCTCGTTCACCGACCTGAAGTACAGTCAATGAACTGGAAGCTTGCGGCACTCGGTGATGATTATGCCCTCACAAGGTTGATGCCTTGGGAAGGAGCAGAACTTGGAATGGATGCACAGAGTGATTCTGATTGGTTTGCAGGTCCTGCGATCTCGACACCAATTCCGCTTTTTGATCAGGGTAAGGCACGGAAAGCTCGTGTGAACTCAGAGATCATCGAAGCGAGACACAAGTTGACGAGTTCAATGCGTGAAATTGTTGAAGAGGTTCGTCTCTCGTATCTCAATCTCTCTGCCAATTCGGCTCAGCTTGATCGTGTAAGAGGCAAACTTATTCCTTTGTTGCGCGAGCGTCTTGAACAATCAGAACGGGCGTACAGCGCGGGTCTGGTGAGTATCACAGAACCATTCCTGGCTGAACAGGATCTTCGTGAGATGGAGATGCACGCTATCGAGATGGAAAGACAAGTTTCTGTCTCGCTCGTTCGGTTGCAAAGATCAGTTGGTGGTCCAGCGGTCGCAGCTTCGATCGTTGCCACGCCATAACTCAAATGATTTACAAGAACAACATATTTATGCCCTTTGGCATGGAGTTTTGATATGAAAAACACAAAAAATAAAATGATCAGCACATCAGAATCTTTACTGCGTATTTCCAAACATCGAATCATGCCTCTCATTCTCATACTTTCGGCTTGTGGATCAATCTCACTCGCCCAACCAGCAGGAGGTGAATACGGAGTAGAAGCAAACGGCAAACTCGAATCTTCAAACTCGGACTATAACGACCCACCATATGAGTGGGGTGGTGTGTACGAATTGCGTGCCGGTGATACAGACTTGGTGCTTCAGCCGGGCCCGGATGCGAGTATTGATATAGCCCTTGTGGTGGTTGCAAATGATTCAGAGGAGGCACTCGCTGAAGCGGCTCGGAACGCCGAAAAGGTTTTTAGTAGTCAGCCAAGAGTTGTCAATCCAGGCGGGGATCTGGTTCCTGGCGATCAGTTTTATCAGTTGCATGTAGAAGGAACTGACGAGATGCGGTTCTCGGTACAGATTCCGAGCCAAGGGTTTTACGCATTGTTTACTCAGCACTTTGCGGATGAGTTTCAGACCACCTTTGTGCAGAACGGCAACAAGGTATTCCCAGCATCGGGACACAACTATGTCGACCGATTTGGTCAAATTGTTATTCTCCCAAGTGCCATTGAAGCATTTGGAGTGAAAACAGAGCCTGCAATGCTCAATGTGCTCACACCAACATTCTCGGCTCCGGCGCGTGTGGCTTACAACTCAGAGCGGATCGCTCAAGCGGGGTCTCTCGTGCTTGGGCGTGTTTCTTCGATTCATGCCCGGCAGGGTGATCTGGTGTCAGCGGGTCAAACTCTTCTTGAGGTTGATAGCCATGAACTGGTTGAAGCTCAGAGTGCATATCTTCAGATAAAAACAAAAGTTCAATCGGTGAAACCGATGATTGAAATTGCTCAGGCCGAATATGATCGCGCAAATAAGCTCTACTCAGAATCGAACGGGATTTCACTGACAGATGTACAGAAGCGCAAGGCCGATCTTCAGCGTGCCCAATCGGATTTACTCAATGCAGAGGCGGCTATGGTCGGTGCATTGAATCACCTGAAGCATTATGAAATGTCAGATGAGCAGATCAAAGTGCTCAATGAACATGGCAGTATCACAGAGAACTACATTGTGAGAGCGCCTATTGCGGGGCGAGTGATTCGCCGTGACATTACCCTTGGAAAACTTGTAAGCCCGGATGACGAAGCACTCGTAGTTATTGCTGATATGACCAAATTATGGGTGCATGTGGATGTCCCTGAATCAAAGATCTCTGAGGTTGCTTCGGGTTCACTCGTCAGACTCCACGTACCTGCGATTCCAGGCAAAGAGTTCGGTGGTGTTGTTTCCTATGTGAGTTTTGAAATCAATGAATCCACAAGAACAGTTCAGATTCGTGTTGAAGTTCAGAATGACGAAGAACTCCTCCGGCCCGGCATGTTTGTTCAAGCAAAAATCATCGGTAGCACAGGGTCCTCAAGTGAAACTGCTCAGTTGAGTGTTCCTGAATCGGCGATTCAGCGGATTGGAGGAAAGCCTGTTGTATTTGTTCCCTTTCCAGAGAAGCCAGATACATTCCTAAAGCGACCGATCACCATCGGCGACGAGATCGGGGGAATGGTACCTGTTCGCTATGGACTGCGTGAAGGAGAACCAATCGTTGTGGCTTCTTCTTTCATTCTCAAAGCCCAGCTTGGAAAATCAACCGCTAAGCACGCGCATTGATTGTAATGCAAATAGCTGATGCTCTGTTTCAACAAAACCAACGGTGTGCCACAACAGGCTGCACACTGATTATGTCAAAGGATAATTTCTTATGCTTGAACGAATCTTGCATTTCTCGATAAAGAATCGATGGCTCGTCGTACTCACGGTCACAATCGTTGCGGTGATTGGCGTGTGGTCCCTCTTACGCTTACCTATCGACGCTGTTCCCGATATTACGAATAACCAAGTTCAAATCAATACTGTGCTCTCTGAACTCTCTCCAGAAGAGATTGAGACGCAGGTGACCTTTCCAATTGAAACTTCATTGGCGGGTATTCCCGGACTTGAGTACACCCGTTCACTTTCGAGAAATGGCTTTTCTCAAGTGACGGCAGTCTTCGATGATGGAGTAGACATCTATTTCGCTCGACAACAAGTTCTTGAGCGGCTGGGTGATGCACGAGATAGCTTGCCCGATGGAGCCGAGCCGAAGATGGGTGCGATCTCGACTGGTCTAGGCGAGATATATATGTACACTGTTGAGTTCGAACACCCCAATGGTGTAAGGGCACCGGTTGCCGAAGATGGCGAGTCGGGTTGGCAACGAGACGGGACATACCGCACCCAGGATGGTCAGATACTCTCCAATGATTTTGAGCGGGCTGCGTATTTACGTACGGTTCAAGATTGGATTATCTCACCACAACTCCGAGGAGTTCAGGGTGTAGCGGCGGTTGATTCAATCGGTGGGTATGTCAAGCAGTTTCATGTTCAGCCTGATCCAATGAAGTTGGTCAGCTATGGCCTTACCTTTGCTGATGTAATCGAAGCACTTGAGAATAGCAACGCAAGTACCGGTGCTGGATATATCGAGCACAAGGGGGAGGCATACACCGTTCGAGTAACCGGTCGGCTCAAGACCATAGAGGAGATTGCAAAGGTTGTTGTTGGTGAACACGATGGGACGCCAATTTACATACGAGATGTTGCTGATGTAGGACTCGGCAAAGAACTCAGGTCTGGTGTGGGCAGTGAAGATAGTAGCGAAGTTGTTGTTGGTACTGTGATGATGCTTATCGGTTCAAACAGCCGGATTGTGTCTTCAGAGGTCAACGACAAAGTCAATGCAATTAATGCGAATCTTCCCGAAGATATTCATGCGAAGGTAGTTCTGAATCGGACCAAACTAGTTGATGCCACCATTGAAACGGTTTCGAAGAACTTGCTTGAGGGTGCGATTCTAGTGATTGTCGTCCTCTTCTTCTTGTTAGGGAATATCCGAGCGGCAATCATCTGTGCTTTGGCAATTCCTTTGTCAATGCTCATGACTGCAACCGGCATGGTTCAGGGCAAGGTGACAGGTAACCTGATGAGTTTGGGTGCTATCGACTTCGGGCTGATCGTTGATGGTGCAGTGATTATTGTAGAAAACAGCCTGCGTAGGCTTGCTGATAAGCAGCACAAGGAAGGCCGCCTGCTGACATTGCAAGAGCGACTTCATGAGGTTCTTGTAGCAGCAAAGGAAATGATTCAACCCTCCTTGTATGGGCAAACAATCATCATCGTGGTGTACTTCCCGATTCTTACACTGAGCGGGGTTGAGGGGAAAATGTTCTCCCCGATGGCGATCACAGTTATTCTTGCATTGGTTTCGGCATTTATTCTCTCGATGACGCTAGTGCCAGCACTAGTAGCGATTCTAATTCGTGGTCGTGTCAAAGAGGGTGACAACTTTATCATTCGAGTTGCCAAATCCGTTTATGAACCGGTGCTTCACTGGGCAGTACGGTTTCGCTGGGGAGTTGTGATCGCTGCCGCATTGGCATTTGCGGGTTCACTGGTCATGTTCTCACGAATGGGACAGGAGTTTATCCCAGTCCTTGATGAGCGCGACATAGCGATGCATGCGCTGCGCATTCCAAGTACAAGTCTGACACAGTCAATGGAGATCCAGTTCGAAGTTGAACGCGCTGTTCGCACAGTTCCAGAAGTAGCATTTGTATACTCAAAGACTGGTACAGCTGAAATGGCATCAGATCCGATGCCACCGAGTACATCGGATACATTTATCATTCTGAAGCCAAAGAATGAATGGCCGAATCCAAAGGCGTCCAAATCAGACATCATTGCTCGCCTAGAGCAGGCCGTTGATCAAGTCCCGGGGAGTCGTTACGAGTTTCTTCAACCGATTCAGATGCGTTTCAATGAGTTGATTGCGGGTGTTCGAAGCGATGTTGCTGTCAAGGTATTCGGAGATGACTTTGATCAGATGGGCACCACTGCTAGCGAGATTGCAGAAATTATTGAGAAGGTCCCCGGTGCTCAAGATGTACAGGTCGAGATCACAGAAGGCCTGCCGGTGATGACAATCGAGATCGACCGTGATGCCATTGCGAGGTATGGAATAACTGTTGCTGAAGTTCAGGATATTATTTCCGCTGCGATCGGAGGACGTGAAGCTGGCCAAGTCTTTGAGGGTGATCGTCGATTTGATTTGATGGTCAGGCTTCCAGATTCGATTAGGCGTGATGTTTCCGAAGTGGGCACATTACCAGTACCTCTGCCAAACAACGATAGGAACTCAATGAACGGAGACCGTGCAGGGTACATTCCGCTCGGAGCGATCGCCAATATCGAGATTGCCGAAGGGCCGAATCAGATCAGTCGTGAGAACGGCAAAAGACGGATCGTTGTTCAAGCGAATGTACGTGGTCGAGATCTTGGATCATTCGTGAGGGAAGCTCAGCAGCGAGTGCAGGATGTACAACTCCCAGCGGGAGGGTATCTTGAATGGGGCGGACAGTTTGAGAACCTGATTGCTGCCCGTGAGCGATTGATGGTGGTTGTCCCGGTCTGCTTTATGTTGATCTTCATGCTGTTGTTTAGTATGTTTAGGTCTGTGAAATATGCAATGCTCGTATTTAGTGGAATTCCTATGGGATTGACCGGTGGCGTAATCGCATTATGGGCACGAGATATGCCATTCTCGATCTCTGCCGCTGTTGGTTTTATCGCACTCTCAGGCGTGGCTGTTCTCAATGGTCTTGTGATGGTGTCATTTATCAATCAATTACGGAGAGAAGGTCATGGTGTGTCCGATGCGATTATTCATGGCTCACTCACCAGGCTTCGTCCTGTGCTAATGACCGCTTTGGTAGCGTCGTTGGGGTTTGTACCCATGGCGATTGCTTCCGGTACTGGGGCAGAAGTTCAACGACCATTGGCTACTGTTGTAATCGGTGGTCTTGTCACCAGCACGCTTCTTACTCTAGTTGTACTTCCGGCCCTTTATCGAATATTCACTGGTACTGACCCTGAGGGCAATCCACAGCCTGTACATCAGCAATGGGAGGACACAGATGATGGATCAGAATCTGTTGAATAATCGAGGTATAGTCAGTGCAACACTGCGAAGTTTTCGTGTTTCAGTGCTCGTTCGCCGGCGCATCGAACACATAAGCACGTTTCATGCTGGAAAATGTAAATCCCAACTGATCCCACCAGGAGATCATTATGTCATATAAAACCGTGAAATTCACTAGCCGTACCGCCATGCTCATTTTCATCCTGGTGTTGTTTACACCAGAAGCATTTGCCCACGGCGTTACCGCTGGGGACAAAGGATATATCCAAGAATCGTCCGGTATGATGCCAATCCCGTTCATGTACCTCGGTGCTAAACACATGATGACCGGGTATGACCACCTGCTCTTTCTCTTCGGCGTCATCTTCTTCCTCTACAAGCTCAAAGATGTATCGATCTATGTCACCCTCTTTGCGGTGGGCCATGTGATCACGCTTCTCTCAGGAGTTCTCTTTGAAATATCAGTGAGCGCCTACATCATTGATGCCATCATCGGGTTTTCAATTGTCTACAAAGCGCTCGACAACATGGGTGCGTATCAGCGATGGTTTGGCTTTCAGCCAAGTACCAAAGCAGCCACCCTCATCTTCGGTCTATTCCACGGATTCGGTCTTGCGACCAAGATCCTGGAATACGAGATTTCTCCAGATGGGCTTTTGATGAATCTCATCTCGTTCAATATCGGTGTCGAGATTGGACAGATCCTTGCACTCGCCGCCATCCTCATCATCATGGGATACTGGCGGAAGTCGAGCGGATTCATGAAGCATGCATACTCAGCAAACACTGTGCTGATGACTGCTGGCTTCGTCCTTGTTGGCTACCAACTCACCGGTTATTTTGTTGCCTAATCAATTATCAATACAGAAAGTAAATACCAATGCATAATGCAAACATCCCAGAATACACTGAACTTCCAACCAACCAGAGGCTGTTCCGTTCAACCATCATCGCCGTAGTTTCTGCTGTGGTTATCCTCGTCACCATCGTGCTTCCATCTGAGTATGGCATCGACCCAACCGGTATTGGATCGCTCACCGGACTCAAACGAATGGGAGAAATCAAGACTTCTCTCGCTGAAGAAATCAAGGCTGATCAACAGAATCCAATTGAAACAGCAGGCACGGTTATTCCTGCCCAAACTGAGGACAAAGCCAACAAACCTGTTCTCGAACAAATCAACCCTGCAACAAGAACTGATACGATGAAGGTCACGCTTGCTCCGAACAAGAGTACTGAAATCAAGCTGACGATGAGCAAGGATGTGAGTGTCGAGTTCAGTTGGTCGTCTGATTCCGGCGCTGCTTTTTACGATCTCCATGGGGATTCCAAAGATATCAACTACCACATCTACGAGAAAGGCACTGAAACATCAAAGCAAGGTACGCTTGTAGCTGCGTTTGATGGGAATCATGGCTGGTACTGGAAAAACCGTTCTGCCTCACCCATTACGATCACACTGACAACTACTGGAGACTATCAAGAGATCAAGGAGATGAACTAGCGGTCAAGGCCGAGTTGACCCGCTTGCTGACCCGCTTCGAGTCCAAACGAGTCCATCACAGTCTCTACGAATCCTCAATAACAGCCTTGAAACGTTTGTATTGAGGTATGTGCGTTGCATGGCATGCAAGAGGTCGTGAGTTCGACTCTCATCGTCTCCACTTACAGAAAACGCCTTTGGCTTGATGTCAAGGGCGTTTTTTAATAGAGTGATTGAGTTGATGATTTTGGGGTTGACCCGCTCTGACCCGTTTGCTGACCCGCTAGGGCATGGAAATGGGTAATAGAGAGAGATCGGGCTTCGTAGTGCTTGTCCAAAGCTATTGATGTATGAGTCAGTTCCGGTTAATCTAGTCAAAATTATTCTATTGATTTATGATTGGGGTTGATATGAAAAAGCTTCTCTTTTGTCTCTTGATCATTCACGGATTAGTCCTCGCTGCAAATGCACGGGCTGCCGAAGATGACGAGTCGCAACTATTTGTTCTGGCTGATGGAAGCCAAGTTGTAGGTGAAATAGTTATTGATTCAGGAGAGCACATCATGGTTCGTGATCCTTTGACGGGAAAATCACGAACAATTCAACGTAAAAATATCGTGTCGGTTGGCCCAGTTCCTGAGAATCTGACTCCAACAAAAAGTACTGAGTTGGGACTTGCTGTTTACACATTGTCAGATGGAGAGCAGAGGATTGGTGTAGTTGTATTTGATTTTGGGACTCAAATAATGATTCGAGACCCATTAACTGGCGACGAGTTTTCCTTTAAACGTTCTGAAATACTGTCCGTTTCGAATGCTCCGGTGGACATCGATGCCGCTAGGCCAACTAGTCTCCGGTTCGATTCACAGAGGTATCCTGATAGCGGTGTCTTGGTCGTTGGCGATTCGCTAGATATTCGTTTTGCTGGGGTAGTTCAACCTTGTGTAATTATGCAACTGACGCCTCCACCTAATTGCATCTTGGTAGCTGGGCCAGGGGTTTCAGAAAAACCAACTTCAACTGGTATCAGTGTGCCAGTCTATTTTGCAGGCATGGGATTAGACAATGATGCTAGTGCAAAAATTCAAACACTTGATAGCAACATTGAAACTGCAGTTGAAATTGTGAGTAGCATCAATCAACGAGGTATATATGCATTGTTGAAAGACGAAACCGTGCTTGAACTGGAAATAGCCCCACGGATAATCGGTGGTGCTGTGAAATTTTCCATACAAACAGAGCAAGGGGCTCCTAGAGCAAAAATAAGATATGGCTGGGTGGAGAAGATTGCCATGTCAGAAATTGATTTGCAAAACCATACTAATGGTTTTGATATGAACGAGTTTCATGAGACTGGTTCTCTACGAGTTCAAAATTCGATTGAAAAATTGGTAGATGGAGCCTCGGGTGTTGGGGTTGTGTTGTCCATTCATGTTCCTGAAGAGAGTACTTTATTAGTAGCACCAGGAGTTGTTGCGACTTCATTTGAGCATGTAGCAGAGATCCCTGTCTATTTTAATGGGTTTGGGTTAGACAAGTATGCAAATGGGACAATACTTGGCCGAAGCAATAACCCTAATGCGGTTCCAGAAATTATCCGCCGAATCAATGAACGAGGACTGTTCGTCTTGCAGAATGACGGAAGAGTTATGAAACTTGAAATTGCTCCAAGGACACTAAATGGTGCAGTTGTATTGCCGCCGAATCAAAGTGTAAAAACAGAAGCCACACGCCGTCCAAAAGCAAGTCGTAGAGGAGGCAGTGGCAATGGGCGCATAAATAATCAGGAGTCCTCATCAGAGGGTGCTAATGCGTTGGTAAATGAATCCAATGAGGCTGAAGTGCTGTTCAGATGGATAGAGCAGCCGCATCTTGCAGAGCATGATGTTTGGAAACATGCAATTGATCCGATATTCTCTAATTATGAAAGCACTGCGAAGGCGTCGCTTCTGCTAGTCGAGCAAGGCCGTGATCAAATTAGAAAAATCAACAGATCAATTTCTGGTGGCATTCCAATTCGTCACTCACGGTGTGATGGCAAGGGGTATTTGAAACCAAACCAGCGAAGCATATTTACTCTACAAGAAGAAAAAGAGTATCAGCGATTGCTAAGCAATGCTATGAGTTCCGCTGGAAATGGGATGACTACGGTGGCAATCAGAATCACTTGCTCATTGTGTGAAAATGGCGTTGAACGCTATAGAGAAGTCAATCCAGAGTATCTGTCAGCGTTAAGGACGCATATTGGAATTGTAGAAAAAGGTGTGGCCGCAACGAGCTCGCTTGTTGATAAAATTGTACGACTTCGTGATGAACTTCATTCCGATCAAGCTGAGAAATGGGAGACCGAAGACTGGATGGTCTGGTTCAATAAAAAGCCTGAGTGGACTCCCGATCTTGTTGAGTTGAACGAAGATTTTGCAAAAAGCGATGCCAGATTGAGCAAGCTAAAGCCTTGAACTAGTTCTTTCGATATAATCCGTTATCAAATCATGTCCAATGTAATTATATTGCAACATGGTAAATGCGTGTGCACACTCGTTAGGGAGTAGAGATGGAAGAGGGCATGACTGAGACAAACTTGCCTACTGATATTGAAAGTCAAGTTGCTAGTGAAATCGTTTCATCTCCGGTATCGCATCAACAGGTTAAGCGAGACCGCATAGTCATTCTTGGGCGAACTCAAGCTGGGAAGACTGTTTTTATGGCATCGCTTTATGATGCCTGTTGGAATCGTGGGGGATCTGTTCAAATAGAGGCAATTGATGGTCGGACTCATAAGGCGATGATGGAAAGCATTGAAACGCTTCGTGCTGGAAAGTGGCCAAGTAGTACTACGGGTGTCAAGTATTTGGACATGATGGTGACCGTTGATGGGCAATCTCGTCCGCTCATATCTGTTGATTATCCAGGGGAAGTATTTCGTAAGGCATTCATTGATGGGCTAGAAACAGAAGACGTTCAGGAACTCCTAGATCACATAGATCGAGCCGCAGCTGTCATTGTTCTCGTTGATCCGAATGTAGTTGTCAATGCGGTCGCCACAGTTTCAATGGATGACAACTATGGCATGGCCAAAGCAATCGAACGGATTCGGTCTTGGCCTGGAGGTGAAGATGTCCCAATCTCAATTGTACTGACAAAATCCGACAAATATCAAGGTCAAATAGATCGATACGGAGGGGCTGTGAAATTTGTTAGACAGTACTATCCATCTCTGGTTCAATCAGCAAGTCGCTCCAGTGTCTTTCAATGCTCCGTAGTTGAAGTAAAAACAAACGGAAAAACTGATTCGGCGGTATTCCGTAAGTTCAATTCAAAGGGTACGGTTGCACCTATCCATTGGATTGTAAACCAGCTTCACGAACAAGAACTTTTGCGCGATGCTACAGAAAAAAACAGAATACGTCGTGAAATGATGGTTGAAGCTGAAAGGTTAGATGAAGTCAACCGAGAGCGAAGCACGAAGATGTGGATAATTGGGTGGGTATCATTCATTGTCGCATTCTTTCTTGTCGCTTTTATAACATTCATCGTAGTTTGGCCAACTGAATCATGACCAAGATTTGCCCTCAATTTCATGTTCTAGCCTCTGTATCCGGCTACAAGACTGTTGTTAAGAGTCGGAGCTTGGATGCTTATGACCTCAATCAACTTGAATCGATGGGGTTTGGACAAACAGACCAGGAGTCATATTTATCTTCTCTCGATCAGTTTCCTGCCGCTATAGGGAGACCTTTACAGTCTAGGCGATATGCGGTAACACGTTGCCTGAGAGGAGCCCCAGATACTGCAGGTCGTACAACATTCAAATTCGTTTCTTTGATATTTGAACACGACGACTGGGTGAAGACTGTTTCCAAATGCGTAACTCAGCTATTTCAGTCCTTGGATATATGGCATGAAGTCCTAACAGCACCGACAAACATCTCTGTAGATTTCATTATGAAATCATGGCCAGCCGACCAGAAATTACCAGTGTTGTCAGTGATGGATGCAGTTGTCGATGCTGATGAGAGGACTGTAGTTGTCTTGCCAGATACTCGGCAATGCTCAAATGCCATACTACTTCTTCCTAGTTTGCTACCCCCTAAAGAGAGAGCTTTGATGAACTGGGGACTCCGAGTTTTGTCGACTGGTTCAAATATTGAGGTTTGCACTTTGCCTGAAGTGGCCGACCATTCTGGGCGTCGAAAACTGTTTCATTTCAAGAATGGCGTCCCCTTGAAAACTCCGTACGGAAATGCCTTGAGTCATTTTTGGAATAGCAACTCAGAACCACCTTTCCAGTTTATTGATCAATCAAGTTCAACTAGACAATTCTTTCCAAGCAAGCAGAACATTGAAATTAGTCAAGAGGCTTTGCGAGCGAGTAGTAAATTCCAATGGCGTGGGAATCGGAATTTGATCATTGCTCTAATTAGTGTCGCAGCCATTATTCCAATTGGTTATTGTGCTGTGGGCTTCTTTGGACAAAAGCCAAATGATGAGAATGCCAATCAGGACCAATCTTCTCAAGCTGTTGTTGAGGATTCAGAGATTGCGTCTATTGATTTAAATCCGACCAGCTCGCCAAATAGCTTTACACCGAATGAGATGGCAGCGATGAATCTTGTGGAGACGTTCGCATTGTCAAACAAATGGTCTGTCCAAGAAATATCTGAATGGGTAGTTGAAGCGAGATCTCTGTTTCATGTTGACCAAGTTGATGGGTATAAAGAGTCGGTGCAAAAAGCTCGTGGAGTACTCGATTGGCGAGACGAATCTAAGTCGCAAAATATACAAATTCTGCAAAAATGGGAATCCACCAAAATTGACACTAAGGATGTTGACCTAGATCCAGCAGAAATCAAAGACATGCTGGATAATCTTCGGCAGGACTTAGCAACTGTGAATAGACTAAAAAATGATCCAAGGCAAGTGAGTTTTGATGGTGTCGACAAATCAGATTTTGACGAGTTGATAAATTTGATCAATGAGCAGATTGAATTGGCTGATGAAATCCTATTGGAGGCTGAGTCCCTCATTGTTGAAGAGGCCATCCAAGAGTTGCCTTTAGACGATGAAGTCATTACGCCTACCCAGTCGCCTGAAAGCTCATCTGAGCAGCAGGAAGAGTTACTTCGTGTGATTGTGGAAGTGCAAGAGTTTGCAAAATTATTGAAGATAAAGCACGACATTCCATATGAAAAATCCCCCTCTGTACAAAGGCTTGAAGAGTGGTGGGCACTGCTCGATAATGATGCTGTACCAGATTTGGCAACAGTATATAGAAAAAATCGAAGGTTGGCGAGGCAGTGGGCAGTGAAGGCGATTCGCTGGCGATTTGAAGCTCTAAAAATTCAAAAAGAATCAGTTGAAAGCGATTCAGATAAAGAGATCATTCATAGTACGATCATAAAACTCTCAGATCTTCATCTGAGCATTCGCCCTGACAGGGATCAGAGCTCCGACCTTAGGGAAGAAATGTTCGAATATCTTAAGCCTCCGAAGGATGAAGAAGATGACTAGCACCACGAGCAGATTTGAATCCATGTACCGTCAGGCAATGAGGCATGCCTGTGTAGGTTCTACAGATAAATGCAAAGCTCACATTCGACTAATTGAATCAGTTGATCGTCATGGTGAGATTTCGCAAAGCCGAATAGCAGTGCTAAATATTTTAATTGCTCTTCGCTATCGTGATCTCAAAAGTGCAACCATTCATCTCGATAGAGGGAAATTGGATTCATTAGCCAGATCAGAATTATCAGATGCTTTATCAGGTCTGAAGGATGTAGATTCACTGCATGTAGAGCAGTTGCGAAAAATATTGTCAAAATTTGATAAGTCAATAAATACAAAATCAGCTTCTACGGGGAGCTTTACACGCGTAGCCGCAATGGTGGCAGTAGCAATAGTTATTGGCGGTGCTTCAGTATTTGTTTTTATTCGTACAAATACATCATCTCCCTTAGCGGGCTCTACTCCTCCTGAAGTTCAACTCTCAACATTGGTCGATAATCCGATGGCTGATGTTGTTGGGCGTGTAATCGTACATTTTACTGTCTTACTTGAAGATGGGAGCGAGCACCAAATCCCATTGAGTTCCGGATCAGCCTTCGCTATTGCATCAAATGGTTTAATGCTTACAAATAGGCATGTAATTGAGATAGGTAGAGAGTTGGAAGAAGAGTATGATGAAATAATTTCGTGGGATTTGTTGGTCACATTTAGCGAGAAAGAAGAAAATTGGTATCCAGCTAGGATCGAAAAAAGCAGTGCGTATCAAGATTTAGCTGTAATCCGTATCGACAGGATATTTGTAAATCCTCTTGGTTTTTCTAAAAACTACCGCCAAGGTGAAGAAGTGCGTGCATGGGGGTTTCCAGGGGTTGCTGCTGATATCGGAGATGAGTTGAATTCAAAAACGGTGGCTCGAAGCAGAGCCGATTTGTTTAGTGACATTGAAAAATCAAAGAACACATCGCTTAAGAGTTGGGTCGCCAGCTCTCCAGGAGCATTTAGTGTTGTGACAACACGCGGTATAATTAGTGCTGTCAGAGATACTGATAATGGGCGAATGATTCAAACAGATGCCACAATTCATGGGGGAAATAGTGGTGGACCACTTCTAACTGTTTCGGGGCAGGTTGTAGGAATTGTGACTATGAGACACTCCTCTGCCGAAGGCGTTGGTATTGCAATTGGTTGGGAGTCTTTGGTTGATGAGTTGAAGTCGTTTCCTGAAATAGTATTTCCATAGCAAGGTCAGATCTTGATCATATTTCGCATTGTCTTATTGTGCAAACGTTCGAAACAACTCAATAATAGCTGCATCCAATCTTGCCCAATCACGCTCAGCATAATGATGCTTCATCAAGCCCTTTGCCGAATGACCTAAAAACATGGAAGTGACTGAATTGTCAATTTTCTCGACCTCCGACGCAGCGGTCTTTCTCAACGAGTAGAAACCACGATGATTGGACAACTGGGTCTTCTTCATCAAGCGAAAGAAGGCTGAACGAATAGCATCAGTCCTCTTGAATTTGTCACCAATGAAATACTCTCTGACAAGCGGATGACCTGACTTGGACAAGAAGACTCGGTCGTTGGGTTTGCCATCAAGATTGCCATGAAGTTTCAGCATCTCAACAGTTCGAGGCCACAAGGCGAATTCTGAATGCACGCCTGTCTTGGTTCTCTTGCGAACGATTCTTCCAGGTTCGATTGATACTTCTCCAACCCGAAGATCCGAGATATCCGCTTGCCCTGCACCCGTATTCAAGGCCAGTAGCATGTATGTTTTGGTTTTCTCGCTCGCTGCTGAGTAGAGGGTGCGAATCTCATCCAGAGAGAACCGATTGACTGTTGGTTCAGGGATAGTGATTCTTGAGTATTGATCTAGATTCCTTGGCAGAGTGTCTATCAAGGCCATCTGGTAGCCCCACTTGATCATCAGCTTCACGATGTCCAATCTCGACTTTGCAGTCCAGGGCGAAATGGATTTGTCGGTCGCTGCTGATATGGGTAATGATAAGGTGTAGTTCCTGTAGTCATCCAAAAGCATCTCGTTGAGCTTTGAGAGCGGAAGGTCTGTCTGTAGGTACTCAACAAAGTGGCAAACGGAGATTCTGATCTTCTCGAACCATGTCGCAGAGATATCTCCTCGCTCGTATCTTGTAAAGCAACTCTGTAAATACTTCTCGCCAAAGTCTTCTACTGTGAGCTTCGCTACCTTGATCTCGACGGGGAGCTTTACTTCTCTTTCCGCCAGAAACTCATAGTAGCGTAGTTCTGCTGCTCGATATGATTTATTCACGCTCTTTGGATTCACAGATCCGAAGTAATGCATCTTGCCGTCGATCTGCTTGCGCCATCGCATGTCGGTTGATTTGGTGAGGATTCGTTTGGCTGGCATTGGGTTCTTTCGTATTAGTCGGGCATTCACAGGAGTCATCGAGTGATTCAAAGTCAAGCCAGGTTGGTGGTGATCAGTTCTTTGAGCGCATAAATCTTCGGCCATTGATGGTCACAGATGGTTTGTGAGCGTCTGGTGAGGCCACGTGAACGGATCGATGTTCCTCTATCCATGCATCGAGGTCTTTGCGAGCAATGAGTTTCATGGGCCGTGCTCCATGCCCCATTGGTCTGATGGTGGGGAGTCTCTCTGTCTCAATCCATCGGCGAACGGTTTTCTCTGATACGCCACAAAGGGCAGCCACATCAGGCACTGTCAACAGGATTTGCTCGCAGATGCCCTGGCATCGCTGAGTGTCTTCCATTGGGTCGTTGGGATGTGTGGTGGCGGCGGTCATAACGGGTTCTGTGAATCAATTCCTATAGTGTCTCAAACAGTGGTTTCGGGGTTTATGGGTTCATATCAGTGGTTTAGTCTGCGCCCAGCCATAGCCGCATCGCATAGCGATAGCGGCTGACCAAAGAGAACGACTCTCTGGGGGCTGGAAAAAGGAAACAGCGATTTGGACTAGCTTTGATTACGCACAGACAGATGCGTCATCGTCTTCTGACTCGATGCCAGCGACATCTTTCATGACCTCGCCGATACGGGAGACACCAAGGTTGTAGTTGGTCTCATTGGATTCGCAATAAATCCAGCGGCGATTGAGTTCAATACAAGCTTCAATCATGGAGCCCGTGCATCCGCATACATCGATTACGGTGTCGCCTTCGTAGGTGAGCTTCTCAAGTAGGAACTTGCAAATGTCGAGGGGCTTTTCGAAGAAATGCCTATCGCCGTAGTTCCGCTCCCCTCTCTGGACCTCCCTGTAGAATGACCGAGAAACAGGCTGCTTTTCGTATTCCAGGTTGTACTGAAGGGCATTGGCAATGACATTGTCATCAAGGACATCGGTTCGGCCTTTGCCGTTGTAGAGACCTTGAAATGCCTTCCGATTCTGACCAGCGATCAAAATGCGCTCGGTTTCGTGAGAAAAAGGGATCGCAAAGTCCGAAGGCTGGGGCTGGGACTTCTTCCAGTACATTGGAAAAATCGTTCCAAGACCGAGTTCTCGCAACAACGAGATGATTTCTGGACGGTCGGGTTCGGTTGATGCCTGGAAGAGTACAAGCTTACCATTTGGTTTGAGGACTCTGGCGGCTTGCTCAATGATTCCAAGAGTGAGATCAAGAGCCTCTTCTCTTGTACTTGAATCACAAGCTGTTTCTAGCCCTTTAGATTCAGGCTCTGCGAATTTTCCGTTCGGCGTTTTGTAGAAGGCCCCGTAAGGCGGATCTGCGTGAACAACATCAATTGACTCTGTTTCAAGGCTGGCCATTACATCAAGGCATGATGCATGATGGCAGTTGGTAGTCCAATTGTGTAGCTCGCTCTTGAGCTGTTCCACTACAAGCTTTCGGCTGTTGCGGTTTTCTTTGGTCGCTGCGTCTATCCGATCTCTCATCAGTTTTTTAGGACTTAGCGTCTGTCCCTTGTTCTGGTGCACGTAGTCGATGTAATCGTCTAAGGAATCATCTTTGGTCGCAACATCTGCTTTTATGCAGTGGTTTCGGCTTCGCCTTGCGAGTTCACACTGGTACCAGGTCACGCCTTTCTTGAGATGCTTCTTTCTCTCTGCTGGCGGTACCGCTATTGCGGTGCTTCTGAGTTGAGACAAGTAGGAGATGTCAAACTTCGGGAGGTATCGCTCTCTGAGTTGCTTGAGCGTCAGTGGCTTTCCACCGATTTTGATAGCGGAGGCTTTGACGAGCAAGTCGCCCGCCTTCCATGCGCCGGACTCGTTGACAGAAAGAAGAGAGTTGATCTCTTCACAGAGTTTGAGGACTTTGGCCTCTTGTGTTGTTTTTTTAGCCATTGGAAAGGTACCTTTTCAATATCGCCATTGCTGGCAGTATACCGGGGATCGTATTTTTCTGGATGCAGTGCCGGTCCATGGCACCCAGTTATGGGGGGCAACAGTCGATGCCGAGTTTGAGCGCTCAAATATCCTTTCAGGCACTATGCCGATTAGGAATCTGGTCGCAGATGAGTGATTTCGCCCGTTACGGGCTGGTTTTGGCCATTCGTGGTCATTCAGAAACAGGCGCACATCGATAGCTCAGACGCATGGGATGCGAATTCGCTACCTCTATAAAGGATGGGATGCTTTAGACACTCTTGGTCGAGCCCTTATGGGGGCATGGTCAATCCGTAGAGTGCCTGTTTCGTCTGTTTCTGATTCGAGCTGATGAAGGGTATCTAGTGAGCCGTGTCAGCAGAATGGAATGGGCCGAGAGGGTCGTCGTCACGGCCATTCTTCAACATACTTGAAGTGGCCAATATGGACGGCATCAATAGGTCCAGAAACAGCCTGTGCACCATTCTTGATTGAGTTTGGACTGATAGTCAGAATGCTCTCAAACAATGACCTGAGACTCATCAGGTATGAAAATGAGAGGGTCGTCAGGTTGTTCTTGTTGTTGTACATTCTCATGGTTCGTGCCTTCTTTGTTGGGCGTTGAACATGGATTGTACAGGATCGGAAAATGGCTTACGGGTGAAGAAAAATGCGGTCAAATGATTGAGGACTCAAATCATTTTCCTTGCCTTGGGTAGCGTGGGTCTGGCGGATAATAAGTCGTCCACATATGGTCGTCGTCTTTATCCATGCCAGCTATATAGAAGGTACTCTTGGGCTTGCGCCCGAGTCTTTTGGTTCTTGCCCATGCTCTTCTGAATCCATGAGTATCAACAGCCGCCCAAATTCCTAGAGCTATTCCAACGATGGTCAGGACAATACCAATAATTCCTAGAGCTATTCCCATACTCCCACTCTAGCAGGATTGTCTGGAACTGACGGCACTAGATAGACAGTACCCAAAACCTACTCAGATTCAATTCTATTCTGATATGGGTTCTCATTCAGCTTGGCTCTTGTTCTTCAACTGGCATTTGTTATCTTATGGATTTACCATGAATGTCTAGCCTATTGAATGGCAAAGGCAAACAAAGTAAAGCCGACAACAGAAACGATAAACCCCAGCATAGTGTTTTTTCCCTTTCCCGAAAATTCTGAGAGCGTTGGTAAGTGGTAGTTGAAATTCAGGAGAGTAACAGATGAGAAATTCACTTGCTGGGTTTTTCTCTTGTTGCTCTTTTCTAGAAAAAGAAATCGAAGATGAGAGTTGGGATGGTGAGGCTTTGCGAATCCGTCCCTCTTCACTCTCTAAGAAGTTTCTCTTTTCTAAGAGTTCTAACATCTATATGGGTGACCCCTACCACGACCCCTAGTTTTGCTGTTTGTGACCCCTATGGTGACCCCTACTTTTTTACTCTCGTGACCCCTATGGTGACCCCTACTTTTGAATTTCCTGAACCCTACCACGACCCCTAGTTTTATTTGGCTAAAAAATTTCATCGGTCATGCCCGTGAACATTGATCTGGTAAGCCCTTTCTACATCCTCAGCAATCTCGTGATACTGTTCGGTGCATCTGCTTTGTTTCTCTTCCCAGATTTTCTTGTTCTCATCGCTTGTTTTCTCATACGCTTGAGATGATTTCCTCTTTACCATTTCCAGAATCTTCTTGGCTTTCTCGTAGCCCTCTCCCTTGAAGACCTTGAAGTACAACTCTGTCATATCTGTGCCAAAATTTAGAATCAACTGCTGTTCATTGCCTGGACAATATGTGTGCATTGCTCGGAATACAGAGAGAGCATCATCAGTAATCCACCCTGGCAATCCTGCTTCAATAGAGTTCTTGTTGTCAAAATGCCAAGGGCAATTCAGCACGACCGTATTCCCATCGAGCTTGATCAGGCGGGCATCAATGAGATGCTGGAATTGATTGTTGTAGTAGCGCGTCTTATTGAGCATGTAGTTGACGCTGCCTTTTTCGCTCATCTTCTTTAGAATGGTGTACCGTGTCTTGTTGGTGAATATCTGCTTTGCTGAATTTGTACCCAGTTTGTTGTAGTACATGACCATTCGTGAATACATGTATGCAGCAGCTACCGCCTTGCGCTTATCAATACCCTCTAGCTTGGTCATCGCAAACTTATTCATCTCGGAACCTATTTGTTTTTCTGATTTCATTCTCTCTACTCTCTGGTTGTAAAAACGCTCAAGGTAATCAGCCTCAACCGTTTTGGATGTGAAAGCCTCTAAAGATATTTCTATCTGAAGAGAGTGATTTGTTTCCGCTGTCAGTAACCAGAAAGGGGAGAATGCAAACCCCAAAAACACAACAGCAGCACCTACTAGTTCGAGCATTGGTGAATATTTCCTCCTTGCTTTCACGCAACACCCCCACTATCTGTATCGGCATTGATTGATCGGCGCATGGGATAACAACCCGAAAACACTGTGACAGCACACCGATTCCAAATAATTCCAAATCTTTTTTCGCCCCTCCCGAATTCACACCTGCTCAATCCATTTATTTCTGAATCAGTAACCAGCATTGATTTTCAATGCCAGAACCGTTTGAAGATTTCAGGGAGTCAGAGTACCTGCAACTGTCTCAAGCAATTCTGAGAAAAGAAAAACCACAAGGAATCATTTATCTGGAATAGTTGGGCTGCAATCCTATGTTTGTTGATAGATTTACTAGCGTTCGTAGCGGGTCATGGGTCTGGCGCAAGGCTGGACAAATTCTATTTACCTGATATGGTACTTGTGTGTCCGCACCAATTGACCCGATGGTGATTCAGGATTGAATGGGTCGCTAACTAATAAATCGTATTTCATAATACGGATTGCCACGCCTCTGCAAAAGGCTGAAAGATTTCAAGATGAACGAACTAATACTAACGGATACGAATCGCTATGAGTTTTCCAAACTGGCTAGCAGAACACCATGCGAGCGAAATCCTGGAGACCTCACACCCCCTGAGCTTGAGTTTCTTATTCTGAGCATGATTGAGTTTGAAAACGAATGCGAAGATCCAGAAGTCAATATCTACCATTGGCTCTGTTCGAAGAGCAATGACATTACTGCACGATTCGATGAAGTAGCCAAGGCCGTTTTGATAAGAGCATGGAAGTCAAAGCGCAATCTTCCTGGCGCAATATCTGGGTACCACATGTATCAAGAGCATCTTGCAATCGCTATGTATTTAGCTCATTGCAACTGCATTGATATGGATAAACCATTTGAAATTTCAGCAGAAGGAGAAATCAGGGCATGGGAATTGGAGCAGCATCTACTCAAAGAAAACGCCACAAGTCCCGAACCCAAAGTAGATTTGTTTGCTACCAAAACAGCATCTGATTCAAACCCAGATTGAAGTTCACCCGATTCAGTCTGACGCATGAAGTAGAATTGATTGAACAGTTGAGTGAATGACTGCTGAGAATTTTTTGAAGGACGAAAAGAAACTATGGGTACGAACCATTCAAACACACACATAGCCCCCTGCGCTTTACAGGTTCGTACCCTTGCGCTTGGGGTTTTTATTGAAAGAAGATTGATATGGAACACGAACTGAACGAGATTACAGTAGAGCAGCAAAAGTCAATGGATAGGTATGAAGAAAAAATGAAGGCAATGAAAAAACGAGAGGGGATTATCCAAGAGATGATTCTCGCTCAGTTTGGCGTTGACTTGGGAGAACGGATAAAAATTATGGAAGAGTACGATTATGCAGGAACTACGACAATCGACGGCGAAAATCCAGAAGAAGCACTCTACTACAGAGCCCTGATAACCCATGAAACAGGACGTTACGCCGTACAATTTATATATCAAGGAAGAGAATACACGCTTGACAATCTGATTGATTATACGGTAACAGTCTATGAAGATGAAAATGTTATCAATTGGCAGTAAAAGCAGCAGATACAAACCCAGCTTTCTCTCTTCGTGCGCAAGAATGAAGCCTGTTTGAAGTTCTCCCCTCATACTGAGTACAAACCCATTCTCATGGCCTAACGATTCTGAGAGTGTTTCAAAAATAAAACCATTCATTCCGCCCATCGTGCTATACGAGTCTTGCGTTTATTGTTCGGGTCTATGTAATCCCTGCATGCAACGGCAAATCCCCCCTGCTAGGGGACCCATTCTCTGCTAGGAGTCCCTTGAGAAAAATTAGGGGGATAGGTAGGGGGTATGCCCCCCTCTAGCAAATTCGCAATTCACATGCTGTTGTTTTTCACCATCTACCAGTATCGGGAGTGATTCCCGAATGGGAGATACTGATGTTGAGCGCAGAACTAAATCGAAACAGCCGTCGTCTTGGATGTGAGTTCGAAGTTGCAGTGCCGCAAGTCGGTGGAGGTCAATCGGACGATGTACGCAAAGTCATCGCTCAGGTGCTGTCGGCGAATAATGTACCAGCCGTTAGCCGAGGATATAGCCACCGACCTGTCCCCGACGCAGCCGATGTCTGCGTGGAATATGATTCGTCAGTCCGAGGCGAGTCTCGATACCGTGGTATCAGTTGGGTCTCAGTAGAGGTCAAGACTCGGATTCTCAATGGGATGGATGATTGGGAACGAGTCGTCCCACCGATGCTAAACGTTCTGAAGTATCTCGGAGCGAGAGTGAATAGCTCTTGCGGGCATCACATTCATGTGGAGTTGTCTGAAGCAAGAACACGACCCGCCGTGATTCGCTCTCTTTACAATACAATTCATCGAAATGAACATTTGATTTATGGTTTAGTGCCTCCGAGTCGATTGACAAACCACTTCTGCCAGAAGCTACCAGACATGCCCAGTCGCCTTGCAGGTTGTCGAACCATGTCTTGCTTCAAGTCTGAACTTCAGAGGCTTCCACGGTCATCCGGCGTCAACTGGACGCATTTGTGGGGCAGTGCGCCACGGATTGAGTATCGGTACGCTTCTTCAACCCTCAATGTAGAGAAGGCACGACATTGGGCACGGTTGATGCTGCGAATGACTGACCACTCATGCAATCGCACTTGCAAGGCTACAAAGGTTCAACTCCCAAATGAGCGTGCGAGTCTTGACAAGATGCTTATTACCCTTGGTCTGAAAGTGAACAGCCGTGTTTACTCAAAGGTTGCGCCAGAGCTGAGAGAATCAGGCAAGTTTTTGTTGAAGCGCTGGAAAGAACTCAATCAGTAAATGGAAAGTCTTCGGAGATTCAACGCTCCGATTACTGCTGATTCAATAGATCGGTGCATGTGTTTGATGGCACATTCAGCCTCAATACTCCCAGATTTATTATTCTTCAGGAGTGAAGTGAACTCGGGAGAACAGAGACGATGTGGGTTTGAGGGTATGAGCGCATCTTTTTTTAATTTCCAATTAAATTCGCTTTTTTGAAAAAATGTTCACTTGTTCGCTTTCAAAACCTCTCTGGTGAGCAACCAGCGCCGATTTAGAAAAATACGGGCTTGACTTTAGCGAACATCAGGCCGGTGATCTTTCGCTTCTCAGCGAAACGCTATTCACATGCGATTGAATCGTTGCGTCGATAAGCGGAGGTCACAATGACAAGCACAAATCACGAAGCCGTACCACCCACTCTCAATCATGTGATTGCACAAGAACGGGTCATCCAAAAACTCAAGGTAGGCGTGGAGGCCTCGTTCGCTGATGGGAATCCATTACCGCACACCATCCTGACTGGTCCGCCAGGCACGGGCAAGACAATGCTCAGCCAGGTACTAGCAAAGGAGATGGCGGGAGAGTTCTTTGAAGCACTAGGACAGACCATTACCACGGTACAAACGCTCAATGGATTATTGATGTGTCCTGTGCTGCCCAACTCTGTTCTCTTCATCGACGAGGCCCATGAGTTGAATCCATCCATCCAAGTTGCTCTCTATAAAGCTCTTGAGGAGCAATGTGTGTTCATAGCCAATGAGCAACGGCAATCAGTCCAGAAACTTGATCTGAGACCGTTTACGCTCATCTTGGCGACTACAGATCCGCAAGGGTTACTCCAGCCACTCAGAGACAGGATGAAGCTTCATTGTCAGCTTCGAAGATACTCAAATGAGGACATTGAAAGAGTTCTGGCGCAGAAAGCAAATCAACTCGGATGGAAGGTTGATGATGGAGTCCTTGAGCAAATTGCTGTCAGGAGTTTCGGAACTCCTCGCCATGCTCTCCGCTTGATGGACTCTGTGAGGCGAACCGCACGTTCTCTCGGGGATACCAATCTCAGCACAAGTCATGCGGAGGCCACTTTCGAAGTTGAGGAACTTGATGAAGTAGGGTTGAACTCTGATGAGCGTCAGTATCTGTCCATTCTATCTGAATCTGTACGACCGATGAGGCTTGGTGTGATTGCATCGAGACTCGGGCAGCCACCGGAGGCAGTGTCGAAAGTTGTGGAAAGCAATCTGCTGTGGCTTGGGTTCATAGATAGAAGTGACCGAGGTCGCAGTTTGACACCAAAGGGCATCGCCCATGTTCAAGGTTCAAGGATTTTGAGCGCTCAAATCCAAGAAGGGGAATCCCGATGAGAAAATCCATACCACATCGAACTGGTTTACTAGATCCGAATCGGAGAGTTGTATTGACCATTTCTGACATGGCTAGGGTCGTGGGACTATCAAGGTCGAGGTTCTATGCGTTGATGCAGCAAGGCGTGTTTCCAATGCCGCTCTATCTGATTGCGACGAAGAGGCCATTCTTCGATGAACGGCTTCGAGATGAGTGCCTGAATGTTCGACGGACTGGACTCGGGGTAAATGATCAACCCATTCTGTTCTACCCAAGACGGGCAGGTCCTCCGACTACTCGGAGTAGTAAATCTACTTTGCGCGGAAAAAAGAAAACGCCCAATATCAACCCGAGGGTGTTGAGGCTCATCGAACTGCTCAAGGGGTTGGGTGTTGAGAACCCATCTCCTGATTCGGTGACAGCTGCTCTGTCTGAATGCTTCCCGAATGGGTCAGATGAGAAAGCTGACCATGAACTTGTCGGTGCTGTTTACAGGCACTTGCGACAGTCACCATGACCAGATAAGTCGGCCAGATAAGAGTCATTATCTGGGGTAACTCTGTTCAATATCTGCGTCTCTTTTGCTCTATGTCTGTCCCTAAACCTGTTTTTTTACACCACATAAGGTGGGAGTAATGTCATGAAAAATTCTGAAAGTGCCCTGTTCCAAAACTTCTTGAGCCTGAACGACTTCTCAACTCACACCATCAAAGCCATCACTCATGATTATCAGAAATGGATCGCATGGTTTGAGCAAATCAACGAGGAACAGTACAGCAGCCAGAGGGTCACCATTCGAGATGTGACGGACTTCCGAAAGCATTTGAGAGAGGAGCGATGCCAGGCAGTGGCAACAGTCAACCGCTGCTTGGTCACACTTCGCAGATACTTCCAATTTCTCGCAGAAAAAGAAGTGATCGAAACAAATCCTGCAAAGGGAGTCAAGGAACTGAGGCGTACGCCAACTGCACCAAAGGCAATCAGTCGGGCAGCTGTAAGACGACTACTACGAGAAGCAACAGTCAGAGAAGATCATCGTGCGTCAGCCATCCTTGGATTGTTTGTATTTTGCGGTTTGAGAATCAGCGAGGTGTCAGCGTTGAAACTCGGAGACATTGATCTCACAGAGCGGCGTGGTTCACTACTGGTGCGGCATGGGAAGCACAACAAGGAAAGGCTCGTTCCTGTTCCCATCGAGGCACGACGCATGCTTGAGAGCTATCTGGTAAGCAGACCGCCAGCTGAGACTGACTATATTTTCGTAGGACGAGGTCTCAAACCTTTAGGGATTGATGGTGTCAGATATACAATTCAGAAATATGGAGTTGCGATTGGTCTCGATCTTCATCCTCACGCTCTTCGCCATACCTTTGCGACTCAGTATTTAGAGGCCAACAACAACGATCTCGTCGGTTTGGCTCAAATCCTCGGGCACGAATCAATCCAGACAACATCTCGATACACCCAACGAGGCGAGTTACAGCTATCAGCAGCTAGCGCGTTGGTGTCATTTTGAAATCGAAGAAATCAATCGAATCCCGAATCGCCTTTGTTGTTGGATACAACGGCGTTCAAATCATCTACCTCTTGATAAGTAGCGGATCGTCTATTGAAGAAGTTGTTGGTGTGTTTGAGATTCAATGGGCTTTATGGATCTTCAAGTTGTGGTCATGACGTTCGGGCAAAGACAGCAGACTTGTCTGAAATACAGAACGCTTACTTTGATCAGTGTTATAGCACAAAAAGGACTATTTAGAAATACATTCTCAAGCTCGATTCATGTGCTTTCAATCGTGTTCTGTTGGTCAAAGTATTTTCCAGGTGTAGAACCTGTTATACCGCTGAACATAGAAACAAAGGCGCTAACACTCTCGTATCCAACCAGGTAAGCAGTTGTCGATACTGTTTCCCCAGTAGCAAGTAGCCTAAGAGCTTCGACCAGGCGTGCCCGCTGCCTCCATCTTCCAAAGGTCATTTGAATTTCATTTATGAAGATCCGTTCAATTGTTCGAGCACTGGAACCAGAACCTATTGCTAGTTCTGTAAGCGTACACCGTTCTCCGGGGTTCTGAAGTACACGGTTTACAACCGTCAACGCACGCATATCATTAGGCATTGGTAATGCCAATGGATGGACATTGATCATTTGTACTTCCCCAATAATTAACTCAAGGATTGGTACATGAGATGCTTTTTCTATGTCCAAACTACCGAGTTGAATTACTCGTATCACAAGTTCTCGCAGAAGAGGCGATACCTCTAGGACTTTGCAACTATTCGGGAGTTCAGATGTTGTATGGGGGGGGAAATAAAGGGTTTGCATCCGGACTGATCCAGTCGTCATAATCGTATGAAGAATTTCTGGGGGGATCCAAACCGCTCGATTGGACGGTACTACCCATACACCACTTTGAGATACAACCGTCATGACTCCACTGGTTGCATAAACCAATTGGCCCCATGCATGTTTGTGTTCTGAGATTGTTCGACCGGATGGGAGTGTGAGGGAAAGTGAGCGAACCATCATGTCGTCTTGATTGGTCTGGACAGGATTTTGCTGGGAGCGATGTTCAAATTCCTGGTGAGATTCCTGTTTCAGACTTAGTTTTGGATTGGATGAGTTCATGTTTGAATCATTTGTAAAAGAAATGTCGAAAATTCACTATTCTTTGTCAGAATATCGTATTGACGACATTTCTGCAAGCTGTATCATCAAAATCTATGATTCAAGTTCACTAGCCTGATTATCAGAAAGGACACTTATGGCTAACAACATCGTACATTTCGCTGTTCACGCAGATGACTGTGAGCGAGCGAAGGCTTTTTACTCGGGTGTGTTTGAATGGGAGTTTGAGCCGTGGGGTCCTCCAGGATTTTGGAGAATCCATACTGGGTCTGGCGGAATCTTCGGTGCTCTCCATCAACGCCAAGCGGAAGTTGAGGGCCGGGGCATGATTGGATTTGAGTGCTCAATAGGAGTTGAGGATATTGAGGCTACCGCAAAGCTGATCGAATCCCATGGGGGCTTGTTGACCACGCCTCCCTACACAATTGATGGAGTGGGGACGCTTGTTGTATTCAACGACACCGAGGGAAATCAAGTGGGTGCTATGCAGTATGTGGATGGCATTCTCTCTTAGAAGACACTCTCAGCCTAACCAAATAGATTCGATTTTACAAAACACAAGGAGTCTAGATCGTGTATCAAATTAAAACTCGTATGGCAGTTGTTTCTGTTGTCATTTTTGCTGGATTGGCAACAACGATGGTGGCTGCGACAGGTATTCGACCATCGGCTACAATTCAGAGTGAAGTCGCAGTTGATGTTGATGGTGCTAGGAACTTTATTTTGGAGTATCTCAAGTTGCTAGAGGATGGAGAAATCGAAAAAGTACGGAAACAGTATGTAAACGACGATCGATTTGCGTGGTTTACAGATGGGCAGAAACGATACTCTACCCCTGACGAAGTGATCAAGGGGCTCAATGAAGTCCGGGCTACTGGTGTACGCCTTAGAACAAGCACACACGATCTAGAAATACTCCCGTTGGGGAGTTCACATGTGTCTGCACGAACAAGCTTTGAAACCAGAGCATTCGGTCCAGAAGGAGAGCGGTTTTCATTTTCCGGGATCATGACGATCGTGTTGGAGTTTCAGGTGGGTGGATCGTGGAAAATTATCTATGGCCACACATCAACCCCTGGTGGGCCACCGAGTGACTGATAAATTGTAGTTGGTTTGAAGAGTTACTCAATTGACGCATGTTCAAAAATGATTCTACGATTCACGGTGTCAACAGTAACCTTGTAGTTTTCGAGTATGTCATTTCCGATTCCCATGATCACACGAAATCCAATTCCCTCAAAGTTTGTGCTTTGATCTAGAGCAGTTATGCGATCGATTTTATTCTTGCCAACTAACTCTTGATTTCCGACCTGAATAGCTTTGTTTTGTGTGTTGACAGATGAATCGACCCATGAAGTGTGATAACCCGTATCAAAATGGGCGTATCCATTTAGTTGACCGATTGAAATGGGTACCCAAATATTGTTCGCTTCATCTCGATACTCAGCATAGATGGATCTGTTATCAATCTCTTGTTCAACGGTACCAGGGTACAGGGTGAGTTGGTTATTGTGCAAATCGATTGTATAAGAATTCCCAGCAAACGCTGTTCCACCAAGTATCCCAATGATCTCAAGATTGTCGAGTTGGTCAGGTATTCTTTCAGTGAATATTTTGCCATGAGCTTGGATCACTTCAGGGTACTCATATGTTCCAATTGACGGCTGATCAACATGGAGCTGACCGATTTGTACTCCATTGACCATGCCAATTTTCTCAAGACTCTCAGGTAAAAGAATCAGTGGTATGAATGTGCCTGTATCCACAATCAACCATCCTTCTGCATTGCCTTCCACCCCATTTACATCTGCCCGAACCAAGAATAATCCATCATATACAATCGGCACAGTAATAGGCGCATCAATCAGAAAGTAGGGCTGATCCGGATTCAGTCTCTGATCCGAGTTGTCTGGCAGGAGAGTTACAAGTTTGTATCCAACGGCGTTCCCATGCTCATCGACTATTTGTTCTACTGTGAACGTTCCAGAGTTCATTGACTCAATAAATTCAGAGTAGCTCACGAGATCTCCATTTGTATCGAGTAACTTGGAATCTTTGGTAATCATAACTTGTGCATAGAGTTGAGACTGGCATATTGTGGCTAGGACAATCAATGCAGTGAGTAGTTGTTTCATCGTAGCAACCATGCGATAAATCTCCTGTAGTCTAAATTTGAATAGCAAACAAGTAGCAGACTGGGCGGTTTTCCATAAAGGTGGAGGCTATGAATATTTACAGTTTGAATCCACGATTGCGTAAAGCGTCTGCTGCTTCATCAACCCTGTCTTCATGGACAAGTGCATAGTCAGACACGAAAGATGAAATAACTAGAACATTGAGACCCGCATCAGATAATGAGGTTGTGATAGCGGCAATAAAACCTGGTGTCTGAAACGGTGTTGGCAATCGGAACTCAATGAGCTTATACCACGCTTCAATACCAGTATGTTCTACTCTGTCAACTCGCTCTTCGCAGGTCACAACCGTTTGATCAGCGCCGTTGGAAAATGCCAATAGGTGGCCACCGTCTGAAGGAGTTGTGTTGCAGCGTAAATACGCATATCGACCTTTATAAACTCGTACATCTGTCAAGTAAATAGTTTTTGAGAGTTTGCTCAGACTTGTTGACATAGTCAAATCCAATCTTGCCTTGAAACAGTACGATTTGTCATGACAGCACCTGTGTGTTTCGTAGATACAGGTTCAAAAAGTAGTACAGATGCGCCAGTATCCGTTTTTGGACTGTGGTCAACCCCTTTGGGCACAATGATCATTTCCCCTGGAGTTAGATGCACAGAGTTTTCACGAAACTGCATTATCAACTCTCCTTCAAGTACGATGAAAAGTTCGTCCTCTTGTTCATGATTATGCCAAACAAGTTCTCCTTCCAATTTAGCCAGCTTTATGTACTGCCCATTGAGTTCTGAGATGATCTTGGGAGACCATGTGTCTTGAATGAGTTGCAGTTTGGTTGAGATGGATATTTTGTCAATCATTTTGGATTCATTCCTCCCCAAATCGATCGCTGATCCAAGAGCTGATTCTTTCAAGGGCGATCGGGGACATCGTCTCTTCGATCTGACCAAACTCGGCTGGTGAACCAGTTTTAGCTCTTTGAAACAGGTGATTCATGGATGGAATCGACTCAACTGTTGTGTCATTTGCGCCACTTTGCCTGAGTGCTCTTTCGACGGCAGTCGCATGCACTCGATACGGTGTAATAGAATCTCGTTTTCCGTACAACACTAGAGTTGGAATCTGGATTTGAGAGTACATGGATTGTGGATCGAAGTTCAGGACAAAGCGCGTATTGGGTTCATTGAACTGGTCAATGATTTGTGATAATGCTGGAGCAATCGACCCAGGGGCATTCAGTTCATCTGATTTTGCTGAATCAGAGATTTGTTTCGCCTTCGTTTTCATAAGCCGTTTCGCTTCATCATGATCCGTAGTTTTTTCTATAATCTCTGCAAACTCGGTGAAAAATTTGAGATTCAGATTCGTAACCTTTGTCGAAATACCATTCGCTTTGCTCGATGCTCGTACAGATGTCTTTATTCCATCAATGCCCGGTACACCAGGACCAGCTAGGGTTATCAAAAACGCCGGTATTTCGGAATCCTGTACAGCGATGAGTGCAGCAATAGACCCCTCCGAGTGACCAAGGATTCCGATCTGATTCTTTCGTATTGAATCGTGGGAGTTGAGAAATTCTATAGCTGAGAGAGCGTCTGATGAAAAATCTACTGGAGAAGCCGATGCGAAGTCACCTTCAGACTCACCTACGCCACGATCATCATACCGAAGCACAGCTATCCCATTGTTCGATAGATGCTCGGCCAACACTTTGAAGAGTGGGTGCCCTGCAAAAATCGAGTCACGACTATGCGGGCCAGATCCACTGATGAAGACTACGCATGGAAATTTTCCGATGCCTTTAGGTATTGTGAGCGTCCCAGAAAGCATGATTTCAGATTCTTTGTTTTCGAAGCGAGCATCTTCTTCAATAAATGAGCGTTCAAATACCGGATCAATCGGTTCTAGCTGATTTACTTGGATCAGCCTATTCGTAGATGAGAAGCCGTTTGAGGCTTTGAGCTTTGCTGTGGTACTGGTCGCAACACAAAATATGAGTGTGCCTAAGAGTGGGAGTGGATTAGTCATTTGTATTCTCCGTTTGTGGATCACTTAGTGAAAAGATTTCTTCGACTGGCACATCAAACTGGCGAGCAATTTTGAGTGCGATTACTGTTGAAGGCACAAAGCGACCGACTTCGATCGTGCTAATTGTTTTGCGTGAGACGCCAATCAGATGTGCTAATTCAGTCTGGCTGAGTCGATGCTCCGCACGATAAACTCGGATACGGTTGTTGAGTTCTCCATTAGGCATCGTGATCAATCTCGTTTTCAGTCTCATCAGTATCACGAGAGATATAGAGGAATGATGCTGCAAACATCCCGAGCATCACCGAGATTGTGATTTGGATATAAAACACGGTTGGAAACTGTTGAGTTTCTCTGCTTACAATTTCCAGCATGATCAAGAGGAAAAAAACAATCTTCCAAGAGAATTGCTGCGAACGTTTGATTGCATCAACAGTGAAACTGTCTGGGGCAAAATAGAGAATGCGTTTACTCGTTGGTAAGCCTCGGAGTCTGATGAGTTTCCATACACAGATTGGAACGATGAACGCTACCCCCGCAATGGCTAAAGCGATTTCCAGATAATCCAGATATCGATTGAGTGTTCCTTCGGTTACAGACATGCCTGCTGATACGGCGAATTTCATGGAGAAGAAGAAGATTCCGATTAGCATGTATTTGCTATGGCGATCAGTAACTTCGGCGGTCTGAATTTCTGAACTCATTTTGATGCTCCATATCTAGTCTCACATTTCTCAGTTGATGAGCAGTGTGCAGATAAAGTGATACCCAAGGGTGTCAATATATCACCTAAAGTTGGCATGTCAAGTGTTTTCTTTGTGAATGCGGGCTAAGGACCCTAACAAAAACAAGGCGTCTAGCAGCCTCTTGTAAATGGATAACCGATCTCAGCGCTGCAACACAACTATCTAGCGTTACGGTAAATCGCTGGGATGTGATCTGCATAGATGGATATGAGTAATGGATGAACCAGGTGTTCAAGTCATCAAACTCTTGAAGATCAGAATACAAATGGTGAGTTGTGTATTAATAGTTCGTAGGCAGAAAATATCTGGTAACAGTAATTTGAATTCTTGGGATGTCAACGACAGTGATTGAGTCTGAATAAAGCGAGTAGATCACATTTCGCTGTGACCCATTTTGATCGGCTAGTCCGTGGGGTGTTTGTAATACCATGGCAATGGCAGTGATACAAAATATGGGGTAGGTCAATTATACTCTTATAAGAGATTATTTAGTTTATTGAGGAAGTAGGAAAATGCACGCAGTCTTGACTAAGCCGCTAACTGATATGGTACAAATCCAGATTTGTCAATGAATACCTGAAGTGCCTGGTATGCGTTTGGGCATACACCGCCAGATACAGAACTTTTCCTGAGAATCTCCATGACTTCATCGGTACTCAAATCCTTGCGATATGGGCGCTTTGCAGCGATTGCTTCATACATATCTGCTACAACCAAAGCTCGGGCGGTGGGAGACATTCCCCATGCATCAAGGCCACGGAAGTAACCCTTGCCATCCATACGCTCGTGATGCGAAGCTGCAAGATCCGCTATATTGCTAAATGCTCCAACTCTCTCCAGAATTCGTAATGTGTACGCTAGGTGCAGTTTGATTGTTTCGAACTCTTCATCAGTGAGTTTGCCAGGTTTGTCAAGAATCAAATTCGAGATTCCCAGTTTGCCTATATCGTGCAAAAGACCGGCTCGACGAACTCGTACAATCTCGGATTCAGGTAATCCCTGGGCAGTACATATGCCGACTGCCACTTCGGATACGCCTTTGGAGTGACACGCTGTCCATGGGCTTTTCGCATCGATGACTTGACCGAATGCATCAGCAATCAGATCAAGCATTGAATCATCTGCATCGAGTTGGCGTTCGTCAGGCTCGAAGGCGCTGATATGCCGTCCGGGTAAATCGTCGTTCATTTTTTCCCAAAATGAATGGTCTCCTTGAATTGATAACATGGCTTTCACTAGCTCTGGATCGAACCATTTTTTCGACCGTTTTCTCGCTATCTCCATCGCTGTTTCTATACCGTATTTTGCATGGAAGACTTCAATCGTTTGACAAATCCCCAGAATGCGTGCGATAAGTGGTATGCTGTGTCGTTTCAAACCATCAGGGTGGCCACTCCCATCCCAGTGTTCATCTAAATTTCGAATACCTTGTATTGTTTCTTCAGACATCTTGAGTTGGCTAGCGATGTTTGCCCCTCGCTCACATCGAATTTTTACAAGATCCTTTGCTCCTCGTTGACCTGAGATTGCTAGGCCTGTCAGATGGCGTGCTTTGTCTAACAATGAGCCAGTGGGGGAAACATTGCGTGAGATATATCGCAGCGTATCGGTATAGCGAGTCCAGTGTGTTGTTTTGAAGTCTCTTTTGACCTGGATATCATCAGCGCCAAAGAGGTAGCACACTTTGGCTGCATTACTTGAGCATCCAAGATATTTGAGCAGTAGCGCGTAATACAGTGAGGAACGCTGATCAGTTGGGAGTCCGATTTCTTCGGCCAATCGCATACCGAGCATGCAACTCCTCACAGCGTGTCCCTCGGGTTGGCCTTCGACTAAATCAAGTGCGTACGAAAGCGCTGATATAACTTCTGATAGACGTACATTGACAGGCTCGCTTTGATTATCTGAGTTCGAGATATGGAGTGACATTGTTGGGGCACCTCTCAGAAATCGGAACCTTGTAGGAACACAGTGAGAAGAGTATCATCGACGCTAGATCGTGGTGATCAGAATCAGAGTAGTAAAAAGAGTGTATTTATACGGTTATCTATGGCCAGTTCTAAGTCCAGTCAGGATTAATTTTGCAGTAGAACGGCGGGTCCTTTGCAGCAGATTATCAGCAGAAATAGGAAGTTTCTTTATCGGCAGAGGACTCAAAGCATTGGGTTGACCTGCCCCCCCAAATCCTAGCCCAACTCGTATGGGGCACGGTCGCTTCCGTTGATCCCACCCTGACTCGATCGCTGACCCGCTTTGGGTCCAAACGAGTCCGCTACAGATTATTATCAAGTAGTTTCCGAGCAACTCATTGCTGCGTGGTTTGCTACTGCTAATAGATCCTTGCGAGAACTCCCATCGCAAGCCTGTTGAGAGAGGCCTCGGATAGTGCCGATAATAAACTTGGCCAGGATCTTTGGCGGCGCATTGAGCCTTTCGCCTTTGGACTGTTTGTTATTGAAGAACTCATGCAAAGCTGATTCCAGGCCGGTTTTCATAGTGAGTGTGACCGCACATGCTTTGGAGTCGCTAGCGGCGCCCGAGCCTCCCGCTTGCATCATGGCACATCCAGGCGGGGTTGATTTGTCTGTATAGAGCATGACGAGACTTAAGAGCAGTTCTCCGATGAACTTGGTTGTGCTGGCGCTCTCTGAGTTTGCGAAGAGTTGGTCAACAAAACCGGCGTGGGTTTCCATGTACTGAGCTAAGGCTTTTTCGAAGAGTCCGTTTTTACTCCCGAAGGCGTTGTAAATACTCGATGGGCCGACACCGATGGCTTCGCCTAAATCGGCGATGGATGTTCGATTGTATCCTTTTTCCCAAAACAGCCTTAAAGCCAGTTCTACGGCCTCATTTTCAGGAATTGAGCGTGGTCTTGACATGTAGTTCTCCAGTTTTAGTCATTTTACTTCAAAAAAGAATTGGTATCTACTGAATAATGAATGTATTTGAAGTGATCACTATAAATATGATACTCTTGAAAGGAGAAATCACATGCCACTTACACTTACGCTCAGTCAGGATGTAGTCCCCAACAACGAAATCAAAGGCGCTGTCGTCCAGCTCACCGAATCGATGCTCAAATGGCACGGGCTCACCGGAAACTCGGTGATGACACCGAATGTCACCGCAAATGTCCACATTGTTCCTGAGGGTCTCAGTTTTTCGGGGGGTGATGAGTTCGAAGCGGTCTGGATCGAATGGAAGGTGCCATCGTTTGCATTCGCATCTACAGAAATCCTCAAGGGGTTTGGGCAGGATGCTACGGACATCATCTTTGATCTCGCCGGTGGCAAGGTATCACGGGACAAAATCTACTTCAATGTCGTCCACACTGTAGATGGAGCATGGAATCTTGATGGAATTGCGATGAGCAACGAAGAACTCGGACAAGCTATCTCAAAGGGGGTGGCATCATGAGTCACTATGTACTTGTTCATGGAGCTTGGGAAGGCGGTTGGTCATGGGAGAATGTCACACCACTCCTTGAGAGCGACGGTCACAAAGTCACCACGGTTGAGCTACCAGGAAGCTTTGGTAATATGAAACCAGTGAATGAAGTCACTCTTGATGGATATGTCACAGAAATCGTTAAAGCGATCAAATCCAGTTCAGAAAGGGTGGTGCTTGTCGGGCATAGCCTCGGTGGGATTTCAATCTCGCAGGTTGCTGAGAGGATGCCGGATCGTATAGATCGTTTGGTGTATGTAGCAGCGTTCCTTCTTCAAGATGGTTCAACGGCACTCGAAGCAATGCAAAGCGACGAAGGAGGGGAGATGCTCCCTCAGCTTGTCTTCTCTGAAGATCAGTCGTACGCCGAGGTTCCAGAAAGAGCGTGGCGAGAAACAGCATTTAACGATGTACACGCTAATGTGGTGAACTCAATCTGGCCAAAGCTTGCTGAAAAACAAGCGACCCAGCCATTCGTGACCACTGTAAATCTCAGTGAAGAACGATTCGGTTCGGTTCCGAAGTACATCGTCCGCACATCACTTGACAAGGTCTTTAGTACAGACCTTCAGGATCGGATGATTGAGAACTGGGCGACTGAAGGGGTTGTGACGCTCGAAGCTGGGCACTTTCCAACACTCTCAATGCCAAAGGAGTTAGCTTCAGTGCTTCTATCAATGGCTCCAAATGAATCATGCGAGTAGTTATCTGTTCGCCAAAGCCTTGCCGGCTCTTGTTCCATGAAATTCGGAGCAATGCGCTTCATCAACACAATTTCATCGATGAACTACATCAATCAATGACGAAAGAAGAGATCAATGTAGCACACTCTCAAACGCATCTTATTCGTCGTTACCAGCACTGAGACCATTGGGCCAAACAATCGTCCCAGCGGTTACGAGTTCTCAGAAGTTGCTCATCCGTACATCGTTTTTACTTCCAATGGGTGCAGTGTTGACTTTGCCAGTATCAGAGGCGGCCGCCCGCCCGAGGATGGATTCAATATCAAGGATTCTGCAAGTGTCATTTTTCGTAGCTCCAATGGATTCATCGAGTTGAATTATTCAAAAAAACTCGATCAAGTAGAGCTTGATCAATACGACGCCATCTTCTTTCCCGGTGGGCTCGGTCCGATGGTCGATATGCTTCACGACCCAGTGGTCAAGAAAACCATTGCTCACTTCTACGAGACCGATCGAGTCGTTGGTGCTGTCTGCCATGGTCCTGTTGCACTGCTCAATGTAAAGCTCTCAGACGGGACATCGCTATTGGAGGGGAAGAGTGTTGCAGCCTTTACAACCTCAGAGGAGATTGGGCACTCCGAACATGATGTGCCATTCATGCTTGATGCGGAGATAAAGAAGCAGGGTGCGTCACATACCCATGGTAACCCATTTGAAAAGCATGTAGTTGTAGATGGCTTGTTGATCACTGGGCAGAATCCCGCATCAGCATCAGGTGTTGCACAGGAAATGATAAACTCAATCAATGCTCAACATAGCAGCCAAAGCTGCGATGCTCATGCGAGGAGTTCTGACCCGCTTGCTGACCCGCTTTGAGTCTAAACGAGTCCATCACAGTCCCTCCGAATCCTCAATAGCGGCCTTGAAACGCTGATAAGGGGATTGGTGCATTGCATGGCATGCAAGAGGTCGAGAGTTCGAATCTCTTCGTCTCCACTTACAGAAAACGCCGCTGGTATGAATCCAGCGGCGTTTTTTGATGGGGTGAGGGAGTTGGTGATTTTGGGAGTGACCCGCTCTGACCCGTTTGTTGACCCGCTAGGCCATGGGAATTTTCGAATGCATCAGGTGTGGTTGAGATAATGAAGTGTCCTGAGATCATTTTTGAACAATCGATTCTGGTTATGCCTTATGGTTTCCAGAGTCCTTGAGTTGGGATCTAGATTGGAAAAGCCTATGTCGAATGGGACGTAGCTCAGTTTCAGGAATGTCTTTCACTATTGCAGGCGTGAGGAGTTCAAAATCTACATTCAATAGTTCACCTGTGGTACCAAAATCTAGAACGAGCAGTAAGCGCTCAGTTTCACCTTGGAGTTGAAGATCAGCACTGGCATGCAAGCGAGCATCGGCGATAGCTACCATGTATACATCTTTTGTATTCGCAAATATGGTTAGAGGCCATCCACCGAGTGCGGAGAGCGGCCTTGGTCTCTTTTGTATAGATTGGAGAGATCGCATTTCGACAATCATTGAGCAAACCTGCTGGCGAGAATCTTCAGAGCCATCAAGAAGCCGCTTGCCGACAGAGATATACCCTGGCTTCATCTGTTCAGTAAGAGTTTTTAGGATGGCTTCTAATTGAACGGGTAATTTTTGAATCGGATGACGAGGCTGATCTATACCCATAAACTTGTCAAAGTAAAATTGATCAATTTTGTCTCTATACCCGCCCCACCCACTAAGGGATTGTTCCGGAAAGCCTTCGGCAAAGTCTGCGTATCGGTTGTGTGTCATATATGCACCGGCATGATCAAGCTCATCCCCAATCTTCACTGAAGTAGAAGAAAAGGCACGATTCCTTTCTTGGAGAAAGTGCATAAATCGAATGGGGCTGTCGAAGATTTCGGTCACAACACGGAGATCATCGATCGATACAGGCCAAACTGGAAATTTGGAAGCGTCAACTCCAACGGTTCGAAGGTGTTCAATTTGAGGCGAATGATCTGTGAGTTGATCAAGTGTGACACAGATTATTGAGATCGTGTCAAAGTTGTTTGCGAGCTTATCAATGGTGTTGTGGCGCTCATCACAAATTGCTATCAAAGATTGAATCTGTAGGGTGTTTACAAAGCGTCTTCCCTGAACAACTGGTTCTTTGATGAGCTTTCGTAGATCCGCCACATGCGATTTGTAATGGATTGAAGGCGATTTCGATGTGAAGGCTCCTGCTTTAACTTCAACAACAATCAGGTTGTTGTCGTGTATAACCAATCCGTCACACTCAGCCCATTTCATGTTTCCGGTCTCAGTATCCAGATACTGATAGTGAACGGAATCAAATCTTTGGCTGTTTGGCAATGCATTCTGTAGTAGGCTCAATGCCAGATTCTCACTGGTTCGTTTTTGTCGTTGATTCCATTGTTCAGCCAGTTTTGAGTTTGATTTACACAAAGCCCGCTGAATGGATCTGTATAGGACATCCATGCAGAGCGATTGGTTAAATACATAGGACTTACCACGGATTTTCAGAAATGGGTAATCAAAACAAAGAGATGGCTGATTTGGCCAACCTCCTCTTTGCTCATGTTCTACAAATTTTGGATCCTTGCCGGGGCTGATTGAAAGCACATCGATAAAGCAATCTGGCCACTTAGTGAGAGATTTGACATCAAAGAGTCCGTAGCCCGCAAAGCATTCTTGGGCGTGTAGATCAGCTTCATCACTGTTCAATTTCATTTCTCGAATTAGTTCGTCAATTTCCTTCTCTGGGTGATTGTCAGAGAGCCTTATAAACTCTTCATGAAGTTGGTGAAGGCGATTTATAGATTCACCCAATCCGAGAGTCAGCGAGTGCTGGATTGCTTTTACTCCTCTGACGACATCTTCAACTGAAACACCCCATGTTTGAATTAGCTGTTGTTCATGTTCAACCAACAGATCTGAAATGTGTATTGAATCATGATATTGATGACGATCACCTTGAACAAACATCCATAGCAATTCAGCGCGGCTGACAAACTCGTCAAAATCTTCATCGTAGTTAGTTCTTTGCTTGTGAAATGCGGTCCTTGCTAAGCGATATGGCCCGTTAAAAATTTCGTACAATGCCCTAACTATCTCTTGTAGTGATTCAAACTGTTCTTCAGTCGACGGAGTAGTAACTGTATCAGATCCGACACCAGCAACGAGCCTTAGTACGTAATTAATCATTTCACGAGAAACAACTTGTTCAGTTTCGATACTGCTTTCTTCAGGGCCAATTTTAGAATGAGATTCACATACTCCCCAGTACCCTTTTCGGAGTAGATCAAGGGGGTCAACTATTTTGACTATCGCCATTGCATTCTCGACTAGGTCCCCAATTTCTTGACAGATCCTTGGGTATTGATCGGCAGCAGATTTCATGAACTCTGCATGTTGCTCATCAGTCATTGTGTTTCGGAGTGCAACAATTTTCCCAAATCGTGCAAGCTGAATGGGGCCATGCGTAAAAGAATCATCAGGCAATGGAGATCGGGGCAGACCACGGGTGGGACTCGATTGCTTATGAGAACGTGCTCGATTTCCTTTGCGTCGTTTGTAGGCCATGGCTGCGCACTCCAATCTCTCGCTGATAGTAGAGTGAATCTCTCGGTCGATCAAGATTGTATATGATGAATGATAAAGTGGGCCAAGGCATCCGAAACACAAGAAGGCTCTGGCTGCATCGTCTCATCAACAATATAGTAGATTGCCAAACTAATTTCGGGTACACAGTCGTTTTGTAGATCGAAGCCTATTTTTGAGCAGGCCGCAGCTAAGATTATGATCCGATCAATCTGGCATGCTAACTCGAAAATAGTCTGTCTTATACCAATGTGAGAAATAGACATTTGGTTTATTTGCTGCTTCGCGCCTCATGCTCCCATTGCTCAGGATGACATTCTGTGCATGCTTGCGCTTCTTCAGATGGCTCTGACAGAGATCGGGTTGCCTCAATACCGTTGTCATCAAGAATTGTACAGGTGGGTCGGTGATAAGTGTTATTCACGTTGATGAATGCTGCATCGCTCTGTAGGATATCGATCTTTATTGATGCTTTCGGATCTTTGATTCCGAATTTCGGTTCAATTGCAACTTCGAGAACTGTTTGAAGTGTCTGGGCTTCAGGGAGTTCAAGAGATGAATCTTCAATGGCCATCCTTGCGGCATCGTTTGCTTTGAGCATGCCTTCGTCATCAAGAATGAGTTTGAATGCTTTATCTGGTAAATTTGATTGATCAGTACGACTCGCCAGTGCATGAGCCGAATCCATCACCAAAGCACAATCCGTATTGCTGTATGGATATTTTAAGATTAGAAGGCCTTCCCAATTTCCAAACTGCAAACGACGATCAATGTCACTGTGTCCATCAATTTCCCAAAGGGGCTGATCAAATATTGATTGAGCAAGTCGGTTTTCATTAGGCAACAGCACAATATCCGGTTCGTATCCAGAATCTTGCAGTTGCTTTCGTGCTTTGCGAATACTGGAAGGTAGATCCTTGATGGATTGAAGGGCGTTGGATGTTGCTGTGGCTGATTCTAGGGCATATGCAACTTCCATTGCTTCAGTATTTGCCATTACGTCACCGACATGACCCGCAAAGCTGGATTGATTTACGTCTGAATCCAGTAGTGAAGATTTCCATATCGGGAACCTCACCTTCTTGGTAGAAGTTGCTATCGAAGGTTGATTGCCATCGGCCTTCACAATGGCATCAAGCCAAGTTTGTTGCTCAAGAAACGCCTTATTTGATGATTCTCGAAATGGTTGTAGGTGCTCCTCTGTGATTTTGGCATCAAGTATACTTCGAAGGTACTCACACTTTGCAAAGCGTTCTCGATTCGCAATGATATCTAAAGCCTGCCTGAGTCGCTCCTCTCGCTGAGCTTCAGGGATGTTGAGGTGCTCATTGGCGAGCAGTTTTTGCAACGCAACGGTTTCATTTTCCAAATTCCAAAGATGCCGATCTGGTGGGGTGGGCATAAGGTCTTCAGGCCGTGGCCACGGAGATCGCCCTGCAAGAAGTAGGCCAACTCTTCCCCCTAGGCCAAACCAGTCTGACGGACTGTATGCATGGCTGATGCCTGGCCTGAGTTCTCTTGTCCAATGATCTGTTTCCCAATTATCAATCCCCAATCGCTTATCAATGGCTGATCCACGATGCTTTCCTGCACGGACGATTTCCCATTCAGCCACCAAAACAGTTAGGTTTGGGAGTTGGGCTTTGGCGAGATTCAGTACTGCAGTTGCGGAAGAATTGTCGCTAAGCACCCCCGATTGAATGACTTGCAATGACCATCCTGTAAGAGCGATTGCTGTGATATCGAAGATAAACTCGTCATTATTGTCGATGTTTTGTGCATCAATTTGAACATGCCGGTACCCGTGATTCCGGTGCCCATAAATACGGGAAACAAACATCTCCACATCATTTGTTCTCATGTATCGCATGGCTGCATGCGTTAGTCGAAGAGTAAATCGAATAATTGTGTCAGTGTAGAGTTGCTTGATTTCTGATGAAGTATCTGAATTTTCAAGAGGATGCTCTCTACGCATATAGAAATATGAGAGAGAGCTATCAATTCTTTTTGAGATTGCGTTGAGCATTTCGTTTGAATGAGCGCATCGGTAGTAGAGGGTTACGATGCTGTCCAGATAGTGATCAACGAGATACAGTTGTCCTTGCCGCAAACAATCTGCAGCAAATGTGGACAAATGATCGGCAAGGTCAGCGACGAGCTTTGGATTCCCAGATTCAGCCCCTGCTTGTGCAATCTCTCGAAAATCATAATCTAGTGGGCCAGTTGGATCATTATTGAGTATTTGAAAGAATGTTCTTCGGCTTGGGGCTTCGATGAGTTCGTCTGCAAGATTTAAATAAACTGAAAGGAGTTGGCGATAATTGTCTAATCGCTGATTGAATTGCAAGGTGTCATTCCTTAGCGCGGAAGACAAGGTCATGAGTTGTTGATCATTTTGGAAGTTGGCGATTTCTCGATCAATGATTGAAAGAGATTCCGGGCTGATCTCGGGCAAAATTATAAATGAATCATTCAACAGTTTGGTTATGTAATCCGGTGCTTTAGGTTCTAGGTCGTCGTCAGAAATTTTTTTATCAGATCCCGATTTTAGCAGCATCCGATCTTTCTCATTTACCGAACTACCAACGAGTACTGATACAACGGATTCTCTTGCGGGGAAGGCTTGTTGAATTTTTTGACTGAGAGATTGTAGTTTGTAACAATCAATATCTGAAACCTGGCCACTAGTGTGTAGATATACGGGAATATCGTCTAGATTCATACGGATTCTGGAATCTGCATGAAAATCAAACTTGATTCCCACTTCTTCAAGCAGATTCTTGGACAGGTTCTCTCGGCCTTTAAATTCTACATTCTTCTGGTGGATCTCAGTAAGGAGCGATCTGTAAATTGAAATGACAGTGTCAATATCGGGGACGCCCAATTCTATGAGCATTCGGGTGAGGAACCAGAGCGAAACAATTGTCAAGGCAGGAATCATCATCAAGTCAATTAGTAGAATCCACACGATAACGGGCTCGGGTGTTCTGAAAAGGAAAAGTGAAAAAGATAATGCTGCGTTGAGAATTGTCAGACCTGCTGCAAATGCGAATACCCAATAGCTGTAGTGTTTTCTGACAACGAGTGCAATGAAGGAAAGCCCTCGCTCAGATTGCTGTGAACGCATCTGTGACATGAATGCGACGATTGCTTGTGTGAATCCAAGCACCGTACCGCAAAAGGCTGTTGTCCCAATGGCGAGAGCCAATGAATCGCTCTGATCGTGTGGCTGATTTGGAAACTTTAACGGTATGTATCTGCTAATGGCAACTGCGATGAGCCATAGGTCCAGTGCAAATAGGGTTCCCAAGATAATTGCAGATTTGGATGACTGCTGCGGCCATGCCCAAAGTTGAAAACTATCGTGAAGCGAACTCTGATTGATGCTTCGGTTGATTCGATTGCTCAACATTCGAGGCTCAAGGCCTAACATTTTGGAAAGTGGTCGATCAGTCCAACGAAAAACTTTGTACCGAACAATCACAGTGAGTACGAATCGTTGTTTCCAGACACGAACTATCGCATGCTTCAAAATAAAATACTTTGCGGCAATGAAGTTCTTAAACTTATTGAGCAGAGTGAATCCAAGTTCAAAAATGTTTGATGGCCATCCCATGGAGTGTATTGTAGACCAGGATCAAGATGCCACGATTTATTTTTTGATGACGGGCTGAGGTTTGTGGCTTCATACAAGAATTTCTAAGAAGCATGCTTAGATAGTTTAATTCAACCTATCTCCTATACTCTCCTGTCAAAGTGGCCGAGTCAGATTTTGTCTCATCTTCATGATTCTTCAATGCCTGCTTCTTCAAGGTGAACCTCTTCAACATTCTGTCTTGGGCTATGTGCAAACGCTCCCAATCACGCTGTGCGTAGAATCGTTTCATCAAACCCTTTTCTGAGTGGGCCAAGAACATGGAGGTGACGGAACTATCGATGATTTCAATCTCAGACGCAGCCGTCTTCCTCAGAGAGTAGAAGCCACGACCGCTCGGTATTTTGGTTTTCTTCATCAATCGGAAGAAGGCTGAACGAATTGCATCCGTTCTCTTGAACTTGTCATCTACAAAATGCTCATAGACAAGCGGGAGTCCTGACTTGGACAAGAAGACTCGGTCATTGGCTTTGCCGTCCAGGTGGCCATGCACCTTGAGCATCTCAACAGTTAGCGGCCATAGCTTTAATTGGCAATGGACGCCGGTTTTTGTTCTCTTCCGAATAACTCTTGCTGCCTCAATGGATACCTCACCAACCCGAAGATCAGAGATGTCTGATTGACCAAATCCGCAGTTGAGCCCAAGCAAGATGTACATCTTTGTTCGCTCGCTTGCTGCTGAGTAGAGAGTGTGTATCTCTTCCCGGGAAAATCTGTTGACGGTTGGTTCAGGAATAGTCACCCTTGAGTATCCGTCGAGATTTCGAGGAAGGGTCTCAAGTAACGCCATCTGGTAACCCCACTTGATCATCAGCTTGACGATGTCCAACCTCGACTTAGCAGTCCATGGCGAGATGGACTTGTTGGTTGCTGCTGATACCGGCAATGAAAGCGTGTGGTTTCTATAATCATCGAGGCACATCTCATTGAGTTTCGAGAGCGGCAAGCCCGTTTGGAGATAGTCAACGAAGTGACATACGGAGATTCTGATTTTCTCGAACCATGTGGCTGAGATATCCCCTCGCTCGTAACGGGTATA